>Ga0193752_1000973_pt1 | contig 25258 bp, 20 predicted proteins | sample H1c1metaG_FD_144924 | JGI IMG/M metagenome (GOLD analysis project Ga0193752, IMG submission 144924) | Soil microbial communities from a riparian zone of the East river system, Colorado, United States - H1c1 | ecosystem: Environmental > Terrestrial > Soil > Riparian zone | place: USA: East River...
TGAACACCCACGAAATGCTGCTTGAAATCGTCGGAAAAAGGCTCGGCAATCGACTCGATGGGGATGCCGCTTGTGTTCGAGGCGATGACGGCTCCCGGCTTGCGATATTTATCCACCTCTGCAAAAAGCTTGTGCTTGATATCGAGATTTTCGACCACGGCCTCGATCACCAGGTCGCAATCCTTCAGCTTTGCCATGTCGTCGGTAAAATTGCCGGTGGTGATCATCCGCGCATTATCGCCCAGCATGAAGGGCGCCGGCTTTAGCTTTTTCGCGGCGTCGAACAGCGAATTGACGATGCGGTTGCGCACGGGTCGCGACTCGAGCGTAAGGCCTTTTGCCTGCTCGTCAGCCGTTAATTCACCCGGCGCAATGTCCAGAAGAAGGACCGGTATTCCCGCATTTGCCAAGTGCGCAGCTATCCCCGCGCCCATCGTGCCCGCGCCCAATACGGCGGCTTTTCCGATATTCATAAGCTATTTTAACCTTTATAAGATCTGTAATTTATGCGGATAGTATAACTGAATGAACATTCATTCAGCAAGGGAGTAGCGGGCAAATTTTGCAGTTAGTACCCTCTAATGCTTTATTTATAGATCTGCTAATTTATTTGATTGGGGCAGTTAATCAGGCAGGCTGTTGTTTCGCACACCGGCAGCATACTAAAGTTAAAATATGATCGATCTACTCAAAACCCCACTGGGCCACCTTCGGATAATCACATTTGCCGAGGGTATTTCGTATTTGGTCCTGCTTTTTGTAGCAATGCCGCTGAAGTATTTCGCGGGTTATCCTTCGGCGGTGCGATCATTCGGGATGATACATGGGGTCCTTTTCGTAATATTCGTGCTCTATGTTGTGATCTGCCTGATAAAATATAGATGGGGCATCTCCAAAGCCGCGATAATATTTGTGGCGTCGTTGATACCCTTCGCCAACTTCTATGTGGACAGGCACTATCTTCACCCCGATTACGATCGATTAAATTCGCAGACAGATACCATAAGCTAGGACCTCCGTTTTCGCGAAACCCGCCTCATCCCTGACAGCATCATTAGATGTCGCCTCCAGGCGCGTACACCATTTCAATTTCGGCGATACCGATCTCTTCGTAAAGGCACAAAACTTGCGAATATCCAGGCAAATGTATCGGTCACATACAGCCGCAGCAGTGTAAAAGGCTGATAAGTCGGATACTAATTTCAAGGAGGGTATATGTTGTATGGAGTTAGCACACGCGCGAGCGTATTAGCTGCATTTTTCGTTCTATTCTATTTCTCGTTGGATATCGAAGGGCAGGCGGTAACGAGTTACCGTGATGTCTCTGAACACCAGCTCTCCGGGGTAGAAAAGAAAACGATCAAGCCCGATCAGACGGCCGAAGCTCCGCCGGACGCGAATCTCACACCAGAATCAACTATCTTCACCTCAAACAACGCTGTCGAGCTCAATAACCTGGGCGTAAAATATGTAAGCGCGGAGCTGTTTTCTGAAGCCGTACTGGCATTTCAGCGTGCACTGCAGATCGATCCGGGGCAGGCCACCATCTATCATAATCTAAGCGTGGCTTACGACCGCATGGAACGTTTCGACGACGCTTTGGACGCCGTCAAAAAAGCGGTGACGTTAGGGCCCGGTAATAGATCATCGGTTTTCCACCTTTGCCAAATGCAGCTTTATACAAAGCATTATCGCGAAACCATCGGGTGTTTTGAAACGCTACGCGGGCTGACGCCGCTGGATGAATATTCTCTTTACGCAAATGGGATCGCCTTGATGAATATCGATGATCTCGGAAAAGCATATAAAGCCTTCGAAGAGGCAGCGACGCTCGCCCCGAATTATGTGCCGGCCATCTGCGGGATCGGAACGGTCCACTACCTGAAAAAGCGTTACAAGGAATCAGCCGCGGCATTTCGCCGGGCCCTCGAACTCGAGCCCGATAACCAGACCTTGAGATACAACCTTGCGGTAGCCGAGCTCGGTAACAAAAACAAAACGGCTGCCGTTAGCGAGTATAGTTTTCTAAAGCAATCGAATCCGGAACTCGCGCAAAAGCTCTACAAGTTTTTGTTCGCGGATAAGGTCGTTTTTGTAAAGAAATGACTGTGTGAACTGCGGGCTCTGCAGCGACACGAGCCGGGCGAGAATATTCTTCATGACTATTGATCTCCGTTTCAAAGGGCGCTGCACACAGGCATTAGCGAGTGGAACAACAATTGGGGTTCGTTTGGTATCGACGCGTCCGACGTTAATGCGTCTTCCCCGGAGGCAAGCGACCGCAGAAAATCCAGATCTTCTTTGGCCCAATTACCGATCACTTCCCACGTACGCGTACAGGGACCGACGCTGAGTCCACGCTCTTCGTCATCGTAGGCGTAAACGAGATAGATTCTTCCGCGCCTGAACCCGGAGATCTCGCAACTCGTTCCTTTATGGCTGTCAATATGAATGGTTACCGTTTTCCCGGGCTCGCCCTTGAACGATTCCTGTACGTCGAAGGTCACCTTGCCCGATTCGACCTTGTGGTAACCCTTCCAATGTTTTTCCGTACCGCCGGTCACCTTACCTAGGAAAACGATCCGCGCACCCTCAAATGCTCTCTCCGGCGAACGGTACGTGCATATGCAGGCAAATATCGTTGAAGGAAATGCGAAGATCGTCATCAGGGCAAATGCGGTCAGGATATTTTTCATATCGGCTAGTTCCTTTCTCCGCCCCTGATAATAATTGACCAAAAGATGCCACTGCAAGGAATTTTTGGCACCCAAAAGGGAAAATCCGCGCCAGCCGGGAAACACACTATCTCGATCTCGGCGTTTCCGACACGTTCGACAAAGCTTTCTTTCTTCTTAAGGTATCGTGCCATCGTTTCAGAATCGGATCACCGCGACACCCGTACCCGAAAAATGGTTCATATTTACCAGCTCAGCCAACGATTCCTCGAGCGAGATCGTCTTCCCGATCAGCTTCTCCGGCTGTAGGCGTCCATCCTTTATCATCTCGAACATCTCCGGGTATTTATGCGCCTGCATGCCGTGGCTGCCGAGGATTTCTAACTCCCTTCCTACCACGATCCCCATCGGGATCTCGACGTCGTGCTCGCCGGCCTCCATAATCCCGACCTGGATATGTTTCCCGCGTTTGCGCAAACTCGATATCGAATCGAACACGAGCCTCGGATGCCCGAGCGCGTCTATCGAAATATGGACGCCGCCGCCCGTGATATCTCTGATTGCTTCGACGGCATTCGCAGCCGATCTTGAATTTACAACCGCATCCGCGCCTATACTCCTCGCAAACTCCAGTTTGTCATCCGCGATATCGACCGCGACGACCTTCGCGCCCAGCCCATTCGCGATCATAATTGCCGAAAGGCAAACCCCACCGCAGCCCCAAACCGCAACCCACTGCCCCGGCTCGACCCGGCCCTGGTGGACGACAGCGCGAAAAGATGTAATGAACCTGCACCCAAGGCTCGCGGCCGTTACTAGATCGATCTCGTCCGGCAGGCGGACAAGGTTGCCATCGGCGTAATCGATCGCGACATACTCAGCGAACCCGCCCCACGCCGTAAATCCCGGTTGAAACTGGCGGTCGCACACCTGCTGGTTGCCCGACAAACACTCCCCGCACGTTCCGCAGCCGCCAACGAACGGCAGCGTTACTCGATCACCCCGCCGAAAATTCTTCACGTCCCGCCCAACCGCCTCGACCACGCCGGCAAGCTCATGCCCCGGCACGTGCGGTAATTTGATAACGGGGTCATTGCCCATCCATCCGTGCCAATCGCTGCGGCATATACCGCAAGCCTTTACGGCGATCACAACACCGTCATCCGCCGCAACCGGATCGGGCACATTTTGAATCGTTAGGGGCTTTTGAAATTGTTCGTAAAGGGCCGCTCGCATTCCGACAGAATAGCGCAGAAATCAGGAACAAAGAAAAGATCTGCCTACGAAACAAACGAAATGCACGAAAAAAGAACCGGGAATAGTATTAGGGTATTCTTTCTTATTTCCTTTTCGTATGTTCCGTATATTTCGTAGGCAAATTCTTATTCTGTTTCTTGCGGTTGTTCCCGTAATTTTCTGATAGGCGAAAACACTAACCTCAACAATGGCAGCAGCATCCCGCAGGCGCTAACCATTATCGTCGCCCGCAACCCGATCGTCTCTCCTAGAAAACCGGCCGTCAGCGCGCCGAGCATCATCATGCAAACGTTCACAAACCTGAAGCTCGCGTTCATTCTTCCCTGCAGACGGTCAGGTGTTATCGCCTGCCGCAGACTCATCAGATTTATTGCGCCTGCCTGGATACCGATGGCAAGCAGAAAGTGCGCAACGCCTAAAATAATCGCGTTGGCTGTTTTCGTGTTTCCCTGCACCGACATCAGGGCAATCGCAACAATGTTCAGGAACGCGCCCGCGATCATCGTAGACCCAATGCCGAACCGGTCCGTGAGACGTTTAACCGTTAGCGCACTGACCATAAAACCGACACCTAGCATCGCTATTACGACGCCGAGCAGGAAGGGTTCGAATCCCAACTCGCGAATGGCGTAAAGATTGAATATCGGGATAAAAAGGTAAATGAAGAAGAAATACAGCGCGATCTCCTCGGAGAGCGGGCGCAGTATCCGGTGGCGGTAAACAAAACTTAGCCCCTCGCCAATGTCTTTCCACACGCTTCGCCGCTCCTCAGGAGGGGCCTGCCTGATTTCCGGTGAACGGATAGTCGTTAAAAATAGTGCTGAAAGTATGAATGAAACCGCGTCGATAAATATTGCTATCGGCGCCGTCAGGGCCTGTACAAGAAGGCCCGAGGCGCCCGTACCGGCCGTCACCGCAACCGAATCGGTCGCCGCAAACTTGCTGTTGCCTTCGATCAGCTCGTCTTTTTTCACCAGCGCGGGAATATAGGCCATTATTCCTATATCCGCGATCATGCTGAATATACCCAGCAGAAAGGCAACGACGTAAAGCTGCTCAATGCGCAGGAGGCCGAGAATATAAGCGATCGGAATGGTAAGTACGAGCGCGGCGCGCATAAGGTCGCTGAAAATGAGCAGCGGCTTTCGGCTAACCCGGTCGACAACGACACCGGCAAATAACCCGACTAAACCTGAAGCGGCAGGGCCGGCGGCCGCGAGCAGTCCAACCTCTAACGAAGATGCCTGAAGCGTAATCACGGCCGTCAGGGAGTAAGCCAAAGATGCAAGCTGGGTACCGAGAACGGAGGTCGAATATGCACCCCAGAGCTTAAGAAAATCGATGTTTTGCCAGAGACCGCGTTGGGGGAGACGCATATGGTTATCTTTTTCCTATTGTTTCTTTCGAGGATCAGCGAAAGTGCTAATGCTTTTTCCTGGAGTTTTTTTAAGATTCTTTTTCCTTTCTTCGTCCGGGCAATTGGCGACTTCGGCGCGCGGAGATCGCCGATCCCTTTCATCCCCCAAACTCGGCGGAAACATCACCGGCCGATTCTGCACATATTCCTTGAAGACTACCTTTTTCTTCTTCATACCTCAATTTTTTATTTACATTTCCCTTCTCATATAACAACAAAAATAAAGAAGCCGCCTTTTCAGACAGCGTCTTTTCTTTTTTTAATTCGCACTCGCTATAATTCCTTCATGACTAAAAAGGTAGGAATCGGAATTATCGGGACCGGTTTTGCGCGAAAGGTGCAGATCCCTGCATTTCTTGCGTGCGCTGATGCGCAGGTGGTCTCGGTCGCGAGCGGCAGTATCGAGAACGCCGAATCGACCGCCCGCGAATTCGGTATCGCGCATTTTACGGCGGACTGGCGCGAGACCGTTTCTCACCCGGACGTCGCCCTTGTCTGCATAACGACCCCGCCTATTTTGCACCGCGAGATGGTGTTGTCCGCGCTCGAACAGGGCAAACACGTGTTGTGCGAAAAGCCGATGGCGATGAACGTCGCCGAAGCCGCGGAAATGACCGAAGCTGCGCAAGGTACCGGCCTGTTGGCGATGATAGACCATGAATTGCGGTTTCAGCCGGGCCGGCTAAACGCTTTCGAGATGCTGCGCGCGGGTGAGATAGGCAAGATACGCCACGCCAAATACAATTTCCGTGCGCCACATCGCGGAGACGCGTCACTGCCGTGGAACTGGTGGTCTGACGCCGCTCAGGGAGGCGGCGCGCTCGGTGCGATCGCCTCGCACGTGATCGATTCGTTTCAATGGTTTCTCGGTACCGGAATTTCAAGTGTTAGCTGCCAATTACAGACGCATATCAAGGAGCGAAAGGATTCAGGCGGCGCGATGAGAAATGTGACCAGCGACGACGAATCTAACATGCTGTTGCGGTTCGCCGACGGCGAGCTAACTGACGATGCGACCGGGCTGGTATCGGTTTCAATGACCGAGATGCCCGCGTATCAGAATAGCATCGAGTTTTTCGGGAGCTCGGGTGCTATGCGTATCGATGGCCGGGGCGAATTGTTCATAGCAAAAACGGGCGATACGGAGTGGCGAGAGATCGAGACCGATCTCGGCACCGCGATCGACGGCGTTCCGGATACGGGCTTTTCGAGGGGATTTAGGAGCTTTGCCCCAAAGATCGTCGAAGCTATTCGTAATAGAGAAACCCATATCGAACAGGCCGCGACTTTCGAGGATGGTTTGCAGGTGCAACGGGTTTTGGATGCGGCGCGAGAATCTAATGAGTCTGGCTGCGCCGTTAACTTATGAAAAACTCGCTCGATGATGAACCGTATCACGCCGAAAATTCCGGCGGAACGCATTGATTTTGGTAACTTCGGTAATGATTAGACTGAGGACCGATCACGATTGGTTGTACATGCCGATGACTTTTCCGCTATCTGAATTTACGTGGACCATCTTGGTTACGCGAGTGTTTTCAGCGTCTCTGCTGACGTAGCTGACCGCCACCGCCCAGTATGTCTCGTCCGTTGAGATAAATGCTTCTTCCACCCGCGCGTCGCCGGACGTGTCGTTAATATCATTGATAAAAGTTTTTGCTTTCTCGATCGCGTCTTTTAATTCGATCATAAGTTTATTTTGGCAGCGAGATGGTTGATCAATTAAAACGAGATGTTAATTGTTTACCCACTATTCATTGTCCCTATCTCACTGCATAATATAATACTACGCTGGCCGAATTTGCAGAAAAAGTTATAGACGGCAACTCCGGTCAGCCAGCGAGGTCGAACACGGAACACGTCAAACGGCTGCGTCAGCCTATGATCCAATTCCAGGGCAAGGAAAGCGTAAACTAGGAAAAGTAATGTGCTTAAAATATCGTGAGTGTGAGTAAGAAATATCAATTCAAAACAACACGAGCTTATGTCTTGACTAGTTTAGGGCTTCTATTTGCGATACTAGCCACCACTTTTTCTTGCACTAGGCCTTTCGGCAATATGTTTCTGGTAACATCTTCGCCTTTGCAAACCTATACGGTTAAGTTAACGGGGCAAAAGGAACGGCCGCGGTTTTTCACAGTGGAGGTTAGGTTTGACGCATACCGACAAGGATCGCCAATTTGGATGAACCAATATTTACATTCGGGCGATTGGATGGACATCTCTTTTGAACTCGCCTACCCGGACCATCACTGGAGAAGCGAAAATATCTTGCATTTTTATCGGGAAGAAAATTTCCGAAACCGAGACCGCGGTCCAACCGTTGCGACGCTAATTAATGATACAGATCAAGTTATTGAGTATTTGAAACTTGAATCTGAAGATATATTTCTTATCTTTGACCTACATCCACACTCGAAGGCTGTGTTGGAGATCTCTCCACCTATGAGTGACGTTCAAGGTATAGGGATCGAAGGGAAGTTTTCTAACGGAGAGACGTTCCAAAAAGGGGCCGGTTTCGACGTAAAGGACAAAAGGAAGGTACCGTTAACGTACACGATATCCCTTAACGACAATGACATAAGTATTGCCAGCTCATTTTTATACTCTCCCTAACATCTGTGCTGAGGTATTCCTCTCGGTAATTGACTGGCGGAGTCACTTTGTCTGAAAGCTGGAATACCGATTCGATGATGCGCGATCAACCTATGAAAAAATTTCTCAAAATTATATCCGTTGTTCTCGCCATTCTTATCGCGGCGTTTCTCGTCTTTTTCTTCTTTTTTGCGGCCCCGATCGTCGAGCGAGTTCTTAACCCCGTAATAAACAAGCCGCCTTATTCTGTCTCCGAGAAAGCGCGTGCGCTTCACGAAAAACTGCTCGTTGCCGATATGCATGCCGACTCCCTGCTGTGGGACCGCGACCTGCTCGAGGATTCGTCTTTCGCCCAGGTCGATGTGCCAAAGCTAGTCCGTGGAAACGTCGCGCTGCAGGCCTTCACCGTTGTAACCAAGAGCCCTCGCGGTTTGAATATCGAGCGTAACACCGCCGATACCGACAGCATCTGGTGGCTATCGCTCGCGCAGCGCCAACCCCTTGAAAATCTCTCGAGTTTAACAAAGCGAGCTTTATCCCAAGCGGCAAAACTGCATGAATATGCGGCGAAATCGAGCGGCATGCTCGTTGTGATCAAAAACAAGCGCGATCTGGCGGCGTTTCTCGAGCGTAGAAAGACCGAAAAGATCGTTGGCGACTGGCTCGGGATCGAAGGTGCGCACACGCTCGACGGCAAAGTGGAGAATGTCGACGCGCTCTTTGACGCGGGCTTCAGGATGATGGCCCCGACGCACTTCTTTGACACGGATATTGGCGGCTCCGCCCACGGCGTCGAGAAATACGGCCTGACGGAAAAGGGCCGGGAAGTTATCAAGCGGATGGAGGCGAAGAGCATGCTCGTCGATGTCGCGCATGCCTCGCCGCAAACCATCGACGACATTCTCGCCATCGCAACCAAACCGGTCGTTGTTTCGCACACGGGCGTTAGAGGCACGTGCGACAACCAGCGAAACCTGAGCGACGATCAACTTCGGGCGATAGCCAAAACAGGCGGCGTGATCGGTATCGGGTACTGGGATACGGCAGTCTGCGGCGAGGATGCGGGGAGCATCGCAAAGGCCATCCGGCACGCGGTCAATATCGCCGGTATCGAACACGTCGGGCTGGGCTCGGATTACGATGGATCGGTCAAGGTGCCGTTCGATACAAGCGGGGTTGGGCTGATAACCGAGGCGCTTATGAACGAGCGGTTTAGCGATGAGCAGATCGCGATGGTCATGGGCGGGAATATCATACGACTGCTTTCCGCGAACCTTCCTGAATAAGACCTTTCGCGAACCCACAATGGTAATGGCAGTCCTGAGCGATGCCCGCGTTAACCTACTAATATTGGTAGTGAACCTTGCCAAATGCCGCCCCGTGTAGATAGAAACCGAAGGTGAATTCCCATAAACCTTCGGTTTCTCATTGTTTGCGGCCACCGCGCGTAGATAAAACTTTCTATTTGAATATGTGGCGCGCTCAGATCTCCTTTTGGCTATATTTGCGTCATCGGCGCCAAATACAGGCGCAAATAATACCGAAAAAGGAGAAAGTAATGAGGAAATGTCTAGCAATTTTACGGATAATTATTAGTGCCGTCTTGTCCGCGATGGGGCAATCGGACCAGTACTTCACTCGCGAAGCACAAAAAACCAAACCGGCGATCGGCCACGTTAAGGCGGAGCAGCCTGCGAATGTCGCAGCACCTGCAAATGATAACTTCGCCGAACCCCATCTGGTCGGCCTGCAGGCGGGCGGAAATCAGATCCTGACTGAAAATAATATTGGCGCCTCAAAAGAAGACGACGAACCCGATCACGCCGAGAATTACGGCGGAAGATCGGTTTGGTACAAACTCGTGGCGCCCGCCACACAGAATCTGGAGATCCGCACGCTTTCCATTAATACCGATTTCGATACGACCCTCGCAGTTTATAAGGGCGACTCGCTGCAATCGTTAACTCCTTTCGCGTATAACGACGATTGCCACTCGGCCGGTTGTGGTAATAAGAGCCGGGTAAGGATCCGTATTCTGGCTGGGACCACATATTACATCGCGGTGGACGGTTACTATGACGGACTAAACACCGCATCCGGCACCTTCGGATTGATCTTCCAGTATTATCTGGCTTTTGACGAAGATAATATCCTCACGCCATACGATTTGGGAACTAACTCATCGGGAAGCATTGCGGGAACGAATGCCCTGGCGACCAGCGAGCCAGGCGAGCCCGCCCATGTCAACGGCTCAGTGGGTGGCCATTCGGTGTGGTATCGGTATAAGAGCCTCGCGAACCGCGGGATGACTTTTGAGATCAGGGATAATTTCGCCAGTGAAATGGCTGTCTACGAGTCGCCCGTAAAAGTCCCAACGTTTGCGCAGCTGACAGAGGTCGACACCAATGCGGACAATATCGGCAATAACTCTGGCCGGACACAGACCACATTTTTTGCCGAGACCGATAAATACTATTTCATCGCGATCGATCGGAACGATTACCATATCGGTGAGCCTAATTTCGGAACTTTCCAGCTGAAGTTTTACCGGACCAAATTCAGGTATTCAGCGCGGATCGACAGGTTTAACGGACACACGGCACTCTCAATATTTCGCCCCGGCGAGGCAACATTCTACAGTCTTGATAATACCAGCGATTCGACGATGAGATCTCAGAAATGGGGTTTGACGAACGACGTACCCATCCCCGCGGATTGCGATGGCGACGGCATTACGGACTACAACGTCGTCCGGAGTGAGGGCGGTAAAAAGTACTGGTATTGCTACGACCCGGTAGATCTAACCCACACGGCGGTGCAATGGGGCCTATCAACAGACAAAGCCGTTACCGGTGATTTTGACCGCGACGGAAGGGCTGACCAGACGGTTATCCGAAACGTGGGCGGAACTTTGCACTGGTATGTCCTGCAAAGCTCGAACCTTCAGTTCCGGTCATTTGCGTTCGGCTCGGCCGGCGACAAACCTGCGCTCGGAGACTTCGATGGCGACGGCGCCACGGATGTAGCGGTTATACGGTCTGCGATGGGCGGATTGACCTGGCATATTCTCGCCAGCAGCGGCGACTTGAGCTATGTGAATACTATTTCGTTCCCCTGGGGTATCAGCACAGACAAACCCGTTGCGGAGGATTATGACGGTGACGGCAAGACCGACGTCGCTGTTTATCGTCCCTCCGATGGGGGATGGTATATCCTAAGAAGCTACGACTTTGGCTATGATTTCAGAAACTTCGGATCGGCAAACGACAGGCCGCAGCCGGGTGATTACGACAACGACGGCAAGGCCGATTTGGCCTTCTATCGCCAGGCAAATGGCGATTGGCATATTTGGCAGTCGCTGTCCGGCGATCAGATATCCGTACACTGGGGAAGCCCTTCGGATATAGCGGTCTCGTCACTTGTCCGGCTTTCTGAATAACATGAGCTTCTAGGATCTCAATAAGGTCGGTTTCGGCGATGTTCGGAACCGATCATTTTTTTTGAACCGAGAATCTACTTTTTCCCGGGAAATGTGATATGAATATAGGCTGCAATTCTATTTCATATGACATTCTGGAGGGAATACTGTGAAGGGTATTAAGATCGTTCTGTTGATCCTGTTAGTGGCTGCGCTTGCGTTGCCGGCGTATTGGTATTTTGGTTCCGAAAAGACTGAATCCGCGGCGTCAAAGCGCGATGAGCGAGAGAGCGAAGACCCGGATATGCACGAGGTCGATGAGGAATCCGAAATGGATAAGGCCCTTTATATGCAGCTCCGGGGTGAGCAGATCGCATTTTACCGGGGGCTTGATACGTTCCAACAGGATTCCCGTAGTAAAGCGGTCCGCCAAATGGAGCGGAGCGAATTGGAATGGTCGGCAAAGCGTGCTCAGCTCGGCCTGCGCCCCGAGGTTGCATGGCAGCCGCTCGGGCCTGCGCCCATCCCTAACGGCCAAACGACAACCAGAACAGACCCGGTTTCCGGGCGTGTAGCTGCGCTTGCCGTGCACCCAAGTAATCCCGATATCGTTTACGCGGGTGCCGCGCAGGGCGGGTTCTACCGCTCCGGCAATGGCGGAACTTCTTGGGCCCCGATGCTGGACAATTCGCTTTCTCTGGCCATGGGCTCAGTTGCTATCGCGCCTTCGCAACCCTCGACCGTTTTTATCGGTACCGGCGAGTCGTCCTTTTCAGCAGATGGATTTTTTGGCGTAGGAGTTTACCGGATAACGAACGCCGACACGACGCCCTTGGTTTCGGGCCCGCTAAATGCGGGCGCGCTTGGCGGTGACGTATTTACCGGGCGGGCGATCGGCGAGATAATCGTTCACCCGACCGATCCGAACACGATATTTGTTGCCACGACTACGGGAACGTGCGGACTCGGCGGTTGTGGTGGGCAGCCGCTGCCGGCGCTTGGACTTTACCGCAGCACGAACGCGATGTCGGCGACGCCTACATTTGCCAAGGTCAACATACAGGGCCTCGGCGGCGATCGTTCTGTGATCGACCTTGCAATCGATCCGGATAACCCTAATCACCTTATTGCCGCCGTAGTTGGCGGTACGGGTGACGGGGGCATCTATGTTTCGACCGACGCCCTTGCCTCGACCCCGAATTTTACCCGCACACTCGTTACCGGTAATGGTTCCGAGCTCGGACGCGCGGAGCTTGCGGTTAACGACACGGGCGGGGTTTTAACGGTTTGGGTCGCCAGCGGAACAGGCAGCGGCACCGTGTTTAAGTCTGTTGACGGCGGCGCTACGTTCCCGACAAATGTGGACAATAACTTCTGCAACGGCCAGTGTTTTTACGATATAGCGATCGCCGCAGATCCGACCAACGCCAACAACGTATATCTGGGCGGTTCGCCTACGCTTGCCTTTGGCCGGTCGACCAATGGCGGAACCACGTTCCCAAGCAGTTCGGTTGGCTTGCACGTGGATACGCAGGCGATCGCCGTCGCGCCTTCTAACCCGTCTATCATATATTTCGGTTCTGACGGCGGTGTTTGGAGATCGGCCGATGCGGGCGTTAACTGGGTAAGCAAGAACAACACCACCTTGAGCGCAACCCAGTTCCAGAGCCTCGCGCTGCACCCGACAGACCGCAACTTTATGATCGGCGGTACGCAGGATAACGGCACCGAGTGGCTAAAACCTAACGGTACGTGGGTCCGCGCTACCGGCGGTGACGGCGGCCAAGCAGTTATCGATCAAAACGCGGCGGACACCGTTACGGTCAACGGATATCACACATTTTTCAACCAGACCGGCACGCAGATCGGTTACCAGCGGATAACAACTTTTAACGCCGCGGGCCAGACACAAGGCGGAATATTCAAAGGATGCACCGGCGCGGGCGTACAAACGGGCATCTCCTGCACGGATTCAGTTCTGTTTTATGCGCCGCTAAGCCGCGGCCCGGGTAATCCGAACACAACATATATCGGCACGACGAAGCTTTATCGCTCGGCGGACCGGGGCGACAACCATGCGACGGTCAGCCAGGTGATGCCCTTCCGGCTCAGCGCCATCGGCATTGCCCCGAGCGACGATAATGTCCGCCTCGTGGGGCTGACCAACGGCCAGGTATTTTTAACTACGAACGGCTCGACCACGCTGACCGACGTCACAGGCGCTATCGCGGCGGCCCCGCGTTATGTTTCTCGCGCTGTGATCGACCCGGCGAATAACAATGTGGCCTATATTGCGCTGACGGGCTACGGCATTGCGGGCGCACAGCACGTTTGGAAAACGACAAACCTGATGAGCGGTACTCCGACGTGGACTGCTTCAGGAACGGGAATTCCGGATGTGCCGGTAAACGGTTTTGCGATCGATCCCGCCAACACGCAGCACCTCTACGCGGGCAGCGATATCGGCGTTTTCCGCTCGACCGACGGCGGCGCTTCATGGCAGCCGTTCAGTAACGGACTGCCGCGGGTAGCGGTGTTCGATGTTGCTATTCAGAACGCCAACCGCATCTTAAAGATCGCCACGCACGGGCGCGGTATTTACGAGTACAACCTGGCGGCCCCGACAAATACCGTTTCGTCCGATTTTGACGGCGACGGCAGGTCCGACGTCAGCGTCTGGAGAAATTCTGACGGTTGGTGGTACGCAACCCGCAGCTCGGACAGCGTGTTTACCGGTTACCCGTTCGGCACGGCTGGCGACAAGATAGTTCCGGGCGACTACGATGGCGACAGCAAGACGGATTATGCCGTGTTCCGCCCGTCTGACGGCACGTGGTATATGCAGCGCAGCACCGCCGGGTTCCTGGCGGTCCCCTTCGGCCTCGCCACCGATCTGCCCGCGCAGGGTGATTTCGATGGCGATGGCAAGACGGACATCGCGGTGTTTCGCCCCTCGGACGGCGTTTGGTACATGCTTCGCAGCACGCTCGGGTTCGGCGCAATCGGCTTCGGCATGAGCGGCGACCGCCCCGTTCCGGGCGACTATGATGGCGACGGCAAGACGGACCAGGCGGTATTCCGCCCATCTGACAACACGTGGTACCAGCTCCGCAGCAACACGGGCTTCTTCGCCCTGACCTTCGGGACGGCGGGCGACAAGGTGATGCCGGCTGACTACGACGGCGACGGCAAGACGGACATCGCCGTGTTTCGCGAGTCGGTAGGCGACTGGTTCCTGATGCAGTCCACCGCCGGGTTCTTCGCCATCCACTGGGGCGCGACGGGCGACATCCCGTCAGCCGGTGATTTCGACGGCGACGGCAAAGCGGACATCTCGGTGTTCCGCCCGAGCGTCGGCGATTGGTTCCAGCTCCGCAGCACAAGCGGGTTCTTCGCGACCCACTTCGGCCTGCTGGGCGACAAACCCGTCCCGGCCGGATACGTGCCGGTGCAGTAGTTGAAAGGCAGTTAAAACTAACAGGCGGACGTTTTATGGCGTCCGCCTTTTTTTGACATTTGGTCTTTTTCTCACCACTCACCACTCACGACTCGAGACTCTTTCCGTTCCAGGTGGAACAATTTTGGAACACACTGATTTTGCTCCTAAGCCCCTGTTTATGCAGGTTTTTAGACGCGTAAGCTCCGTTCCGCGTTCTGGAACGATTTTCATGTTTCACGTGTAAACCGCCAAACTTTATACAGATCGCGGGTTTCTTATAAAATGGCAAATCTAGCGGGTTATAACGTATGTTATAATGCATGAATGTCGAATAAGCTAAAAATTACGACTATCGGCAACTCAACGGGCGTCGTTCTTCCGAAAGAGATTCTTCAAAAACTCCGCGTGGAGAAAGGCGATTCGCTGTTCGCGGTCGAAACGCCGAACGGAATCGAGCTTACTCCTTACGACCCCGAGTTTGCGGCGCAGATCGAAATGGCCGAGGGCGTCATGCGCGAAGACCGCGATGCCCTGCGGAAACTTGCCGAATAGATGAGATGGATATCCGAAGAAGCTGTGCTCGTTATCCACAGTCGGCAGATTGCCGAGCACGGCGGCGATGACGGCATACGCGACCGCGGGCTGCTGGCCTCGGCGCTCGCAAGGCCGCGCAATCGCGAGGCTTATTCAGAGGATTCCGACATACCCGCGCTGGCAGCCGCCTACGCCTTCGGTATCGCTAAAAACCACCCCTTTATCGACGGCAATAAACGGACCGCTCTGGTCGTTATGCGGACCTTCCTGCTGCTGAACGGCCTCGATCTAAACGCCTCGCAGGAAGAAAAGTACTTCACATTCATGGCCCTGGCGGATGGAAGCCTTTCGGAAAATGATTTGGCGGAATGGATCAGGAAGAGAGTGTTGAGTTGTGAGACGTGAAGAGATACACCATTGGAGCATTGAGGGGTTTGGGATGCGAGTCAAGCCGTAAAGGGAATAGAAGACCAAATAACAAGGACTTTTGCACTTGACCGTAACGTTGACTTGCCGTTACTATCATCACGCGTCTTCGATACTTTCATTCTTGGAAGGTAATACAGAGACATCGGATGCAAAAAAAGGGACGTATCGAAAATAAATCGTATTTAACCAGAAAACATGAGGAAGGAGATGGAAGGTTACGATAGAATTACCGATATGCTCGGATATTCCTACTCAGAACAAAATTTTTCATTTTTAGGCAGCGCGAGGGCCTTGGACAACCGGCTTGGTATTCACAATTTAGATTCTCGCGAGTTAAATACTATCGTAACTGAAGCAATAGTTGATGTTACAGTAACATCTCCTCCGTATTTTGACCTTAAAGATTATGAGCACAAGGACCAAATAGGCTTTGGTCAGAATTACGAAGAGTACTTAAACGATCTTAAAAAAGTTTTTACCAATGTTTACAATGCCACGAAACAAACTGGTACGTTGTGGGTAATTATAGATTCATTCAGAAGAGAGGGGGAAGTGACTCCGCTACCCTTCGATTTCGCGAACGTAATAAAACCGATCGGATGGAAACTCCAAGACATAATTATATGGGGAAAAGATAGGACGGTTCCCTGGACTCATAAAGGCCAAATGAGAAATCTTTATGAGTTTATTCTTGTATTCTCGAAGAGTCCTGACTATAAGTTTCACATTGAAAGAGTTAAGGATTTCGAATCGTTGAAAAAATGGTGGATACGGTACCCCGAGCGATATAACCCCAAAGGCAAGACACCCGATGCTATTTGGCATTTTGACATTCCCACACAAGGCTCTTGGGGCAACGGCTATATCCGACATTTTTGTCCCCTTCCTGAAAAATTAATCAGCCAAATATTACGCATTACTACGGACGAAGGGGATATAGTTTTGGATCCCTTTGCTGGTTCTGGGGCGGTGCTCTCCAGAGCCGATAACATGAAAAGAAAGTTTATCGGTTTCGAGTTAAACGCTGACTATATCCAGATGTTTAAAACGTATTTAGGCGAGACGGGTGAAAGAAAACGGACGGAATATGAGAAGCAGGAGCTATTGGACTATAAACAGGAAGAGTTTCAGAAATTGATAATAGATCTCCGAGCCCTAAAATTTGCCCGAGTTTTTTTTCAAATTTTGCAGAAAGAATCGGAAAATCTGGTTGTAAAAATATTGGTCGAAAAAACGGAGACTGCGCCAACCCAAAAGCACAAATTACAAACGGTAAAATACCATTTGCTATTGGCGCACAAATCGGAATTTGATGTTCAGTCCGCTTTAAAAAATATCGAATCAATTCCACCACTGTCAAAATTCGGTATCGAGGCTGATTTTGTGATTCATGAGAACGTGGAATCATTTGCAAGGGAAATGGAGAAACATAGGAATTTGTATCTTTATACTAATAAAAATACCCATTCCTATAAGCAAGAATTTACCTTGAGCAGTATGTCACGTGCCAGTAAGGATGAAATTATCATAAGTGACATAAGGCTGAAAATTGACGAATCGATGTTTGCTTAATTACTATGGCAATTTCAAAAAAACGAGGCCGAAAAGGAAAGCCTAAAGTTTCCGCAAAAGAACTGGAAAAGCGCCAGCATAGAAAAGAGATTAGAAGTGTTTTTCGAAATGCGGGCTTTAAAAAAATCGAGCGAGTTAGTGATGTCGAATTTAGTTTTAAAGAAAGGCCGGGCGATTTTGATGATGTCTATATCTACGAAAACATAATAGTTTTAGCAGAATATACGACGGCAGACGCTGCCTACATCTCCGACCATCTTCTAAAAAAGAAAATTCTCTTCGATCACGTATTAGAAAATAAAACCGAGTTCATTGAACGCTTTGACGAATTGTTCACAACCTTTAGAGAAGCCCGCAACGACTATTATTCAATAGAAGAGTTCGAAATCAGGATCGTTTATTGCTCGAAAAACTTTGTTTCGGAAGAGCATAAGAATCAAGTCCCGGATATCTACTACATAGATTTCTCTACATTAAAATATTTTTACCGCATTACTAATGCCATCAAATTATCATCGCGCTTCGAATTGTTCGACTTCTTTAATTTAAAATTGGGACAAATTGGTGAAGGTTCCGCCAAAGCCTCCGCAAGGCCATTAGCCGTGGAGGGTACGGTATTGCCGGAAAAAAATAGTTACTTCGACAAAGGGTATAAAGTAGTTTCCTTTTATATAGATCCCGCCTCCCTTCTAAAAAAGGCGTACGTTTTGAGAAAGGACGGATGGCAAGAGGAGACTGGCCTATACCAGCGAATGATAAAACCCGCAAAAATAAGGGAAATACGTAAATATCTTACCGAGAAGAAAAGGGTCTTTGTTAATAACATCATTATTACATTGCCTGACACTACCAAATTGTTGAACGATGACGGAGATACAGTTAATCCAACAAAACTTACTGACACATCACGCGTTACGATTCAAATTCCTGATGGATTTAATACGATTGGCCTAATTGACGGACAACATAGGGTATTTGCCTATCATGAAGGCGGAGAAAACGAAGATAAAATTAGCGTCTTGCGCAATAAGCAAAATCTCCTTACCACTGGAATTATCTATCCAAAGGATCTAAATGAGATAGAAAAGATTAAATTTGAATCTCAATTGTTTTTGGAGATAAATTCAAACCAGACGAACGCTGATTCTGAACTGAAGCAGGCGATCACGTTACTACTGAAACCCTTTTCTCCGGAGTCTATCGCAAAAGCTGTAATTACTCGGATGAATGCTGTCGGCCCTTTAGCCAACCAGTTCGAGACACATTTTTTTGAAAAGGGAAAAATCAAGACCACCTCAATCGTTAGTTATGCTTTGAAACCGATTGTGAAATTATCAGGCAATGATTCCCTTTTTGCGTTGTGGGCGAATCCCTCAAAGGAGGATTTGGCGGAGGAGACGCGGCCGGATTTACTTAGTGAGTATGTAAGATTTTCTGTGACTGAAATAAATACGTTTCTATCCGCTGCAAGGTCCCAAATCGATCCTACTAAATGGACATCGGATAAGACCGTTAAGAATAGGCTTCTCGCAACAACTCCCATCAACGGATTAATCATTTGTTTGCGTTTTCTGATCGAGAATAGTGAGACGGGTGATTTCGAACATTATAAAAACCAATTTAAAGGCTTAGACAAGTTTCCGTTTTCTAGCTACAAGTCGAGCCAGTATGCCTCAATGGGCAGAAAACTCTATGAAGTTTTTTTCTCGTAACTTTTACTTTGCCAATTCAAAATCATAGGTGAGGCGGTATAGACAAGGTTTATCCCTCATCGGTTACTCTCTCATAATAAGTATGTTCTTCTATTACTCCGCCTCACTTCATAAAGATCTGTTGTCTTTACCAATGCAGGGCAATTACCTAGCGAGAGAATTGGGGCGCGCGGCCTTAGTGTCTCGTCCTGAAGTAGGTTTACATATGCGCGGAATCGTGATTTTATGTGTTGAACATTGAACACGATCTGAAGTTTAAGGTTCTGCCCCGGTTTGTAAGATCTTTGACAGAATTGAAGCAGGTTGCTTTTCTGAGTTGAACATTGAACACCGCCTCGGCCCCCGTATTTATTGGGTTTGGAGGGAAAAATAGTGTTCAATCGGTTGAACAAGGAGTCGTGAGTCGCGAGTTGTGAGTCATGAGAAAGACGCGCTTGTCAGCATGCGCGTCCGAACGAACCACCCCGTCAGCCGAGGCGGCTGCCACCCCTCCTTTTCCAAGTAGGGGAGCTTTTGGATGAACCACCACCCCGTCAGCCGAAGCGGCTGCCACCCCTCCTGGCCAGGAGGGGAGCCGACTCGATTTTCGATTGCCGATTTTCGATTGGAAGAACGCCCGCTGGTTAGCATGCGCGTCTGAACGAACCACCCCCCGGCTAAAGCCGGACCCCTCCTTTTCCAAGGAGGGGAGCTTTTTTAGTTCATATGCTGATCGAGGAAATCGGTGACCGCGGGGTAGAGCTCCAATCTATTCTTGAGCTTCGAGATGCCGTGGCCCTCGTCGTCGAACAGGCGGTATTGCACACGGCCGGCGCGTTTCTGGATGGCGTTGACGATCTGTTCGGACTCGGTGTAGGGCACGCGCGGGTCGTTCTTGCCTTGTATCACAAAGAGCGGCGTGCGGATCTTGTCGGCCTTTGCGAGCGGCGAGATCGAGCGGAGGAAATCGATGTCCTTGTCGAGCATGCCGTATTCAACCTCGCGCTGGCGGCGGCGGTAGCCGGATGTGTTCTTCAAAAAGCTCTCCCAGTTCGCGATGCCCACGGTGCTTACCGCCGCGGCCCACAGGTCGGGGTAGAGCGTGATGGCCGCGAGCGTCATATAGCCGCCGTAGCTTCCGCCCATCACGGCGATGCGCTGCGGGTCGGCGCCGCCCGTCGTGTTCAGCCACTGCACCGCGAAGGCAAGGTCCTTGACCGAATCCTCGCGCTTGCGTACGTCGTCGAGGTGGGTGTATGCCTTCCCGTAGCCGGTCGAACCGCGGACATTGGGCGCGAGAACTGCGTAGCCACGCGACAGGTAGTACTGATAGAGCGGGTTAAAGCCGGGCCGCTCCTGCGCTTCGGGCCCGCCGTGTACGCTGACGATCACCGGCAAACCGCGCTTTTTCGGCGCAGGCGTATTGACCATCTCGATCTTTTCGACCTCGCGCATAGCCGCGGTCTTCGGACCAGCGGGTTGGCCAAGCGGCCCCACCACTTTACTGCCGGGCCGGTCCTTGTTTTTGATCGCGTTCAGATAGCTCAGGGTCTCGTCGGTCGGTTTGTAATACCAGGCCGGGATCATGCGCCCGTCAAAGCTCTTGAATTTAACGAGCTCGGGTTCGACGAAGGTGTCCTGTCTGAGATTCGCGCGGTCGCTCTGCGTTACCTGCGCCATGGCTTTTGAAGCGACATCGTAAACCCAGACGTCCGAGTTGTTCTTCGACGAGCTGAACGAAAACGCCAGCTTGCCGCCGTCCTTCGAGAAGGTGAGGCCCCCGACGATGCCGCGCCCGGGAAGGGGCACCTGGATAGATTTCACGTCAAAGAAGGTGGAGAGCGGCTTACCGCCCGTCTCGATCTTTCTCAAATATAGTTCGTTAAACCCGTCGCGGTTGACCGTGTATGCAACGTTGCCCCCGTTTGAAAGAACCTCGATGCCGCCGACGTCCCATGTGGGAGCATCAACAATACGCATTTCACGGTTGGCGTCGCTCCAATTGCCGGAATTCGCGCCGTTACGCAGGCGAATATTGGCGAGGCCGAGAAATTCGCGCTTGTCGTTCATGCTGAGAACGAGAGATTTGCCGTCCGGCAGGAAATGGACGCTCCCGAACTGCGATGAGCCGACATGCGGGGTAAGCAGCGTTTCCTGTTTGGTCCTGGCGTCGATGAGATATAGGTTGTTATCCAGGCTGAGCTCGATGCCATCGCGCGAGATCACGAATTTCGAGCCGCTTGCGTCAGCCGCCTCGAAGGCATTGTTGCCGTCGTTCTGGTAGATCAGCTCTTCCTTGGCGTCGGCCAGCGTCATCGAATAGATGTCGAAAAAGTTGCGGTTGCGCTTGTTCGAGGCGTAGTAGATCTTTGTCGCATCATCGGAGATGTCGCCGAAATTGTGCCGTACCGTCGGCTCGGAGGTTAACGCGCGGATCGCGGCGCCATCCGTGGGTACCAGGAAGAACTGAGTATTTTCGTTACCGCCGATAGCCTTGCCAAACAGTAGCCCTTTACCGTCGGGCAGCCACCGGACGAAACTGACGTTGTCGTCATAATTCGTGATCTGCTGCGGTTCGCCCGCGGGCAGATCGATCATCCAAACCTGCGACGTGCCGGTCACGTTGGTCAGGTAGGCGATCCGCTTGCCGTCCGGCGAAAAGGTCGGGGCCGCGGCCGATTTTACGTTCAGATATTGTTCGATCGAAGTAAGGGCCGGGGCGGGATCTTGAGCAAGCGCGGGTAAGGAGGTGAAAACTACAAAGACAAACGACAAAAATCTATTCATTACTACTCCTGGATGCAAAAAAAACGGATAACGATGTAAGTTACATCATTATCCATCATCCACGGCTTGTTTTTCAATATTACGCGCCGAGCTCGATCGTCTTATTGTTCTCATCCTTGAGTTTCTCGCCGGTAACCAGCGATTTTACAAACCCCGCCAGTTGGACCAGCACGCCCGCAGAGTAGTCCCAGTATTCGGCCTGCTCGACCGTAACTTTAAGCAGCGCGATGTCCGGATCGTCCTTGCCTTCCTTGAACCACGCCCTATAAACCGGGCTCCATAATTCGTCGATCTTGGCGCGGTCTTGAACAACCTCGACCGTGCCCGAAACGGATACGTAGATAGAATCGTCCGGCTTAGAATAGCTCAGGTTTACCCGGTTGTCTTTTTCGATCTCCTCGATCTTGTGGTCTTTTATGTTGGTGAAAAACCAAAGTTCGCCGTCAAATTCGGTGTTCTGCGTGGACATGGGCCGCGAGCGCATTACTCCGCCATCGAGGGTCACCATCATTGTGATGTCCACGTCGTTTATCAACTCACCCAGCTTTTTTATAGATTCCTCTCTTGTTTCCGACATTTCTGTCCTCCTTTCTGACCGGTTTTGCTGCGTTTCATTCTTCGCAGCCCCCTTATCAGCAAATCGGGTGCCGGACCTATTTGGGCTTCTTTAGAAAGGCCGGAGGGTTTTAGCTTGTGTGATCGTGGACTACTTTCCAGCCATCCTTGAACCGTTTGAAGATAAGCGTGAATTTCCCGCCCGAACTGCCTGCCGTCGTTTTAACCTGCCAGCTCCCCAGCACTTTTGCCGCATCCCTTGAAAAAACGTCTATCTCAAGATCTGAGAATGTGAGTGTGCCCATCTTTTCACGCGTGTTGTACGACTTTTTATAGCGGTCGAGCGTTTGCTGCCACCCGCGGGTCACCTCTTTCGATACAAATACGAGGTTTTCAGATTTCCAGTAGCCCTGCATAAAGCCATCGATATCGCCCTTGTTCCAGGCTTCGGCCTGATCGGTCATCACATTAGTGATATCGGCGCGAATTAAGGTCTTTTGTTTTTCGGTTTGGGCAAGCGCCATAGTGATACCTAACAGTATGAATAAAAAAGAGAACGGTAGTTTTTTCATAATTAAATAGTTTACGGTTCCTCAGCGGTTTTCGCCGGTTTCGAGATATTATCTTTGCGCCCTTACTTACGTGCGGGCTACCGACACGCTTCGCCTTTTTTACGACACGCTACACCTCCGCCGTCGCAACCGTTGGGCTGCCGGGGCGGAAATAGAGATTGTTCCAAATTAATGAGAACAGCGAGACGGCCAGGACAATGAATAAAAACGCCGAGGGCTGGTACAGCGAGCTGAACCAGATCACCGCAGCGGCCGTGACAGCTATTCTCAAATTTTCCGATATCCAGAGCCACGCGCGCGCCTCGAGTATTCCGCTCCAGTTCACAACGTGCCACCAGAGTAGAAACGCGCCGGCCCAGCGCATTGAGGCGGTCCAGCCGAGCAGGTTTGAGATCACCCCCATCATCAGGAATATCCCGACCACGACCTGCAATATTAGGTAAACACGCGAACCCACGAACATATCGGGCCGAAACCTGACCTGATTCTCGGTTGTGATCTCGATCATTTCCTTCTGGGGCAGCCCTCGCGGCCGCCAACCCGCCGGCATAAACCATACGCGGACCTTGTCCCACCAGAAGGGCGCCGCAACCGCATACCGCCACAGGACGATGAGGAAATGGAAGTTGATCTTGATAGGATTCCAGGACTTCGGGTGGTCGTAAATGCCGTAGACGACCTTCTCCTGCTCCTCGGCAAACGTGCCGAACATTTTGTCCCAGATGATCAGGAACTCGCCGAAATTTTTGTCGAGGTACTTGAAGTTGACCCCGTGGTGGACCCGGTGATGCGACGGCGTTGTGAAGTATTTTTCGAACCAGCCGAGTTTGCCGATAAATTCGGTGTGATGGAGAAACGCGATAAACAGGTGGATCCCCGCCATCATATAAATGTCGAAGGGGCGAAAGCCGATTATCGCGAGCGGCCAGAAAAAGAGGAACGAGCAGAGCCGCTGGGTTACGCTTGCGCGCAACGCGACAAAGAAGTTCATCTCCTCGGCCGAGTGATGCGGGCTGTGCGCCGCCCACATAATATTAAGCGCGTGTCCCCACCGATGCACCCAATAGAAGATAAAATCCACCCCGATCAGCAGCAGGATAAACGACCACCAGCCAAGATCTATTGTATAGATGCGGTAGTTTTCCCACAGAAAACCGTAGATGATGAACACGCCGGCGGCGACCAGCACGTTGGTCGTCTGGTTGCCGAGCGCGGTGCCGAAATTCGCGATCGATTCGGAGAACGAGACGTACCGGCGCTTAAAAATAAAACACGCTGCGATCTCGATCAGAATAAAGAACAGCGCTATCGGTGTCAGGTATGTATAAACGTTGGTTTCCTGCATCGGTTTTGACTGCAAATATACCTCGAAATTTCCATATATCCAAAATGTTTAGCGTGATCTGGAACTCGGCGACTAAAGTCTATAAGAAAATAGTATCGAATCAAAAATTTCATAACACAATTTTAGCCATATGCTGTAGAATCTATCGTACGATGAGAAAGGTGAAATTCAGAGCTGAGATCCTAAGCGGGCACAAGGAATCCGCGGCTGAGGTCCCGTTCAACCCTGTGGTCAAGTGGCACATGGCAGCCGGCCAGCTCTGGCACGGCAAGAGGGGCTATAAAGTAACGGGTACGCTCAATGGAACAGCCTTTGAGAGCGTGATCGTACCGCGGGCCCGCTCTTACTTTCTCGTGATCGATGATGAACTTATGGCCAGTGCGAACGCCGCGGTCGGGGAAATCGTAGAAATTACGGTTGCGCCCCGCGTAGATGTCGCCGGCTAAGCTCTTATTATCGAGCATTTTACACACATGGCACCCCTATTGAAAAACATCGTTAAATATCGTAGAATATAGAAAGGCTTTCCAAGTGAGAGAGCGCTTTTAACGATTCTCGCTCAAAGCCTCGTTTGATCCCTCAAAAATCAGACTGCACGGATCTCCCCCGATCCATCATCCTACATCCGGTACATTTTAGGTGGATCTTAGTCCTTCGTTAATCTATTTGATCTGCGCGATCATCGTCTCGTCATTGATCGGCGCTTATGCCTGGCGGCACCGCAACCTTCGCGGATGCCGGGCTTTTGCGTATTTGATCTTTGTGTCTATCTTCTGGATGGGGGGATCCGTATTTGCCACCTTGTACACGACCTATGAGGGACAATGGATCGGGAGGGCGATCCAGTATATAGGCATCGCAGGAGTTTCCCCGGCGCTATTTGTTTTCATCCACCGCTATTGCGGTAAGGAGCTGAGTTGGAAAAAGATCGGCCTGATACTGATCGTTCCGGTCCTGAGCTGGCTGGTTCTG
>Ga0193752_1000974_pt1 | contig 25256 bp, 21 predicted proteins | sample H1c1metaG_FD_144924 | JGI IMG/M metagenome (GOLD analysis project Ga0193752, IMG submission 144924) | Soil microbial communities from a riparian zone of the East river system, Colorado, United States - H1c1 | ecosystem: Environmental > Terrestrial > Soil > Riparian zone | place: USA: East River...
CCTGAATGATTGGTGATCCCGTAAAGGTCAAACTTTTGTTACAAAACCATCAGCCGCAATATCCACAAAAGCCCCCCATCGGCATACAAAATCTTTTTCAAATAACAATCGTGGTTCTGGTTAGAGGCTTACTTATGTGTTAGATTAAGTTGATAAAGCGATGACTTTAAAAAATTATGCCATTCTGTGGAATTCGTCCAACTCGGCAGATAAAAGGCAATAAAATGAAAATTTAACAAGAAGAAAAGAACGGGTATATCAATTACTGTATGCTGCATGGATTTGCCAGGAGACATTATTTTCCTGAACCAAATTTGAGGTTGCTGAGTAAACTTGCGACTGTTGCTGAGTAAACTTGCGACTGGCGTTCGCCAATGTTATATCTACAATGTTGACAGGATACTTAGAGGCTAGTAACATTTTCAGCTAAAAGCAGTCGCTGAAAATATTGTATCGAAAAACGTCAAACTTAAGTAAACCCTGGAAGTATAATCTCATCGGAAAGTATAAGTCTCATCAGGAAGTTTAAGTCTAATCGGGAAGAATAAGTCTAATCGGGAAGAATAAGTCTAATCGGGAAGAATAAGTCTAATTTGGAAGTGTAATCTCATCAGGAAGTGGAATCTCATCAGGAATTGGAAGTCTCATTTCGAAATGTAAGTGTCATCAGGAATTGGAAGTCTCATTTGGACTTGTGAGTCTCATAATAACGTATAAGTCTCAGCTGGAATTATAAGTCCCATTTGGAAGAGTAAGTCCCATTTGGAAAAGTAAGTCTTACCTGGAATTGTAAGTCTCATTTTGAAAAGCGAATTTAAAAAATTCTTCCCCTTTCGTCCGAATCGATCAGGTTCCTGGTGATTGTATGATCGAATGCATCTTCCTTGTTCGCGAGTACCTGTCTCAGCAGGTCATGTATAGTAAGTACACCAATAAATTTCTTGTTATCGTAAGCGAGTATATATCTTGTACGATGTGAATTCATCCGGTTCATACAATGTTCGAGGGTATCTGTAAGAGATACTACAGGCAGATCCAAAGTCATCACCTCTTTAATCATCGTATCCTTACTTGAGTGTCCTTTAAGAACTACATTTCGTGCATAGTCCCTCTCACTGAAAACGCCTCTGTATTCATCACCTTCCATCACTACAAGATAACTTAGGTTAACCGCGTTCAATAACTGTAAACCCTCTATAACAAGTTTCGTGGGTTCAATAACGTTAGTCATCGGACCTTTGGTAGAAAGAATTTCTTTAACTGTGCGCATGATAACTTCAATTTTTCTTTGATCAGGTAATTTGTTCTATGGAAAGTTAACGGTTTCCCGCCGTATCTGCACAGGCAATCAATTCTTACGCCGGCCATCTCTTATCTCAGAAAGGCAAATTTACACGAAAAATAATATGACCTGCCTCATCAGGAAAGTTATGCTTCCGTTGGTTCACAGCTGCAGATCAGGAAAGGTATGCTTCCGTTGGTTCGCAACTGCAGATCAGGTTCCTGTCTCCATAGGTGTTATTTACACGGCTAACCGAAGGCCAGAATTTGTTCCTGGCTACATAAGCCAATGGAAAAGCTGCCTGTTTCCGGGTGTAAGGACGATTCCACTCATCATCACAAACCACTTTCTGGGTATGTGGTGCATTTTTTAATGCATTATTCACCTTGTCAATTGTACCTCCTTCAATTTCTTTGATCTCTTCATATATGCTGATAAGTGCATCACAGAAACGATCAAGTTCTGCCTTGTCTTCGCTTTCAGTAGGTTCGATCATGATAGTACCTGGCACAGGGAAACTCATGGTGGGAGCGTGGAAGCCATAATCGATCAATCGTTTCGCAACATCTTCCGCTTCAACACCTGATGTTATTTTGAAAGGCCGCAGGTCAACAATAAATTCATGTGCGCAGGTACCATTTTTACCCAGGTATAAAATTTTGTAGAATTTCTCGAGCCTGGACTTCATATAGTTTGCGTTCAAAATAGCATATTCCGTTGAAAGCTTCATCCCTTCAGCTCCAAGCATTTTGATATAAGCATAACTGATCAGCAGGATACTCGCAGAGCCGTAAGGTGCAGCGCTCACAGCATTGATGTTTGAAGGCGCCCGGCTAACGGTAAAGGCTGTATGATTTTCCGGTGTTTCATTAAAAACATGCCCTGGTAAATATGGTTTCAACTTGTCATTCACACAGATTGGTCCCATGCCAGGGCCACCGCCACCGTGCGGAATGGCAAATGTTTTATGGAGATTAAGGTGGCAAACATCGGCACCAATCATTCCAGGCGATGTAAGTCCGACCTGGGCATTCATGTTTGCGCCGTCCATATAAACCAGTCCGCCATTTTCATGAATAATTGCACAGATATCACGGATGCTTTCTTCAAACACACCATGCGTTGACGGATAAGTAACCATCAATGACGAGAGCGTGTCTTTGTATTGTATAGCTTTTAATTTAAGGTCATCCACATCCACGTGCCCTTCGCTGTCACTTTTAACAACCACAACCTTCATACCTGCTAATACTGCACTAGCCGGATTAGTGCCATGTGCAGATATAGGGATAAGCACAACGTTGCGATGCGCGTCACCGCGGGCAAGATGATAAGCCCTGATTGTTAACAGGCCTGCATATTCACCCTGTGCACCGCTGTTTGGTTGCAATGAACATGCAGTGAAACCAGTAATCTCACAAAGAAACCTGCTGAGTTCTTCAACAATCTGCAGATAACCCGCTGCCTGGTTAGAAGGTACAAAAGGATGTATTCCTCCAAACTCAGGCCAGGTTACAGGGATCAGTTCCGTAGCTGCATTAAGTTTCATGGTGCAACTACCAAGTGAGATCATCGAGGTATTGAGTGACAGGTCTTTGTTTTCAAGTGATTTTATATAACGCATCATCTGGCTTTCGCTGTGATGTGAGTTAAACACTGAGTGCCCGAGATATGATGATTTACGGATAAGCGGTTGTGGGATATGTTCCAGTTCAGTCTCGCTTTCAAATGTAACCGAAGCTACATGTGTACCGGCTGCTTCTTCAAAGATGGCAACGATATCAAGAATATCACTTTGAGATGTGGTTTCATCAATAGTAATTCCAATATGATTTCCATTGAAGTACCTGAAATTGACTTCACGGGTTTCAGCTACTTTCCGGATAACAGCTGTATTATCCACCCTGATTTTAAGCGTATCGAAATAAGCATTATTCTGATTGCTGTAACCAAGTTCGTCAAGCTCCGTAGCGAGTGTATTAGTCAGTAGTGAAATACGCAGGGCGATGTTTTTCAAACCCTGGGGTCCATGATATACGGCATACATGGCGGCCATGTTTGCAAGCAGGGCCTGGGCAGTACAGATGTTTGAAGTAGCTTTCTCTCTTTTGATATGTTGTTCCCTTGTTTGAAGAGCCATTCTTAAAGCCCGGTTATTCTGGCTGTCTATACTTACACCGATGATACGGCCGGGAATTCCTCTTTTGAATTCATCTTTTGTGGCAAAGAAAGCGGCATGAGGACCACCGAAACCCATTGGAACACCGAAACGCTGAGCGGATCCAACTGCAATGTCAGCACCCAGTTCGCCAGGGGGTGTCAGCAATGTGAGCGCAAGCAGGTCAGTTGCCATCACTACCAATCCGCCTGCCTGGTGAATTTTATCTATGAAAGACCGGTAATCTTCTACCGATCCGTCGTTGTTTGGGTACTGCAGGATCGCACCGCAATACTTTGTATTATCGATGCTGTAATGATCGCCAAATACAAGCTCAATGCCGATCGGAGCAGCTCTCGTAATCAGCACATCCTTTGTTTGCGGGAAGATATGGTTATCAACAAAAAACTTTGGCTGGGTAATTTCTTCGGTCCTGTTCACATGATGAAAAATCATCGACATGGCTTCTGCCGCGGCTGTGCCTTCGTCCAGCAACGATGCGTTTGCCAGCGGTAAACCGGTAAGATCGCCGACCATGGTCTGGAAGTTTAGTAAACTTTCAAGCCGGCCTTGTGAAATTTCAGCCTGGTAAGGAGTGTATTGGGTATACCAGCCTGGGTTTTCAAAAATATTCCGAAGGATCACGCTTGGAGTTATGGTTCCATAGTAACCCTGGCCGATATATGTTTTATATACTTTGTTTTTAGCAGCAACTTTCTTTAGCTCCTGGAGATATTCGTATTCACTTTGTGGTTCCGGATTCTGAAGTGGTTTCTTCAGCCTGATGGCTGCAGGTATCGTTTTTCCGATCAGTTGTTCCAGTGAATCGTTGCCTGTTTCTCTTAGCATCTGGCTGGTTTCCAGTTCGTTTGGTCCAATATGTCGTGTGCGGAACTCCTGTTGTTGCTGTGTGAATAAATCCATATTCTTAAATGAGGTTGACCTTATTTTAAAATGATGTGCAAAGTTAAGGGATATTTATTTTTTTTATTGCCTATTTTAGACCGTAGGAACCTACATATAAGAACTAACCAACATGAGTTCATCTAACTGCCTGAACTGCGAGGTAACCCTTGATTTTCAGGCCAGGTATTGCCCGAACTGCGGACAGAAAACCAACACTCACAGGCTAACACTGAGCCATATTCTCCATGACTTTTTTCATGCCCTCACACATGCCGACAAAGGTATTCTCTATCTTTTAAGGGCGCTGGCTTTGAAACCCGGTATAGCTGCCGAGGAATATATTGCGGGAAAAAGGGTAAAATACTTTAACCCATTTTCGCTCTTTCTCATTCTTATGGGGATCTATGTGATTTCAAATAATTTCTTTGCTCCTCCACCAAAACCCCGACTGCCGGACAGTGCGGTGCTGGCAAGGATTCCCACTGAAGAAGGTAAAAAAACATATGTCACAATGATGCGGCGAAGTAGTGAAGTAACGGTCTTCATGAACAAACACGGCAATATACTCGCAATGTTTGCGGTACCGCTGTTTACATTTTTATCGTGGATGGTTTACCGAAAGGCAGCCTATAACTTTGCGGAACACCTGACGGCGAATCTGTTATTTGTTACTTTTAGTAACCTGGTTTTCACCGTCCTGATCTTCCCGTTACAGGGAATGTTTGGAACCGGTAGGGGAGTTGCCAATATGTTTATCTTCCTGGGCCAGCTTCTACAGGTGGTTTATATCACCTGGTGCTATTACCAGTTCCTTCCTTCAAGGCCAGGATTTTTGAAGTTGCTGGGGGCTTTTGGCTTAAGTTTGCTGGGAGTGATACTCTGGAACCTCGTTACCCTGACCGCTGTAGCCATATATATGTATCGTAGCCCTGCCTTTATCAATTTTTTTACAAGGATGTTTTCATAGCTGGCGGGTGATGGTTTCATAGCCGCCAGGTCTTAAGTTTTTCAACCGCGCCGATTGTACCTATCTTGCACAAAATATTGATTGGTGGGTCAGGATATACTTATAAACTGGGAGAAAAAATCAGGCGAAAGAAAAAAGCTTTACAAGCAATTTCTAGACAGGGCCGACAAAAACAAGGTTCTTAAACTTTTGCCCCAGTTTCATGAAGAGGCATTTGAAAAAATCGACTGCCTCAAATGCGCCAATTGCTGTAAAAACTACTCTCCACGATTCAAAACACCTGACATCAAGAGAATTTCAAGGCATCTGAAGATGAAGGAAGGTGACTTTATCGAAACCTATCTCAAACTCGATGCAGATGGAGACTATGTTGCTAAAACTGCTCCATGTCCTTTTCTTGGTGAAGACAATCTTTGTGGCATCTATGATCAGCGTCCTTCTGACTGTGTGCGTTTTCCTTATACCGACGAGGACGTTATTCTGAAACGCCCGGCATTAACCACAAAAAATCTCACTTTTTGCCCGATCACATATTATGTCGTGGAGAAGCTGATGGCGAATCTGAAATAAGTTATGCTTTCAGAAAATTATGCTTTCAGAAAATAGCTGGCGACCAGTCCGGCCATGATAGCAAGAATAAAACTAAGCAAGGTCCCGATTAATACATATTCAGTGAGCTTTGTATCTTTTGCTTCCGTAAGATCGCCAAAGCGAAATATGGATTTCGCACCCAGTAAAAATCCAATGCCTTCCCATCGATTCAAAAGAATAAAAATCACTATGAGGAAACGTTCCATGATTCCGATAAGCTGACCGGCATTTTCCAGTGATTCAACTTCCGTCATGATTTTTCCTGGACTTGATCTTGGTGACCATTTGGATATCACCACTTTAATAAGAAACGATGCAGGACTCATGATGAACAGCATAGCAAACACAACTGCAAGTACACGTTTGTCTGACAAAAGGGAAAGATCAAGCGGCATTTGCTGGTATAACGCCCAAGCTACTATGATAACCAGGAGATGGAGTAACTGATCTGCAACAAACCAGGTCCTTCGCGTTTCCTCCTTTTGAAACTGAAGTTTACATCCATCAATTACCAGGTGCAGCAATGTAATTGCCAGCGCATATTTCCAGAAAGCCGGATCAGCGGTAATCAGCATCATCAACACAAAATGTATCAGTACATGCACATATAAAAATGCAGAGCGCCATTTTTGTTGTTCTTTTTTATAAACCAGTAACCTGGTTTGAGTAAAAAAGTCTCCGATAAGATGTGCGATAAGTAGTTGTAATAACAATATCATTTCAGCCTGATTGTTCGGTTATATGCTCCCTGAAATATTTTTCCAGTTCCAGGATCTCTTCAAAATGTGCCCTGGTTTGTCTTTCACTTACCGAGGACTGCGTGCGTTTAATCTTTTTACCCAACTCTTTTTGAGAAAGGTCCTGGTAACGCAATGACAGATCTATCAGCTGTGCAGAACTTGAGCTCCAGGTATCCATTGCTATTGATGCAAGGCTGATCATCAGGTTCAGTTGCCGGTCAGTGCCGGGCCACGGAGTTCTTACCGCTAATCGTTGTTTAATCTTCTTCAACTCTTCAAACTTCTCGCCTGAATTTACAAAAGCTTCGCCGTTCGATTCACTGATGCGGGCTGCAACATAGGTTTTTTTTCCGATCCCTATAGCCATACGCACATCTAAACCTTTTACAGATCTTATAGCAGCCTTGATTCTCAGGGCAGCCATAAAGGATTGGACAGGAGACTCAACTTCCAGTTGAAAACTGTCACCCCTGAAAATCTCCCAGGCTTTTGGTGATTTGCCATAAAAAGACAATATCTTTTTTAAGGGAACTAACCATGCCTGCTGGTCAGTAACCTTACGGGAATTAATAATATCGCCGGTAATAATGCTTGTCATATTATCTGATAAATATCGGCTAATTAATCGATATTTCAAAAAATCGGGTTTATGGCCGATAATTTAATATATAGGCTAATTTGCCGATAGTTTAATATTCCATTTTACGCAATGAAGGCGCAAGCAGCCACGTAATCAGCACGACAATAATAGTCATGCAACCTCCAAATACTATAGAAGGAGCAGCACCCATAATTCTTGAAGTAAACCCGCTTTCAAACATCCCAAGTTCATTACTTGAATTAATAAACATGGAGTTTACCGAGGAAACCCTGCCGCGCATATTGTCGGGTGTTGTTAACTGGAAAATTGTTCCCCGTATTATCATACTGACCCCATCAAGCATACCTGCGATCATCAATACCAAAAAAGAGATCCAGTATAAATCGGATAATCCAAAAGCTATTATACATACTCCAAAACCAGCTACGGCAATCAGCAGGCGCTTTCCCTGCTTTTTCCGCATAGGGAAAAAAGTCATGAGCATTATGCTTATTACTGCGCCAAGGTCAGTAGCCGCATTCAGCCATCCAAAACCAACTGGTCCTACTTTAAGGATCGTGTGTGCTACTTCCGGTATAAGTGCAACAGCGCCACCAAACAACACAGCGAAAAGATCCAAGGAAATAGCTCCGAGTAAAATTTTATGATTCAGTACATATAATAGTCCTTCTTTTACGCTTTCCAGTGCCTTTGCATGCGGATTTTTATTCACAACAGGCAATTTTTCTACCAGCGAAATACTTACGGCGGCAATAATAACATAGGCTAAGATGATGTAAAAGGTTTGATGTACCCCGAACCAGGCAATAAAAAATCCTCCGGAAGCGTGACCAAGGATCGAGGCTGATAGCCAGCTGGAAGAAGTAATGTTAGCAGCAAATTGTAAACGTTCCCTTGGTATCAGTTGCGCAACAATTGCCGAAGATGTTGGTCCGACAAATGCCCTGATGATGCCCGTACAAAAGATAACCGCGTAATACAGGTATTGAAGATTTGAAGTGTTGACACGGTTCTCTACCCAACTTGTAGTAAGGACAATCATCGCCAGCACGCATATTGCATAAAACGAAATTCCCCTCAGCAGCAATGATCGTTTATCTGATCTGTCGATCTGGTGCCCGGCATAAAGTGACAGGATAAATGCAGGAATAAATTCAGACAAGCCAACAAGCCCGATAGCAAAAGAACTCTGCGTTAACTGGAAAAGTTTATACCCGACAACCGTTGAGACCATGCGTAAAGCCATGATGAGGAAAAATCGGCAGACAATAAATTTTCGGAACGCCGGTGACTCTAAGGGTGAAAGACTATTTGGGAACGACATGTTATCCGCGAAAATAAGACACAAACAGTTAACAGTGTTTTCGTCCAGCAGGCAATTTATTGATTCCGATCATCCACTGCCGGATAGTTTATTGATTCTGATCATCCGTTGACAGGTAGCTAATTGATTCCGATCATCCACTGCCGGGTAGTTTATTGACTCTGATCATCTACGGCCAGGTAGTTTATTGATTCTGAACATCCGCTGCCTGGTAGCTTATTTATTCGGATCTTCTGCTGCCTGGTAGCTTATTGATTTCGATTATTAGATAAGTAAGCCCGGTCCGGGAATTCAGTAAAATCCCTGATTATATTAAGGCAGGGTAAAATAGTGTTGGCCGGACTCGTAATCCTTGTCCAGGGCGTCGATGATAACTTTCAGGTGTTTTGGATTGCCTAGAAAATCAGCATTGGCAGCATCAATGATTAAAGTTTTTATATTGTGTTGTTTGATATATTGAAGATAGGTCTCCTGTATATTGAAAAGATAATTGTCAGGTATGGCCTGCTCATATAACCGGTTACGTTTTTTTATATTCTGCTGAAGTTTACTAACGGGTGCGTGTAAATAGATGAGGATATCAGGTTGTGTAAGTTGTTGATGTATGATTTCGAACAGCTTTTGATAGAGCCGGAACTCTTCTTCCGGCAAAGTTACCTTCGCAAACAATAAACATTTTGTGAACAGATAATCGGTGATGGTGATATTCTGGAAAAGATCTTTTGTATGTATAAGTTCTTTTAGTTGTTTGTATCGCTCGGCCATAAAAAAAAGTTCGACCGGGAATGCATATTGTTTTGGATTTTCATAAAACTTCGCCAGGAAAGGGTTGTCAGCAAATTCTTCTACGATAAGCCGGGCATCATAGTGTTTGGCGAGCATATGTGCCAGTGTTGTTTTTCCTGCCCCGATATTGCCTTCAATAGTAATAAAATGATATTGCATTATGCCTTCAAAATAACAGAAAGGCTATCAGATAAAAGTTGGTTGATGATTAATGTGGATAAAAACAATGATGGCAGACCAGGCAACATGTTAACAAAAATTGTGTTTCATTATTCTCCGGTTGTTGCCTGATAAGGCTCTACTCTTAATGGATCTTTACATTCGGCCAGTAATTGCTTGACAGTTTTGTTAAACGCGGGGTGTATGAAATCGGGACTGATATTATTCATAGGTGCCAAAGCAAATCGCCTTTCCTGCAAAAGAGGGTGCGGAACCGTGAGCCTTGGATCGGCAATGATTGAGCTACCATAAAACAGGATGTCAATATCAATTAGCCTGGGGCCGTTTTTTTCCCGACGGATCCTTCCCAGCTCGCGTTCAATTTCAAGAATTATGTCTAATAATATGGTCGGGGGATGAGAGGTATCCAACTCCAGGGCCTGGTTTAGAAAAGATTTTTGATCCGTAATTCCCCAGGCAGCCGTTTCATAGATCACCGAAGTGCGGATAATTTGCCCGGCCCGGGTGTTGATTAACCCTATAGCATTTTCAAGATTTTCCACCCGATTTCCCAGGTTACCGCCTATCAAGAGGTACACATTGTCCATAATCCCTATATTGTAATGATATTGCTTTCAAATATCTTTGAATTTGTCTAATAAATAATAGAAAGAATGAATACCTTCTTTAAAGTGTTTTTTGCTTCGTTGTTAGCTTTGATTGTTTTTACGATCATCGGGATTTTTGTACTGGCGGGGGCAATATCCGGAATCACTGCCGGTGACGATGTGAAAACCGGTAACAGGGCAGTACTTGTGCTTGACCTTTCTCAAAATTATCCTGAAATAGCCACACCAAATCCGCTTTCCGGGTTTAGCGATGGAGAAAATTATGATTTGCCATCCATTTCTGATGTTATCAGGTTGATTCAGAAAGCGAAATCAGATTCCGCAGTAAAAGGAATTTATATCAATTGTGGTGGTAATGCAAACGGCTTTGGCAATAATAATGAATTGAGAAATGCCCTGATTGATTTTCGCAAATCCCAGAAGTTTATCTATGCCTATGGTGACGTGATTTCACAAAATGCGTATTATGTTGCATCTATTGCCGACAAACTGTATTGCAATCCACATGGAGGGCTTGATTGGAGTGGGTTTGTAATGCAGATGGCCTATCTTAAAGGAACATTACAGAAACTTGAAATTGAACCACAGATTTTCTATGCAGGAAAATTCAAATCTGCGACTGAGCCTTTCCGTGAGACGAAGATGACCGAGCCAAACCGGATCCAGGTAACGGAACTGTTAGGTGATCTTTACGGAGAGTTTTTACAACAGGTTAGTGATTCGCGCAAAATTGATACGGCTGAACTCAGGAGGTTTGCCGTTCAAAATGTTATCCGCTTTCCAAATGATGCATTGAAGAACCGTCTTGTAGACGGACTTAAATATGATGATGAAGTAAAAAATGAAATAAGGTCGAAGCTTAATATCGGGACTACTGAAAAAATAAATTTTATTTCAATTTCAAAATATGCCCAGGCAGTATCAATCCGGAAGTCTGCAACCAATAAGATAGCAATCATCTATGCTGCTGGAAACATAATAGATGGCAAAGGTGACAGATCAAATATCGGGGGGGACACATACCGGAACCTGATCCGAAAGGCAAGGATGGATAAAAGCATCAAAGCAATTGTACTGCGCGTGAATTCAGGCGGTGGAAGTGCGTTAGCGAGCGAAAACATCTGGCGCGAGCTTGAGCTTGCAAAAAAAGAAAAGCCAATTGTCGTCAGCTTTGGCGATGTTGCTGCTTCCGGCGGGTATTATATCAGCGCGCCGGCCAATGTTATCTATGCACAGCCAAATACAATCACCGGTTCTATCGGTGTATTCTCCATTGTTCCAAACATGCAGAAATTTTTTAACAACAAACTAGGCATGACCTTCGATGCAGTTAAAACTGCCCCGGATGCCGATGCCGGGACAATAGTTCAGCCACTAACACCTGCACAGCAAAGATATTTCCAGGAAAGCGTGGACAGCATTTACAATACTTTCAAAAACCGGGTGGCGACAGGCAGGAAAATGACAATGGAAATGGTTGACAGCATTGGCCAGGGCAGGGTATGGAGTGGAAGGCGTGCAGTTCAGCTTGGCCTGGTAGATAAACTGGGAGGGTTACAGGATGCTTTGGCTGCTGCAGCAGAGCTGGCAAAACTTACAGAATATGGCCTGCGCGAATATCCGGAGCCTCAAAGTATTTTTCAGTATTTTATGGGTTCGAAGGAAGAAGCTATGAAAAATGAAGCGATTTCTAAAGAGCTGGGTGAGGCGGGTATGAAGACCTATAATGCTGTAAAATCATTAAAGTCTATGATAGGAGTAAGCCAGGCAAGAATGCCATTTGAATTTCAGCTTCAACAATAATCTTTACCCCTAACACCGTTTATGCCTTCAGATTATAACCAGTTCAGAGCCATGATGGCCATTACAAGGGCGAGCCTCAAAGCAATTTTCAGAAGCCCGAGTGCAGTCATCTTCAGTTTTGCTTTTCCTTTTGTCTTCATACTTGTTTTCGGTTTTCTTGGCAGCGGGGGGCGATTGTCCATGCGTGTGGCTTTTGCAGAAAATACGGATACAGCAAATATTCTTTATCCGATATTAAAAGGAGTCAGCGGTCTTAATATAATTTTAAAAGATAAAAAAGAACTCCAGGAAGATCTTGAAAAAGGAAGGTTGACCGCTATTATCAATATTCAAAAATCTGATACGGCGTCCAAAGGATTTGTTGTTCAACTGACCAGTTCTGATGCTGCCAATCCCCAAAATATCCAGGTGTTAAGGTCGATACTGGACGGCATCATCAAGAACATAAATGAGAAGGTATATAGTCAGTCTCCAACCTATGCTACGGTTAGCAGCGATGTTAAAAAGATTCCCGGTCGTATATATCGTACCATTGATTTTATCCTGCCCGGGCAACTTGGTTTTTCACTGCTGAGTTCGGGAGTTTTTGGAGTGGCATTTATTTTTTTTAACCTAAGGCAAACCCTTGTATTAAAAAGATTTTTCGCAACACCGATCCGTCGTGGCTATATCGTATTCGGAGAAGGACTTAGTCGCGTTATCTTTCAGTTAATAACTGCAATTACAATCCTTTTATTCGGACATTTCTTTTTTAAATTCACATTGGTACATGGCTGGATAACATTTCTGGAATTGCTTGTGCTAAGTTTTGTGGGTCTCGTTGTTTTTATGGGGTTCGGATTTGTAGTAAGTGGCATAGCGAAAAATGAAAGCACAATCCCCCCACTGGCGAATCTTTTCACATTACCCCAGTTTTTACTTGCGGGTACGTTTTTCTCCATTGACAATTTTCCAACATGGTTACAACCTTTTTGCCGGGTATTGCCTCTTACCCATTTGAACGATGCTATGAGGAATGTAGCTTTTGAAGGGGCGCATCTTACAGACTGTGGAAAACAATTAGGAGTTCTTGGAATATGGGCCGTATTATCATATGCGCTTGCCATAAAAGTGTTTAAATGGGAATAGTGTTATGAGAGTAATAAAACTGGGCATTATTAGCCTGATTGTGTTCGGCGTAATTGTTTACCTGTTCTCTTTGTTTATACCGTCACATGTTCGCATTTCACGTGCCATGACTATTGCAAGATCCAAGGCTGATATTTCATCTTATCTTGCCGATATGCGAACCTGGTCTGATTGGAACCAGATGATTATTTCACAGGACAGCAACTCAGGAAACTTTGGAAAAAAGCTTTACACTTCACCTCGATTAAAAGTGGAGATAGTCAATGCTTCTGAAGATTCTGTCATCACAAACTGGAAGTATCGTAGTTCTGACCCCATCAACAGTGGGTTTTATCTGGTACAGTCTTTGTCTGATACAACAGTTGCCCAGTGGTATTTTGACTTCCATCTTGACTGGTATCCATGGGAGAAGTTTGGAAGCATTATTTTTGATCAGCAACTTGGTCCCCCTATGGAAAAATCCCTGCTGGATTTAAAAAACACTTTGGAAAACCAACCCCGGTAACAAGTCTTTCAACAATCAAATTTTCTTTTACCTATAAATAAAAATAAGCTGTATGAAGCGACTAATGTTTTTATCAGGAGTGCTGTTGTTAAATGTAGCAATGGCCTTTGGCCAGGCGGACAAATCAAGCAGACCAAGTCCCCCTGCAACCGTTTCGGGAAAGTCCGCTGGCGGTGCCAATGTCAAAATCGATTATTCTACACCCTCAGTAAAGGGAAGAACTGTTGGCGGTGATGTTGCCCCAAATGGAAAAGTATGGAGAGCAGGGGCGAACGAAGCCACTATTCTCGAAGTAGACAAGGATGTAACTATCGAAGGCAAAAAAGTTCCTGCCGGTAAGTACACGCTTTGGGCAATACCCGGTGAAAAAGAAACAACTATTATCATCAACAAGGAAACTGGTCAGTGGGGCACACAGTACAAAGAAGGACAGGACCTCGTACGTGTAGCCGGCAAGACTGAAAAAGCCCCAGCCTTCACTGAAAAGCTGACTTATGTTATTGATAAAAGCGGTAAGGTGTCTCTTCTTTGGGGTGATAAAGCTTATGTATTCAACGTGAAATAATCGCCAATAGCTTCATGTTGTGAATCTGCCTGCTGTAAATCAGCGGGCATTTTTTTGTAGTAAGCCGATGAGGGTATCATACACAGTGTCAAGCTCATTGCTGGTAATACAAAAAGGAGGCATGAGGTAAATTGTATTGCCAAGTGGACGAATAAAAATAAAATGTTCCAGGGCTGCTGAAGTTAATCCGGCAGCTGACTGATTGAGATAATTTTTTTCGGTGCTGTTCAGTTCGAATGCTACAATTGTTCCCAGCACCCGGAAGTTTTGCACGAGGCCTTCATGTAAACCGGCCCCGGAGATCTTTTTGCCAAATTCCAGATGTTTCCGGTGGATCATTTTTATCTGATCCTGGCAGCTTATTTCTGTTAGAAGATCCAGGCTGGCCAGTGCTGCTGAACAGGCGATTGGATTTGCGGTAAATGAATGTCCATGAAAAAAAGTTTTTGACCGGTCATCGGTCAGATATGCCTCATGAATTTCTGCGGTACAGGCGGTGACGCCAAGTGCCATAGTGCCGCCCGTAAGCCCTTTGCTCAGGCAGATGATGTCTGCCTTATTTTGAATCTTCTCACCTGCAAACATGGATCCTGTGCGTCCAAATCCTGTTAGTACTTCGTCGGAAATACAAATTATTTCTTTTGACCTGATATAATTCAATAAAAGATCCATTTGTGCCGCTTCGTACATATTCATGCCTCCGGCCCCCTGTAACAAAGGCTCATAAATAAAACATGCCGTTTCTGCACCAAATTCATCAATGAGTTCCTTATTTTTTTCAAGATTATTTTCCCGGGGAACATCCAGGTAGATAACTTCAAACATATAAGCTTCAAATGCTGCATTAAAAATACTTTTTCCGCTCACACTCATCGCTCCAAAAGTATCACCGTGATATGCATCCCTGAAAGCGAAGATTTTTGTCCGGTTGAATACCGAGTTGTTCCACCAGAATTGAACTGCCATTTTGATCGCCACTTCAACTGAGGTTGAACCGTTGTCGGAATAAAATATTTTGCTGAAGCTACCTGGCAAAAGGGGGATAAGGCGTTCGGCCAGTTTTACTGCAGGTTCATGGGTGAAACCGGCGAATATAACCTGTTCGAGTTGCAGGGCCTGCCGGTAAATCTTTTCGGCTATATAAGGATGGCCATGACCGTGAAGCGTTACCCACCAACTGCTGATGCAATCAAGATATCGGCTTCCGTCGGTTCCTATAAGGTATGCCCCTTCACCTTTTGCAATTGAAATGGGAGTTGCGGCGTATTTTTGAGGCGTATACGGATGCCAGATTACCTGTTTATCCCGTTCAGAAAGACTATTTTCCATAGAAGCGCAAAGATAGCTTCAGAAGTAATTGAGAAGACAGGATGATTCATTAGCATTGATTTACAGGAGACATAACACTAAATTTGCCCCCGCGGGGTGAAAACCAGGGTCAATCCTGCCAATTCATTGTGAAATCCCCGGTCAATGCAACGATCCGTGATTATTATTTGTCAATTGCACACTTAGAGATGAATTATCAGCGACTGGTAAAAGATTGTTTAAAGTTAGATCCTCAGGCTCAGCGGGAGTTATACGAGCATTTTGCCGAAGGGATGCTTGCTGTCTGTTACCGTTATACCAAATCGATGACTGATGCAGAGGATGTTCTCCAGGAAGGATTTATCAAAGTTTATAGAAATCTGCATCAATTTAAATCGGAGGGTGAATTGGGTGGCTGGATCCGCCGCATCATGGTTAACACTGCATTAAATTATCTCAAGCAAAATAGCCGGTACCAGAGCGATTTATCTTTCCTCGACAACACCATGCACCCCGTTACAAACGATAATCCCGAGATGCAACTGAATGCTAAAGACCTTGCCGAGATGATCAGGCAGTTACCTACCGGCTATCAAACCATATTTAACATGCATGCGGTGGAAGGTTACACTCATGTTGAAATAGGCAAATTACTGGGAATTAATGAAGGCACTTCGAGATCGCAATATTCGAGGGCCCGGGCGCTTCTTATAAGCTGGCTGAAAATTCATTCTGAAGAAACAAAAAAGGAGAATTATGTCCGACCATGATTTTGAAAAACGGGTGAAGCAAAAAATGGATGAACTGAAGTTCACTCCATCTGATGCTGTGTGGCAGGCTGTGCAGTCGAAGATCCGTAAGGACAGACCCCGGCGCCGTGGTTGGGTGCTTATCCCGGTTTTGCTGGCCGGTTTAGGGGTGGCTGGTTATTTCCTGTTCAATAACATCAATAAATCAGATTCTGATATTTCTTATCAATCAACAAATTCAACCAAATCAATTCCGCAACCTTCCGATAATTCATCAGCACCAGGTAATTCATCAGCACCAGGTAAATCATCTCCATCAGATAATACATCCCCATCAGATAATTCTTCAGCACCAGATAATTCATCCTCACCAAAAAATTCATCTGCAACTGACGAGACTAAAAATTCCAATAAAGAAACAAGCAAGGATCTATCGGTAAATTCCGCAACTTCTAACAAAACAGGTAAGGAAGTCCAAAGTGAAAATATTAAGGAGCATAAAACTATAAATCCGGCAACAGATCCTTCAGGTTCGATAACTAAAGGTAAAAAGCCAGGTTCAAATATCAGGAACAATCAAAATGTAGCCATCCTGCCAAAGAAAAATAACGGATCAAAAGTTGCTCTGGCCAGTCCACAATCGCAACCAGGATCAAAACCCCGGTCACAACTTCAAGCAAAACAGAAACCGCAAACCAAACAGCAAGCGCCGACGGGTTCCGTATTTCAAACCCAAACTCCTGAGCAAAAGCAAGCCCAAACTAAACAACAATCATCTGATATTAATAAGGTTGACAGCACAGGACAAACAGCCATCGTCGCTGGTCAGCAGGAAATAATCCAACCAGATTCAGCATTGGCTGCTAAGCCGGCTCTTAAGTCAGACCGGAAAAATGACTCTTCAGGCGCGGAAATAAAAGATCTTGTAAAAAGCAGGAAAAAGAAAACAGGATGGGATTGGGGTCTAAATATAGCAGGTGGTGTGTCCAATATAAATGATGGCCCCCTCACAGATGTTCTTAAGTCAAGCCATATGGCTGATGCAGCTTCCAGTCCCCAGTCTAGTAATAATTTCCTGTTCGCTCCTTCCACAGTTGGTTTGCCACCTGCAATACCATCCGAAGTAAAGGCAGGACCCTACTTTTCTATTGGCGGTTTTGTTACAAAGCAGTTGTCTAAAACATTTTCAATTTCTGCAGGGCTGCAATACAGTCAATACAATACGATCATAGAAGTGGGATATCGTGTAGATAGTTCCAGGCTTGTAAACAATGGTGCACAGGTCAGGAATGTTGCCCGCTATTATCGTGCTGATGACAACAGTAAGTTCTCTAATAAGTATCATTTTATCGAATTACCACTTACACTACATACCCGTATCACCGGTAGTAAGTCTTTACCGCTGTTTTGGAACGCAGGCGTTCACCTGTCTCAAATGATTGGAAGCAATGCACTCGTATTTGATAGTGGTACCGGAGTTTACTATAAAGACAAATCGACTTTAAACAAAACCCAGTTTGGGTTTGCAACCGGATTTACAGTTGGGCTATTAGGGAAAAGTAAAACCCCGATGCTGATCGGACCATCAGTGAAGTACAATGCGAGTGAAATGTTTAAAAAAGACATTTTGAGTGGAAAATACCTGATATCGGCAGGCCTTGATTTCAGAATTTTACTGAATAAAAAATAAGTGCAACGCAAACACTGGTTTTGTTGTCACCGATAAAACCATTGCTTTTATGCGACGTATTTACAGACCCCTCCGCACAATCCTCACTGTATTGTCTTGCATGTTCCTGCTCAGCAGTTGCATGAAAGACAAACTTTCAAAAACCTATACCATATATACTCCGGTATATAAGACTAAACAGGAAGTACTTGCTTCCGTGAAATTTGCTGCACCACAAACCATTTCTTCCCCGGGTAAGATTTACATCTATGGTAAATATATATTCCTGAATGAACTTAATAAGGGAGTTCATATTATCGACAACTCAAACCCGTCTTCACCAAAAGTTGTTGGTTTTGTAAATATCCCGGGTAATGTTGATATAGCAGTGAAGGGGAACATGCTTTATGCTGACTTGTATGCTGACCTCCTGGCTATAGATATAAGTGACCCACTCAATACGAAGCTAAAGAAAGTGCTTCCGAAAATATTCCCTGAAAGATCCTACGGAATCGGTTATAGCCCGGATACAACAAAGATAATTGTAGACTGGATTCAAAAGGATACCACTATTGTTATCGGCAATGAAACCGGCTATAGTGGCTGTCCGACCTGTTCGTTTGCATCTCCTTTCTACAGTGCAGATAAATCAAGTTCAGCTGCGCCGGGCGGGATTGGCGGATCAATGGCAAGGTTCACGATTGTAAACGACTACATGTATACTGTGGGCCAGTCTGATCTGAGTATCCTGTCTATTTCAAACGGTGCAGATCCGGTAGTTGTCGGTACACAAAGAATCGGGATGAGTATTGAAACAATTTATCCTTTCAAAGACAAGCTATTTATAGGATCCGCAGCAGGCATGTTTATATATAACATTTCCAGTCCATCAGCACCGGCGAGAGAATCAGAGTTTTCACATGCAAGAGCCTGTGACCCTGTAATCTCTGATGATAATTATGCCTTTGTAACATTAAGAACTGGTTCCTGGTGCGCAGGCACAACAAATACCCTGGATGTTATCGATATAGCAAACATTAGTTCGCCCCGGCTTGTGAAAACTTACCAGTTAAAAAATCCTCACGGCCTTTCGAAAGATGGTAATTTATTATTTATATGTGATGGCACAGATGGGCTAAAGCTTTATAATGCAGCCAATGTGAGCGACCTGAAGTTGCTGGATCATATTAAAGAACTGGAAACATATGATGTGATTGCATGGAACAAATTGCTAATGGTTGTTTCTAAAACCGGTTTACATCAATATGATTACAGCGATGGCAAAACGATGCGTTTGTTAAGCACAATCCAGATAAATAAAAAACTTTAAGAATGAAGACGACCGCGATTTTATTATTGGTGGTGGCGTTTTCGTCAACCGTAGTTTCTGCCCAGGATAAAGCCAGGTATCACGCACAGAATTATGTTGGCCTGCTTGAAGGCGAGGCGAGGGGCGCCTTTCAACTCCAGACAATACATGGTGTTCAGTATCGTAACTGGTATGGAGCCGGCGGTATTGGACTCGACTATTACATGTACCGTTCGATCCCTGTATTTTTTTCTCTAAACCGGGATATCGTTTTAAATAAAAGGACATTTTTTGTTTCTGGTGATATTGGTGCCAACTACCCCTGGGTGCAGGAAGAGAGTAGTATGGGCTGGGGCGGTTCATCAAAGCAGGACTTTTCTCCCGGGCTTTATTGGGCAGGGGGCCTGGGCTACAAAGCATATTTTAATAATAAGTCTGACGCTTTCCTTATTAATTTAGGTTATTCATTTAAACATTTGAAAGAGGAGAACAAATCGGAGGGGTTTTGTCCCGGTCCACCCTGCACTGTTTACCCCACAATATATGATTACAAGCTAAATAGGATTTCGTTAAGACTGGGGTGGCAATTCTGAATTATGAATTATGAATTATGAATTATGAGTTATGAGTGAGTTGATGAGTGATGAGTGAGTTGATGAGTGATGAGTTGGCTGTTACAACCCTCGATAGGGGGTTGACTTCGCATAGCCCGGGGTGAAACCCCGGGATTGGTGAAACACGAAATTGATGCAACACGGTATTGATTTAACACGGTATTGATGAACGCGGGATTGGTGAAACCCGGGACAATTTGTGAAACCGGTAATTAATAAACCGATGTGATTAAATTTTAAGATGCCGGATCGGTTAGTTGAGTTGTGTGTTCAAACTTTTCAGTGGTATCTAGTATTAGAAGTATTAGAAGTATCAGAAGTATCAGTAGTATCACTAGTATCAGTAGTATCACTAGTATCAGTAGTATCTGATGATGCATTAGTAAGAAAACGCAGATTCCTTTGCAAGCCTTTCAACTTTGTTCTTTTTAATGGAGAATGACGAAAGAGTTTTGCAAAGGATTCTTCTGTTAAGCCTTCCCAGTCTTTTGTTGTGAAATTGAGAATACCAGGAATAGGTTGAAAACTTTTCTCGTGGTTCGGTTTTGAAAAACGGTTCCATGGACAAACGTCCTGGCAGATATCACAGCCGAAGGCCCAATCTTCAAACCTGCCATTCATTTCCTGCGGAATCAGCATTTCTTTCAATTCGATGGTAAAATATGAAATGCATTTACTTCCATTTACTACTTTGTTTTCACTGATTGCTTCGGTGGGACATGCATCGATACATTTTGTGCAGCTGCCACAAAAATCTTTTGCATAAGGATCATCATATTCCAACTCAAGATCTACAATGAGGGTGCAGATAAAAAAAAAGGACCCACCATTTTTTGTTATGAGATTTCCATTTTTACCCAGCCAGCCAAGTCCACTGCGGGTAGCCCAGGCCCTCTCCAACACCGGGGCTGAATCCACAAATCCGCGGCCCTGGATATTGCCCATTCTTTCCCGCATCTTATTTAATAATATATTTAATTTTCCCCTGATTACTTCATGATAATCTTCGCCATAAGCGTATTTGGAAATTTTAGGGGATCCCTTATTAACCTGTAATTCGTTGGGATAATAATTAAGCATTAAGGTAATGACAGATTTTGCACCGGGAACTAGTCTCGTTGGATCTACCCTGAGCTCGAAATGATTTTCCATGTATTTCATGCTCCCATGCATACCCTTTATCAACCAGTTTTCCAACCGTTCAGCATCTTCATTAAGTCTACCCGCCCTGGCAATACCGCAATGATCAAAACCAAGTTCGGTTGCCCATTGCTTCAGAACCCTCGTATGTGATTCCATGTTCCTCACTATTCAAACAGTTTCAGATTATTAAGATCTGCAAAGTTAAACATTAAAATTACAGAAGTCAGAGTCTGAGCTACAGCTAGCTGGATAACAGCTAGCCTGAGCCACAACTTGCCGGGTAACAGTTAGCCTGAGCCTCAGGATACCGGGCCACAGAAAACTGTGCATAATGTACCATATTCCTCCTAAATTATATCCTAACGGCTGTCATCTTACGAAAGCAGCTATTTTTAAACTGGCTTGCTTTAACTTCAATCACAATTTTTACTATATTAACCGCTTAAACGATTTATCAGCTTATGAAGAATGCCCTGGATTTTAAAGATATCATAGTCTTCATGATATATTTTGTGATAGTTGCAGGTTACGGTTACTGGATTTATCAACGAAAAAAGAAAGCTTCCCTTGGTACAAAAGATTTTTTCCTTGCTGAAGGTTCACTCACCTGGTGGGCAATCGGAGCTTCACTGATTGCATCAAATATTTCCGCTGAACAATTTATTGGAATGTCTGGCTCAGGTTTTAAAATGGGTCTGGCAATTGCGACTTATGAGTGGATGGCAGCTGCAAGTCTTGTAATTGTTGCCATTTTCTTTATACCGGTATATCTTAAGAATAAGATATATACGATGCCGCAATTTCTTAATCAGCGTTATAACGGAACCGTTAGCCTGATTATGGCCATTTTCTGGCTTTTCCTTTATGTGGTGGTCAACCTTATGTCGATACTTTATCTCGGTGCACTTGCTGTTAGTGGAATATCCGGGGTCGATCTCAATGTATGTATGATCGGGCTCGCCATTTTTGCTATTTTTATTACACTCGGGGGGATGAAGGTTATTGGATACACAGATGTTATCCAGGTATTTTTTCTGATTCTTGGTGGCCTGGTAGCAACTTATCTCGCGTTGAACCTTTTGGTAGATACAACAGGTGGAGATTATAGCATGTCAAGAGCTTTTGATGGGTTAAACATCATGCGACGGGAAGCGGATGATCATTTTCATATGATCCTTAAAAAAGACAATCCGAACTATCTCGATCTCCCTGGTCTTACCGTGTTGATAGGAGGTATGTGGATCACAAATCTGAACTACTGGGGTTGCAACCAATACATAACTCAAAGAGCGCTTGGCGCTGATCTGAAGACAGCAAGAAGTGGAATCCTGTTTGCTGCTTATCTAAAACTTCTTATGCCTGTTATTGTTGTATTGCCGGGCATTGCAGTTTATATACTTAACCAGAAAGGTTATTTCAGTGGAGGTGAATTACTTGATTCAAAAGGTACCCTGGCTGTCGATAAAGCTTATCCAACATTACTCAATCTTTTGCCAGTCGGGTTGAAGGGCCTTGCCTTCGCGGCTTTAACTGCAGCAATTGTTGCTTCACTTGCCGGAAAAGCGAATAGTATCGCTACCATTTTTTCACTTGATATTTATAAAAAAGTAATCGATAAGGATGCTACTGATCACAAACTGGTTAATGTCGGAAAAATAGCAGTGGTTATTTCTATGATAATGGCCATGATCCTTGCATTTGTTGTTGGTGAAAAACTAATGGGAGAAGGTAAACAGGGTTTCCAGTATATACAGGAGTACACGGGTTTCGTAAGTCCGGGCATCTTTGCCATGTTTATACTCGGATTTTTCTGGAAGAAAACAACATCCAATGCTGCACTTTTTGCAACGGTGGGTGGATTTGTGTTTTCAATGATCTTTAAATTCCTGCCTTATTTTGGAGATCTCAGTGCCCTTTCTCCTTATGGATTTTCAAGACAAAACGTTGATGGTGTATTTGAGATTCCCTTTCTTGACAGGATGGGTTTCGTATTTGTTCTTAGCGTGCTTGGTATGGTTATAATCAGTTTATATGAGAACAAGAGAGGAGTGAAACCCAATGCGCTTGAAATTGATGCAAAGATGTTCAAATTGGATAAAGGATTCGCTATCGGAACCTTTATTGTATTGGTAATCCTGACAACACTTTATACTGTTTTCTGGTAAACTTTTTATTGTGAAATATACTTTAGGATATGATATTGGGTCATCTTCTGTAAAAGCTGCCCTGCTTGAGATAGCAACTGGCAAAACCGTTGCCAGTACTTTTTCGCCTGCTGATGAAATGCCCATCTCGGCTACCAGGCAGGGCTTTGCCGAACAGGACCCGGAGCGCTGGTGGAAAGAATTAATAGCTGCAACAGAAATTCTCAGATCCCAGGTAAATTATAAAGGCGATGAGATTGCCGGTATCGGTATCTCATACCAGATGCATGGGCTTGTTTGTATTGATAAGGATGGCCAGGTTCTGAGGCCATCAATAATCTGGTGCGACAGCCGTGCGGTTGAAACCGGTAACAAGGCATTTGAGGAACTGGGACAGGAATATTGCCTGCAGAAATTCCTGAATTCGCCCGGAAACTTCACCGCTTCCAAATTGAAATGGGTGAAAGATAATGAACCGGAACTTTATAAACGCATCGACAAGATCATGCTTCCCGGTGATTATATTGCTATGAAGTTAACAGGAGAAGCCGCAACTACAATTTCTGGTTTATCTGAAGGCATATTCTGGAACTTTCCTGAGAAATCCCTGGCAAAAGATCTTCTGGATTATTATGGGATCGATGAAAAAAAGATAGCAAGCTTAGTTCCAACATTCGGCGAACAGGGCAGGATTACAAAAGCCGCCGCAGGCTTACTAGGGCTGGCAGCCGGAACGCCGGTTTGTTACCGCGCCGGAGATCAGCCCAATAATGCGTATTCACTTAATGTGCTTAACCCGGGCGAAGTTGCCGCAACGGCAGGAACCTCGGGAGTAATATATGGAGTGATAGATCAGATCAACTATGATCCACTATCAAGGGTAAATAATTTTGTGCATGTGAATCATTCGGATGAACATCCCCGTTATGGAGTATTGTTATGTGTAAATGGAACCGGTAGCCTCAACAGCTGGTTACGCCGCAATTTCTTTTCCGGTATATCATATAACCAATTGAATGAAGAAGCTGCTCGCTCGCCAGTCGGGTCCGATGGCATAAGGTTTTATCCTTTTGGCAATGGAGCAGAACGGGTACTCGAGAACAGGGATCCGGGAGCCTTTTTACAGGGTGTTCAGTTCAACAGGCACGATCGTACCCATATAGCCCGGGCCGCCCAGGAAGGTATCGTATTTGCACTAAGATACGGTATGGAGGTTATGGAGGGGATGGGCCTTAAAATGAAAACTATAAGAGCCGGGTATGCCAACATGTTTTTAAGTGATGTATTTGCCACTACTTTTTGTAACACTACAGGATGTAATATTGAACTTTATAACACAGACGGTGCAACCGGTGCCGCAAGAGCAGCCGGTGTAGGTTGTGGTGTATTCGGATCATTTGCCGAAAGTTTTCGCGGTATGGAAGTTATCAAAAAAATGGAGCCGGCTGCCGCGCTTCAATCATCAAATACCGAAGCTTACGAATATTGGAAATCAGGTTTATCGGCTTACACGATATAATTTAAATTATCGGCCTACACTATATATAATTTAAATTGTCAGCTTACACGATATAAATTAAGATTATCAGCTTTCGCGATATAAATTAAGACTATCAGCTTTCGCGATATAAATTAAAATTATCAGCATACACGATATAAATTAAAATTTATGAGTATCACATTAGGTAACAAAGAATATTTTAAAGGAATTGGACAGATCGGTTTTGAAGGACCTGAATCTGACAATCCACTTGCATTCAAATGGTACGATGAAAAACGAGTTGTTGCAGGCAAAACAATGAAAGATCATTTAAGGTTTGCTGTTGCCTACTGGCACTCTTTCTGTAATACAGGTGCCGATCCATTCGGACCAGGTACCAAACATTTCCCATGGGATGCTTCGCCGGATGCCGATCAGCGTGCGAAAGACAAAATGGACGCAGCATTTGAATTTATAACTAAACTTGGAGTGCCTTATTATTGTTTTCATGATATTGATCTTGTAGATGAAGGCAACACTATCGATGAATACGAAAAGCGCATGGGCAACATCGTTAGTTACGCAAAGGAAAAACAAAAATCCAGCGGGGTTAAATTGTTATGGGGTACGGCCAACGTTTTTTCGAACGCCCGTTATATGAACGGTGCTTCTACCAACCCTGATTTTCATGCAAAC
>Ga0193752_1000975_pt1 | contig 25197 bp, 22 predicted proteins | sample H1c1metaG_FD_144924 | JGI IMG/M metagenome (GOLD analysis project Ga0193752, IMG submission 144924) | Soil microbial communities from a riparian zone of the East river system, Colorado, United States - H1c1 | ecosystem: Environmental > Terrestrial > Soil > Riparian zone | place: USA: East River...
CCAGCACCGCGATGAGCGTGAAGCTCGGCGGTACCAGCCCGAGCAGCAGCAGCGCGACGGCCGAGAGGGACATGCCGCTCACCGGGATCCAGTGCGGCCGCCCGGTGCGCGCCAGGATGCGGCTCGAGCCCAGGGCGGCGAGGACCATGCCGCCGGTCACCGGCAGGAGGAGCAGCCCGGAGAACTGCGGCGTCACCTGATGGGCGAGCTGCAGGTAGATGGGCAGGAAGAAGATGACGGCGAACAGGCAGGCGGCGAACAGCAGGACCAGCAGCGTGAGGAGCCCGATGGTGCGCTCATGCAGGAGGTCGATCGGCAGGAACGGCGCCGGCTGCCGGCGCTCATATAGATACAGCGCGATGAGCAACGCCGCGCCGAAGGCCGCGAGCACGACGCTCTCGGTCGAGCCCCACGCGAAGCGATGGCCGCCGGAGGTCAGCCAGTACAGAGTCGCGAGCGCGCCCAGAGCGAACAGCACATGACCCGGCAGGTCGAGTCCGCCCGCCGGTTGCTGCGGCTGTTCCGTCCGCGGCAGGCGCAGCAGGCGCCACGCGGCGATCGCGGCCAGCGGCAGGTTGGCGAGGAACAGCCAGCGCCAGCTCACGTGCGACACGACGATGCCGCCGATCACCGGGCCGGCGATGCTGGAGGTGGTGAAGACGAGCGCGAACCAGGCCTGGTAGCGCACGCGATCGCGCGGCGCGACCAGCTCGCCGATCAGCGCCTGCGACAGCGTCATCAGCCCGCCGCCGCCCAGCCCCTGCAGCACGCGCGCGGCGACGAGCTGCGGGAAGGACTGCGCCAAACCGCAGGCAAGCGAGCCGGCGGTGAAGATGCCCAGCGCGACCAGGAGCAGCTCGCGCCTCCCGTGCCGGTCTCCCAGACGGCCGTACACCGGCACGATGACCGCAGACGCGAGCAGGTAGCCGACCACGATCCAGGACGTGTCGCGCAGCCCGCCGAGCGAGGCGGCTATGGCGGGGGTTGCGGTGGCGAGCAGGGTCTGGTCGACCGCCGCCATGAACATCGGCAGGAACACCGCGACGAACAGGGGCAGGAACTGCTCCCGCGTAACCGGGGCGCTCATACGGGCGGAATTCTACTGAGATAAAATTTACCGCGTGGGAAAGCAAGCGAACGAAACGACAGCGCCCGTCGATCGGCGCGTGGCCGCCCTCGAAACCGCACTCGAGGCGGGCGGCCTGCAGCCGAAGAAGTTCGTCGACGCGCACGTGCTTGTCGCAGAGGAAGACTGGGTGCCGCAGAACGGCGCGCGCGTCGTAGCCCGGGCGTGGACCGATTCCGCTTTCCGCGAGCGGCTCCTCGCGAACGGCCGCGACGCGGTCACCGAGCTCGGGCTCGCCATGCCGGCGCACCATCGGCACCTCGTGGCGCTCGAGAACACGCCGCAGGTGCACAACGTGATCGTCTGCACCCAGTGCTCGTGCACCGCCTACACGATCGTCGGACTGCCGCCGGACTGGTACAAGGACTTCGAGTACCGCGCCCGCGCCGTGCGCCAGTCGCGCAGCGTGCTGCGCGAGATGGGGCTCGACCTGCCGCCCGAGATCGAGATCAAGGTCTGGGATACATCGGCCGACACGCGCTACATGGTGCTGCCTTTGCGCCCCGCCGGCACCGAGGGCTGGAGCGAGTAGAAGCTCGCCTCGATCGTCACCAAGGACGCCATGATCGGCGTCGCGAGGCTCTAGCCATGGACGGCATGCACGACCTGGGCGGCAGGCAGGGCTTCGGCCCGGTGCGCCATTCTCCCGAGGCCGAGGTGTTCCATGCGGAGTGGGAAAAGCGCTCCAACGCGCTCGTCGCGTTCGCAGTGAAGCAGGGCTGGCTCAACATGGACGAGTACCGCCACGCGATCGAACGCATGGAGCCGCGCCACTACCTCACGGCCGGCTACTACGAGCGCCAGTTCACCGGCCTCATCACGCTGCTGGTCGAGAAAGGCGTCGTCAAGCGCGAAGAACTCGAGCGCCTCGCCGGCGGTGCGATTCCGCTCTCGCTGCCGAGCGCGCCCGGCCGCCCCAACGCGCCCGGCCGCGCGCGCTTCAAAAAGGGCGACCGCGTGCGCGTCAAGGAAGACTTCGTCCCCGGCCACATCCGCATGCCCGCCTACATCCGCGGCAAGACCGGGATCGTGGTGAGCGAATCGCCGGCCTACCCCTTCCCCGACGCGCATGCCCACGGCGTGGCGGCGGCCGACGAGCCGACCTACGACGTGCAGTTCCGCGCGCAAGACCTGTGGCCGAACGATGCCGACCCGGCGCTGGTGCACGTCGGCGTGTTCCAGAGCTATCTGGAGCGTGCCGGGTAGGCGACACCTTCTTCACGCCGCTGGCTGCGAAGGGTGCGGTCGATCTGCCGCGGCCGATTCGAGCTGGATGGTAGTGTGAGAAAGACCGAAATGCTCTTCCAGCTCACGGCATATCCGTCCGATGAATTTCTCGTCTGCGAGCGCAGAAGGGTCAACCACGAGGTGCGCGGACATGACGTTGCGGCCCGAAGTGATTGACCAGACGTGGAGCGCGTGAACCTCGCGCACGCCGTCGAAGCCTCGCAGTGCCGCTTCCAGAGCGTCGAAGTCGACGTCGGCCGGTACACCCTGCAGCAGCACGTTCATGCTTTCCTTGAGGAGCAGCCACGTTCGCGGAAGGATCCACACGGCGATGGCGACCGCCACGAGCGAATCCACCCAGCCCCATCCCGTGGCCGCGATCACGCCCGCCGCCAGGATGACGCCCGCTGAACCGATGAGGTCGCTCCAGACCTCGAGGTACGCGCCCTTCATGTTGAGGCTTTCGCTGCTTGCCTCGCGCAGCATGCGCAGACCGACGAGATTCACGACCAGTCCGGCGACGGCGACCGCGAGCATCGGAAGCGCGGGGATGTCCGCGGGAGCGTGCAGGCGCTGCCACGCCTCCCAGCCGATATAGGCCGCCACTGCTATGAGCAGGAGCGCATTCGCCGCGGCGGCGAGGATCTCGAACCGGTAGTAGCCGAACGTGCGCTTGCGGTCCGCCGGCCGCCTGCCGATCCTGATTGCCGCGATGGCAATGGCAAGCGCCGCCGCGTCGGTCATCATGTGAGCGGCATCCGACAGGAGCGCCAAGCTCCCGGTCCACCATGCGGCGGCGAGCTCGACGGCGACGAACGCTCCCGTGAGCACGAGCACGGCGAGCAGACGACGCTCGTGCCCGGGAGATTGATCCGCGCCGTGATTCGCGCCGGTGTGCGAGTGGGAATGGGCCATCGAGTCGGGCTAGTGCTTGTGTCCCTTGTGCTCCTGCTTCTGCGCGAGCGAGAACCGGGCCTGTTCGCTCTTCGCCCCCGCGACGCTGAACGTCACCACGATCTTGGCGTCGTTGCGCACGCTGAACGGCAACTGGCCCTTGAGGGCTTCCCCGGTGGGCGTGAGTTGCAGCGTAGCCTTGTCCTTGCCGGATAGTACGTTGGCGCTCGCCTTGACGGACTTTGTGTCGACCGGCTTGTCGGCCTTGTCGCGGACGTAGAGCAGGACATCGCGGTCCTTGATGACCAGCTCGACGTGGTAGTTGCCGACTTCGACCTCGTGGCCGCCCTGCTTGTCGTCCGCGCGCGCAAAGGGAGCGGCGGCCAGTAGAACGGCGAACAGAACGGACAACAGCTTCATACGACCTCCTTTTTGACTTTTGTGGATGAGGATCGGGAACGACGGGACTCGACCCATTCGTACATCACCGGGAGCACGAGCAGGGTCAATGCGGTGGAGGTGAACAGGCCGCCGATGACGACCGCGGCGAGCGGGCGCTGCGTCTCCGCGCCGACGCCGCTGGACAGGAGCATCGGCAGCAGCCCGAGGATGGCGACGCTCGCGGTCATCAGCACGGGGCGCAGCCGCAGCAGGGAGCCTTCGCGAACGGCGTCGTGCAGCGAGATCTCCCGCGAGACGCGCTGCTCGTGGATGAACGAGACGAGCACGATGCCGTTTAGCATCGCCACGCCGAACACGGCGATGAAGCCGATGGCCGATGGCACCGAGACGTATTGGCCGGATACGGCGAGCGCGAAGACCCCGCCGATGATCGCGAACGGCACGTTGGCGATGATCAGCGCCGCCTACACCATGGAGCTGCACGCCAGGTAGAGCAGCAGGAAGATCAGCGCGATGGTGATCGGCACGATGATCGCGAGGCGCGCCAGCGCCCGCTGCTGGTTCTCGAACGCCCCGCCCCACTCGATGTAGTAGCCCTCCGGCAGCTCGACTTCCTTGCGCACCTTGGCCTCGGCCTCCTTCACGAAGCCGTCGACGTCGCGGCCCTGCACGTCCATCTGGATGACCGCATAGCGCTGCAAGGCCTCGCGCCGCACGAAGGTATAGCCCTCCTCGGTCTCGATGCTCGCGAGCCGGGACAGCGGCACGAGCGCGCCTTGCCCGGTGCGCACCGGCAGGTTGCGCAGCGCCTCCACACTGTTGCGGTAGTCCGCGTCGAAGCGGACCGCGATGTCGAACCGGCGCACGCCGTCGATCAGCGTGGAAACCGCCTGGCCGCCGATGCCCGCCTGGACCAGCTCGAGCACTTCGTCGGCGTTGACGCCCAGGCGCGCCGCCGCGTCGCGGTCGACGCGGATGACGATCTGCGGCTTGCCCTGGTTGGCTTCGAGCGACAGGTCGGCGACGCCTTCCACCCCCGCCAGCGACTGCTTCATCCTGGCGGCCAGGCGGTCGAGCGCCGACAAGTCCGACCCGTACACCTTGAGCGCCAGCGTCGCGCGCACCCCCGAGATGAGCTCGTCCACCCGCATCTGGATCGGCTGCGTGGCGGAGAACACCACGGTCGGAATGGCGACTTCCAGCGCTTCCTGCATCTCACGCGACAGCTCGGGCATGGACATGCGCTTGGGCCATTGCGCTTCCGGCTTCACCGCGACCAGCACTTCCATGTAGTTCACGTCGGTGGTCTCGCCCTTCTCGGCGCGGCCGATGGTCGCGACCACGGAGAGGGTCTGGGGAAACTTCTCCTTCAGCACCGCGTTCATGCGCTGCGACACGCGCACCGATTCCTCAAGCGACGTAGCCGGGATTCCGGTCACCCGGAACATGATTTCCCCCTCCTGCAGCGTCGGCATGAACTCCTTGCCGAGGAACGGGAAGGTCGCGAGCGAAGCCGCGAGCAGGACCAGCGCGCCGCCCGCCACCGCCTTGCGATGGCCCAGGGCCCAGTCGAGCATGGGCGTGTAGGCGCGCTTGGCGAGCCTGAGGAGAAACGGATCCTTCTCCGGGCGCGGCTTGAGCACCAGCGCGCAGAGCACCGGTACCAGCGTCAGGCTCAGCACCAGCGACCCGGCCATGGCGAAGGAAATGGCGTAGGCCATCGGCTTGAACAGCTTTCCCTCGAGGCCGGTGAGCGAGAACAGCGGCAGGAACACCACGATGATGATGAGGATGGCGAAGGCGATGGGCTGCGCCACCTCCCGCGCTGCGTGCCCCACCACCTCCGGGTTCGACGCGCCAGGGTGCTTGTGCGCAAGGCTGCGGAAGGCGTTCTCCACCATGACGACGGCCCCGTCCACCATCATCCCGATGCCGATGGCGAGGCCGGCCAGCGACATGAGGTTCGCCGACATGCCGAGCCGCTGCATCAGGATGAAGGTGAACAGCATCGCGAGCGGCAGCGTGGCGATGACCACCAGCGCCGAGCGCAGCTCGCCGAGGAACAGGAACAGCACGATGGCCACGAGCACGGCGCCCTCCACCAGCGTGCGGTTGGCCGTGCCGAGCGCCTTGTCTACGATGTCCGTGCGGTCGTAGACCGGATTGATGGTGATGCCCTTGGGCAGCGCCTGCTGGGCGGTGACCAGCTTCCTCTTCACCGCTTCCACCACGGTCTTGGCGTTCTCCCCGATGCGGGAGAGCGCGATGCCGAGCACGACCTCCTTGCCATCGCGGGTCACCGCGCCGAAGCGCGGCGCGGGGCCTTCGACCACCTTGGCGACGTCGCGGACATAGATGGGCGTGCCGTTGCGCGAAGCGAGGACGATGTTGCCGATGTCCTTGCCGTCCCTCACCAGGCCGAGGCCGCGCACGAGGTACTGCTCCGACCCCACCTCGATGGACTGGCCGCCTACCTGGCGGTTGTTGGAGACGAGCGACTCCATGACGTCCTTAAACGCCACGCCGTATTTCACGAGCTGCGTGGGGTCGATGAGGACCTGGAACTGCTTCTCGTGGCCGCCCCATGTGGTCACGTCGTCCACGCCGAGGGCCGTGCGCAGCGACAGCCGCACGGTCCAGTCGTGGAGCGTGCGCAGGTCCATCGAGGTCAGCTTCTCGTCGCTGGACTCGATGGTGTACCAGAACACCTGGCCCAGGCCCGAGCTGTTCGGCCCGAGCTCGGGCTCGCCATAGCCCCGGGGGATGCGCTCGCGCGCCTCCTGCACCCTTTCGCCCACCAGGCGGCGCGCGAACCAGATGTCCACGTCCTCGCGGAAGTACACGCCGACGTAGGACAGGCCGAACAGCGAAACCGAGCGGATGACCTCCACGCCGGGAAGCCCGGCGAGCGCGGTTTCGATCGGCGTCGTGAGCAGCCGCTCGACATCCTCGGCCGCGAGACCGGGAGACTCGGTATAGACGTTCACCTGGTTCGGCGTCACGTCCGGGAAAGCGTCGACCGGCACCGTGCGTACCGCCTGCACGCCGAAGACCGCGAGCACGACAAAAGCCAGCACGACCAGCAGCCGGTGGCGCAGCGAGGCAGAGATGATGGCGTTGAGCATGGCGTCCCCTAGTGGGCGTGGCCTTCGCCGATTTGCGACTTGAGGAGCCGCGCCTTCAATGCGTACACGCCTTCATGCACGACCAGCTCGTCCGGCTTGACGCCCGACTTCACCACCACCCGGCCGTTGAACCGCTCGCCCAGCTCCACCGCGCGGGGCTCGAAGCCGGCGGCCTGTTCCACGAACACGGTCGGCAGGCCCTGCACGAGCGTGACCGCGCTCTCCGGCACGGCGAGCACCTTGCGGGCGCCGCCGGTCTCGATCGAAACGCTGGCGTGCATCTGCGGCCGCAGCAGCCCCTTCGAGTTGTCGATCTGGATGACCGCCTTGACGGTGCGGGTCTCCTTGTTCAGCGCCGCGCCGAGGTGGTTGATCTTTCCCTGGAAGGCCTGCTCCGGAAAGGCAGCGACGCGCGCACGCGCCACGGAGCCGACGCGCACCTTGCCGAGCTGCGCCTCCGGGATGTCGGCCTCGACCCAGACGGTGGAGAGGTCGGCGACGGTGAACAGGGCTTCGTCCGCCTTCGCCAGCTCGCCCATCACCGCCTTTCGCTCGATGACCGTGCCCGCGAGCGGAGATTGCAGCGGAAAGGTGGCCCGCGTTTCGGCGCTGCGCTCGGCGGAAGGCGTGATGCCGAGCATCCTCAGCCTGTCCGAAGCGGCCTGCGCCTGCGCCCGTGCCTTGTCGTAGTCGCCCTTTGCGCGCTGGTATTCCTTCGCCGGGACGATCTGCTCCGCGTGGAGGCGCTCGATGCGCTTGAGCGCAGCCTCGGCCACCGCGGTGTCGGACGACGCCTGGGAATAAGCCGACTGCGCTTCTCCGACCTCCATGCTTTCCAGGATCGCGAGCGGCTTGCCTTGCACCACCCGGTCGCCGAGCTTCGCGGACACGCTCACGATGCGCCCCGGCAGGCGGGGCAGCACATGGGCGATGCGCTCGCGGTTCGCCTCGACTGTCGCCGTGGCGACAAGGGTCTCGCTGAACGGCTCCTCGGCGAGCGGTTGCGTGCGGATCCCGGCGCGGGCCGCCTCCTCGTCCGTCAGCTTCACCAGGCCCTCGTCCTCGTGCTTCTCGTGCTTGTCCGCTTCCTCGTGCCCCGACCGGTTGCAGCCGCCGAGCGCGAGCACGGCGGCCGCGATGACGGCCCATTTCCCCAATACGCTGGTTTTCATTTCGTCTGGCCCTTTGTCTCCGGCGTCCAGCCCGACGCGCGCTCGAGCGCCACGCGGGCAAGACGCAAATCCATTTCCGCTTCCAGCACATCGCGCCGCAGCTCGGCGAGCTGGCGGTTCACGAGCAGCAGGTCCATCGCGCCGATCTCGCCTTCCTGGAAGGCGCGCCTCGACAGGCGCTGGTTCTCCTCCAGCGTCGGCGCGACGGTTTCCCTCAGCCGCCCGGCGCGGGCTTCGAGCTGCGATACGCGCAGCCACTGGCTGCGCACCGCGGCGAGCGTGTCGCGCTCGGCTGCCTGGCGCTCGATCTGCGCCTGCGTCATCTCGCTCATCGCCCGCCCCACGCCGGCGTCGTTGCGGCGAAACAGCGGCAGCGGCAGCGATACGGTGAAGCCCACGATGTTCTCGCGCAGCTCCGGCGGACCGTCGCGCCCGGTACTCAGGCCGACCGTCACGTCGGGATACTTGGCCGCGCGCTCCACCTCGAGCCGGCTGCGGGCCGCTTCCTCGCGACGCGCCAGCGCGACCAGGCGTTGCCGCTTGGCAGCCCTGCCCAGCAGCTCGTCGAGGGTGTACGCCGCTTCACGGCGCAGCTCGCCCACCGCTTCGGGAAGCTCGGCTGGCGGAAGCTGGAGAAGGCTCGCGAGCTCCGCGCGCGCCTGCGTGGCCTGCTCCTCCGCCTGGATGAGCTGGTTGCGCGACCTTTCAGCCTCGACGGCGGCGACATTGCGGTCGAGCCGGCTCACCTCGCCGGCCTGCAGCCGCTTCTGCATGGCCGCATCCGCCTGCTCGACCAGCGCGAGCGTCTCGCGCTCGACCGCGGTGCGAAGCTGCAAGGCGAGGAGCTGGATGAAGCGCTGCTCCACTTCGGCGCGCAGCTGCGCCCGGGCGTCCGCGATGTTTGCTTCGACCGACGCCAGCTCGGCCTCCGCGGCCTCGCGGCGCTGGCCCTGCTGGCCCGCAACCTCGAAGGTTTGCGACAGGCCCAGTGTCCATCCGCGGTAGCGCTCGTCTACCTGCGGGATCTGGGTGCGCGTCCCTTCGAAGGACGCCGAAGGATTGTTCCAGAGCGGCGCACGGCTCTCCGTGAGCTGCCCCTTGGCGGCGTGGACGCCAGCCTGCGCCGTGCGCAGGGCGGGATTGGCCTGCTCGGCGACGCGCCAGGCGTCCTCGAGCGTGAGCGGCGCGGCGCGCAGGCCGGCCGCAAAGAATGCGCTCGCCGCAAACGCGACGGCGCGCAAAGCAAACGACATGAAGTCATCTCCTGTGCGAACGCCCGGATCGACCGGGCGGAAACCCTAGGGAACTGCCAGGGTCAGGAAATGCGCGGAGGGCGGAAGAAGGAGTTTGAAAGTCGCGGCAGCTGCAGAGCGTCGGGCATCGGTGCAGCCCCGTGGCTCGATTGCGTCACGACGCCGACCGGGCCGGCGCTCGTGGTGGAAAACAGGTGCGAGGTGTAGTGGCAGGCACAGCACTGGTCGCAACCGCTGCCGCTATCACCCTGCGCAGGCGCATGGGGCTCCGTCTGCGCAAAGTCGTGCTCCAGCTCCGGCGCGACGCCCGCGGCAGCGAAGCTCCCGGTCGTCAGGAACACAAGTCCGACGAGAATCAGGGAAACGATTTTTCGGAAACGGCGCGTCACGGACAGAAGTATAACGTTTCCCTCACCGAGGGCGCATTACGCTCAAAACGAGCGCCACCGCACTCACCGCAGCAATGATCCAGAACGAGAGGTGCATCGTCGCGACGAACTTCGCCGGCTCGGCGCCGACCGGCGCGTGGCCGATCTGGAGCGAGATGATGGCAGCGACGATGAGCATGCCGCTCACCATGCCGAGCGAGCGTGCGGCTGCGGTCAGGGCAGAGGCGATGCCGGTCCGGTTCGGTGGTACGGAGTTCATGATCATGGTCATGTTGGGCGAGGAGAAAAAGGCGAAACCGACGCCCTGCACGGCGAGGACCAGCCCAACGTAGAGAAGGGGCGAGTCGCCGCTCAGGAGAGTGCCCATGAGCGCGGAAACGAGGATGATGCCGACGCCCACGGAGGCGATCATTGCAGGCCGCACGCGGTCGGAGAGCCTGCCGGAAAAGGGAGCGAGCACCGCCATGAGGAGCGAGCCGAGGGCGAGGACGATGCCGCTCGCGTTCGCGGAGGCATGCAATACCGTCTGCATGTGGAGCGAGAGGAGGAATACGGCGCCAAAGGCGTTGCAATAGATTAACGACTGCACCAGCAGGGCGCTCCGTAGCGGCACGTTGGCCATCACCAGCTGGACGTTGAGGAGCGGCTGCTCAAGGCCGCGTTGCGACCAGACGAACACGGCGCAAAGGGCGATGCCGGCGGCCACGGCAACATAGGCGAGCGCGCCCTCGCGGAGGCTCGAGACCCCACCGACGAGGACGACCATGGCGAGCACCGCCAGCGCGGTGCTCGGCAGGTGCACCGCGCCGGGCGCTGGGCGGCGCCAGTGGATCTTCAAGAACAGGTGCGTCGGCACGAAGAGGAGGATCGAGGCGATGCCGCCGCCGATGAATACGGCGCGCCAGCCCCACAGGTCGACGAGGAAGCCAGCCACCATCGGCCCGAGCGTGAGCCCGGCGTACACCGAGCCGATGACCAGGCCGTAGGCGCGGCCGCGCCGCTCGGGCGGCACGGCGTCGGCGATGATCGCGCCGCCGGTTGCCTGGATGGCGGCGGCGAAGATCCCTTGGACGAAGCGCAGCGCGAGCACCGCGGGCACCGAGGAGACGAGTCCGATCGCGATCGAAGTGAGCGCGAAGCCGGCGAGCCCCGCCTTGTATATCGCCACCTTGTCGGCGGTGTCGCCCAGGCGCCCGGCGGGGAGTAGCAGCGCGACGGATGAGGCGAGGAACAGCGTCTCGACTAGCGAGAGCGCGGTCGCGCCCGCGCCGAGGTCGGCGCCGAGCGAGGGAAGCGCCACCGCGACGCCCGAGACCATGAACGGCTGCGCGAACTGTGAGGCGGCGATCGCGGGGACGAGCAAGGGGTGGGGTTCGCTGCGGATGCACCAATCCTAAGCGCGCATCGCTAAGTTTCCCGCCCACCAAGCGAAACTCGCACGGCTGACGGCCTTCCTAGCAGCGCGCCTGCCGGAAACGCAAGTGCTTGATGTTGCTAATGGGAATTGGCGGAGTGGGAGGGATTCGAACCCTCGATACCGGTTTAAGCCGGTATAACGCCTTAGCAGGGCGCCCCCTTCGGCCACTCGGGCACCACTCCGCGGAAGGAGCGGCCGATTCTACCCCGCTACTCCTGAAAAGACTGGATCACGTAGAGCGCCTTGAGTAGTTCCTGCGGCTCGCCGAACTGGCCGAACCACTTGCGGTAGAGGGCGACGATCTCGCCTTCGCGGAACACCTGGGCGAGCTCGCGGTTGACGGCCAGGCGGAAGTCGGCGTCGCGCCGCAGGACCAGCGCGTAGGGCTCGTAGGAAAACTGGATGTCGAGGAGCTGCAGCGGCGCCTCGCGTCCGGCGTTCATGGCCAGGCCGATCAGCACGGTGCGGTCGGCGGCGTACATCTGGATCTTGCCGGCGATCAGCTGCGTGACCCCTTCCACGTGATTCGCCATCGTGACCACTTCGGCGCCGGTGCCGTTGTCGGCGATCAGGCGGCGCAGCGCCTTCTCGGTAGTAGTGCCGGCGCTGACCCCGACGCGCGCGGCGCCGATGTCCCGCGGGCTGCGCGGCCCGCTGCCCTGGGGGCCGCGCGACAGGAAAGCGCCGCCATCGAGGAAGGTGATCAGGCTGAAATCCACCGCCTGCTGGCGGCCGAGCGTGACGGTAGTCGTCCCGCATTCCATGTCGACCGCGCCCGAGGCCACCCTGTCGATGCGGGTCTCGGCGCTCACCGGCAGCCAGGAAATCTTCAGTCCCGGCAGGCCCATCCGGCGTGCGAGGCCCACAGCGACGCGCTCGCACAGGTCGACCGAGAAGCCGGCGGGCCGCTCGTTAGCGCCGACGAAGGAGAAAGGCACCGCGTCGGGACGGTAGCCGAGCGTGATGCCGCCGCTCTTGCGGATCTTGTCGAGGGTTTCGCCCTGGGCCTGCGCCGCCGTGGCGGCCAGCAGAAAGGAAAGCAGCAGGAATCGGTGCATGGCCGATTGTACTTAGGTCCGCCCAGCGCCCGCCTCAGCGATCGACGGAGTCGGACCCGCGACGCGAGACGTGCCAGGGCAGCAACAGGCGCTCGGCGAACTCGATGGCGAAGAACAGCGCCATGCCCATCACGCCGAGGATCACGATGGCGGCGAAGATCTGCACCGTATCGAACGCGCCCTGGGCGACCATGATCATGTAGCCCAGTCCCCGGTCGGAGGCGACGAACTCGCCGACGATGCTGCCGATCAGCGCGAGCGTGATCGCGACCTTCATGCCGGCGAAAAGGTGCGGCAGCGCATGCGGAAAGCGGATCAGGAGCAGCGTCTTCATGCGCGAGCCCTTGAGCGCGGTGGCCAGGTCCAGCATGTCCTTTTCCACCGAGCGGAAGCCCAGCACCAGGTCGATCACGATGACGAACACGGCGATGGTGGCGGAGATGGCGAATTTCGGCCACAGGCCGGTGCCCATCCAGACCACGAAGAGCGGCGCGATCGCCACCTTCGGGATGCCGTTGAACGCGATCAGCAGCACGTAGATCGTCTCCTCGAGCGCGCGCGAGGAGATGATCAGCACCGCCAGCGCCACGCCGATGACCACCGCCAGGCCGAAGCCGACCAGGGTCTCGAGCAGGGTCCGCCAGGTGTGCGTGAGGAAGTACGCCGGGTGCTCGTAGATCCGCGCCACGACCGACCACGGCGTCGGCACCAGGATCTCGGGGACGGCGAAAAAGACCACGGCGAACTGCCACAGCAGGACCGTGGCGAGCAGGATCAGCAGGATGCGGAGCTGCTTCGGAATCGCGAACCACCAGGAGGCCGCGGCCGGCTTCACGCGCGCCGCCCCTTGAGGACGCCGAGGTCCTCGAAGATCACGCGCACGCGGCGCATGAACGCGCCGAACTCCGGCGTCTCGCGCATGGCGAGGGTGCGCGGGCGCGGCAGGTCGATGTCGATGATCTCGACGATCTCGCCCGGCTTGCTCTTCATCACGGCGACGCGGTCGCTCAGGAATACCGCCTCCGAGATGGAGTGGGTGATGAACAGCACCGTCTTCTTGGTCTCGTGCCAGATGTTCTGCAGCTCGATGTTCAGCTCGTCGCGGGTCAGCGCGTCGAGCGCGCCGAAGGGCTCGTCCATCAGCAGCAGGACCGGGTCGTCGATCAGGGCGCGGCAGATGGCGACGCGCTGGCGCATGCCGCCCGAGAGCTCCCAGGGATAGCGGTGCTCGAAGCCGCCCAGGTCGAACAGCTGCAGCAGCCAGTTGCCGCGCCCGCGCATCGCCTCCCGGTCGCCGCCGCGGAACTGCACCGGCAGGAGCACGTTGTCGATCACCGTGCGCCAGTCCAGCAGGACGTCGCGCTGGAACACGATGCCCAGGCGGTCGGGCGGTCCGGCGACCTCGGCGCCCTGCAGCCGGATCGAGCCGGAGGTGATCTGCTCCAGTCCGGCGACGCACTTGAGCATGGTGCTCTTGCCGCAGCCGCTCGGCCCGACGATGCTGACGAACTCGCCCGAGCGCACATCCAGGTCGATGCCGCGCAGCGCCGTGATGTCCCCGCGCCGCGAGGCGAAGATCTTGCCGGCGCCGCGGACCTCGACGAACGAGCTCAAAGCGCCCCGAGCTGCTGCAATACCCCTCGGTGGAACTTCGCGTCGGCGGCGACCTTTTCCGCGAAGGCGGCGCTGTCGATGAAGGAGAAAACCATGTTCAGCTTCTGGATCGCCGCGCGCAGCTCCGCGTCGCCGCCCGCCTTCTGCGCGGCCTGGCGCAGCTGCCCGAGGCGCGCCTCGGGCACGCCGGCCGGGGCGAACAGGCCGAGCCAGATCGCCGTGACCAGGTCGAAGCCCTGCTCGCGGCACGTCGGGTCGTCGGGCAGGAAGGAGATCCGCTCGCCGTGCGCGACGCCGAGGATGCGCAGGTCGCCCGCGCTTCTCGCCGCGAGATAGTTGTGCACGGCGAGGAACGCGAAATCGATGCTGCCTTCCGCCGTCTTCTGGATCGCCGCGGCGTTGCCGCCGGGCAGCACCATGAACTTGAAGCGGATTCCCGTCTTCTCGGAGAACGCCGCGAGCGCGAGGCGCTGCGTGTGATACGGGTTGGGGGTGGAGAAGCTGATGCTCTCGGGCTTGTCGCGCGCGGCGTCGAGCAGCTGGCGCAGGGTCTTGTACGGGCTGTTGCGTCCCACGGCGATGCCGATCGGCGCCTCCGCGAACTGGCAGAGGGGCGAGAAGTCGCCGGGCTGATAGGTTTTCGCGGTATGCGGATGCGAGGTCACCGCACCCTTGTTGCACACGAGCAGCGTGTCGCCATCCTTTGGCGCCTTCGCCCCCGCCTCGGCGCCGCCGACCCCGGAGCTGTCGCCGGCGTTCTCGAAGGACAGCGGCGAGCGCAGCGAGCGCTCGAGCGCCGCGCCGAGCGCGCGTCCGGCCTTGTCGAACTGCGAGCCGGCTTCGGCGGAGAGAATGACCTTTGGCATGCCGTGTCCTCTTTTAGGGCTGCAGCAGCGAGTTCGTATAGAAGTCGGCCGCCTTCGAGTCGGCCGGGATGATGCTGGCCTCGCGCATGACCGCGATGGCCGCTTCCCAATCCTCGGGCGGCATCCACAGCACCGGCTTGCCCATGGCCGCCTGCGTCGTGGCGAACGGTTTGTAGGCCGCGATGCGCTTCAACTCGAGCGCCGCATCGAGCTTGGCGTTCGGCCGCTCGGCGACCAGCGCGTCGATCGCTTCCTGGCCGTTGCCGTTCCACACCTGGTCCCACGCGCGGCCGGTAACGGCGAGGAATCTGCGCACCACGTCGCCGCGTCGCACCAGCGTGGTGCGGCTGACGATGAGGCCGTGCGCGGGAAGCGGCAGGCGATAGTCGGCGAACATCAGCGTATCCGACGGACGCTTCGCGTCGACCACCGGCAGTACATACGGCACGGTGGTGATCAGCGCGTCGCCCTGCCCCGCCAGGTAGGTGCCGATCGCGGAGGCGGCCGACATCGGCACCAGGTTCACCTGGCTCGCATCGATGCCGAGATTCTTGAAGAAGGGCGGAAACAGCGACTGGAAGCTGGTGGTCTCGAAGAAGATGGTGGCTTTGCGGCGCGCCAGCTCGCGCGGATCGGCCGCGCCGAACTTGCGGTCGACCAGCATGCCGAGGTCGTTCTTGCGCACGATGCCGGCCACCGCCACGACGTCGGCGCCCTTGCTGCGCGCCACCGCCATCGCCGAGAGGCTCGCCAGCCCGACGTCGCACTTGTCCGCCGCGGTCTGCGCAATCGTGTTCGCCGAGCCGGAGCCGTCGTTGATTTCAACCTCGAGGCCGGCCTGCTGATACCAGCCTTTCACCTTTGCAAGATGAAAAGCCGCCTGCTTCCAGCTCGGCAGCCAGTCCATCACCACCACCAGCTTGTCGGCGGCGAGCGATGGCGGCGCCACCGCGACGATCGAGGCAAGCAGCAAAACGCGGCGAATCCACGATGCGGTCACTGGAGCGCTCCCCTTGGACAATGTCCCAGGTGGAGCGTAGTCCAATCGCGGATTGCGAGAGTCCATATACATATAGCTTTAAAAGATACATATTATTGGCATGGAGACGCGCTTCCTCGAGACCTTCCTCGCCGTGGTCGACAACGGCTCGATCGCCGCGGCCGCGCGGCGCCTGAACGTCACCCCCGCTGCGGTCGCGCAGCGCATCCGCGCGCTGGAGGACGAGATGGGGTTCCCGCTGTTCCTGCGCTGCGGCCGCACGGTGAGCGTGACCGAAGCCGGCTCGTCGATCGTCGGCCGGGTGCGCGATTTCGTCGTCCAGGTGCGCGACCTGAAGATGCACAGCGGCAAGAAATCGCTCGCCGGCGAGCTGCGCCTGGGCGCCGTTTCGAGCGCGATCACGGGGCTGCTGCCCGGGATTCTCACGCGCGTGGTCAAGAAGTATCCCGACGTCGACGTCTACGTCGTGCCCGGCACCTCCGCGGTCCTCTACCAGCAGGTGCTCGCCGGCGAGCTCGATGCCGCGATCATCACCCAGCCCTATTTCGACGTGCCCAAGACCTGCGAGTGGCAGACGCTGCACCGCGAAGCGCTGGTCCTGCTCAAGCCTGCGGCGCTCAAAAGCGACGACATCCACGCCATGCTCTCGCAGCATCCGTTCATCCGCTACGACCGGCGCTCGTGGGGCGGGAGATTGGTGGACAACTACCTGCGCAAGGCCGGCATCCGGCCGCACGAGCGCTTCGAGATCGATGCCCTCGATGCGATCGCGGTCCTGGTCGACCGCGGGCTGGGCGTGGCCCTGGTACCCGACTGGGCGCCGCCCTGGCCCGCGGGGCTGTCCCTCTCCAAGCTGGTCATCCCGGACCGCTCCTTTGACCGGCACATCGGGATGGTCTGGGCGCGCGCCACTTCGCGCCTGCGGCTCGTGCGGGTAGTCCTGCAGGAGGCGACGCAGGAATCCGCGGCGCCGCTTTCAAAGAAGGCCGCTTCGCCGAGCGTCGTCCCGGCCTAGCTTTTCAACGCGTCGAGCAGCCCGAGGGTGCGGCCCATCGCCGTCGCGGCGACGCCCGGGTTGTACGCCTTGCGGTCCTCGCTGTTGAAGCCGTGGTCGACGCCGGGATAGCGGAAGATCTGCACCTTGGGGTTGCCGGCGAAGGCCTGCTCGATGCGATCGACGACGGCTTCCGGGATGAAGCGGTCGGCGCCGCCGAAATGCAGCATCAGGGGGCAGGCGAGGCGCGCGCCCTCCTCGAGCCGTTCCTCGATTCCCTTGCCGTAGTAGCTCACCGCGGCATCCGCGCCGAGCCGCGTGGCCGCGAGGTAGGCGAGCGCCCCGCCGACGCAGAACCCGACCACCCCCGCCCTGCCGGTACACTCCGGCCGCTCGCGCAGCGCCTTCAGCGCGCGGCCGAGGTCGCTGGCGCCCTGGTCCATGTCGAACGACGCGAGGATCTCGCTGCCGCGCTTGAGGCCCGCAGGGTCGTACGGGATCTCCAGGTTGGGCTCGATGCGCCAGAAGAGATCCGGCACCAGCACCGCGAAGCCGGCGTCGGCGAAGCGGTCGGCCACCGAGCGCATGTGGGAGTTCACGCCGAACACCTCGCTGCAGATCACCAGGCCGGGCCGGCGGCCCGGCTGCGCGACGGATAGATAGGCGTCGAAGGCGCCGCCCTGCGCGGCGACCCGGATGGTCGATTTCATGAGCGCACTGTACCGCCGCGCCGCGCGGCTAAAGCATACAAAACGTTTCTGGTGACGCAAATCGATCTTGCAGGTCGGCGGGTACGATTCCCCGACTGCAATCGGGGCGAAGGGGAACCGGCGATGGCCAAAGCGCAGGCGAAGGTGAAGGCGCACTACAAGAAGCTCATCTCGAGCGACTCGCACATCCGCGAGCCGCACGACCTGTGGTCCAAGCGCCTGCTGTCGAAGTTCGGCGAGCGCACGCCGCGCGTGGTCAAGGACCCGGCCGGCAGGAAGGGCGATTTCTTCTACAACGGCATCGGCCTCACCAAGATCGGCAAGGTCGAGCAGGAGTTCGCGCGGCACTTTCCCCAGTTCCGGGACGCCGCGTTCGATCCGGTCGCGCGCCTCGCGTTCCAGGACCAGGCGAAGATCGCGGGCGAGATCATCAATCCGACGCAGATGTCGAACATCATGCCCGGCAAGGACGCCGAGATGATCCGCGCCGCGGCGACGGTGCTCAACGACTTCATGATCGAGTTCTGCTCCGCCGATCCGAAGCGCTTGATCGGCAATGCGGTCATCCCGATGCACGACGTGGCGTGGGCGGTGAAGGAGGCCGAGCGCGTGCGCCGCGCCGGCCTCGCCGGCGTGATCGTCAACATCCTGGCGCCGGAAGGCTGCCTGCCCTACCGCCATGCGAGCTATGACCGCTTCTGGGCCGCGGTCTCCTCCCTGCGCATGCCGGTCACCCTGCACATCATCACCGGCCGGGTGCTCGACCCGATCCTGTACGCCGTCACCGAGGAGGAGCGCGCGGCGGCCCCCGCTGTGCTGCTCGATCTGTTCCGCGAAGTCGAGATCCCGCTCGCCAACGACTTCATCTTCGGCGGCATCCTGGACCGGCACCGCAAGCTCGACCTGGTGTGCGGCGAATTCGAGCTCGCCTGGATCCCGAACTTCCTCTGGCGCATCGACCAGATCCAGGAGGACTTCGCCTACCTGCTCAACGTGAAGAAAACCAGGCTCAAGCCGAGCGAATACGTCACCACCCGCATCTACCACGGGCTGATCAGCGACCCCCACTACCTCGAGATCATCAAGAAGTACGGCGCCGACAACATCGTCTGGGGCACCGATTTTCCGCATATCCGGGCGATCGGGCTGGACGCGCAGGAGCAGGCGAAGAAGATGTTCGGCAAGCTGCCGGCCGCCACGCAGGAAAAGATCGTCGGCGGCATCGTTGCCCGCCTCTACACCAACTAACCGACCGGCCCGCCACCCATGAACAAGCCCCTCGTCGCCCCGAGCATCGTTCCGCCGACCAGCTTCTACAGCCACGCCATCGAGGTGCGCGCCAGCTCCCGCATGCTGTTCATCTCGGGGCAGATCCCGGTGGCGCCCGACGGCAGCTGCCCGCCCGACTTCGCCTCCCAGGCGACGCAGTGCTGGCGCAACCTGGCCTGCGTGCTCGCCTCGGCCGGGATGGAGTTGAGCGATGTCGTCAAGGTGCAGGCCTTCGTCACGCACGAGAGCGACCTGGCCGCCTACCGCGAGATCCGCAATCGCATGGTCGAATCGGCGCGGCCCGCGCATACCCTGCTGGTGGTGGCCGCTCTTGGCCGGCCGGAATGGCTGGTCGAGATCGAAGCGGTCGCAGCGAAGTAGATGATCGAGGCGGCCATCGTCGGGCTGGGACGGTGGGGCCGCCGGCTGGTCGATGCCGTGCAGGACAACGGCGCGCCGAAGGGCGCCCGGCTGCGATTCACGCGGGCGGCGGTGCGCACCGCCGCCAAGGCAGCGGACTTCACGGCTGCGCAGCGCCTGAAGGTCGGCTCGTTCGAAGACGCCCTCGCCGACGACTCGGTGCGCGCGATCGTGCTCGCCACGCCCCACGAGCTGCATGCCGGCCAGATCGCCGCCGCGGCGAAGGCGAAGAAGCACGTCTTCGTCGAGAAGCCCCTCGCCTTCAGCCTGCAGGACGCCGAGGCCGCGATGGCGGCGGTGCGGGCGCACCGCCTGGTCCTCGCGGTCGGCTACAACCGCCGCTATCTCCCGGCGGTGGCCGACCTGAAGCGCGCCATCGCCGAAAAGGCGCTGGGTATGCTGGTCCACCTCGAAGGCAATTTCTCCAATCCGTCGGGGCTAAAGTACGGCCAGGGGATGTGGCGCGCGGCCGAAGGCGGCGCCAAGGGCGCGATGACCGCCATGGGGATTCACGTGCTCGACGCGTTCATCAACCTGGGCGGGCCGATCGAGTCGGTGCGCGCCACCTCGGTGCGGCGCGCCATGCCGGTCGCCGTGGACGACGCGGTGTCGGTGAACGTGCGCTTCCGGAGCGGCGCTTCCGGATACCTGAGCACCCTGCTCACCACGCCCAGGCATTGGCGGCTTCAGGTTTTCGGCAGCGCGGGCTGGGCGCACATGCGCGACGAGCATCTGCTCGAGCGCTGCGGCGAGTCCGGCGTTCCCGAGCAGAAGACCTATGAGACGGTGGACACGGTGCGCCTCGAGCTCGAGGCGTTCGCCGATGCGATCGACGGCCGCGGCGCGTATGCCGTAACACCGGCCGAGGCGCTTAACGGCGCGGCCGCCCTGGAAGCGATCCTGCAGTCGGCTGCGGCCGGCGGCGAGCAGGTCGCGGTCCAGCCTTCTTCGCTCGATGCCCGCTGATGCAATTCCCCTTCATGGAGGACCAGAAAATGCACAGAACCGCTCTCGGCTCCCTTCTCGCCGCTTTCTGCCTGCTGCTTGCGGCGCCCGCGGCCGCCCAGGTGCCGACCCTGCGCATCGGTCACGGCATCTCCAACGAGGAGCCGCTCTGGCTGATGGCGGTGCGGCCCGATCTCACGCCCGGCCAGGGGAAGAAATACACGCTGCGGCTGACGCCGATGACTACGCCGATCGAGCGCTTCCAGGCGTTCCTCGCCGGCGAGCTCGAAGGCGGCACGGCGCCGGCGTTCAACGTCCTCTTGTCGCGCAGCCAAGGGGTCGACGTCAAGCTGGTCGCCGCGATCATGCAGGAGGCGCGCGGCGACTACTTCAGCACGACGCTGATGGTGAAGGACGCCAGCCCGATCCGGCGCGCCGAGGACCTGAAGGGCAAGGTGGTCGCCGCGATCATGCAGGAGGCGCGCGGCGACTACTTCAGCACGACGCTGATGGTGAAGGACGCCAGCCCGATCCGGCGCGCCGAGGACCTGAAGGGCAAGGTGGTCGGCGTGCTCGGCTTCCGCACCTCGCCGGATCTCGCGCTGCGCGGCTACCTGCTGCGCTCGGGCCTGGTGCCGGATGTCGACGTCAAGGTGGTGCCGGTGCCGTTCCCGGCGATGGGCGCGGCGCTGCGCTCGGACAAGATCGACGTCGGCTCGTTCGTCGAGCCGTTCTTTTCCGCCGAGCGGGCGAAGGGCGGCCTGCGCCCATTAGTGACCGCCGCCGAGGCGCTGGGCTTCGACCATGATGTCCTCAACATCTGGCTCGGCAGCCGCCTGATCCGCGAGCAGCCGGAGGCGGTGCGCGCCTTCGTCTCCGACTACGCCGCGACGCTGAAGCATTACCTGGCGAACCGCGAGGCCGCCAAGCGCGAGGTGCACAAGGCGGGCTTCGTGCGCGCGCCGCTCGAGGTCTACCTCGGCCTGGGCGAATACAAGCGCGATCCGCAGGGGCGCGTCGACGTGGCCAGCCTCGCACGGCTGGCGGCGCTGATGCACGAGCAGTTCAAGTGGCTGGAGCGGCCGGCCTCGGCCGAAGACCTGGTCGCCGCCGGCGTGACGCTGCGCTAGATCTTCGAGACTTCGTAGGTCGAGGCGGCGAACATCTCGTTCAGCGCGACTTTGCGCGGCAGAATGCCCTGCTCATAGGCGTAGCGGGCGAGGGCCTCGAGCTCGTGGGCGCTTTCCGCCACGCCGTAGCGCCAGTAGTCCGGGCCCATCAGGCTCGAGGTTTCCGCCATCGCGGCATCCGCCCACGGCAGGCTGACATACGGCGCGCCGACGTCTGCCAGCTCGCGCATCGCGATGGCCTTCGCCTGGCGGAACGCCTTGTATAGATTCCCGGCGAGCCAGGGATGCTCGGCCGCCAGGGTCCGGCGGATACCGATCACGTGCATGATCGGAAAGATCCCGGTGCGCTTGAAGTAGTCCTTCTCGACCGCGCGGAAGTCCGGGAACAGGCGGTCGATGCCGGCCGCGCGCTGGTCGTACGCGGAGATCGGCCGCGCGGTGATGACCGCGTCCAGCTCGCCTTCCAGCAGCATCCGGTTCAGCGTCTTGCCCTTGGGGATCGGCTGCAGGTCGATGCCGTTGGTCAGCTGGAAAGGCACGCGCTCCTCGCGGCCGGCCTGCTCCAGGCCGCCGGATCGCCAGTGCACGTCGGCGGGGTCGAGCCCATAGTCGTCCTTGAAGATGCCGCGGATCCACACGCCCGCGGTCTGCGGGTATTCCGGCAGGCCGACGAAGCGCCCCTTCAGGTCGGCGGGCGAGCGGATGCCGCGGTCGGTGCGGACATAGATGCTCGAGTGCCTGAAGAAGCGCGAGACGAACGCCGGAATGGCGATGTAGGCCGGGTTGTCCCGGGCGAGCGTCATCAGGTAGCCGCTGAAGGAAAGCTCGGCGACGTCGAACTCGTCGTAGCGCAGCGCGCGGAAGAACATCTCCTCGGCCTCGTAGGTGAGGTAGTTCACCTCGCAGCCGTCGACCGCGACGCGGCCGTCCTTGATCGGCCGCGTCCGGTCGTAGGCGTTGCAGGCGATGGTGATCGGCAGCCGGTTGGTCACGCGCGTTTCCCCCTTGCGCAATGGTACGGCAGCCTGCCGCCCGGATCGCGGGCACGAAGAACACAAAACGTTTCTTATGACGTAAATCGAACTAGCGATCCCCCGCGTAGCATGGCCTGCAGGGGGCCGGCCGCTTATGAAGTACATCGGGCAACCCATCAGACGCAAGGAGGACTTTCGCCTCGTCTGTGGGCGCGGAACATTCGTCGACGACGTGGTTCTGCCCAACACCGCTGTCGCGGCATTCGTTCGCAGCCCGCACGCGCACGCGCGCATCCTGGGCATCGACAGCCGCGCCGCGCGCGCCATGCCGGGCGTGCTGGCGGTCCTCACGGCGCAGGATTGGGCGGCGGCCGGCATGGGCGAGCTGCGCGTGCGCCACCACATGTTCTTCACCGATGGGCGGCCGTCCAATACGGTTCTGCGACCGGTGTTCGCCGCCGGCCGGGTGCGCCATGTGGGCGACGCCGTCGCAGTGGTGATCGCCGAGACCCGCGACGCCGCCGAGGACGCGGCCGACGCGGTCGAGGTCGGCTACGAAGCCCTGCCGGCATGCGTCGAGCTGCGCCACTGCCTCGATGCCGGCGCCCCGCTGCTGCACGAATCCTTCGGCAGCAACCTGCACCTGGAGCGCCGCGTCGGCGACGAGGCCGCGGTGCAGCGCGCGCTGGCCGCCGCCCACCACGTTGCGGAGCTGGAAATCGCCGCCAACCGCCTGGCGCCGAGCTCGATCGAGCCGCGCGCCTACCTCGGCCAGTACGACTTCGCGCGCGAGCAGTACACGCTGTGGACGACCTCGCAGGCGCCCCACCTGCTGCGCTCCTGGCTGGCGGAGGACTCGCTGCGCGTGCCGGAGAACAAGATCCGCGTCATCGCGCCGGATGTCGGCGGCGGTTTCGGCATGAAGCTGTATCACTATCCCGAGCAGCCGGTCGTCCTGTGGGCCGCCAAGCTCGTCGGCCGCCCGGTGCGCTGGACGTCGCGGCGCAGCGAGGCGTTCCTGAGCGACACGCAGGCGCGCGACCATTTCTCCCGCGCCCGCATGGGCTTCGACCGCGCAGGCAAGATCGTGGCGTTCCACGTCGACACCATCGCGGCCATGGGCGCCTACGAGAGCACCCTGGCGGCGAGCATCTCGGCCGGCGCCTACGTGAGCGTGCTCGCCGGACCTTATTCCAACCGCGACGTATTCATCCGCGTGCGCACCGCCTACACCAACACGGTGCCGGTCGACGCCTACCGCGGCGCCGGCAGCCCGGAGGCGATCTCCATCCTCGAGCGGCTGGTGGAGATCGCGGCGCACGAGATGGGCATCGACCCGATGGATCTGCGCCAGCGCAACTATATTTCCCGCGAGCAGTTCCCTTACCTCTCGCCCACCGGCACGACGTACGACTCGGGCGACTATCCGGCGCAGCTCGAGCTGCTGCGCCGCGTCTCGAAGTACCGCGAGCTGCGCGAGGAGCAGGCGCAGCTGCGCAGCCGCGGCATCCTGATGGGGATCGGCGCCGCCGGCTTCATCGAGAGCAACGGCGGCGGCATGTCGAGCCGGCGCATCGTGCAGATCGGCTCGACCAACGGCACCTGGGAAGTGGCGACCATCCGCGTGCACCCCACCGGCAAGGTCAGCGTGATCGCCGGCACCCACTCCCAGGGCCAGGCGCATGAGACCGTCTATGCGCAGATCGCCGCGGAGCACCTGGGCTGCCCGATCGAGGACATCGACGTGATCGAGGGCGATACCGACCGCATCCCGTACGGCAACGGCACCTGGGGCGACCGATCGCTGGTTACCGCCGGCGCCGCGGTGAAGATCGCCTCGCTGCGCGTGGTCGCGAAGGGCAAGCGCCTGGCCGCACATCTGCTCGAATGCAGCATCGACGACCTCGAATACAAGGACGGGCAATACGTAGTGCGGGGCACCGACCGGACGATCTCGTTCCAGGAAATCGCGAAGCAGGCCTATCTCGGCGGCAACTACCCGGCGAGCGGCTTCGAGCTCGGCCTGGAGGAGACCGCGTTCTACGACCAGCCGATGCTGCCCAGCCCCGCCGCGCCGACCTCAGCGGCGATGCACCTCGCGGTGGTGATGGTCGATGCCGACACCGGGCGCGTCACGCTGCGCGACTTCTTCGCCGCCGACGACTGCGGGGTGATCGTCAATCCGCTGGTGGTGGAAGGCCAGATCCACGGCGGCCTTGCGCAGGGCCTGGGCGAGGCCTTCTTCGAGCACGTGCGCTACGACCCGGAGAACGGCCAGCTCATCACCGGCTCGTTCATGGACTACGGCATGCCGCGCGCGGGCGACTTTCCCTGCCCCACCCTCACGCACCAGGTGACCCCCGCGCCGAACAACCCGCTCGGCGCGAAAGGCGGCGGGGAAAGCGGCACGCGCGGCTCGGCGGCGGCGGTGGTGAACGCCGTGGTCGACGCGCTCTGGCACCTCGGCGTGCGCCACATCGAGCGCCCCCTGACCCCGATTCGCGTATGGCAGGCACTGCAGAAGACCCCATCCTCCATGAGAAGGAAATCGTCATGACCAAGCTGAACCGGTTCATCGCAACATCCGCCGCCGCGGCCGCCCTGTGCGCGGCCCTGCTCCCCGCCGCCCGCGCCGACGATCCGGTCAAGCTGCGGCTGGACGTCGTGCCGTACGCGCTGCACGCGCCGTTCCACTATGCCAACGCGCAGGGCTGGTACAAGCAGGCCGGGCTCGACATCACCATCGAGGACGGCAACGGCTCGGTCAACACCGTGCTGATGGTCTCGGCCGGCAGCTACGACGTCGGCTTCGCCAACCTCTCGACCATGGCCACCGGCCGCAGCAAAGGCGCCAAGGTGGTCGCGGTGGGCGGCATCATCCAGCGCAACGACATGGCCCTGTTCGTCGACCGCAAGCTCGGCGCGAAAAGCCCGAAGGACGTGATCGACAAGAACATCCCGGTCATCTACCTCACCGGCGGCTTCATGAGCCCGTTCGTCGGCACGTTCATCAAGCAGGCCGGCGGCGACCCGGCGAAGCTCAACTCGATCGGCGTGGCCGGCGGGCTCGCCTACGTCTTCCAGTACCTCGCCGGCCAGGGCGGCGCGCTGCTCACCACCGCGCCGTACGTGGAGCCGCTGGTCGAGAAACAACGGCCGTCGGATGTGTTCCTGTTCTCGGATTACGGCGTCGAGATGCCGGCGTTCGGCAT
>Ga0193752_1000976_pt1 | contig 25187 bp, 17 predicted proteins | sample H1c1metaG_FD_144924 | JGI IMG/M metagenome (GOLD analysis project Ga0193752, IMG submission 144924) | Soil microbial communities from a riparian zone of the East river system, Colorado, United States - H1c1 | ecosystem: Environmental > Terrestrial > Soil > Riparian zone | place: USA: East River...
CCTCGTCGCAGTCCTCCGGCCCGAGGCATTGCATGTTGCACGAGCCCGCCGGCAACAGATCCTGGCACGTGGGCTCGTCGCAGTTACCGCACAGCAGCGCGACATCCATGATGTTCTCGCGCGAGATCTGGCCGGCGTCGGTGACCGCAAACTCGTAGCACTGGATGTCGTGGCAGATGTTCGCGAGATCCGCGCACACGCTGGCGGGGATCTGCATGTCGAACGCGAGGGTCGCGTTGGTCTGACCGGAAGCCTGCGGAAGCATCACGGTGCGGATCGGGCCGGTGGTGCCGAAGCGAATGCCCGCGGCGATCACGTTCGCGTTGGGCGCCGAGAACGGCAAGCTCACGTTGGCCACGCCGCCCATCATCAACGGCTGCGTCTCCGTGGACGTCGTCTCGATCGTCACCGAATCGTCGGTGGTCGGGTTCATCAGCGGAGCGCCCTCGTTGGGCAGGATGACCATCGCGTTGAGCGTGGCCGCGGGATCGCCACCGCCGGCCGTGCCGGCCGTGCCGGCCGTGCCGCCGCTGCCGCCGCTGCCGCCGATGTTGCTCAGGTCGACACACACCTCGGAGACGCAGGTCAGACCGGGATCGCACGCGCCGCCCGAGGTGCAGTCGCAGCTCTCGCTGCCCACCTGGCAGTCACCGCCGTCGATGCCCCCGTCGTGGTGTCCGCCGCCGCCGCCAACGCAGCCCACCGAAACGAACACCGAACACAGTCCAACCCACGGCAAGAGCTTCATTCGAGATGCCTCCGAAGAAATTTACGATAGAGGCATCGTAAATTTCCTTCTAGAGGAATTTGTGCCGCGTAACTGTTTCACGTCTACATATCGGTCCAGCCCCGAGTCGCACCCAGCTGACCGAATAACGGCCTGGGCCTATCAACAGAAAAGGCTGGAGGACTCAGTCCTCCAGCCTTCTCATTTGTGGGCGATGCTGGAATTGAACCAGCGACTTCCTCCGTGTGAAGAAGGCACTCTACCCCTGAGTTAATCGCCCTATTTTCAGCTTACGGGGCCGCTTGTAGCAGCCCCGCAAATCGTAGGCAACGCGTTACTTCGGGCCGGCCTCGCCGAGCTTGGCGCGCAGCAAATCGCCGAACGTGCCGAAGCCCTGCTGAGCCGCCTCGCGACGGTAGTCCTTGATGGCTTTGCGCTCGTCATCCACCTGCAGCGCCTTCGGCGAGCAGCGGATGCCGCCGTCGCGGTCGATGCCGACGACCTTGACGTCGAGTGCGCTGCCCTGCGGGTAGCGCTTGCGCATGTCGCCCGAGCCCGCCTCGCCCAACTCACTGCGCGGCACGTAGCCACGCGCGCGACGGCCGACCGCGCCCTGAACGCGCACCAGCAAGCCGCGTGGATCGACCCGCTCCACCTTGACGGTGATGCGCGTGCCAGGACGCACGGCCTTCTGGCCGGCTTCCAGCGCGCCCGCTTCGAACTCGGCGACCTCGGCCGCCGTGAGCTTCGAGAGCGCAATGCGCCGCGCGCGTCGATCGACGCGCTCGACCACCACGTGAATCTCGTCGCCTTCGTTCACTGCCTGGCTCGCGTGCTTCAGGTCGCGACCGAGCTCGGTGATGTGCAGCAGGCCTTCGATCTCGGGAGCGAGCTGGATAAACGCGCCGAAGTCGGTGGTGCGCGTGACCTTGCCCTTTTGGACGCCGCCTTCGTGCAGCACGTCGTTGTGGGCATCCCACGGATCAGGCAAGAGCGCCTTAATCGAGAGACCGACGCGCGTCATTCGATCGCGGCGTTGCGGACCCTGATCGCGACCGCCCTCGGCGCCGATGCGGAGCACCTGCACTTCGACCGTGTCGCCCGGCTTGGCCACGTCTTGCGGACGAACGCCGTGCGCCCACGACAGCTCGCTCTGGTGAACGAGGCCTTCGATGCCGCCGATGTCGACGATCAAGCCGAACTCGCGGACCGAGTGCACGATGCCCGTGAACTTCTGACCGGGCGTGAGGCCCTTGAGCATCTCGCGCGCAGCCTTGCGCTGCTGACGCTCCAGGATCGAGCGGCGGCTGACGATGATGTCCGAGCCCACCGGTTGTGCCGCCGGCAGCAAGAACTCGAGCTTCTTGCCGACCAGTTGAGTCGGATCCTCGATCTCCATCAGCGACATCGCGCTGGCTGGGCAGAACGCGCGCATACCGGCGACAAGCACGTCGAAGCCACCGCGGTTGAAGCCGAACACCATGCCTTCGACACGGCGGCGGTTCACGCGCGCTTGCTCCAGCTCGGCGACGATCGCGGCGCGATCGACCAAGCGATTGACGAGCGCGATGTGCCCGCTCTCCGAGGTCACGCCGACGCGACCACGGAACACGGAGCCCAACGCGGGCGCCTCGGGACGACCGAGCTCTTCGGGCACGACCGTCAGCGGCGTCATCGGCCCGCGAGCGGCGTGACCCTCATGCTCTTCTTCCGGCTCGTCGTGCTCTTCAACATGCGCTTCATGCGCTTCGAGCTCGCCGGCAGCGCTCAGCTCGCCACTCGACGAGGTCTCGCTGAGCTCGGTGGGGGCCGGCTCTTCGGCGACGTGCTGGGCCTCGCCTTCAGCGGCCGCTTCCGCGGGCGCCGCTTCAGCAGCGGCTTCAGTCGCAGCTTCGGCCGCAACCACAGGTTGCTCGGGCTCGGGCTCGGGCTCGAACGCAGGCGCCACCGGCACCTCGCGCGGCTCGTGCTCATCTACGAACGCGAGCGCCTTGCCGAACAAATCGACGGTGATCACACCGTCGGCAACGAGCTTCACGCGACCGGCGACGACCTCGCCGACAGCGAAGCCGTGACGCTTGCCCGCGTTCTGGCCCGCGAAGAACCGCGCGAGCGGTGCCACGGCGCCATCGCGCTTGCGCGGCCGCTGCTCGCCGCCGCCTTCAGCGCCCGGCGCTGCCTCGCCGTTCGCGGTCGCGCCCGCGCCCTTGCGACGGCGCTTGCGGCGACGCTTCTTCTTACCTTCGCCTCCGGCTGGGCTGGCTTCGTCGCCTGCTGCGGTCGCCTCACCTTCGCCTTCCGCGTCGGCGCCGGCGTCGTCGCCTTCGTCGTGGCCGCTATCGCCAGCGGGCTCTGACGAGCTCTCCGCTTCGCTAGAGCCGTTGCTCTCGCCCGACGCATCGTGTGATGCGTGCGAGCTCTCTGCCGGCACCTCTGTGAAAGAGGGCGGCTCGTGCGCCACGGGTGCGCTGTTCGCGCTCTCCGTAGCAACGTTATTTTCAATCGGATCAGCCATGGTTTCCGGGGCTCGGCAGCCTAGTTCAAGGCCTAAGCCACGGCAACTGGCCTCTCGCGTGCGAATCGCTGTTGCGGCCCGCTCGTGACGATTGTCACTCGTTGGTCGCCAACATTGCGGAGGTCGGCAGCGCTACAGCAGCGCTCGCATCACAGCGCGAACGGGTAGCTGACTTTCAAACGCGGCTGCGAGAACGCCGGAAACTGCGCCTCGCGAACCGCGCGCGCCATGCATGAGCCCTCGGGCGAGCCTTCGAAGTCGCCGTCGATGAGCGCGTGGACGATGCGGCCGTTGCTCGTGATCGAGGCCTTGACCTCGACCTGGCCTGCACGACCTGCGGCGCACTGCTTGAGCGCGTTGCGCATCGACTCGAAGCCGGCGGTCACTTGGTCGCGGCTCGGATACTCGGGGAGGTCCACCGCAGCAGCGATCGGCTCGGGCACCACCGTCGCAGCCAGCGGGGCAGCGGCCGGCTCGGGCGGCGCGGGCGGCAAGACGGCGCGCATCGGCTTGATCACTTCGGGCTGCGCTGCCACCGCGACCTCCGGGGCGACCGCGACCGGCGCCGCCGCAGGAGCCTCGACCGGCGCAGCGGTTTCGACGACCGGCGCAGGAGCTACGACCACTTCGGGCTGAGGCAGCGGCTTGGCCGCGGCGGCGACGACCACCGGTGCGGGTGACGCGACACCGCCGGTTTCCACGTGTCCCTGCGGGGACGAGCCCTGCAGCATGTTGAGCTGAATGACCGCGCCGATCGCAGCGGCGGCGACCATTCCAGCGCCGATGGCGAGCGCGCGAGCCACCGGGAACGGGCGCTTCGGCGGCGGCACGAGAGACGAGGCGAGGTACGGATTCTCGAGCGAGAGGCTGAGGTCTTCGATCACGAGCTCGGCGCGTTCCGAGGGGGTCGGCCCGCGCGGTCGGGCGCTCCAGGCGGCCGGCGGCGGCTCGGGGATCAGCGACACCAGCTCCGGCGCCAGCTCCGCGATCACTGCATCGCTCTCGAGCTGCAGGCTGTCCTCCGCGCGATCGCCGACCGGAAAGGACCCGCTCTGGTCGCTGTCCTTTAGAAGGCCAAATGCGCTCGCTCGCGTGCGTTCAGGGCTGCTGTTGCTCATTGGGGGCGTCTCGTCTCAAGTACTGCTCTCGGGTTAGGACTCAGCACACAGCGTGCCATGTGCAACTTTCCGCCAAACCGCAGCGCCAGGCCCAATTTGGGGTGGCTGTCCCCAACAAAGGGATCAGCTGTGCGACGGGCCGCGCAGGCTGTGCAGTATCGTTGCACATACTGTCCCATCCATAGGTAAACCTTGTCATAGCGTGGCCTAAGCGACCCCGACTCGGTGTACCGTGGAGAACGTGATTAAAGACGACGATCGCCGGAGCTCACCCCGGGCGCCGATCGAGCTCAAGGTCGAATACAAGCGGCTCAATTCGTTCTTCGCCGACTACACGAAGAACATCAGCCACGGCGGAACCTTTATCCGCACGGCGCGACCGCTCGGGGTCGGCACCGACTTCGTCTTCAAGCTGGGCGTGCCCACGCTCGAAGAGCCATTGGTTCTGCACGGCAAGGTGCAATGGATCGTGTCGCCGGAGGACGCAGGCGCCGAGCGCGAGCCCGGCATGGGCATCCACTTCGTGTTCAAGAACGACGAAGAGCGGCAAGCCGTCGAGGCGACGGTCGAGAAGCTGATGATCGGTAGCTTGGGTCCGATCCTGTTCGAGAAGATGCTCGGCAATCGCAAGACCAAGCGCTAACGCATGCGCAGACGTAACGGAGTCCTTTGACACCGTAGTGCGAGCGGGCTACCCCTTGCGCGCTTTTTGCGACCACGCGTGTTCGCGTGAGCGCCGCGCACCCCGCCATGAGCACATCCGCTACCGAGCTTCGCCAGAGCCTCTCCGGGCTCACTCAGCGCACGCACGCGCTGGGGAGGTATCTTTGACGTCGGCGGCCTGCGTCGAAAGATCGATGAGCTGAACGACCGCACCTTGCGCGAAGGCTTCTGGGACAAGCCGGACGCCGCCAAGGAGCTGCTGGCCGAGCGCGCCTCCGTCGAACAGACGCTGACCCGCTACGACACGCTGGCCAAGGAGCTCGCCGATCAGAGCGAAATGGTCGAGCTGGCCGCGAGCGAGAACGAGCAGAGCATGCTCGATGACATCGGCGCGCAGCTGCCCCTGCTCGAGCGCCGCGTCCGCGAGCTCGAGCTGAGCCGCATGCTCTCCGGCACTCACGATCACGCGGACGCGATCCTTTCCATCAATCCGGGCGCCGGCGGCGTCGACGCCCAGGACTGGGCCGAGATGCTGATGCGGATGTACCTGCGCTGGTGCGAGCGCAAAGGCCTCAAGACCGAGATCGTGAACCACCAGGCCGGCGACGAAGCGGGCATCAAGGACGTCGCGATCACCGTCAGCGGCACGAACGCGTACGGCTTCTTGCGCGCCGAAAACGGCGTACACCGGTTGATCCGGATCAGCCCGTTCGACTCGAACGCGCGCCGCCACACCGCGTTCGCCGCGGTGTTCGTGGTGCCCGACCTGGGCGAAGAAGACGACAACGCGATCGAGATTCGCCCCGAGGACTTGAGGGTCGACACGTTCCGCTCGAGCGGCGCGGGCGGCCAGCACGTCAACAAGACCGAGTCGGCGATCCGCCTCACGCACATCCCGACCGGCATCGTCGTGAGCTGCCAAGCCGAGCGCTCGCAGCACAAGAACCGCTCGACGGCGATGAAGATGTTGCGCGGTCGCTTGTTCGAGAAGCAGCGCCAAGAGCGCGAGGCCGAGTTCGCCAAGGACTACACCAGCCAGCAGATGCAGATCGGCTTCGGCTCGCAAGTCCGGACGTACACGCTCGCGCCGTACACGCTCGTGAAGGACGAGCGCACGGAATACAAAATTAGCGACACCAGTCGCGTGCTCGACGGCGACATCGATGAGTTCATCGAGGCGTATTTGCTCAAGGCCGCGGACCGCGACGAGAAGGATCCCAACTAATGGCTAGCGAAGAAGAGCTGGTCGCGGCGCGCCGGCGACATGTCGAGGAGCTCGCCGCGGTGGGCGTCATGCCCTACCCGAACGACTTCCAAGCCGACGAAGAAGGCCGGCGCGAGGTCGTTGCGATCGCGAACGACGAAGCGCGGCGTGCACTATTGCCCGGCGAAGGCGAGCTACCGGAAGGCGCCAAGCGCTATCCGTTGTATGGCCGCGTGACCGCCAAGCGCGGGCCCTTCGTGGTGATCTCGACGCCGTACGGAACGGCGCAAGCGCTGGCGCGGCCCGAGAACCTGAGCGAGCCCGAGGCGGCGCAGCTCAAGGCGCTCGACCTCGCGGATCACATCGTGGTCTGGGGCCCGCTGCTCAAGACCAAGACCGGCGCGCTGACCGTGAAGGTGGAGCGCTACCGCCACCTCGCCAAGGCGCTCTTGCCGCCGCCCGACAAGTGGCACGGCCTGGCCGACGTCGAAAAGCGCTACCGCGAGCGCTATGTGGACCTGTTCGCGAACCCCGATGTCGCCGCGGTGTTCCGAGCGCGCGGCTTGATCGTGAGCGCGCTGCGCCAGCTACTCGACGCTCGCGACTTCCTCGAGGTGGAAACGCCCGTCCTGCATCCGCTGCTCAGCGGCGCGACGGCGCGGCCTTTCCACACCCATCACAACGCGCTCGATATCCCCCTGTTCCTGCGCGTCGCGCCCGAGCTGTACTTGAAGCGCTTGGTCGTAGGCGGGCTCGATCGCGTGTACGAGCTGGCCCGTACGTTCCGCAACGAGGGCGTGAGCACGCGCCACAACCCCGAGTTCACGCTGCTCGAGCTGTACATGGCCTACGCCACGTACGAAGACTTGATCAAGCTCACCGAAGAGCTCGTCCGTGCCGTCGATGATCGCGTGCGCGAGCGCTTCCCGCAGCTCACCCAAAATCGCGCGTTCACGCTCAGCGAGCCGTTTGCGCGCGCCACCATGCGCGAGACCATCGCGCGCGGCCTCGCCCACGAAGGCGAAGGCCGCACCAAGTGGTCCGACGCGCTCAAGCCCGAAGCGGTCGGCGATGAAGCTGCGGTCGAAGCAGCGTTCACGAAGATGATGGCGGTCAAAGTGCCGCCCGACGAACGCAAGCTGATCGTGAAGGCGCGCACGTACGGCGATCGGATCGCGGCGCTGTTCGAGCTGGTGGGCGATCCGCTGTTGCCCAAGCTGTACCGCAGCAAGGACGGCAGCCTGGCTTTGCCGGTGTTCGTGACCGAGCACCCGGTCGAGGTTTCGCCGCTGGCACGGCGCTGCGAATCGGACCCGCGCTTCGTGGACCGCTTCGAGCTGTTCCTCGAGCACCGCGAGCTGGCCAACGCGTTCAGCGAGCTGAACGACCCCGACGACCAGGCGGAGCGCTTCCGCGGCCAGCTCGACAACAAGGCGCGTGGCGACGACGAAGCGATGGACTTCGACCACGACTACATCCGCGCGCTGCAGCACGGCATGCCGCCCACGGCCGGGCTCGGCATCGGCATCGATCGCTTCGTGATGGCGCTGTGCGGGCAGCCGTCGATCCGCGACGTGCTGCTGTTTCCACTGCTGAAGCCCGAGCCGCGTGATGGCGAGTGAGCTGCGAGGTGTCGGCCGCGGAGGGCCGCGCGATACTAACGTTCGGCCTTCGACGCTTTCGCTAGCGTATGCGTTGCTCGCGCCGCTCGTGCTGGTGCTCGAGATCGTCGGCTTCGTGCTGCGCGAGCAGCTGGTAGGCGGCGCGCTGGCCGCGAAGAACCCGGTGCTCGCGCTGTCGCTGGTCGGCGGGGCATCGGTGGTGCTCGCGTTGTTTGCGCTCGTCGTGTTGCTGCGCGAGCGCAGGCGGCCGCTGGGATCGCAAGGCCGCGGACGGCTGCTGACCGCGGCGAGCGGCGGCCTCTTGCACAGCGCAGGCAACCTAGCGCTGCTCGCGGTCGTGATGCGCGACGACGTGACGGTGCTCGTCGCGTCCGGCTACGCGCTGACCGACGAGATGCGTCAGGCGGCGACCGTCGCGCTGATCGTCGGAGGCGTCGGCGCGTTGCTCATGCTTGGCGCAGCCGGCTCGGCGTTCGGGCTGCTCTCGGATCGCGCGCGCGCGATCTTCTTTGGGCTGCTCGACGCGGCGCTGCTCGGCGGCGTCGCGTATGCGCTGACCCAGCTGCCGAGCCGCCCTCCGGACGGCAACCCCGACCTCTTGCTCAAGCCGATCATTCGCCACGTCATCACGACGTTCGCGCTGATGCGCTTGATCGTGCGTGCCCTGCCCTTCGCGCTCGACGCGTTCGAGCGCACCGGTCTGATGCCGCTCGTGGCTTCGCGCCACCTGCGCTCGAAGAAGAGCGGCTTCCTCGCGGCGATCAGCATGCTGTCGGTGATGGCGGTGATGGTGTCGTGCATCGCCCTGACCGTGACGCTCTCGGTGATGGGCGGCTTCCGCAACGACTTGAAGCGCAAGATCCTGAGCAACAACGCTCACATCGTGATCGATCGCAAGCGTGACTCGATCGCCGACTGGCGCGACGTGCTGACCGCGGCGCAGAACGCGCCGCACGTGACCGGGGCTTCGCCGTTCGTGAGCGGCGAGGTAATGCTGTCGAGCGCGACCAACCTCGCGACCGGCGTGCTGCGCGGGATCGATCCCAAGATGATCAGCCGCGTGAACGACCTGCCGGAGAACCTGCAAGCCGGCAAGCTCGAGTACCTCAGCTCGCCCGAAAAGTTGCTCGATCTGCCGACCAGCGTGTTCCAGACGTCGCTCCTGCCATCCGCCGACTTGGTCAAGCTCAAGCCGGATGCCGGCGTGGATGCGCCCGATGCGGGCGAAGCGCCGGACTCGGGCACGGGCACGGTGAAGGCGGAGCTCGAGGTCGAAGCGAACAGGCTCAAGCGCAAGATCGACGATATCGAAGCGTTCTTGCGCGAGCCGACGCGCGCCGGCGCGGGCAAGCAGCGCGACGTGCTGCCGGGCATCATCGTCGGCAAAGAGCTGGCGCGCGCGCTGCGGCTGTACGTCGGCGACGAAGTGAACGTGGTCGCGCCGCTCGGCACGCTGGGACCGACCGGACCGATGCCCAAGGCGCGGCCGTTTCGCGTGGCCGGCATCTTCTACAGCGGCATGCCCGAGTACGACATGAAGTTCATGTACGTCGCGCTCGAGACCGGCCAGAAGTTCCTGAACATGGGCGACTCGGTCAGCGGCATCGACATCCGGGTCACCGACATCGAGCGCGCGCCCGAAGCGGCGTCGGCGATCCGCGGCGTGATCAAGCGCAACGATCTGCGCGTGCGCGACTGGCAGGAGCTGAACCAGCGCCTGTTCGGTGCGCTCGCGCTCGAGAAGCTCGCGATGTTCGTGACGCTCGGCATCGCGATCGTGGTCGCCAGCTTCTGCATCGCGGGCACGCTCACGTTGATGGTTCAGGAAAAGGGACGCGAGGTCGCGATCTTGAAGGCCATGGGCACGAGCGACCGCACCGTCGTCGGCGTGTTCGTGATCGAAGGCGGCTTGATCGGCTTGCTCGGCGCTTCGCTCGGGCTGTTTCTAGGCTTCATGCTGTGCTTTGCCGCCGAGCACTTCGGCGTTCGCATGGACCCGGACGTGTACTATATGGACCGGCTCCCGGTTCACATGGACTTCACGGAGTTCGCGATGACGGGCGTCGCAGCCGTCCTGCTCTGCCTCGCGATCACCATCTACCCAGCGCTGCTCGCAAGCCGCCTCCGGCCCGTCGACGCGCTGAGATACGAATAGCGCGCGGGTCCTCGCGCGCGAGAATGATCGACGCGACAAACAAATGACACAAACACTCGTCGCCGTTCAGAACGTGAAGAAGAGCTTCGTGCACGAAGGGCGCGAGGTTCCGATCTTGCGCGGCATCGATCTCTCGATCGATGAAGGCGAGATGCTGTGCATCGTCGGCCCTTCGGGGGCCGGCAAGAGCACGCTGCTGCACCTGCTCGGTACGCTCGATCTACCGAGCGAGGGCCGGATCCTGATCGGTGGCGAGGACGTCACCACCTACTCGAGCAGCCGGCTGGCCGAGTTTCGCAACCGCAGCATCGGCTTCGTATTCCAGTTCCATCACCTCTTGCCCGAGTTCACGGCGCTCGAGAACGTGATGATGCCCGGCCGCATCCGCGGTGACACCGGCTCCGAGCTGGAGAACCGAGCGCGCGAGCTGCTCGCCGAAGCGGGCCTCGAAAAGCGGGTGACGCATCGCCCAGGCGAGCTGTCGGGCGGCGAGCAGCAGCGCGTGGCGCTGGCGCGGGCCCTGATCATGAATCCGCGCCTGGTGCTCGCCGACGAGCCGACCGGCAACCTCGACAGCACGACCAGCAAGGCGATGCACGATCTGATGTTCGGCCTGAACAAGAACCGCGGCACCACCTTCTTGGTGGTCACGCACAGCGGCGATCTTGCCCAGCAAATGCCGCGCGTGGTGCACATGCGCGACGGCCGCGTGGAAGACGATCGCCGCAATGGCGGCTGAGCGCGGCCGGACCAAGCGTAACCGCTCGGAACGCTTGACCCCTGCGGAAGGCAACGTTATAGCGCCCGGGCCCAAAAGGGCCCCCCCTGCGCTGAGCTCGCCACTGCGGCCCAACGCTTCGCGAGACATGGCCGCGCATTCACCGCTGGTAAAGCCGACTCGGCCCTCTTCGTTCGCAGCGCTCTTGGTGGCGTGCGCCCTCGCGCTCGCGTCCTCGCGGGCCGCCGCGCAAGCGCAACCAGCGCCGGCCGCGCCCACGCCCACGCCCACGCCCGCCGCGGAGCCCGCAGCTGCGCCGGCCGACCCCGCAGCTGCGCCCGTCGAGCCGGCCGCCACGCCCGCCGTGCCGGCGGAGCCCGCAGCCCCGGAGCCGGCGGCTGCCCCGGCCGCAGCCAACGTCCCGCGCACCGCGTGTGACGGCAAGACGATCAGCAAGATCGCGGTCACCGGCCAAGGCCGCGTGTCCGCCGACGACCTGCTCGCGACGATCAAGCTGCGCGAGGGCATGCCCTGCAGCGACACCGACGTCACCCGCGACGTCCACGCCCTCTGGGACATGGGCTACTTCGCGAACGTCGAGGTCGACGCCAAGGTCGCCGGCAATACGGTCGTGCTCACGTTCCGCGTCAAGGAGCGCCCCGCGATCGGCGAGGTCGTATACGTCGGCCTCGACGAGATCGAGAAGAGCGACCTCGACGAGAAGGTCACGCTCGAGCAGGGCTCGGTGCTGTCCGAGCCGTTGGTGCGCGAGCAGCTGGAGAAGATCCGGGCGCTCTACGCCGAGAAGGGCTTCTTCCTCGCCCAGGTTCGCTACGAGCTCGAGCCGCAGCCGAACGACGAGGTGAAGGTCAAGTTCATCATCGACGAAGGCGACGAGGTTATCGTCCGCCGCGTCCGCTTCATCGGCAACGACGCGCTGCCCGAGAGCGACCTGCAAGCGGTGATGCAGACGAACGAGACGGGCTTCCTCTCGTTCATCAGCAGCAACAACACGTACCGCAAAGAGATCTTCGACGAGGACGTGAACCGTCTTCAGGCGCTGTACTACGACTACGGCTACCTCACGGTCGAGCTCGGCCGTCCATTGATCGAGCTGACGCCCGACCGCCGCTACGTCGACATCACCATCACCGTGAAGGAAGGCCCGCGCTTCAAGGTCGGCCGGGTCAAGGTCGCGGAGCTCGACGACCAAGGCCAAGAGCGCGAGCCGCTGTTCGGCCGCAAGAAGCTGCGCGAGAGCGTCGAGCTCGACCCCGGCGATTGGTTCAGCCGCTCGGTGATCGCTAAGAACCTGCAGGACGTCACCCGCGCGTATCGCGACGAAGGTTACGCCCGCGTCCAAGTGAACCCGCAGACCGAGCTGCACATGGAGACCCGGATCGTCGACGTCGTCGTCACGATCCAGCGCGGCCCGCTCGTCTACATCGAGCGTATCGAGGTCAAGGGCAACGAGAAGACGCGCGATGAAGTGCTGCGCCGCGAGGCCCGCATCGCCGAGAGCCAGCTGTACAGCCAGACGCTCGTCGAGCGCTCCAAAGAGCGCATGATGTCGCTCGGCTACTTCGAATCGGTCGATATCTCGGAGGAAGACGGCGCGACGCCCGATCGCATCATCATCAACTACGAGGTCAAGGAGCGGCCGACCGGCACGTTCCAGCTCGGCGCCGGTTTCTCGTCGCAGGAGACGTTCTTGCTCACCGGCCAGGTGCAGCAGGAGAACCTGTTCGGCCGCGGCCAATCGCTCGCGTTCAACCTGCAGCTGTCGGGCATTCGCCAGCTCGCGCAGATCCGTTTCGTCGAGCCTTACCTCTACGGCAGCGATTGGACGCTCGCCGTCGAGGTCTTCAAGATGCTGCGCCAGCAGCGCGCGTTCAACCGCGACTCGACCGGTGGCAACGTCACCTTCGGCCACCCGCTGTACTTCATCGATGAAGACCTCAGCATCTTCATCAACTACCACCTCGAGCAGATCGACATCACGCCGGCCACCGGCGGCGCGTTCGGCACGACCGGCCAAGACTTCGAGCGCTATCAGTTCATCCCGCTGCGCAATCTTTTCCGCAGTGGATTGACGAGCAGCCTGAAGCTCTCGCTGCAATACGACACGCGCGACAACCGGCTCTTCCCGAGCAACGGCATCCTGGCTTCGGTCAGCACCGAGGTCTCCGACACCGCGACGCTGTCGGACAACAACTTCTTCCGGCACCGCGCCAATTTCCGCGGCTACAAATCGATCTGGGGCCCCATCGTGGGCAAGCTCAACGTCGAGTGGGGCCTCATCACCTCGCGCGACGGCATCGGTGTGCCGATCTTCGAGCGCTACTTCCTCGGCGGCATCACCGACGTGCGCGGCTTCCCGATCCAGAGCATCGGCCCCCGCCTGGGCGTGCCGCGCAGCTACAACGATCCCGCCTTCCTGGGCGTCAGCGAGCTGGGTGTGCCCTTCGGCGGCAACATGCAGCTCTACTACAACCTCGAGATCGAGTTCCCGATCGTCGAGTCGGTCGGCATCAAGGGCGTGGTCTTCCAGGACGCAGGCAACGCCTGGAACCTGGAGAAGAGCCTGTGTGAGCCTGCCCCGGTCCGCGACACCCAGACGACCGACCCGTGCGGTGTGCACCTGGACTCGCTGCGCACCTCCTGGGGCTTCGGCGTCCGGTGGTTCTCGCCGCTCGGCCCCCTGCGGTTCGAGTGGGGCTTCCCGTTCGACCGCCGCGAGAGCATCGAGGACGTGGTCGAGTTCCAGTTCACCGTCGGCAACGCGTTTTGATCGGGCCGAGCTCCAATTCACCGTCGGCAACGCCTTCTAAACGGGGTTAGCCCGTTGAGAACGCTTAGGAATTCACCCTGCCCCTGAATCTGATTGGGGAGCCGCCGTCGTAGGCCCGTTCCCTTGACGCTTTGGGACCCGGCTTGCTAGCAAGCCGCCACACAAAAGGACCGCTGCAAATGACCCGCCTTCGTTTCGCCTGGCTCGCCGCTTTCTTGTTCGCCACCGCCTACGCCACCGTGCACGCGGCGCCGGCGCAAGCGCAGCAGCAGAAGTTCGCGGTCGTCGACCTCCAGCGCGCGCTGACCGAGATCGAAGAGGGCCGCAAGGCGAAGACGACGCTCAAGACGCTGTTCGACCAGCGCCAGAAGACCCTCGACAAGCAGCAAGAGGACCTGCGCGTTCTCAAGGAAGGCATCGAGAAGCAGCGCGACGTGCTCTCTCGCGAGGTCTACCAGAAGAAGGTCGAGGAGCTGCAGAAGGCGCTCGCCGAGCTGCAGGCGACGTACATGGAGTTCCAGCGCGAGCTCGCTTCGAAGGAAGCCGACCTGACCAAGCCGATCCTCGAGCGCTTGCAGCGGATCGTCCGCCTGATCGGCCAGAAGGACGGCTACGCGCTCGTGCTCGAGCGCACCGAGGCCGGCGTCGTGTACATCCCGTCCACGTACGACCTCACCGACCTCGTCATCCAGCGCTACAACGCCGGCGAGGGCCGCGACGCGGCCGCTGCCACCGCCGCGCCGGCGGCGAAGCCCAAGACCAAGTAGCACGCCACCTTTTCGCTCCGGGCTCGGCCAGCTTGCACAAGCGCGCAAGCACAGCCGGGCCCGTTGTGCGTTAGGATTGCCGCGCCGACCACGTCACGGCTCCGGGGGCCTTTGAACTTCGACATCACCAAGATCCTTCGGATCCTGCCGCACCGTGCACCGTTCGTGCTGATCGACCGCGTGATCGAGCTCGAGCCCCGGCGCTCGGCGCGCGCGATCAAGTGCGTCACGTACAACGAGCCATACTTGCCGGGGCACTTCCCCGGCGCGCCGATCTTCCCGGCCGCACTGTGCCTCGAGGCCATGGCTCAGCTTATGTGCGTGCTCTGCTACGCCTCGAAGGCGATCGACCCGAGCCTGCAGATGTTCGTGTTCGCCGGGGTCGACAAGGCCAAGTTTCGCCATCCGATCACGCCCGGCGACCGCGTGGTCATCGGCGTCGACGTGCTGCAACACCGCAGCAACATCTGGAAGTGCCAAGGCACCGCCGTGGTCGACGACGTGCTGTGCGCCGAGGCCCAGCTCCTGGGTGCGATCCAGGACCGCGATGATGTGTGAAAGCATGTCTAAAGGGCCGCGCTGAAAGGATTGACGGCCCCCCTCCCCGGCAGTAGGGTCCGGCACCTTCTGCCATGCGTCTTTATCGCGGAAAAATCGAGCCGATCACCGAAGAAGTCGTGCGCGTCCTGCGCGAATCCGGAGCGGTCGAATTCGAGAACGAGACCGAGGCGAAGGCCGACATCGAGTCGGTGCTCAAGGAGTACCTGAGGCTCGACAAGGAAGTCGTCGAGGAAGCCAAGAACCGGATGGAGTCGCGCGGGCTCGGCTACAGCCAGCTCGGCAAGACCAAGTCGCAAGTCTCGAAAGAGCGCGGCGTTCCCGGCCAAGACGAAGTGCTGCCGTACCTGCTCGAGCAGCTGATCAACATCCTGCTGCACAGCAACAACGTCGCGGAGATCTTCGTCGAGGACGTCGAGATCCGAAAGAAGGTCGCGCCCATCCTGCGCAAGCACATGGACGTGGAGACCGACCTCGACCGCGAGGTGCGCTCCAAGATCAAGAACCTTCAGGACGGCACCTCGGACTTCGAGGTCGAGTACGCGAAGGTCATGGAAACCATTAAGCAGAAGCGTCGGCTTACCTAGCAAGCGGCCGCGGCAGCGGACCGCGTGTGGACAACAGATGCTGAGCATGACCGGCTACGGCGTTGCGCGTGCAAGCTCTGGCCAAGCGCAGGTCGTCGTCGAGGCTCGCGCGGTCAACCATCGCTTCCTCGAAGTGCGCGCACGTGCAGCGGGCGGGCTCTCCGATCACACGCAGGTGCTCGAAGAGGTCGGTCGTGCGCGAGGACAGCGCGGCCGGCTCGAGCTGACCGCGCGCATCGAAGGCTCGATCGGCGGCGCAATCCGCCTGGACGCGGCGCGCGCGACCTCTGCGCTGCGCGATCTTGCGCTGCTCGTGCAGCAGCTCGGGCGCTCGGAGCAAATACCGCTCTCGCTGCTCAGCACGGTGCCCGATCTGTTCGTAGACGACGCGACCCGCGAGTCGCAGGAGCTCGGCGGCACGGTGCGCGAGGCGGCCAACCTGGCGCTCGATCAGCTCGAGGCGATGCGGCGCGCGGAAGGCGCGGCGCTGGCCGAAGACATCGGCAGGCGGCTCGCGCGGATCGACGCGCTCGCCACCATGGTGCTGGCCCGCGGCGACGAGGCGATCGACGCGGCGCGCGCGCGACTCAAGACCCGGATCGAACGCTTGCTGCGCGGCACCGGCGTCGCGCTCGACGAGGCCCGGCTCGAGCACGAGGTCGCGATGCTCGCGGATCGCTCCGACGTCGCCGAGGAGCTGACGCGCCTGCAGAGCCACACCAGCCAGATGGGCGCGCTCCTGAAAGTGGAAACCGAGCCGGTCGGCCGGCGAATCGAGTTCCTGCTCCAGGAGATGGGCCGCGAGATCAACACGTTGGGCTCGAAGGCCACGGATCTGGAGATCACGTCGGCCGTCCTCGAGCTAAAGGCCGAGCTCGAGCGCATGCGCGAGCAGGCCCAAAACATCCTGTGAAGTCCCAGCTCTCGACACGATGAACGGGCCGGCGATAACATCGGGCATGCACGAGGATTTGTTGCTCCTCATCATTTCGTCGCCGTCCGGCGCGGGTAAAACCACGCTGACGCGTGATCTGTTGAGTCGCTTCCCGGAGCTGACGTTCTCGATCTCGCACACGACGCGCAAGCCGCGGCCGGCCGAGGTCGATGGTCAGGACTACCACTTCATCTCGCGCGAAGAGTTCGCGCAGCGCGTGACCGAGAATGCGTTCGTCGAGTGGGCCGAGGTCCACGGCAATCTGTACGGCACGGCGCTGGCCGAGCTCGATCGCTGCCGGCGTGAAGGCCGCCGCGGCATCGTGTTCGACATCGACTACCAAGGTGCCCGGCAGATCAAGGCGCGGCGCGAAGACGTGATCAGCGTGTTCGTGCTGCCGCCGACGATGGAAGAGCTCAAAGAGCGGCTGCGCCGTCGCGCCTCGGACGACGACGCGACGATCGAGCGCCGTTATCGGAACGCGCAGCAAGAGATCGCGCATTACGGATTGTTCGACTACGTGATCGTGAACGAGGACCTCGACGACGCGAAGGCTCGGCTGCGCGCGATCGTGCTCGCCGAGCAATCGCGTCGCAGACGCATGGCCGGCGTCGCCGAGATGATGCTGCGCAGGATTCGCAGCGGAGCATGAACAGGTGCGCATACGCGGTCGCGATGCTCCTTGGCGTCATTTCGACCGCGCATGCCCAAGCCCCGGTTGCCGACAGCGGCGCGCGTGAAGCAGTGCTCGCCGTCGTGGTCGATCGCGACGACAGCGACGACGACGGCACGACCGACAGCGAGCAAGCGGCCGACGTGCCGCTACAAGACACCGCCGAGGTGGTCGTGCCCGCGCAGCCCAAAACGCCGGTCACGGTCAGCGTGCTCGGCGGGCTGCGCGTGCTGCGGGGCGGCAAGCCCGCTCCGACGCCGTTGATCCTAAAGCCCGACGAGCTGCCGGCTACGCTGCGGTTGCAAGCCACCGACCCATCGACGGGAAGCCGCTCGCTCGCGCTGCTGCTCGCGCACGGGCCAGAGGTCACGCGCAGACCGCTCCACGCGGTCGAGCTGGCGTTTCTCGACTCACAGAACCGGCCGCTGCGCGCCGCTATGAGCGGGCTGGCGATCTCGCAGCGCGTGACGAGCGATGCGTCACTGCCGCGCGGAACCGACCACGGGCTGACCAGCCGCGATCCCCGCAACGTGCGGCTGCAGATCACCGACTCGTCGGCGATCGGCAAGCGCGTCGAGGCCCGCCTCGAGTCGATCAGCCCGACCGGCGAGGTGCGCCACGCATTCGTGCTTTCACTCGTACGCCAGGACACCAGCCAGCCGTTCCGCTCGCGCTTCGTGCGCTTGGTCGGCGATCACGTCGATCGCGACGCCCGCGGGGTCGCCGGACAAGCGTTGCTGGTCGCACTGCGCGACAGCGTCCGCGTCGTCTACACGAGCAGCGGCGCGACGTTCTCACAAGCGATGCGCGTGAGCCGTCCCGGCGATGAGCCCAGCACGATCTCGGCTCGCCGAGCATCGCTGCGATTGTTCGTGCTGCGCGCGGCCAAGGGCGGGCTCCCCGTCATCGGCACCGACGACGCATCGGCGATTCGTCTGATGCGCGCCGAGATCACCAGCGCCAACGAGATCTGGCTGCAATGCAACATCACGTTCGGTGCGCCGAGCGAGGTGCCGCTCGAGATCGCAGACCCGCCGGACCGCGGCTTCATCGCGATCGCCAACCGCGACGGCTTGCCGGCGCGCGGCGGCGCAATCCAGCTGCGCGCCGACGGCAAGATGCTGCCGCTGATCATCGTGAACGCGGGCTCGGCTGCGTTGGACACGAGCCTCAAGATCGCAGAGGTGCTGCGCGCAAACGGCTTCGACGCTCAGGTCACGATCAATCCGAGGACGGTGTTCGGCGCCGCGTCGGGTGCCGACATCGTGGTGCGGCGCCGCAACGGCGAGCTCGCGCTGATCGACGCTGCGCCGGGCTTTCCGCTGTCGACCGATCCGCAACAGCGGATCGAGCTCGGCGTAGTCGACCTCGGCGACGGCCTCGAGGAGTTCGACAACATGACCGCTGCGAGCGGCACGCTTGAAGAGCGCATGCTGATCAAGACGCTGGCGGACGACGATCCATCGACCGTCGACGTGTTCATCATCAACCGCTTCACCCACGGCACACGTCAGGGCGAAGCGTTCATCGAAGCCAGCGCGGGCGCGATCGGCAACGCCGTGATCCTCGACCGTACGGGCCTGCGCCATCGCGAGACCGCTTGGACGATGGCGCACGAGCTCGGCCACGTGCTGCTCAATCAGCCGCTGCATCCGGACAACGTCGGGCGCGACCGACCGTGGCTGCTGATGGACTCCGACAACAACCGCGGCACCGTGAACGGCCCCAAGCGGTTAACGCCGGAAGAGTGCGCCCAAGCCCGCGATAGCGCCGGTACGCCGGTCGGCGTGCTCAAGCCGTTCGCCGAACGCTCGGCGGCGAAAGCTGCGCCGGCAGAAAAATAACTAGAGCAGCGCGCCGAGTGCGTCGTCGAGGCGTTTGCAGGCGACGATTTCGATGCCTTTGCGCTCGGCAGGCAAGAGCTGCTCGGCGCTGCCGTGCGGCAACACGACGCGCTTGAAGCCGAGCTTCTTGGCCTCGTTCACGCGCGCGCCGGGGCGCGGCACCGCGCGCAGCTCGCCGGTTAAGCCGACCTCGCCGAATGCGATCGAGCCGGCGATGATCGGCTTGTCGCGCAGCGCCGACACGATCGCGGCGCATAGCGCGAGGTCGAGCGCCGGCTCGTCGATGCGCAAGCCGCCGGCGATCGCGGCGAACACGTCTTGATCGAGCACGTGGATGCCCGCCTTGCGATGGAGCACTGCGAGCATCACCGCGAGGCGGTTCTGATCGAGACCGGTCGCGACGCGGCGCGGTGCGCCGTACTGGGCGGGCGCGAGCAGCGCCTGGACCTCGACCAGCATCGGCCGCGTGCCCGCGGTCGCGGGGAACACGGCGGAGCCCGCGGCGCGGTCGGAGCGCTCGTGCAGAAACAGCGCGCTCGGATCGGCGATCTCGCGCAGGCCCTCGGCGACCATATCGAAGACGCCGACCTCGCTGGTGGCACCGAAGCGATTCTTCTGGCCGCGCAGGACGCGGTAGCTGTGGGTCGAGTCGCCTTCGAAGGCGAGCACGACGTCGACCAGGTGCTCGAGCACCTTGGGGCCGGCCAGCGCGCCGTCTTTGGTGACGTGGCCGATCAGCAGCAGCGCGGTGTCGCGGGCCTTGGCGCGCTCGACCAGGCGGACGCTTACCTCGCGCAGCTGCGCCACGCTGCCCGGTGCCGATTCCAGCTCGCTCGCGCGCAGGGTTTGAATCGAGTCGACCACGACGACGGCGTATTGCTCGCGCTCGAGCGCCGCCTCGACGTCCGCGAGCTCGGTCGTGCACAGCAGCTCGACGCCCTTGGCGCCGCCGAGACGCGCGGCGCGCAGCGCGACCTGGCTGGCCGACTCTTCGCCGCTCGCGTACAGCACGCGCACGTTGGCGCGCGCCATGCCGAGACACGCTTGCAGGAGCAGCGTGCTCTTGCCGATGCCCGGGTCACCGCCGATCAGCACCGCCGCGCCGGGGACGAGGCCGCCACCCAGCACGCGATCGAGCTCGGCGAACGAGCTCGAGATGCGGGTGACGCGGTCGGTCGGCACCGACTCGAGGGTCTGCGGCGAGCGCGAGCTCTCCGCGGCGGCGCGCGTCCTCGCCTCGCGCGGCAGCACCTCGACCAGCGTGCTCCAGGCGTTGCAGCCGGAGCACTTGCCGAGCCACTTCGGGCTTTGCGCACCGCACGCGGTGCACTCGAACAGGGTCTTATCGGAACGCGCCATGCCCGCCCCTATCGGCCCCTCGGAGCGCCGGTTGTTTAGAACTGCACGCCGAGCATCAGGCGAAGGGTCTGGGCGGCGTCGAGGCTGCTGTCCTCGTAGGCATAGCCCAGGCCCTGCATTGGGAAGAGCACGCCGTACTGGGCCATCGCGAAGAAGCCGTCGTCCAGCTCGGGGCCGTCCTCGCTGCGGAAGTACAGGCTGACGTCGAGCTCGACGCCGAGGTTCTCGTTGTTACCCCAGGTCTGCACGAACGAGGTCGCGCGGCTCCACACGATGTCGAGGCGGGCGCCGAGCAGCTCGCCGTAGTCGTTCTTGATGAAGTCGTAGCCGATGCCGGGCTTCAGATAATAGGCGCCGGTTACCGAGCCCATGATGTTGCGCCACATGATCAGGTCGACGCGGTAGCTCGGGTTGAAGCGGAACGTGCTGATCGTGTCAGCGCTGTCCGACTCGCCGTACTGGGTAATGAAGTCGGCGTCGCCGCTGAGGCCCTCGACGTCGGAGTCACCGCTGGCAAGGCCGTGATCGAAGTGGAGGTGCAGCTTGTCGTCGAGCAAGCGCAGCTCGAGCTCGAGCGCGTAGCCGAGCTGCGAGATGTCGAGCTCTTTGCCGCGCGGGCCCTCGGCGTTGAGGCTCTGCATGCTGCCGCTGATCCAGGCCGCTTCGACCTCGGCGCGGAAGCCGCGGTAACGGAACAAGCCCCAGAGGTCGGTCGTGTACATCGTCGCTTCGAGGGTCTCGAAGCCGCTCGTGTCAGCATCCTCTTCCTCGGTGTAGATCGCGTCCTGATTGCGGATGCTGAGCTGCAGGCCGCCGTTCAACACGAGCTCGCCCTGCCCGAGCGCTGCCGTGAGCTCTTCGGGGCTGTGCCGGCGCGACACCGAGAACGTGAACTGGTCGACGTCGTCGAGCTGGCTCTGATCCAACGCGGGCGAATCCGAGCGAGCAGCGGAGAACACGCCCTCCGAGAGGAAGTCGTACGACGCGCTCAAGTAGAAGCCGGCGATCTTGGTGATGCCCAAGACGCGATCGAGATCGGTCGAGTAGTCGTCGTCGATGCCGTCTCCGCCGTTGTAGACCATGCCGAGACCCCAGTGCATGGGCATGCGGCCGAAGCGCAGCTCGCCGAGATCGCGGTTGCGAACCTCAGCCCAGGCGCGGCGCGCCTTGATGCTGTCGCCCACGCTGCGCTCTTCGCCCGGCACTGTGGTGCCCGCGAAGAACGAGCCCTCCGCCGGAGCTTCGCGTCCCTCCGTGGCGTCGAACCTGCTGGTCACGCCGTAATAGGACGCCGGCGGCTCGCCGGCGATCGTGCGATCGAGCACGTCGAGGGTCATCTTCACCCGCACGTCCTCGCTCAGGTTGAGCTGAGGCGTGAGGCGCAGGCGCATCGTCGCGAATTGCAGCGTGCTCACGTCGCACGTGCCGTTCTCGGCGCGGTCCTCGTCGACGCAATCGAGATCGGCCGGGGCCATCTCCTCGTCGCCGCCCACGATCAAGTCGTCGTCGTTCCTCAAGCCGCGAATCGTGCGCCGCTCGAGCGGCCGGAAGCGGGTGAACGGATCCGGGCCGGCTGCGCGACTGCGATTCTCGGGGCTGAGCTCCGTGTCCTGGACGACGTCCTCGACCGCGCGGCGGCCGAGCCAGAACGTGTCCATCATCTCGCCGCGCATACGCAGGTAGCCGTGGAGCGTGAACACCGGGATCGGCGCGGTCAGCTCGGGACTTGCGTCCGTGGGCGGGGGCAGCTCTTCATTCAGCCGCGCTTCGAGGTCGGCCGGCGACGGCACGATCGCCTCGGGGGCGGTGATTTCGCCGGCGGCGCTGCCCGACGCCTCGGGAGCAGGCGCCTCGGTCGGCTCGGTGGGGGCGGCCTCGGGCGCGACGGCGTCGGCGGCGGGCGCCGGCGTCGCGGGCTGCTCCGGAGCGGGCGTGGGCGCAGCGGGCGCTGGAGCGGCGGGCGCCGGTGCAGCAGGTGCGGGAGCAGCGGGTGCCGGCGCAGCGGGTGCCGGCGCAACAGGCGCCGGTTGAGCGGGCGCAGGCGTTTGCGGCGCAGTTTGCGCGCTCACGCTCAGCGCGCTCGAGAGCGAGCACACGAGGAGAAGAGTTGCGAATCGACGCATGGGGTCCAGATCTCCTGAGCGACGCTAAAAAAAGCCGCGCGGGCGCTTCAAAAGCGGTGGCTGGGTAACACTGGCGGGAGGCCATGGCAACTCCCGCAAACGCGTTGAAAGCACACGCGAACCGCACGTGGGACTTGACGCGTGAGCGCTCCTCCCGAGAGGTTGCTGAATATCGAGCACTGCTACACGCAGGCCTCGGCAAGGATTCATGACGAGTAACGGCGGCAGCCTGCGATTGTGGGCCCTCGGGGGACTAGGCGAAGTCGGCATGAACTGCCTCGTGATGGAGGCTGAGCAGCGCCTGATCGTCATCGATTGCGGGCTGACCTTCCCCGATCGCGAGCCGGGCGTGGAGCTGATCCATCCAGACTTCGAGACGCTGCTCGCGCGCCAAAAGGACCTGCTGGCGATCGTGCTGACCCACGGCCACGAGGACCACGTCGGCGCGATCCCGTATCTCTTGCGCGACATCGATCGCGAGATCCCGGTGTACGGCCCGCCGTACGCGCTGCAGGTCCTGCGCGAGCGGCTGGCCGAGATCGAGGTGCAGCACCCGCCCCCGCTGATCGAGACCAAGCCGCGCGAGGTGATCCACCTCGGGCCGTTCGAGATCACGCCGTTTCGCGTCACTCACTCGATACCGGACAGCACCGGGCTCGTGCTGAAGACCCCGGCGGGCACGGTCGTGCACACCGGCGACTTCAAGCTCGAGCGCGACCCGCTGGACGGCCAGGCCTCGGACGAAGAGCTGCTGCGCAGCACCGGTGATGCCGGCGTGCGGCTGCTCTTGAGCGACTCGACCAACAGCGAGGTCGCGGGCTGCGCGGGCCGCGAGCAGGACGTCGAGGCCGCGCTGCGCTCGCGGATCGAGAAAGCGCCTGCGCGCGTGATCGTGTGCATGTTCGGCTCGAACATCCACCGCGTGGGCGCGGTGTTGCGCGCAGCGGTCGCGACCAAACGCCGGGTCCTGCTGATGGGCCGATCGCTGCGCACGCACGCGCGGATCGCCCGGGACCTGGGTCTCTTGCCCGATCATCCGATCGCGCTCGTTCAAGAGGACGAAGCGCAAAAGATCCCGCGCAACGAGCTGCTCGTGCTCGCCACCGGCTCGCAAGGTGAGCCGGCGGCGGCGCTGCGCCGGATGGCCAACGGCACGCATCACAAGCTCAAGCTCGAGCGCGGCGACGAGGTGATCTTATCCTCGCGGATCATCCCGGGGCGCGAGCGCCAAGTGCAGTCGATGATGGACTCGCTCGAGCGCAGCGGCGTGCGGGTGTATTCGCGCCAGGACGACGCGTCCCTGCACGTCAGCGGCCATGCCGGGCGCGACGAGCAACAACGGATGCTCGAGCTGACGCGGCCACGCGCGTTCATCCCGGTGCACGGTTCGTACGTCCACCTGACCCGGCACGTCGCGCTGGCGCAGAAGCTCGGCGTCTCCGACACGCTGATCGTCGAGAACGGCGCGGTCGTCGAGCTCGACGAGCACACCATGCAGGTCGTCGGCGGCGTGCCGATCGGACGCATCCACCTGCAGGCCGGCGAAGCGATCGACGGGCCGATCTTGCACGAGCGCACGCGCTTGTCCGAAGGCGGCGTGGTGGTCGTAACCGTACGCCTCGACGCCGGTGGCCGCCTCACGGCACCGGTCCACGTGGGCACGCGCGGCGTCGTCGACCAAGACACGCTGCACGACCTCAATTTGATCCGCAACGCGGAGGCCGAGGTCGCGCGCGAGCTGAAGAAGCTCAACGGCCCGGCCACGCGCGAGTCGGTGGAGCAGGCCGCCTCGCGCGCAGCGCGGCGCGTATTCCGGGACACTTTGGGCTTCAAGCCCGTCGTGCACGCTCACATCGACATGCTCGAGCGATAAAGCATGCGCTGCGCTCTGCTCCCTGCCTCGCTCCTGGCCTGCGCGATCGCGCTGGCTGCATGTGCAGCGCCGCGCGCCCAACCTGCGGGGCCGGGCACGCTGCCGCGCGCCGACGTCAGCGAGCCCGGCACCACGGCGGAGCCGGAAGCGGCGCCCGTCCCGCCACCGCGCGGCACGACGCGCGACGTTACGCCGAGCGAGCAACACGCGATCGATCAACTGATGCACGACGCCGAGCGCGTACGCGAGCTGCGCTTCGTGCGCCCGGTCGCCGCGATCGTCCAGGATGCTGCCGCGATCGAGGCATATGTCGAGAGCCAGATCGAGCCCGCGCAAGTCGACGATGCGATCGCGCTGTACGGCGCGCTCGGCCTGATCGATCCAGCGCTCGACCTGCGCGCGCTGTGGCTCCGACTGATGAGCGAGCAGGTCGTCGGCTACTACGACATCGATCAGAGCCGGCTGGTGATCCGCGACGACGTGATGCGCGGCTTCGCTAGCGCGAGCAGCCGCGTGAAGAAGCGCGGCTTCGATTCACCGAAGCGCAAGGCGAAGAAGCAAGCCGCCGTCGACCTCGAGGAGGCTCGCGTGGTGCTGATCCACGAGCTGGTGCATGCGCTCCAAGATCAACACCTCAGCCTCGCCAAGACGATGCAGGAAGAGCGCGACACCGACGGCGAGAACGCGCTGCGCGCGCTGGTCGAAGGCGACGCGACGCTGGCGATGATCTCGTACGTGTTCGACAAAGAAGGCGTCCCGCTGACCTCGCTGACGCGCGATCCGGCGCGCGTGCGCGGGCTGTCCGGCGCGGTGACCGCGCCGATGCAGGGCACCGAGCTGGCCAACGCACCGCCGATCGTACGGGTCTCGCTGATGTCCGCGTACGTCGATGGGCTGTCGTTCGCGGCGGCGCTGCACGGCGCCGGCGGCTTCGCGCGGGTGAACCGCGCGTACGT
>Ga0193752_1000977_pt1 | contig 25167 bp, 23 predicted proteins | sample H1c1metaG_FD_144924 | JGI IMG/M metagenome (GOLD analysis project Ga0193752, IMG submission 144924) | Soil microbial communities from a riparian zone of the East river system, Colorado, United States - H1c1 | ecosystem: Environmental > Terrestrial > Soil > Riparian zone | place: USA: East River...
CGTTCGCCGCAACATCGCGCCGGCAACACACCAAAAACTGTCAAGCACTATTTTAAAAAAACTAACAATAAAAAAGGACACAACTCGGATCGACATGGGCCGATAACCAAGACGGCGCGACGAGGATGAACGCTCTTCGAGCCAAGAGCCGAGCGGGCGAACATCAACGCATGCACAACGAATGGAGCACGCAACAGCAGATGGGCGAGAGGATCGGAGCGAAGTGCTGCGGCGCCACGCATGCGATTGAAAGAGTGGGGCGAGTTTCACTACGAAGCGAACGAGCTGCACGAAAACCAGGGCCATTCCTTCGGGCGAACACCGGCAAGCACGCCCACGATTGGACTGAGTCCAGACCCAGGACGATCCAAAGTGGTGGAGCTCTGCGCGCCGGCCGCCACGACGACGTGTCATTCGAGGCGAGCCCTAAGACCGGCCGATCATCGCATCCCTGCGTTGCAGCGCGTGGGTGGAGGGAACTAGCTCCACCCCGCGCGTCTGACGCCGACAGCCGCAAACGCGCTGCCGGAACCGCGGCGCGGTGAGCGCGAAGCGCGCCGCTCTGTGCGCCAGCCGCCTCAACGCCTCATCGTCCTAACGGAGCCCGCAACACAAGCATGCCGCCGCGTCCCACGGTAGCTAGCTCTTCTCTCTCCACGAGTGCCACCAACAGCTGCGCCCGCGCTGCTGAAACCACGGCGCAGTGAGCGCGAAGCGCGCGGCTCTGCGCGCCAGCCATCGGAGCCCCACTGCATCGAACAGAGCCCAGAACGACGGCACGACATCGCATCCTCCCTTATCCAGCTCTCGCTCTTGCGTGCGCCACGGACGCCGAAAGCTTCGACCGCGCCGCTGAAACACCGACGCAATGACGCGCGAAACGCGCGCGGCTCTGCGCGCCAGCCGCCGGAACCCCCGCCGCACTCGAGCGACGCGCACAGTCGTAGCACGCCCTCACAGACCCTTTTCCAGCTTCTCCCCGCACCCGACGCGCGCGACGCGTGCCGCTCAGGAATCAGCGGAGCTCTGAGCCGCAAAAGCTCGCTGCGCGAGTGCGAGCGGTCCAATTGCTCGTGGAGCGCGTCAACACGGCGCGGAAGCTCACGAGTCGCTACCGAGTTCGATGCGATCGGCGAAGCGCCGTGCCCCCGCTCGCGCCTACAGTCATCGCGTTGAGTGCCCCCGGCGCGGTCGGAAGCGCTCGACTAGCTCCTGGGGACGCCACTCACGAGCTCGCGCAGGAAGCGGACTCAGCGGACTCTACAGCGGCGCCCGCAGCTCACCGCAAATCGCGCGCGTCGATCGGACCTGCCGGCATTGTTGAACTTGCCGCCCTACGCGTTGGAATCGACAACCGCTCATCCCAATCGTCGGGCAGCTTCCCACTCGACTTCGTTGCACCCGCAGCCGGTACCGCCGGACTCGACTTCGCATCGGCACGCGCCTTCATCCGCACCTTTCGATCCGGCGCCGGCTTCGCAACACTGTCATCCACGCGATGCTCCGCTACCACAGGCTCGGCGGGAGCACTCGGCAACACGAGCTCCACCGGCGCACGCGTCGACGCGCTCAAATCCGTTTCGGCAGCCGCTGCAGCCGCAGCCTTCGGCTGCGTTGATGGAACAGCCAGAATCGCCGGCGATGGATCTTCGGGATGCGAACGCTGATACGCGAGCGCCCAAAATCCGAGCCCCGCACCGATCCCACCAAGCGCAATCCCCAACACCATGTACGCCCGCGAGCGTTTCGGCAGCCGCGGCGGCGCATACGACGTCACATACGGAGTCGACGCATTCAGCGTCCCGTGCTCGCCGCTAGTGGCGATTGGCGGCCGGCCAGTCGAAGCGCGAAACAGCATCCCATTCGAAAACGGCTCGAGTGCAAGCGCGAGCTCCTCGATCGACGAGAAGCGATGATTGGGATCGCGCGCCATCGCCCGCTCGATCACCGCGGCCAATCGCCGATCGACAAACGGGTTTAGCTCCAACATGGGCGCCGGATCCTCCGTCGCGATCTTCAAGATCAACTGGTTGTACGTCTCAGCCTCGAACGGCCGCTGGCCAGTCAACATCTCGTACAAGATCACGCCGAACGCGTAGATGTCTCCACGCTCGTCCACTTCCTTCGCGCCGCGCACTTGCTCGGGCGACATGTAGTAGGGCGTGCCCATCACCGCACCGCTGCGCGTGAGCGACAAGCGCGGGTCATCGCCACTGCCGATCTTCGAGATCCCGAAGTCCAACACGCGCGGCTCACGCGGTTCGCCTTCCGAGCTGCGACACAAGAAGATGTTGTCAGGCTTGAGATCGCGATGGATCACGTGATGCGAATGCGCCGCCGCCACGCCGCGCAATGCCGGCATCAACAGCCCGATCGCCTCGGCCGCGCTGACTTGCGGTGTCCGCTGCAAAAACTCCGCGAGCGTCTCACCACGCAACAGCTCCATCACCAAGTAGACCGAGCCGCGATCATTTCCGACGTCGTAGATGTCGATCACGTTCGGATGTTCGATGCGCGCCGTGGCACACGCCTCGCGCTGGAATCGATCCTTGGCACCAGGCACTTGCCCGAGCGCAGGTAGCATCCACTTGAGCGCGACCTTCTTTCCGCTCACCAAATGCGTCGCACTGTAGACGGCCCCCATCCCACCCCGTGCGATCAACTCCTCGACGCGATACTTGTCGGCGATGACACTACCGAGCGAAGGAACCGCTGCTTGAACAGCGTCGTCTTGTAACGGCAGCGTCGCCACGGGAGCCACTGGCCCCGAGCCGGATTGAGACGGCGGTATTCCATCGCTCATATCGACGCCTGTAGTTTGCGCTGCTCCTCGCACGACGCACGCACCTTCCCCAAAAGCGCGATCACGCCGCCACGCAGGACGGCTTGAGTCATCATATTCCCACGTATGAACGGCATTTGTGAAGCCCACCACAGGTGTTGTGGTATGGTCCGCGTACCTTGCAATTAGACCTGCGAGCAAAGCTCGTTAGGGGGAGGTCGCAAGGTTGGGGTCTACCATGTGCCGTTCACGATGGCTGGGGCGGGTTCTGGCGTGTGCGTCGTTAACTTGTTGGATCGTCACTGCGAGTGCATACGCGCAAACGGCGGGTTCTGGAAACGCGCCGGACTCGAATGCAACCGAGTACGACGGCTTCATCTCGACCGCACTGCAGGCCTACGATGCCGGCCGCTTTGCGGAAGCCCGTAGCTCGTTTCGGCGGGCGCACGAAATTGCCCCAACCGCGCGGACACTACGCACGATTGGTATGTGTTCATTCAACCTAGGTGACTACGTCGACGCACTGATCAACTTGGAAGCGGCGCTCTCCGACACTCGCAAACCACTGAGCGCCGACCAGCGTTCACATGCGAGCGACCTGATCTCCCGAAGTCAGGTGCACATCGGGCGTTTCAAAATCCGGCTGACGCCTGCGGATGCAGTGATTTGGGCCGATGGGCGCCCTCCCCCACAACTGTTGACGGGGGAAATCCTGCTCGAGCCCGGCCGCCATGAGCTGCTGGCCCAAGCGAGCGGGCACCAGCCGAGCAAGAGCATGCTGCAGGTCGACGGCGGTGATCGGTCGACGCTCGAGATCGTCCTCGGCGCGAGCCCCGCGGCCAACGAAGTCGGTTCCGCGCCCGCGGCGAAGTCGAGCATTGTCGCCACGAGTGAGGCGCCGAGTCCTGCAGCGTCCGCGAGCAGCGTCGCGCCGAGCGAGCACCAGTCGCGCACCCAGGCCGCAATCGGCTACGTCGCACTCGGGCTCGGCGGAGTCAGCCTCGTTGCATTTGGCGTCACCACTGGCCTCGCGGCGTCCAAGGAGTCGAGCCTGGACACGCATTGTGGGAACCGCGAGTGCGAACCGGCCTATCACGATGACGTCGACACCTATGATCGCTACAAGCTGCTCTCCACCGTGTCACTCATCACGGGGCTCGTGCTCGTCGGTACCGGCGTGACGCTCCTGCTGACACAACCGGACGGCAGTACCGAACATGCCAAGTCCGGACAGTTGACACCGATGATCGGCATTGGCTCGATCGGGCTGCGGGGGCAGCTGTGAGCGGCGACGGTTCGAACGGGCCATCTATCAGCTTGCGCGTCCTGACTGGCTGGCTGGTGCTGGCGGCTGCCGGCTGCGCGTTGCCGGACTACGCAAAGGTCGAGGACGGCGAGAACCCCGCGACTAAAAAAGACAGCGGCGAGCCGTCGGCGCCGAGCTGCTCGATGGACCTGGTCGCGAAGGGCGAGTGTCGCAGCTGCATTGCCGAGCACTGTTGCGACCAAGCTGCGGCCTGCAAGAACGGCGCGTGCGGCGAAGGCCTCGAATTCCCAATCACGCCGCTGATGAGCGTCAGCGAAAAGTTCGACGCGCTCGCGACCTGCATGCTGGAGAACTGCGATACCGAGGACACTTGCGACGTGAGTTGGGGTTGCGTCGGGAAGTACCGGTGGCCGGCGTCCAAGGAAAACCACAAGTTCAACATGCGCGTGTTCAACTATGCCGACCCGCGCGAGGTCGGCATTCCGAACATCGATATCAAGCTGTGTGAAAGCAGCGATCCGTCGTGCAGCAATGAAGGTGGCACTGTCGTCGCGACGAGCGTCACCGACTCCAGCGGCAACGCCGACTTCACGGCGCCCCGGGGTTTGAACGGATACTTTCAGCTCGAAGGCGGCGGGCCAGCGCCCGCGACGGTTCAGTGGAACAAACCCGTCTACACCGTGGTGGACACATTCACGCACCAGGCGTTGCAGCAGCGAGCCGTGCAACAACTCGCGGTCGTGTCCGGCTATCACTCCTCGCTCGAGGAACCGTTCAAACCGGGGACCGGCTTCATGATCGCTCGAGCGCACAATTGTTTGCCGCTGCGTTACCTAGAAGCCCCGAACACGCTCGGGCGCGCGCGCGACGTGAAGATCTCGTTCACACCTTCGAGTGGCGCGAGCCGCGTCTACTACATCAACGACATGGCGATGCTCGATCTGCCACTCGGTCGGACCAGCTCGCGCGGGTACGCGGGTGCATTCGAAGTCCTCGACGCGAACGTGACCGTCACGGCGACTCACGCCGACACTGACAAAATGCTCGCGACGGGCACGATCACGATCCGAGAAGGCACGATCGGGTTCATGTATCTCATGCCCGATACCGGCATCTGAGGAACGTGCGAGCTGAAGTCGCAGCGTGGATCGGGCTGCTCGTGGTCGCGAGCGCGATGCAGATGCCGGCCGCTGGACAGACCGCCGCAGCGTCCACACAAGCCGTGGTCCTGCTCCCGATCACGCTGCACGTCGCGCAGAGCGGCAGCGCTCCGGTCGTCGACGACGCGTTCATCCGCGAACGCATCGCACGCGCCAACGAGATCTTCGCCGTCCACCGCGTGCAGTTTGCCGTGAACGTTCAAAAGCCGCTCGCGGAACGGCATGCCGCGATGCAAACCCGCGCCGACCGAGACGCCCTCGGCGAGTACTTCACGCGCGGCACGATCCATCTGTTTTGTGTCGCATCGCTGCGTGACGTCGACGAGGCCGACCGAATGCGCCGCGGCGTTCACTGGCGCAGCACGACGCATCCCGGCGCGCATTACGTGATCTTGTCGTCGATCGCTGGAGTCGACGTCCTCGCGCACGAGCTCGGCCACTACCTCGGCAACCCTGAGCACAGCGAAGTGCCGGGAAACCTGATGAGCTACGAGCACACCGAGGTCACACCCTTTCTCGACGCCGCGCAAGCCGCACGACTTCGGCGCCGGCTGCGAACATATTTGTCGACTCGTGAGCTCGTGCCGCTGCCGGCGCAATAAACAATGTCCCATGGTTCGCGAGACATCACGCGAGGTGCCGCCGGACGGCGGTCGCAGCTGCCCGCGCGCGGAGCGTGCGCTTTGTGACGTGAGTACGCACCGCAGTGTCCGGTGGCGAATCGCGCGATGTATCGCGCTCCAGGCGACACTGTTTAGTCGCGATCGCGTCCGACCGACAGTGCGAGACGCAACGCCTCGTACCCGTGATGCTTGCGAATGCCGTCGACGGCTTTGTACAGCGGCTCGTCGCTGAACAGACAAAGTTGCTGGTCGTAGCCGAGGTTCGAGAGCGCGACGCCCAACAACCGAATCGCCGTGCGACGACGGCGCGAGCGTTCGAACAAATCGCGCACGACCGGATACAGCTCGAGCTCGGAACACGTCGGCGTCAGCGTGCGCGAGCGCGTCAGCGTTTCGAAGTCCGCGTAGCGCAGCTTGAGCGTCACCGTCCGCGCTTTGATGCCGCGCTTGCGTGCCCGCCAGCACACCCGTTCGCAGAGCGAGCACAGCATCGACTCGATGCAATGTGGATCGCGCACGTCTTCGCGAAACGTGCGCTCGTTCGAGATCGACCCGAGCGCCAAGCCGTCTGGATCGTGTTCTTGAAACGCAGGGCGCTCGCGCCCGAGCTCGTGTTCACCCTGGCCGCGGCAACCGCGCTGAATCGAATCGGTCCAGGCGCCGAAGATCGGCCGCAATGTGCCGCTGGCAGCGGCAGCGACTTGAGCCAGCGTCTGCAGACCGATCGCGTGCAGCTTCGCCTCCGCAACCGGCCCGATGCCGGGAAACTTCCGAACCGGTAAGCGCCCGAGCAACTCCGCCTCAGTCCCGGCCGGCACTAACAACACGCCGTGCGGCTTCGCGAGGCCACTTGCGACTTTCGACACGGATCGGCTCGTCGCAATGCCGGCGCTCGCGGGAAGGCCGGTCTTCTCCATGATCTCGCTCTGCAGCTTGCGGACCACACGCGCGATCGTGTGATCCGCGTCGACGTCAGCCGGGACGCGATACAAATTTTCGCAGCCGGAGAAGTCGAGAAACATCTCGTCGATGCTCGCGACTTGCGACACCGGCGTGTAGTTCTCCGCGATCTTGCGGACGCGTGTCGCGTAGTCGCCGTAGACGCCGTGACGCGTCGGCAGAAAGATCGCGTGCGGCGCGAGCTGGTACGCTTTCGTGAGCGACATCCCGGAACGCACGCCGAACGCGCGAACCTCGTAGCTAGCGGCAGTGACGACGCCGCGATGCCCGGGCAGCCCCCCAACGACGACAGGCTTACCGACCAAGCTCGGATCGAGCAGGCGCTCCACCGAGACGAAAAACGTGTCCAGATCCAGACAGCAGATCCGCGGTGCCGCCATGGTCATGCTCAGATATACTGAACATGAGAGCAGTGTCAAACACTTTGCGGGATCTCGCTGAGTTACGGGCGTTTAGCGCGCTCAGCCGACCCGAATGGCGATTCCTGGGTACTCGATCACCAAGCCGAACTCGTCGTAGACCAACCGGCACGCGAAGTTGACGCTCGGAGCGGCGTAGTCGAAACACGCGCGTTCGCCGTCTGCGTCGTCGATCCGCGCGTAGCGCTGTTCGAGCCGTTCGACCTCCAGCGTCGTAGCGCGCACCCACGCGGCCGGTGCCTCCGCGCTAGCGCCGATCGCTAGCCCGAGCCGATGCACCGGAATCGCATTCGTGAGTGCCGACGATTCCAAGTCGAGATCGAGACAGCCATCGAGCTGTGCTGCCGCTTGGCCATCGATCCGCCAGTGCCCTTGACCGTCCGTCGTGATCCGCGTCTCGCGCTCCGCACCCGAACGCGAACGCCCGCGCACGTTCGCGCGGCGCGTGCGCCACTTTCCATCCAGCTCGATCTCGTACTCTACGAACCAAGCTTCACCCTCCTCCACTGCCGTCGTGCAACCTTCGCAGTAGATCGCATCGCGAGCTGCGCGAAGGAACACGACTTCGAAACCGATTCGTGCGGTCTGATGCTGCCAAGCGGCGGATCCGGGTGGTACGCGAAATGTCATTGAACGATCAGACCTACGACTTCCTAACAGTGAAAATCACGGCTAGCGTTTGAACCTAGCAGCGATATGCGCGTGTCGCGAGCCTCAAGCCGGCGAAGGAACTTCCGCAGACGGCCGTGATTTCATCCGATCGTGCCAAGCTCGCAAATGCGTGAGCTCGGGAGGAACGTCGAGATTCGCGTGCGCCTTCACCGACGGGAAGAACGTGTACAGCGTGATGTCGGCAAGACTCAGCGCGTCTCCGACTGCGTACGTCCGACCTTTGAAGTACTCGTTCCACGGCACGAGCGCATCCAAGAAGGCTTTCTTCACCTCGGCGATCTTGGCCTCGTCGCGCTCTTTCTTGAACACGATCTCGGTCAAGAGTGCGCTGTACTTCGAACCGATCTCGTCGTTGTAGCGCGCGATGAGCATCCGCACTGACGCGCGTTGCGACACGTCTTTGGGCATGAGCGCGGGCTGCGAGTAGCGTTCTTCGAGATACTCGAGCACGACCGCGGAATCGTACACGCGCGTCTCACCGTCGAAGATCGTGGGAGACTTGGCGCGCGGTCCTACCGCATCGAGCTCGGGGGGACGTTTGCCGGGCTCGTAGAAACGTAGTTCTACGTGAAGGTTCTTTTCGCGAACCACCATGGCTGCGCGATGACCAAACGGGCATGTGTGGAGCAGATACAGGAGCATCCAGGACTCATAGGCACCGGATTCGAATGCGGCAAGCCGGAGAGCCCGCGAAGCACTGAGATCGCGCACGTCCGTCAGCCGACGAAGTAAACGCTGCGAGTCAGGACTGAGCCTTCAACACCATCAGTACCCGGTCGGGATCGTGCGCCAGGATTCGGCCGGCCCACCGCTCGAGCGAGCCTGTCTCCTGCACGTGCTGCACGTTTCCGTTTGCATCCAGGAAGACCAGCACTGGGACACCAAAGCGCGTCGGCTTGCCCCACTGCTCGTCCAACACCTTCGCCTTTGCGCTATCCAACTTCACGACCACGAAGTTCTTTTCGATCTGCGCGCGAACCTCTTCGTGTGTTCGCATCAGGTCGTCGAGCGACAAGCACCACTGACACCAGTTTCCGCCCAGCACGACCAGAACCTTCCGGCCCTCGCGTTGTGCTTGGGCTTGCGCCGACTCGAGCGTGCGCACCGGGTCCAAGCTCAAATCGTAGACGGCGTGGCCTTGCAGCTGACGGAGGCGGACCCAGTTGTAGGCTGGCGGGCCCACCTTGTAAGCCCCGAGCAACGCGATCAACACCGCCACGCAAACCAAGCCGTACGCGACCGCGCGCCGCTGCGGCTCGATCGGCGGTGGGACACTCAGCCGCGGTAGGCTGGGGCGCGATGAGCTCATGGTCTACGCCGCCGCTCGTCTGCCTCGTGCGACAGCTGCTCGGGAAACTCGATCTTCCGTACCGGCCCGGGATCACTTCGCCGCCCTGACGCTTTCGCCGAGTTTCCCGCGCCGTTTTCTCCCGACCTCGCGCCGGAACTTCCGTTCGTGGCGGGCGCACCGACACCCTTTGCATAGCGGTCGGCGATCTCGTCGAGCTTCATCAACATCGCGCGCGCCATGTGAATGTCGTTCTCCGGCCGAAACATTTCGAGGTGCGCCCCCGGGATCGTCGCACACTCGATTCGACCCTTCACGAAGCCGCGCCAACCGTACAAACGATCGGTCCAACTTCCGGACCAGTCGAACGGAATCGACGCCTTCAACAACAAGACGTCCGATTTCGCGAGTCCGGAAGGCTTGTAGCGATCGCGCGCTGCCCACAATCCGTTCGCAACCTCGCGCAAGCGCTTGTCGGTTTCGTCGTCGAGCACATCGGGCGGCGCGAAGATCAGATCCATGCGCCCGACCAGCTTCTGCTTCACGCGGTTGACGCGCTCTTTCAAGTACTCGAGCCGCGCGCTCGGCCCGCGCCGCGCAAACTGTTGAACGTGCGCGCGCAGTCGCGATGCGATCGGCAACATCCGCGGGAAACCCGGCGCAAATCCATCGAACGAGACCAGCAGCGGAACATCGCGACCGGACCGCTCGAGCCGAACCGCGAGCTCCAGCGCGACGAGAATGCCAAAACTATAGCCGCCCAAGATGATCGGCCCGGTCGGACAGACCGCTGCGACTTGCGTCTCGTAGATCGAGGCGACCTCTTCGATCGAATGGTCGGTTCCCTCGAGCGCGTCTTCCGCTCCGACCGCGTGGAGAACGTGCATCGGCTGATCGATTCCGAGCTTCTTTGCGAGCCCTTGGAAGATGAAGCCGTAGCCACCGATGCCCGAGATCAGCACGATCGGTGCGCGCTTGCCGGCAGGACTCAACGTCACGAGATGCCGGCCGACACTGCTGGGCTGGCCGAGTGAGCCCACGAGCTCTTCGATCGTCGGCCGCTCGAGCACGCGCGACAGCGGAATCCGAATGCCGAACTCCTTCTCGACGCGCGACACCAGCATCACCGCGAGGAGCGACTGCCCGCCGAGCGCAAAGAAGTTGTCGGTCACTCCGACTTGTTTGCGCTGCAAGAGATCCTGCCAGATCTCCGCCATCTTGCTTTCCGACGCCGTCCGCGGCGCGACGTACGCGCTCGAAGCGGCACGCTGCGTTGGACTCGGCAGCGCCTTGCGATCGACTTTGCCGTTCGCAGAGATCGGCATCGCGGCGAGCACCATCACCTGCGAAGGCACCATGAAGTCCGGAAGCGTCGCTCGCGCGCGTTTCTTGATGTCTTCTTCGTCGAGCGTAGCGCCTGGCTTTGGCACGACGTACGCGACGAGCGACTTCTGGCCGGACGCATCGGTATAAGCAGCACACAGTGCTTCTCTCACACCGGGAAGCGCGTTGACTGCAATCTCGACTTCGCCTAGCTCGACGCGATAGCCGCGAATCTTCACTTGGAAGTCGGCGCGACCCAAGAACTCGAGCTCGCCATCGTCGAAGTACCGCGCGAGATCGCCCGTCATGTACAAGCGACCACCCGGACGGAACGGATCCTGAATGAAGCGCTCCGCCGTGAGCTCCGTTCGATTCAAGTAGCCTTCCGCGAGACACGCGCCACCGATGTACAAGTCGCCCTGCACACCGAGCGGCGTCGGCCGCAGTCGCCGATCGAGCACGTGGTAGTACGAGTTTTGAATCGGCTTGCCGTAGGGCACGCTCGTCCAGCGCGGATCGAGCGCACCGACCGCAAACCAGTTCGACCAAATCGCTGCTTCGGTCGCACCACCGAGGCTCATCACGCGCGCACGTGGAAACGCCGCGCGCACCGCGTCCGGCAACGTGAGCGGGATCCAATCGCCGCTCAACATCACCAGGCGCAAGCGGTCGCCACCGTGCTCGGGAAAGAACGTGGTCAAGCGTTGCAACGCAGCCGGCGCCGAATCCCAAATCGTGATCCGCTCACTCACGATCGCTTCGGCGAGCGCGTGTGGATCGCGCATACGCTCACTGCTCGCGACGACCACGGTTGCACCCGCACCGAGCGCACCAAACGTGTCGTAGACCGATAGATCGAAACACGGCGACGTGACGAAGAGCAGCCGATCGCCCGGACCCACTTCGAACGTGCGGGAGACCCAATCGAGCGTGTTGATCACCGCGCGATGCGACAGCACGACACCCTTGGGCTTGCCCGTGCTACCCGACGTGTAGATCGTGTAACAGGCGTCGGTCGCGGCCGACTCGACCGCGAGCGGTGACTCGAGCGCGCCGTCGATATCTCCGGCATCGAGCACGACCAGCGGACACGAAAAGAGCGCTTGGTGCTTCTTCTCGGTCAACACGAGCGGAGCTGCCGAGTCCTGCAACATGAACTCGAGTCGCTCGCGCGGATAGTCCGGATCGAGCGGCACGTACGGCACGCTGGCTTTCGCCGCACCGAGGAGCGCTGCTACGAGCGTTGGACCGCGCGACAGGCACACGCCGACGTATTGTCCCGGCTTCGCGCCGCGCGCGCGCAGTGTGTTCGCGATGCGATTTGCTTCGCGATCGAGCTCGGCGTACGTCATGCGCTCGCCCTGCATCTCGAGCGCGGGCGCGTCCGGCTGCAGGGCCACACGCTGCTCGAACAGCTGGTGAATCCGCAGCTCTTCCGGGAACGCGCGCGCCGTTTCGTTCCAACCGAACAACACGCGCTGGCGTTCTTCGGCGGGAACCACGTCGACGTCCGCGACGCGCTCGGTCTGCGGCAGGACATTCAACGCGTGAATCAAGTACCCGGCGATGCGCTCCACGACCGGATCACGATAGCGGCGCCGATCGTAGACGAGGTGCAACTCGAGCACGTCGTCGTCCACCACGATGACGGTCAGCGGCGGACCCGGTTGCTCGTGCACGGTACAGTGCCGCTGATTCCAGCGCGGATCACTCGCGCGGATCGTGCGATTGAGCTCGCGGTTGTCGTACATCAACAGCGAGTCGAACAGCGCCGTGCCGCGCGGCATCGCGCTCTGGCCTTGCACTTCGACGAGCGGCGTGTGGTCGTGCGCGCGCAAACGTTTGGATTGTTCGCGCACGCCCGCGAGCAGCTCCGCAACCGTTTGGTTCTCGTCGATCTGCACGCGCACCGGCAGCGTGTTGATGAAGAGCCCCATCATGTTCTCGGCTTCGCCATCGAGACCGGAGCGCCGGAGCGAACGCGTCACACCGAACAACACGTCGTCATCGCCCGTCAGCCGTTGCAGCACGAACGCGAACGCCGTCTGAATCACTGCACCCATGCCGGCACCGGTGTGACTCGCGAATTGTCGCAGCGATTGCGCAACCGACGGGTCGACTTGCCGAATCACCTCGGAATGGCTCGCACCAGTCCGTGGCAACGGCCGCGCTGCAGGCTCTGCGAGTGGCAACGCGGTCGGTACGTGCTTGCCCGCAAGCAGCTCTTTGAAAAACGGCAAACTCGAACGCCAGTCGCGCGATTCGAACCAATCGATGTAGTCGCCGTACGGCCTACCTGCGGGCGGCCACTCGGGTTGCGCGCCGCGCGCGAGCGCTTCGTACACGCCGAACAGCTCGAGCAGCGCGGGCGCGAAGGAACGCCCGTCGAGCAAGATGTGGTGCACGGTCCAGACGAACTCGGTTTTCTCCGGTCCGAGCTCGAACACAGTCACGCGCATCAACGGCGCGCGCCGCAGATCGAACCCCAGCAAGCGATCCCGCTCGAAGAACTCGCGGCGTTGCGCGTCGCGTTGTGCTTCGCCCGCACCGGACCAGTCCAAGAACACGACCGGCACGCGCGCGTCGGGATCGGGCCGCTGGACTGCGCTCTCCAATCCTTCCCAACGGAATGCCGCAGACAAGGCCGGGTGTCGCCGCGCGAACAGTGTCCACGCGCGCTCGAACGGCTCGCGGGCGAGCGACTCGCTCAGCGTGACGTGGATCTGCTCGATGTCGTAGCCAGTGCGCCCAGTCGAGCCTTCGGATAAGAGGCTCTGGAACAACATGCCGGACTGCATCGGCGAAAGGCCGTATTGCGCCTGGTCCCGGCGTGGTTTCGTCTGTGAATCAGGCGGCATGTCCCCTCGAGAATGCCTTATCTGGGATCACCAAGGCCATCGCTATTCCTCTGCTCACAGCCGCGGCCCCCGCCGCTCGTAAGCCGTGTAAAACTCCCACGATTCTCTCGACTCTGCGACTAGGCGGACGCCGTGACGACGGGCTGGCCAGCCAGAGAGCGTTCGGCCTGCGCGATCGACGCGCGCAAGTGCTGTACGAGCACCTCCACGTTACCCGGGTCGAACATGCTGAGATGTGAGCCTGGGGTCTGGCACTGTAAGATGCGACCGCGCATCACGGGGCCCCAGCCGAGCAGCGGATCGTCGAACTTCGTCGGCGGCCAGTCCGGCGGAATATCCGGTGACAAAAAGAGCACGTCGACCGAAAGCGGGGTTGGCGAGTAGTGCATGTACGCCTCCGCCAGCGCGTTGCCGACCCGCCGTTCGAGCGGGTCTTGGGTGTCCGCGGCATGGTCATCGACCGGTTCGCGCACGCCAATCGCAGCTTGCGTCACTTCCAGCCGATGCTGCACGCGGTCGCGAAGCCATGACGCGCGCTTCCCGTTCCCGAGCGTAAAGAAGTTCTTCACGTGTGCTCGCACACGAAACAGCGGCGACGGGATCTTCGGAAACCCCGGCGCGGGACAGTTTGACATCGCGACCATGCCGACGCGCTCCCCGTGCGACAGCAGCTCCCGCGCGACTTCGAACGCGAGAACTCCGCCGAACCAGTGGCCGAACAAGAAGTACGGCCCGTGCGGCTGCGCGCCACGGATGTCGGCTGCGTGCGTGGATGCGATTTGATGGATCTCGCGCAGCGGCTCGCACTCGCCTTCGCTGCCGATCATCTTCACGCCGTAGACGGGACGTTCATCCCCGAGCAAGCGCGCGAGGTGTTGATACATGTCGAGCTGCCCACCAATGTTGGTGAAGCAGTACAGCGGCTGGCGAGTGCCCGAGGGCTGCAGAACTCGAAGTCTTGACATGGGGTCGACACGCCCAGCGTGATGTCGAAGGACCTCGCACGCTCGCGCGCTCCATTGCGAGCTCGACACTGCCCGCAGTTGGCGACGCTCTCACCGCACCGTATGCGAGTCAAGCCTCTCGTCGGCAGGGGTGCCGGGGCCCTGGTGATAGGTACGTTGCGCGTACACACGGCGCGCGCCGCCGCCAGCGGCTGCAGTCGCGCGAGCGCGTGTCAGGGATCTGCGACGAGCGTGCAAGCTCCCCGCCCGAACGCTTCACAGGTATTCGCAGACGTAGCCCACGGCCTGCTCGGCGCGTACGTCGAAGCCGCTCTTGGCTTCGACCTCGAAGCTCGTGCCAGCGGGGTAACAGACGAAATCGGCCATGCCCTCCGCGCGAACCCAAAGCTCGCCGCTCACGACGTGCAGACGCTCGGGGGCATCCGTGTTGAAGTGGTACTCACCCTCGTCCATTGCCCCAATCGTGTGGCGTCGCCCGTTGCGCTCGAATCCGACGCTTTGAACGCTGCCGCCGTAATAGCTGTTGTGTTTGATCATGGCCGGCAATCTACGCACGACGGGTCCAGCCTGCGAGTGGTGGCGGTCGCGTGCCGAGGTCGATATATTGCGGCGAAGCCCGCTCGACACCGAGTGCACCGGGCTCAGGGTGAGTCGAGGTTCGTCAGTCCTAGAGCGGGTCCGAGACCGAACATGCCGAGGTTTTCATGAGTGGCCACAATCGATGGTCCTCCATCAAGCACAAGAAGGGCGCCGTCGATGCCAAACGCGGCAAGATCTTCACGAAAATCATCAAGGAGATCACGGTCGCCGCGCGGCTAGGCGGTGGGGACCCGACCGGTAATCCGCGGTTGCGCCACGCGATGGACGAAGCCCGCGCAGCGAACATGCCGAGCGACAACATCGCGCGCGCAGTGAAAAAGGGTACCGGCGAGCTCGAAGGTGTGAGCTACGAAGAGATCACCTACGAGGGTGTCGGGCCTTCCGGCACGCTGTTTCTGATCGAGACGGTTACGGACAACCGGAACCGAACGAACCCAGAGCTACGGAAGATCTTCGAACGCCACAACGGCTCACTGAGCGCGCCCGGCGCGGCAGCCTGGGCGTTCGAGGAAAAGGGCCTCGTATTTTTGCCGAAAGAAGCCGCGACCGAAGAGCAGCTGTTCGAAACCGCGGTCGGCGCCGGTGCAGAAGACGTCGAGGACTTGGGTGATCGCTGGATGGTGAGCACCGAAAAAACCGCGCTCGAAGAGGTCCGCAAAGCCGTCGTGGCCGCGAACTTGCAGGTCAACAGCGCTCAGCTCTCGAAGTTGCCGAAGAACAAGAAGACGGTCGAGGGGCGTGAGGCCGAGCTCTGTATGAACTTGGTCGAAGCACTCGACGATCACGAAGACGTGCAAAAGGTCTACGCCGATTTCGAGCTTTCCGAAGCCGAGATTCAGCGTCTCTCGCAATGATCGTCTTGGGCGTCGACCCTGGCAGCATCCGCACCGGTTGGGGTGTGATCGAACGCCGGGGTCCGCGCCTGCACTTCATTGCTGCCGGCACGATCGACGCAGGGCGAGACGCAGAAATGCCGTCTCGCTTGTGCGAGATCCACGCCGCGCTGCAAGCGGTGATCGCAGAGCACTCGCCGGTCGAGATGGCCGTCGAAGACGTCTTTTACGCGAAGTTCGCGCGCTCGGTGATCAAGCTCGGCCAAGCGCGCGGGATCGCGCTGCTCGCGGGCGCGCAAGCTGGGCTCCCGATCTCGGAGTACGCCCCGGCGCTCGTGAAGCGCTCGGTGGCGGGTCGCGGTCAGGCCGACAAGCAGCAGGTCGCGAGGATCGTCGGCGCGATCCTAGGGATTCGCGAGTTGCCGAACCTGGATGCGACCGACGCGCTCGCGATCGCAATCACGCACGCGCAGGCGGTGTTGTCGCGCAAGCTTGTGAAGCCGGCTCGAGTAACACGGGCGCGCGTCGGCAGCTGAGCGCGGCAGCTAGCCTGCGCAGTCGTGGCCGCTAGCCAGCCGCGATCATGAGTTTTCTCGTAATGAGAACGCGGGCTATGGCACGTTCCCGGCATGGCGGCTGGCGAGCGGAAGAACCAAAAACAGCGCACGCGCACGGCTGTCGTGAACGCGGCAGTTCGCTTGCTGCAAACCGGCAAGTCTCCCACCGTGAGCGAGGTCGCTCGGGCCGCGCTCGTGTCACCTGCAACCGCGTACCGCTACTTCCCGAACGCGTCCTCACTCTGGTCCGCGGTGCTGCTCGCGATCGGCGAGCCTAACGCGCGCGATGTATTCGCAGGTCTCGAAAAGGCCAGCCTCGAAGAGCGCGTCACCGCCATGATCGAATCCGTCGGCGGACGCATGCTCGCCAACGAAGCGATCTGGCGCGCCGCCCATTCCATCCAATTCGAGGCCGCGAGCAACAACCGCATTCCGACGCGAACCGGCCAGCGCCTTCGCTGGATCGAGGAAGCGCTCGCACCCGCGCAGCGAAAGCTCGGCAAACGCCAACACGCCCGGCTGATGCACGCACTCGCGTTGGTGATCGGCGCGGACGCGATGATCACGCTGCGCGACGTGTGTCGATTGAGCGCTCGCGACGCCAAACAAGTGAGCGTGTGGGCGGGTCAGGCGTTAGTCCGCGCTGCACAATCTGATCGCCGCTGAGCCCGAACGCGACCTGTGCTAGCCTGCGGGCGTGATCGGCCGCTTGTCAGGACGCGTGATGGACCACGCTGGTGATGGTTCGTGCGTGCTCGACGTCGCGGGCGTGGGCTACGAGGTTTTCGTGCCGGTTCGAAACCTCACGCAACTGCCCGTGTCCGAGCCGGCGACGCTGCACGTGCACACACACGTCCGCGAAGACGCGCTGATGCTCTACGGGTTCGTCACAGCGGAAGATCGCACCGCGTTCCGGCTGCTTTTGACCGTTTCCGGCGTGGGTCCGAAGCTCGCGATGGTGGTCATGTCCGATCTGAGCGCGGCCGAGCTCCAGGCCGTGATCGCGCGCAACGAACGCCAGCGGCTCGAAGCCATCAGCGGCGTGGGCAAGAAGACCGCGGCGCGGTTGCTGCTCGAGCTGAAGGACAAGCTGCCGGCGAGTAGTGTCACATTCGATCCGGTCGTGGTTCGCTCGGCTGCCCCGAAGCTCGACGACGTCGGGAGCCAAGCCTGCGATGCCCTGACGCGCATGGGATTTACGCGTGCCCAGGCCGAGGCTGCGGTCGCGCAACTCGCCGTCGATGCGCACGCATTACCCCTCGAACAGCTGCTCCGGCGAGCGCTGGCGACGTTGGGATGATGCATGGCCAAGTCTGACGAAGCGGATCGCATGTTGAACGCCGAGCGTGCGATCGACGATCGTGAGTACGACATCACGTTGCGGCCGTCCCGGTTCGACGAGTTCGTGGGGCAGCGCAAGCTCAAGGATAATTTGCGCGTCTACGTCGAGGCGGCGCGTCGCCGGAAGGGCCCGCTCGATCACGTGCTGTTTTGCGGGCCGCCTGGGCTCGGGAAGACCACGCTCTCGCTGATCCTCGCAGCAGAGATGGGCGTGAACCTCGCGATGGCTTCGGGTCCTGCGATCGAGCACAAGGGCCAGTTGGCTGCGCTGCTGACCAAGCTCGAGCGCGGAGACGTGCTCTTCATCGACGAGATCCACCGCTTGTCGCCGGTCGTGGAAGAGAACCTGTACACGGCGGTCGAGGATTTTCGAATCGACATCGTGCAGGGCGATGGGCCGTACGCGGCGACGCTCCAGCTACCGATCGCGCCGTTCACGCTGGTGGGTGCGACCACGCGCACCGGCCTGTTGACGAGCCCGATGTTGTCGCGCTTCGGGATCGTGGAGCGGCTCGACTACTACCCCGCGGACGAGCTCACGGAAGTGGTGCTGCGCAGCGCACGGCTGCTGCACATCGAGATCGAGCCGGGTGCGGCCGCGGAGATCGCACGGCGCGCTCGCGGCACACCGCGCATCGTCAATCGGCTATTGCGGCGCACGCGTGACTTCGCGGAAGTGCTGGGCGACGGCCGGATCGACGCGAAGCTCGCGAGTGAAGCGCTGCGCCGACTCGAAGTCGACGACGCGGGCTTGGACGAGATGGATCGGCGCTACCTCCGCATCATCATCGACCATTACAAAGGCGGGCCGGTCGGCGTCGATACGCTCGCGGCTGCGTTGTCGGAACCGCGCGACACGCTCGAAGACGTGTACGAACCGTTTCTGTTGCAACAAGGTTTTCTAGCGCGCACTGCGCGCGGGCGCGTCGTGACCGATCGCGCGTACCAGCACCTCGGCGTTGCACCGCCGGCGCGCGAGCAGCAACGCTTGTTCTGAGCCGGCGTAGCCCACACGAGACACGAGACCCACGATGGACAAAGCAAACCTGGCAAACGCCGTCGCCCTCCTCAATCAACACCGCGACGGTTTCGCGGAGGTGATGGATTTTCACTATCTCGTGGCGAATCCCACCGAGGTCGTGATCGAGTGGACCGTCGCTAAGCAGCACTTGCAGCCATACGGCATCGTGCACGGCGGTGTTCACGCCGGCGTGATCGAGACGGTGTGCTCGGTCGGGGCGGGTCTTGCTGCGGCCGATCGCGACCAAACCGGGGGCGTCGTCGGCCTCGAAAATCACACGAGCTTCATTCGTGCGGTTCGTGAGGGAACAAAGTTGCGGGCTCGCGCGGTTCCAGTGACGCGGGGTAGAACGACTCAGGTCTGGCACGCCGAAGTGCGCGATGAAGCGAATCAGCTCGTCGCGTCCGGTAGCGTGCGGCTACTTTCCACGCCAGAGCTCGGCCCCACGAAATAACGCCCGCTCTCGCATCTTCCAAAAATCGAGGCATATGGCGAATCCGAAACGTCCTTTTGGCGAAGATCCCGACGAGTTCGGGGCGCTTCGCGACTTTGGCGGACAGTTCTTTCGCGGAGCAGCGTCGCAGCTCTGGCGGATCGTGATCATCGGGATCGTGATCGTCGGCTTGTGGACGGGCTACTACCAAGTCGAGCCGGAGCAGATCGGGCTCGTGACGCGTTTTGGCAAATATCTGTACTCGACGCAGCCGGGGCCGCACTTCAAGTGGCCGTTCGGGATCGATGCGGTCACGAAGGTGCCGGTGCAGCGGCAGCTGAAAGAGGAGTTCGGCTTTCGCACGTCGCGGCCGGGCGTGCAGACGGAGTACGAGGAGCCGGAGGACGCGAAGAAAGAGTCGCGCATGCTGACGGGCGATTTGAACGTCGCCGACGTCGAGTGGATCGTGCAGTACAAGATCAAGAACCCGTACCAGTACGTGTTTCGGGTTCACAACGTGCGCGCGACGCTGCGCGACTTGAGTGAAGCGGTGATGCGCAAGGTGGTGGGAGACCACAGCGTGACCGAGGTGTTGACGGTCGGGCGCGAGCACATCCAGCTCGATGCGAAGGAAGAGCTCAACAAGCTCTGCAATCACTACGAGATGGGGATCGAGATCTTGCAGCTCGTGCTGCAAGACGTGAATCCGCCGGATGCCGTGCGTGAGAGCTTCAACGAAGTGAACCAGGCGATTCAGGAGCGCGAGCGTTCGATCAATCAGGCTTGGGCGAACTACAACTCGGTGATCCCTGAAGCGATGGGTAAAGCCGAGCAAGAGATTCAGGGTGCGGAAGGTTATGCGACCGAACGTGTGAACAACGCGCTCGGTGAAGTGCAGCGGTTCATCGCGTTGCAGACGGAGTACAAGAAGTCGCCGGCGGTCACGCGGTCGCGGATCTATCTCGAGACGATCGGAACTGTTCTGCCGAACGCGCGCCGGCGCATCTTCATCGACGACGACATCAAGGGCATCTTGCCGCTGCTCGGCATGGAGTCAGGGGCGAAGCAATGAAACGCATGAGTTTGTGGCTGTTGCTGGGCGGGTTCGTATTGTTGCTGCTCGTGCAGAGCTCGATGTACACGGTCGCGGAGAACGAGCAGGTATTGGTCACGCAGTTCGGGCGGATCGTCAGTCGGGCGGTGACGCAGCCTGGGTTGCATTGGAAGACGCCGTTTACGCAAGAGGTGCACAGCTTCGACAAGCGGTGGCTCGAGTGGGACGGGTCGGCGAATCAGATCCCGACGCGCGACAAGAAGTACATTTGGGTGGAGGTGTTTGCGCGTTGGCGGATTTCGGATCCGATGCGATTTTATGAGCGTCTGCGGGACGAGCAGAGTGCGCAGACGCGGCTCGATGACATCATCGATGGTGAGGTTCGCAACGTGATTGCGAATCACGACTTGATCGACATCGTGCGTTCGAGCTCGCGCGAGTTCGAGCGGGGCGACGAGTCGGATGAGGGTCAGGAGGACCAGGGGGTGTTCACGCCGACGATCGGGCGCGAGCAGATCTCGGGGATGGTGTTGAAGAAGAGCTCGCTGGTCATGCCGGATTACGGAGTGGAGCTCGCGGATATCAAGATCAAGCGGGTGAACTATGTGGAGAGTGTTCAGCAGAAGGTGTTCGAGCGGATGATCTCGGAGCGAAAGCGGATTGCTGCGCGGTATCGGTCGGAGGGTGGCGGTAAGCGGGCGGAGATCGAAGGCAAGGTTCAGCGTGAGCTGTTGCGGGTTCGGTCGGAGGCTTACAAGAAGGCGGAAGAGATTCGTGGTCGTGCGGATGCTGAAGCGGCTCGGATCTATGCGGACGCTTACAACCGGGACACGGAGCTCTACGGGTTTTTGAAAACGCTCGAGGCTTACAAGGGGATCGTGAACGAGAACACTGATGTTGTTCTGTCTACTAGCTCGCCGTTGTTGAAGTATTTGAAGAGCGAGCACTGAGAGAGAGCGAGCGCTGAGAGAGAGAGAAGAGCGAGCACTGAGGGCGTCGTATTGCGGGCCTCGCAATTGATGTCGCTCAGGACTCGCAGGGGGGCGACTCCGCGGGGCGGATGTGCCCCTAAGTAGTCGAGGCGCAGGATGACCTGCTGAAATTGGCCACGACTCAAATGCTCGCAGCTAACAAAGAACGGGAAGCGACTTCGATTCAGGCAACGAAGAACCGGGATAGCGACTTCGCTTTGAAGCCGGCATAGCTAGAAGGCGACTTCGCCTTTGAAGACTGCTTTTGCTGGGCCTGTCATCAGGATTGGCTTGTCTCGGTCCGTCACCAAGATTCGGAGTGGGCCACCTGGCAACTTCACTTGGATCGGTTCGTTTCGCTTGGCTCGGCCTGTCTCGATGGCCGCTACTGCAGCCGCACAGGCGCCCGTGCCGCATGCCTCGGTAAAGCCTGCTCCTCGTTCCCAGACTGCCAGCTCGATGAACTGAGGGGCTACCATTCGGGCGAAACCGATGTTGGCGCCGTGACCGAACCTTGGATGAGTTCCGAGCCTTGGGCCTAACGCTGTCCGAGCAGCACCGATGTCGTCGAACGTAACGGCGTGGGGATTGCCCATTGAGACACAGCTCAGGTTGATTCTCGAGCCATCGATTTCGAAAGGAACATCGAGCAACGGTAATGAGTTGTCACTTGCGATGGGGATCGATGCGGGCTCGAGTGTTGCAGCGCGCATACCGACTTCAACCATCTCGTCGGCACCTTCGCGCCAGAAGCGGCAGCGGTGTGGACCTGAGTCGGTGGCGACGGTGACTTCGACGGCATTGAGTTCGCCATCGCCGCTGGGAGCGGCAACGAAGCCAGAGTGGACGAGATAGGCGACGACGCAGCGAAGCCCGTTGCCGCACATCTCGGGTCGAGATCCGTCGGCGTTGATGACGCGCATGGCGGCAAGGCCGTCATTGAACTCGACGAGCAGAACGCCGTCCGCGCCAATGCCGCGGTGTCGATCGCAAAGGGCAACGGCATGTCGAGAGGCGAGATCGAGGTCTTGTGACCGTCCGTCCACAAGCACGAAGTCATTGCCAAGGCCTTCATACTTGGCGAACTGAAGAACGCTGCTCATCAGGCTCAATACATACCACGCCAAGCCAAACAGGCGACCCAGGCCCAGTCTCCCGGCCCCCCCGGCCCCCAGCGAGTCCCGCAGATAGCCACAGCCACTTCGAGTCTCGCGACCGATAGCCACGGCCACTTCGAGTCTCGCGACCGCGCCCTATGTAAACGTTGGGAGACGCGGCCGATTCAGCGGTTCGTCCTGTGCCTCGATGACTTCAGGGGCGGCTCCGCGGGGCCTCGAGCGACATCAATTGAGGCGCTAGGACCAAAGCCCCAAGAGCCACGCTCGAACTGAAAGCCCCAACCCCAGCGATGCTCGAACTGAAAGCCCCAACCCCAGCGATGCTCGAACTGAAAGCCCCAACCCCAGCGATGCTCAAGATCCCGATCACGAAGCGTAATCAGCACGCAAAGCAGCGATCGCCTCGGCATAATTCTTAGTCCCATAAACAGCGGACCCAGCGACAAGAACATCCGCCCCAGCATCAACGACATGCCGAGCAATCCCAGGCTTGATCCCCCCGTCAACCTCCAGATCGATAGCGCAGCCACTAGCGTCGATCATCTTCCGAACCGCCTCCAGCTTAGGCAGCACCAGAGGAATGAACGCCTGCCCCCCAAACCCAGGATTCACACTCATCACGAGCACCAAATCACACAACGGCAGCACGTACCGCAAGATGTCCTCGGGCGTGTGCGGGTTCAGCGACACCCCGGCCTTCTTCCCGAGTGACCGAATATGTTGAAGCGTACGATGCAGGTGGCGAGTCGCCTCTGCGTGCACCGTGATCACATCAGCCCCCGCCTTCGCGAAGTCCTCCACGTACCGCTCGGGCTCCTCGATCATCAAATGCGTGTCCACCACCGCCGTAGTCGACTTACGCACGGCCTCCACCACCAGCGGCCCGATCGTGATGTTCGGGACGAACCGCCCATCCATCACGTCGACGTGCACCCACTCGGCCGACGCCTCGCCGATCGCCCGGACCTCGTCACCGAGCCGCGTAAAATCCGCTGACAGGATCGAGGGCGCAATCCGAACTGGCTTGGCTGAACGCGGCACGGCCGGAGTTGAGCGCCCGATCCGGCACGTGTCAATGACCATTCTGCCTCAGCCCAAACACCACCCGCGGGCCACGGCGGCGTGTACGCCCAAGTCACACGCCACATGTATTTTTCTCGATCCGTTTGCGCGCTACGCAGCGCCCGAACCCGCGAGTAGGATTGCTTGACGCCCTCAGATGAGCATGACCACAATCCGTGTTCATCGCCTGACAACGCTGCAGGTTCGCCCCGCTTGCCTAGCGTGCGATCGCAGCTCGAACCGAGTCTCTACGCGCTCTTCGCCCCATGGCTGATCACAGGTATCGCGTCATCAAGCGCCTCGAAGCCGGTGGCATGGCTGAGGTGTACCTGGGCGAAGCAACCGGCGTCGAAGGTTTCAAGAAGCGCGTCGCGATCAAGCGCGTGCTCCCACACCTCGCGCAAAACGAGAACTTCATCCGGATGTTCCTCGATGAAGCTCGCCTGTCGGCGCGGTTGAACCACGCGAACATCGTTTCCGTCTTCGACATCAGCGCCCGCGACGACACCTACTTCCTCATCATGGAGTTCGTCGATGGGGCGAACCTCAAGAAAATTCTAGATAGTCTGCAGCGCCGCAGCCAGCGCTTCACGCTCCCGGAAGCCATCTACGTCTGCGCCGAAGCCTGCCGCGGCTTGTCCTACGCGCACGAGCTTCAAGATGAAAACGGGCGAGCGCTCGGAATCGTGCACCGCGACATCTCGCCGCCGAACATCCTGCTGACCAAGCTCGGCGAAGTGAAAGTGGCAGACTTCGGCCTCGCGAAAGCCGGTACTCAGCTCAGCCAAACTGATCCCGGCGTCGTCAAAGGCAAGTTCAGCTATCTCTCGCCTGAAGCTGCAAACGGCAAGGAAGTCGATGCACGCGCGGACATCTTCTCGCTCGGCATCGTGCTGTGGGAGATGCTCGCCGGCCGCCGCTTGTTCCTCGGCGAAACCGACTACGCGACGGTGAAGCTCGTGCAGCAAGCGAACATTCCCCGCTTGTCGCCGCTCAACAACCAAGTCGACGTCGACTTCGAAGAGATCATGTTGAAGGCGCTCGCGCGCGAGCCGGACAATCGCTTTCAGAGCGCGCACGAGTTCGGTGAAGCGCTCTCCGGCCACCTGTTCCACCGCCAGATGAAGGTCACGAACCACAACATCGCGATGCTCGTGCGCTCGGCGATCTCGGAAGATTCACTGCCGGCGAAGAGCGAGGCTTCGCTGATCGACCGCCTGATTCAGGAAGAGCTCGATGAAAGCGTCGGGCTCGGCGGGAAAAAGACGCCGCGTGCGATGCCGATGACCCTCGGCGAAGTCGAGCAAGAAGGCGAGCTCGAGGACCCGATGCAGTGGTTCACCGAGGAAGTCGAAGCGCCGAAGCAGCGAAACTCACGCCGGCCTGCACCGGAACCGAAGCGGGGCAACACCGGCTGGCACGAGACGGGCCTCGAGCAACCGAGCGCGCTCGACGACGAAACGAGCGAGCAGATCGCAGCCAACAGCATCCAGCCCTTCTCGCTCGAGCCTGATCCGCCGTCACGCCCACCACCCGCCGGCGTGCCGTCGCAGTCTTCGGCGCCCCACCTGCCGGTTACGGCAGGCGCCGGAGCGGGCGCAGCCGCAGCCAAACGGCCTGCACTCACCGGCAAGTACGTGATCATGGCCATGGCCGTGCTCGTGATGCTCGTCGTCGCGATCGCCCTGCTCGGCCGCTACACGTTCTGAGCGTCTGTAGCCGCGCGCTTGGACGTCGTTGACGTTGACGTGAACGTTGTCGGCGACGGCGACGTGAACGACCAACGTTCATTACGGGCCAAACATCGCGACGACATGTAGCTCACTTGTAGCTGGTCAGACAGGACTGACCAGCTACAAG
>Ga0193752_1000978_pt1 | contig 25150 bp, 23 predicted proteins | sample H1c1metaG_FD_144924 | JGI IMG/M metagenome (GOLD analysis project Ga0193752, IMG submission 144924) | Soil microbial communities from a riparian zone of the East river system, Colorado, United States - H1c1 | ecosystem: Environmental > Terrestrial > Soil > Riparian zone | place: USA: East River...
CTGACCGAAACAGACCTGGTGCGACAACTCTGGCTCGACAATTATTTCTACGGCCAGATCATTTCCATTCAACATAAAAATAAACTTGGCACCCTGTCCTTGGGCGGTGGCTGGAACCACTATAAAGGCCATCATTTTGGCGAGATACCCTGGGCAAACGCGGGCATACCTATAAGGTTCAGATGGTATGACCTGAATTCGGGCAAGACTGACGTCAATGCCTACGCGAAATATCAATTCCGGATTGCCACTGGGCTGGAAGGTTTCGCCGACCTGCAGTACCGCAACATTAATTATGACCTGAATGGTTTCAGGGATAATCCTACGCTGCTCATCAGCAACAATTATCATTTCTTCAATCCCAAATTCGGGCTCACCTATTCATTCCCCAGGTTCAGAATATTTGCTTCGTACAGCCATGCTGCCAAAGAACCAAACAGGGATGACTATGAGGCCGGCGAGGCGCAGCAGCCAAGGCCGGAAAAAATGCACGACATCGAAGCAGGACTCGAAGGAAAATCCAATAAATTCAGCTGGGGAGCCACGGCCTATTACATGAAATACAGGGATCAGCTGATACTGACCGGGATGATCAACGATGTAGGCTCTTACACCCGTGTGAATATTCCTGACAGTTACAGGGCGGGCATCGAGGTGCAGGGTTCCGTCAGCATCGCCTCGTGGATAAATATCGGCGCCAACTTCAGCCTCAGCAAAAACCGACTGTCTGACTTTACGGAGTTCTATGATGACTATGACAACGGAGGTCAGAAATCCAATTTTTTCAAAACCGCTGACCTGGCATTTTCCCCTTCTGTTGTGGGAGGGTATTCATTGAATCTGATTCCTTTCCGGAATGGCCTGATCAGCCTGAGCGGGAAATATGTGAGCAGGCAGTATCTTGATAATACGTCAAATAAAAATCGAAGCCTTGATCCCTATTTTGTGCAGGACCTGCGGTTGTCCTGGCAGTTACCGATCACGCTGTTCAAATCCACAGAACTGATCGCCCAGGTGAACAACCTGCTCAACAACAGTTATGAAGCTAATGGCTATAGTTTTAGTTATCAGCTTGAAGGAAGACAGGTGGCGGAAAATTATTACTTTCCGATGGCGGGCACCAATATTATGGTGGGTTTGAATATTTCATTGTAGGGCTGAGTGCCGACTGTCCGGGATGTCTGCAGGTTCAGGACAGGTTTTTCCATTCAACTAACCCCCCCGCGAGGTTCTTGACATTCTTAAAGCCTGTCATTTCAAGGAACATGCAGGCCTGCAGGCTCCTGTTGCCGCTTCTGCAGTAGATCACTATCTCCTCATTTGCGAGGTCTTCGATCTCGTCGAACTGCATGCTATGGATCCTGCCCAGAGGTATTAATGTGCCCCCAATGTTAAATTCCGCGTTTTCATCAGGTTCGCGTACGTCAAGGAGATGGATATTTTCACCGGCCTCAAGTCTTTCCTTCAGTTCCTTAACAGAGATATTCTCCATGCCTATCTGGTATTATTTGGATTGAGTATAATGGAATCTACCGGTGGTTGAGGAGGCCTGGCCACGCTCAGCCAGAGGTCGACCGTCTGCCCGGGTCTGATCCTGTTTACCCGGTTGTCGTAAGTCAGCCTTTCGGGGCTTTGCCGGTACACAAAGGCTCTGATGCTGTCGGTTACGTCGGGATCTGGCAACACGGCTCCGACGCCGAGGCCCATGGATTCAACAAGGGTCCTGGCCTGGGGATAGGTCATTCCGAAAAGATTGGGCACATCAAATTCATACTGCCCGAGGCCACTGCCCAGTACCAGTACGATGCCGGTGCCCATAGCCAATTTTGTGCCCGGCTTGATCCTGGCCTTATTATACTGCTGTTCGAGTACGGAGCCCTTGGCAAAATCCGGCCTGTACAAAGTGTCTTTGAGTTTGAGGCCGTATTGTTTCAATACCAGGAGCGCCGTTCGAAAGCTCATGCCCTCAAGATTGGGCATATCCACCGAGGGCGCTATCGCCCGGTTGATCGTGAGGTAAACGGTTCTGTTTTCCTTTACCACGGACTCCGCTTCCGGAAACTGGCGAAGTACCGACAACGGAGCGGCGGTGTCTGAATAAATGGAATCCTGGATTTCGATGTCGAAGGCCTGGTCTGCCAAAACCTTTTCCGCCTCCGCAAGGGGGAGGTTGGTTACCTGTGGGATCATCAGGGTTTTTTCGTGCCTGGTGAAGTAATCCAAAGAGAGCAGTAGCAAAAAAAGAAGAATGAATACCAGGATAAGGCTGAAAAGCACATTGACCCAAAGTGGTTTGCCGGTGATGAATTTGAACAAGATGCTTTCGTTTTCGTTTAAAATGCTGCCAACTCGCTGCTAATGTAGTAAAGAATCAGTTGAGTTTCCGGGAGAGGGCTTCGTCTATCAGTGAGGAATAGAATTCCTTCAAAGTAATACCCATTACAGCAACCTGCTGAGGCACCAGGCTTGCCTGGCTCTGCCCGGGGATCGTGTTGATCTCCAGCAAATAAGGCTCACCCTTGTCTTCATTATATATAAAATCGATCCGGACTACTCCCCGGCAGTTAAAAACTTCAAAAACCTTGTTCGCCGTGCCGCGGATCTTCCTGGCCATCTGATCAGGTATCTCAGCGGGCGTGATCTCCTCGCTTTCACCATGATACTTTGCCTTGAAATCAAAGAAGGTATTTGTTGTGCGTATTTCCGTGATTGGAAGGACCACGATACCCCGGGTGGTCTTGTACACGCCAACAGTGAACTCTCTTCCTGAAATAAATTCTTCAACAAGCACCTGGCTGTCTTCGGCAAATGCCTTCTGCAGGGCTCCACCCAGATTCTCCGGGTTGTCTACCTTACTGATGCCGATGCTGGAGCCACCGTTGTTGGGTTTTACAAAGAGAGGAAAGGAGAGCTCCGCTGATATACTGTCGACAGAATATGGCAGGTCACTAAACAGGTGCAGGGATTTTGCGGTGGCAATGCCCGCGAATGCGGCAACGGCCACGGTGTATCTTTTGTTAAATGTGATGGCGGATGCAGCAGCATCGCAGGAGGTGTAAGGGATATTCAGCAGATCGAAATATCCCTGGAGCTTGCCGTCTTCGCCAGGTGTTCCATGAATGCCGATGAAGACAGCGTCGAACCAAATCTTTCTTCCTCCAACGAGGAGTGAAAAATCATTCCTGTCTACGACCACCTTCCCATTTTCATACTCATACAACCAGCCATCGGGCCGGATGTCGATCTTGTATACCTCGTACTTTTCGGTGTCGAGGTTTTTTTCAATGTTGATTGCGCTTTGATAGGAAACGACAGCTTCAGACGAATATCCGCCGGTAACGAATGCTACAATAGGTTTTCCCCCCATCAGAATGATTTAGAGGTGAAGTTTTTCTTTCTTCGCCAGCAATTCATCCACCGTTTCCCGGTACATTTCATCGGGAATACAGCAATCGACCGGGCAAACCGCGGCGCATTGGGGTTCTTCATGAAAGCCCTGGCACTCGGTGCATTTATTGGGAACGATATAATATGTGTCCACCGCGATAGGCTCATTGCGCTGATCGGATTCCACTATGGTGCCATCCATCAGCACATAACTCCCCTTAACGGAAGTTCCATCGGCAATCGCCCATTCAACACCACCTTCATAGATCGCATTGTTGGGACATTCGGGCTCACAGGCTCCGCAATTGATGCATTCGTCGGTAATTTTTATAGCCATTTGTCTACGGATTTATATGAGTTTGATTCCGTTTACTTTTGCAGGACAAATATAAGATGGAATGACTTTACAACAACGTGTTGTTTTGCTCGAAAGACTTGGAAATTATCTTGCTGCAAGGAATGATAGTTGGGAAAAAATGAAGTCAAAAGCCGCTTATGAAAATGCATGGTTCATCCCGGAATTCATTAATTATCAGTTGTCGCAAATCACAACTTCCTACCTCGCTCCTGATGCGCTCCGAAATTGGGTTGCTTCATACAACATACCCGAAGTAAATCCGTCTCCCAAACTCGTCGGCCTTGTAATGGCGGGTAATATCCCACTCGCCGGATTTCATGACCTGCTGAGTACGTTTATCGCAGGACATCGTATGCTGATCAAAACATCATCGAAGGATGCTGTACTCATCCCCGCCCTGATCGATGTGCTTAAAGCCCTGGATCCTGCATCAGGTCCCTATTTTTCCATTGCGCCCCGGTTGACGGGTTGCGATGCCTACATCGCCACGGGCAGTAACAATTCGTCGCGTTATTTTGATTATTATTTCAGCAAGTTTCCCCATATCATACGCAGGAACCGGACCACGGTGGCCGTTCTCACCGGCAACGAAACCCTGGAGGATTTGACAAGCCTTGCCGACGACGTCTACCTGTATTTCGGACTGGGTTGCCGTAACGTCACCAAACTGCTGGTGCCGCCGGGCTATGAATTTTTTTCCCTGCTCGAATCCTTCAAAAAATACGACTACCTGAGCGACCACAACAAATACCGGAACAATTACGACTACCAGCTTGCTGTTTTACAGATCAACAGAGTGTATTACATGACCAACGGTTCAATCATTCTCCAGGAGAACAAATCAGTCTTCTCGCCCGTAAGCCAGCTGCATTTTGAATACTGCCCCGATCCGGCCTCCGAAGTCAGTCAACTTTCTACCAGCTCCGACATCCAATGCATTGTAGGTAAAGGATTTGTTCCCTTTGGAAAGGCACAGCAACCGGCCCTCAATGATTATGCAGATCAGGCAGACACACTGAAATTTTTACTTGCTCTCTGACACCGGAAAGGCAAAAATGTCATGAAGTACGAAGACTTTAGTAAATTTAATGTTAAACTGAAAGCATTGTATTTCAGTTCTAGGCCGAACGTCGTTTATTTGTTTAGCAGGCATGCAATTTGACAATCACTATTACTTAATATCTTTCCAATATGAAGTTATCCAACACTCTTGCAGTGATAGTTCTCAGCGCTTCCACTACGCTGGCAACTATCTGGGGTTATAACGAGGTCAGAAAGCACGAGGGTACTTATGAGTATCCCTCTTCGAAATCCGGAGATTCCGGAAAAGTGCCGTCGAATTATGTGGGATTTTCGGGTTTTAATGGAACCAATGCCCTGGTAGATTTCACCCCGGCTGCCTCGGCTGCCATCCCCGCCACAGTACACATCAAAACCAAGGCTACGCGAACCGTAAGCAACGACCAGCTCAGAAGGAGTCCCTTTGGAGACCTTTTTGACCTGGACATGGACGATCTCTTTGGCGACAAGGCAAGGTCCCTGCCGCAGATGGCTTCAGGTTCCGGCGCCATCATCAGTGAAGACGGATACATCGTTACCAATAATCACGTAATAGACGGTGCCGATGAAATTACCGTGACGCTCAGCAACAGGCGTTCCTTTAAGGCGAAACTGATCGGCGCCGACCCAAGTAGTGACCTGGCCGTACTGAAGATCGATGCCAAGAACCTGCCATTTATGGTTTATGGAAATTCAGATGAAGCCAAAATCGGCCAGTGGGTGCTCGCGATCGGTTATCCTCTTAACCTGGAGGCTACCGTTACCGCGGGTATCATCAGCGCCAAAGGCCGGACACTGGACATCAACAGGAGACAAAGCAATACTCCCGTCGAATCTTTTCTTCAGACCGACGCAGCCGTAAATCCCGGCAACAGTGGTGGACCACTTGTAAATACGGACGGCAAATTGCTGGGCGTCAACAGTGCGATTGCCTCTCCTACCGGCGCCTATGCGGGTTATTCATTTACCATACCCGTTAACATCGTCAAGAAGATCATCGCCGACATCATGAAATTCGGAACTGTGCAGCGGGCTTATCTCGGTATTCAATACCCAGGTGGCGCACTCACCGAAGAACAGAAAAAAGAACTCGGCTATAACGACGACGAAGGCGTACTGGTTCAGGACGTCACTGCGGACGGTGCAGCCTCCGCAGCCGGCATCAAAAAAGGTGACATTGTAACCGGCATCAACGACGTGCCCATCTCTAATGCCGCTGAAATGGTTGGCCAGATCGCTACCTATCGCCCCGGCGACAAGATCACCGTCAATTACAAACGCGGAGAAAAATATTACAAGACCAATGTGACGCTTCGCAATCTTACGGGAAACATGGATGTGGTCAAGGCGTCTGTACTTGACAACCTCGGCGCAACGCTGAAAAACGTGAATCCTGCGAAATCAAAGGAACTGGGAATTTCCGGTGGTGTGCTGATAGAAAGCATCGGTGAACGCGGGCTCCTGAGCAAGGTGCGGGTTCAGCCTGGTTTTATCATCCTGAAAGCAAACAATGAAAAAGTGAATACGGTAGATCAGTTCCGCAAAGTGCTGGATGCTTCCGATGGAACAGTGAAAGTGGAAGGTATCTATCCAGACTATGAAGGTGTTTACAATTTCATTCTAAACTTAAATGCACAGAAATAATTAGCGATTAACGAGGACCAAATAAGTCCAGGGCTCCATCAGAAGATTATTCAATGATGGAGCCTCTTTTTTTGTGCCCGTCATCAGATCCGTATATGACCCTTTCAGTAATCCTTGATCTAATTGCAAGGGCTTTGCAGAGCCCGAAAGGTTGATCACCACCAGCAATTCCTTTTCCGGCGACGTTCTCCTGAACGCTACGACCTGCCTGTCGCTTCCGGTTTGAAGAATATCAATCTGCGGAATGGAAGTTCCAAATGAAGTTCGGGTCTGTAGCAAAGTCTTATAGAAACCGTGAAGTTCATACCGGTCCTTCCATTCGATAACATCTTTGTCGAAGAATTTCAGTCTCCTGCGATTCGGCAACTCCTGGCCACTATAAACAAGGGCGTCGCCATTCCACATACAGGAAAGTACCGCCATGGCCAGAGTCGCATCTCCATACTTTTCATACTCAGTGCCGTTCCAACTGTTTTCGTCGTGGTTGGTGGTAAAGAAAAGATAAGATGCGAAGGCTTGTATGTTTTGTTGGTAACTACCAAGCAGGGCCTTCAATTCTTCGATGCCCGCTCCTCCTCTCACATAATTTACACTCATGTGCATCCAGGACCAGGCGTAGCTGCAGTCAAACACAGCCTGGTAATTGTATTCCTCGGTTTCGCCAAGCCAGAACAGTGGTTTGATCTGATCCAGCGCGTCGCGGGCATCTCTCCAGAAATCCAGCGGCACCAGGTGGGCCATGTCGCAACGAAAACCATCGATCCCGCATTCATTTATCCAGAAGGCCATTGACGACACCATTTCTTTTCGCATCAGCTGATCGTAATAATTCAGGTCGATGACATCAGCCCAGTTATGGTTGTCATAAAATGATCCCTGGTCGTTCCTTTTGTAATATGAAGGATGTGTACGTTCATGATCCCAGCCCGTATGATTGGCTACCCAGTCGATGATCACTTTCATTCCAAGATCATGGATACTTCGCACCAGCTGTTTGAAATCCTGGATTGTTCCATATTCGGGATTGGTTTGCAGATAACTTGAACAGGCATAATAACTGCCCAGGGAGCCCAGTCTTTTTTCCAAACTGATTGGGGTGATGGGCATAAACCAGAGGATGGTTATACCCATGTCCTTCAACCTTGGCAGTTCCCGTATAAAAGATGTGAAAGTCCCTTCCTGTGAATATTGTCTGAGGTTTATTTCATAAATATTTGCATTCACCGACCAATCTACCCTTTCAAAAAGACGATTCATGGCTACAAAATAAGCAATTAGGACCTTACGCTGATGCCTTGATCAGATTCTAAGTTAGTACCTTTACAATCCGTGAAATCGTTCAACGTTCCCATAACGTACAGGAGTCCGCTGATCAGTTCCATCAAGGCAGACAGGAAGCAGCAGGATAAGATGAAGAAGGACCTCAGCCCGACCCTCCTCAACTTTGGAGGCGTTCAAATCTACCTTGCCCGTCATTTTGGTTTCTGCTATGGTGTGGAAAATGCCATTGAAATTTCATTCAGGACCATCGATGAAAATCCCGGCAGACGGATTTTCCTGCTCAGCGAAATGATCCACAACCCTCAGGTGAATGCCGACCTTCAGGCAAAGGGAGTACGATTTCTGCAGGATACCGGCGGCCGTCAACTCATCTCCTTCGCTGAAATCGGCGAAGAGGACATCGTCCTGATCCCCGCATTCGGCACTACACTACAGATTGAGAGGGAACTGCGGAACAGGGGCGTCCACATAGAGAAATACAATACTACCTGTCCCTTCGTTGAAAAAGTCTGGAACAGGAGCGAGCAGATCGCCACTAAAGGTTACAGTGTTGTGATTCACGGTAAGCCGAAACACGAAGAAACCAGGGCAACTTTTTCGCACGCCTCTTCGGGCGCTCCTTCCATCGTGATCAACGACATGAACGAAGCGGTTATCCTTGTCCGTTATATCACCGGCCAGGAGAGTCCGGATAGTTTTGCTGAAAAATTCAGGGGCCGCTTCTCACCGGGATTTGATCCGGTCAGAGACTTACAGAGAATCGGGGTGGTGAACCAGACCACGCAACTGGCAACCGACACTCAGGCCATCGCGGATTACCTGAAGAAAACAATCTGTGACCATTATGGATTGTCTGAAGAACAGGCAGGGGAAAGATTCGCCGACAACAGGGATACCCTTTGCTATGCTACCAACGACAACCAGAGCGCCATGCTGGCCCTCCTGGAAACTCCTGCAGATCTCGCGATAGTTGCGGGGGGATACAATTCATCAAACACCACCCACTTGGTAGAACTCTGCGAGCCCGTTCTGCCAGCTTACTTTATTGATTCGGCGGAGAAGCTGCTTTCTGCGGATTCCATACTACATTTCGACTACCATAATAAACAGGAAAGAGTGAGTTCTGCCTATTTGCATTTCGATAAACCCGTCAGGATCCTGATGACCAGCGGGGCCTCATGTCCGGACGCTGTGGTTGAATCCATCATCCGCCGGCTTGCGGGTTTCTTTGGTGTGGAAGAAAAGGTAGATGAATGGCCGGAACTCAGGCCATTTTAAATGACTCCAGGAATTTGGTGTTGAAATTCCCGCTCTGAAAGGCCTCATTGCGCATGAGCTGCTGGTGGAAAGGAATGGTTGTCTTGACTCCCTCGATCACGTATTCGCTCAGAGCGCGACTCATGGTATTTATAGCTTCCTCACGGGTACGGGCAACCGCAATGATCTTTCCGATCATGGAATCATAGTATGGAGGGATCGTGTAACCTGCATACACATGTGAATCCACGCGAATGCCATGGCCTCCCGGCTGATGCAGGGTTGTGATTCTTCCCGGTGAGGGCCGGAAATCGGAATATGGATCTTCGGCATTGATGCGGCATTCAATGGCATGCCCCTGTGGTTCATAATCCTGACCGCTGATGGCTTCTCCCGCAGCGATCTTGATCTGTTCCTTGATCAGGTCAAAGTTGGTCACTTCCTCGGTAACGCAGTGTTCTACCTGGATGCGCGTATTCATCTCCATGAAAAAGAAGTCGCGATGTTTGTCAACCAGGAATTCAACAGTACCCACGCTTTCATAGCCGATCGCAGAGGCGGCCTTCCTGGCAGCCTCACCCATTTTCTGACGTAATTCGACGGTCATAAATGGAGATGGAGACTCTTCAACGAGTTTCTGGTGCCTTCTCTGGATGGAGCAGTCTCTTTCACTGAGATGACAAACGGTGCCATATCGGTCGCCAGCCACCTGTATTTCGATATGCCGGGGCTCTTCAACGAATTTCTCCATGTAGATGCCGTCGTTCTTGAACGAGGCGCCGGCTTCCGCTTTCGCCGTGTCGTAGGCCTTATCCATTTCACTTTCTTCCCATACTACGCGCATGCCCTTTCCACCACCACCGGCTGTCGCTTTCAGGATGATGGGATAGCCCACGTCCTTTGCCAGTGATTTGGCTTCCCCGATGCTGGATAGCAGGGATTCTCCACCCGGCACTACGGGAACACCCGCCTTGATCATCGTTTCTTTGGCAGTCATCTTGTCGCCCATGGAACGGATCTGTCCGGGTGTGGGGCCGATAAATTTGATATTATGTTCGCCACAGATCTCGGCGAATTTGGCATTCTCGGCAAGAAAACCATATCCCGGGTGAATTGAGTCCGCGTTTGTAATCTCGGCGGCTGCCATAATATGGGGAATATTCAGGTAGGAATCGGAACTGGCAGGCTTTCCGATGCAAACAGCCTCATCAGCAAACTTCACGTGCAGGCTGTCTTTGTCAGCCGTTGAATAAACGGCAACAGTCTTGATGCCCATCTCCCTACAGGTTCTGATCACGCGCAGCGCAATCTCTCCCCTGTTGGCTATCATTAATTTCTTAAACATCTTTCTAATTAGGTTTGGTTCACTGTTAGTGGCTTCCTAAGAAGGATCCACCAGGAAGAGGGGCTGATCGTATTCCACCGGGGTTGCATCTTCCGCGAGTATTTTTACTACCCGTCCCTTGATCTCACTTTCGATCTCGTTGAAGAGTTTCATGGCCTCTATGATACAAACCACTTTGCCTTCGGTGATCTCGTCGCCGACTTCTATAAAGGAAGGTTTGCCGGGTGTAGGGCTGCGGTAGAAAGTTCCGATCATCGGACTTTTTATGGTGACCATATTGTCGGTGGCAACGTCCTGGGCCGATTTGGATTTTTCATTTGCAGACGCTGAGGCAGAACCAGCTGGTGCTGGTGCAGGGGGCAGTTGTACCGGGTATTGTGGTGGCGGAGTACTGAACACATGTTGTACCGCTTCTTCTTTCTGCTTGATGGTGAGTTTAAATCCCTTCTCTTCTATGGACACTTCTCCGATATTCGATTTATTGATCATTTTGATCAATTCCTGAATTTGCTTAAAATCCATTTGAAACGGGTTTTTGATAAATTAATATCCTGGAAAACAGGGACTAAGATAAGGATTTACATATTTCGGATCAGCTATGCTTATTTTACTCGTTCAACATATTCACCAGACTTCGTGTTCACACGGATCAGTTCACCCTCATTAACAAACAAAGGAACATTTACTGTAGCCCCGGTTTCCACCGTAGCTGGTTTCAGTGTCCTCGTTGCGGTATCCCCTCTCAGACCCGGTTCGGAATAAGTTACTTTCAGTACGATCTTATCAGGAAGCTCTACACTCATCGGCAACTCGGTTTCGGTATTCATCAGCACAGATACTTCCTGGCCATCCTTAAGGAATTGAGGAGCATCCACCATGCTCTCAGCGAGGGTCACCTGCTCAAAGGTTTCCGTATCCATAAAAGTATAACCTGAATCGTCTTTATAGAGATATTGATATGCTTTTCTTTCCACCCTGACCGGGTATACAGTGTCTCCGGAATTCCAGGTGTGCTCGATGGAACGGCCATTATCCACCCCTTTCAATTTTGCCCAAACTTTGGCGGCTGCCCGCGCGGTTTTGTTCTGGCCAAATTCTACTACAGAATAAAGGCTTCCATCCAGTTTAAGGATCATTCCACGACTGATGTCGGCAGTAGTTGCCATAAATTCATTTTTTGTTAATTGAAATCCGATTTTGACAGCGGAGGGCAAAGGTAAGGGTAACTATTAATACATTTGTACCTCAAAACAACCTTGCATGAAAATCTGGATCCTAGTGTTTTTTACGTTCTTTTTCATCGGCAATGGAAAGGCCCAGTTTGCCTCTACGGAAGAGTCCGTAGCCGTCCAACAGAAAACAATTCCCCCATTTGAGTTGCAGACGGTAAGCAAGACTACTTTCACCAAGGACAAACTAAAGAAAAATGTTCCCCTGATCATCATTTTTTTCAGCCCCACCTGTGAACACTGTCTTCACCAGATGGATGATATGATGAAAAGGTCGAAGGATTTCAGCAAATTCCAGATTGTGATGGCCACTTTTCAGCCCGTTGAAGAACTGGTTGAATTCAATAAGAAATACCAGCTCAGCAAACACCCGAATTTCACAACCGGCCGGGATGAAAAATACATTCTGCCACCATTTTTTCGGCTTCAAACCTTCCCTTATTTCGCATTTTACGACAAAGGAGGAAAACTATTAAGCACTCATGAAGGAAATATTTCTGTCGATAAAATCCTGAAAAGAATGAAAGGCGGGAAATAGTTTACTTTTGAGTACACCCCCTAAACTCCTTTTATGAAGTCAGCCCTCCTATGCGCATTGTTATTGCCCATCCTGTCCTTTGCTCAGGACTGCCGGGCTTATTATTTTCTTCAGAATAATAAAACCATTGAGATGACGCTTACCGATAACAAGGGCAACCCATCGGGCAAGGTGGTTTACACGGTTAGAGACGTCACTAATTCAGGAGGAGTGGTCAATGCGAAAGTCAAAACGGAAACCTTTGATAAGAAAGGGAAGAGCATAGCCGTCGGCAACAGCAATATGGCCTGTGAGAATGGCATGATGAAGATTGACATGAAAATGAATATCCCAGTCCAGAGCGGCGGAAAACAAGACGACGACGGCGTTAACGCATCGGCGAAAACGGAAGACATGTTTATTGAATATCCCTATTCTATGAAAGAGGGAGATCTGCTAAAAGACGCGCGATGCGTAATGAATATTGAAACCCAGACCGGCATGGCCCAAAAACTGACGATGGACATTACCAACCGTAAGGTAGAGGGGAAAGAAAAGATCACTACATCAGCGGGAAGTTGGGATTGTTTCAAGATCACCAGTCACAGCAAAATCAAGATGGAAGTCATGGGAATTGGTGTTCCGGTTCAAACCGATCAGAGCGAATGGTTTGCGCCCGACTTTGGGGTGGTGAAATCCTCCACCAAGTATGGGGGGACAGAAATCACCTCGATTAAATAAAGCGTCCGTTTTTTCTCTTTGGGAAAGAGGAAACCTCACGCACTTTTTTTTAGAAAAAAAGTGAGCAAAAAAATCTGGCGCTGTCAGAATAAGCCCTAAAATTTTCTGCCTGCCGCTACGGCGAAGGAATGCTCCGGTCGGCTGTGGTAATTCTCTTCTGCAGTTGCAACTATTATCTTTATATTTTCAATCGTCATCTTCGCCGTTTTCCGCGGCACTTGAAAATTTTGCCTCCGCCCGCTTTTACCCGCCATAGCTCCCGAAGGGGGCGACGGCGGGCGTTCGGCCGGTCTTATTCTGAAGGCGCAAATACAAGAATCATTGTATTCTGGCCTTCGCGGAAAAGGCGAGACAAAAACCGGGTCGCAGGGCGTAAAAGAAAAACAGTTGATACTATGGCTGAGACTTATTCTTAGCCCGTAAGTCCTACTGTTGCCCGGATATATTCTCCAGTTGTGGCTTGTTTTTCTTTAGCCCGAGAGGCGGTTTTTCGCCTTTTCTCGCGACAGCCAAAGTTTTTTTGCGCTTCCTTTTTTTTCCAAAAAAAAGGAAGAAGGGGTCTCTCTCCTTCAGAGAAACAATTTTTTAACTTCCTTTTTTTGAAAAAAGGAAGGGCGGCCTAGCCTATAATAGTCCAAAATTGTTCGGCCCTATTTTCCCAGCTGTTTTCCATAGAAGCCTTTACCCTCGAAGCCCTTAGTTGTTCATTGTCCTCTTTTATTGCCTGGTCGATCATCTTAATGAAGTCTTCATTCGAGCCGGCGATGTAGGCATTGTTACTGAAGGAATCAATGTCAACAGAAAAATTCGTAGACACCACTGGCTTGCCTGCCGACAGGTATTCATTGATCTTTAAAGGATAGATGCTTCGCGTGAGTTTATTTTTTTTATAGGGAATGATACAGCAGTCGAAATATTGAAGGTAGGCTGGCAGATCCTGCATTTTCCGCGGTCCCGCAATAAAAATATTGGGAATGAATCTTATGCCGGCATCCTCGGCATAATCTCCGGTCACAGGACCTATCATATAAATGAGCTTGTCGGAGTGGTATTTCGCTACCTGCAGGAGCAGGTCGAAATCCATCCGGTATTCGATGTTGCCGATAAATCCAATGATGGGTCTGCCTTCGGGAAGATCCGGTGGTCTTGTGAACTGATTGCCCGTCGCCCGTTGAAACAACCTGGTGTCCGCTGCATTGGGATGAAGGAAAACATTTGAGGCAAACTGCGAGGCATGCCTCACCAGCTCAGTGGAAGTACAGAGCACCTTGTCGGCCTTACTGAAAATTTCTTTTTCTAATTCTATCCCATGCCTTGCAGTATAAGCTTCTTCGGCTATGTCGTCCATACATTGGTAGATGTATTGAAGAGGAGCAAGGTTACCAGGAAATGAACGAAGAAAAAAGGGATCATAAAAATTGATGAATAGAAATTCCCGGATGCTGTAGTCGATGATCAGCTTCCTGACGGTATTCAGCAGGATCCTGTCGTTTTGTTTGGATAATCCATCATATATTTTACCAGGGGGAAGAAAATTAACAGGATAAACGAGGGGTGGCGTGACTATAACAAAGTTGTCGGGGTAGGCCGGCGGATGGCTATAAGCCTCACGTTGATGAGTAAATGCTTTTTTCCTGGAGCGAATGCGCGGATGCCTGTTTTCCTTTATATAGTCCTTCCAGGAAAAGGGGTGTTCGATATAAAAAATACGGTTCGTCCTGGCCAGTTCCCTGCAGAGCGAAATAGCTGGCGAAGACACCGGGGCGTCCCACCTCGAAAGCGATAGGCAGATGAGGTCGGTCTTGCCTTTATGAGATGAAGAGGAATTCTCCTGCATAATCTTTGAACAACGGTAGAATTTTATCCTTGTCTGAAACTACTGCTTTCTCAAGAGGTATTTTCCAGTCGATTCCAAGTTCGGGGTCATTGTAAACAATTCCCCGCTCACTGTCTTTGTGGTAGTAGGCATCGCACTTATAAAGGACGTCGGCCGTTTCTGTCAGCACTGAGAATCCATGAGCGAAACCCTTAGGAATCAGCAATTGTTTTTTGTTGGCTGCCGACAATTCTATTGAAAAGGATTCACCGAAGGTTGGGGATCCTGCCCTGAGGTCTACCGCAACATCAATGATGGTGCCTTGCAGCGCTCTGACCAGTTTGGTCTGTGCATTTGGCGGAGCCTGAAAGTGCAGCCCCCTGATCACTCCATAGTTTGAATGCGACTGATTGTCCTGGACAAATTCTATATCGATTCCGTTGTCGCGAAACTGGCGCTGATTGTAAGATTCGAAAAAGAATCCCCGGTTGTCTTCAAAGACTGGCGGCTCGATAACGATAAGGCCGGGTATGGTGGTTGGAGTGAAAGGCATGATATTGACTTAAAAGTTAAAAATAAGAAGTAAGGATGGGAATGACCCTTCCTTTTCATTTTTCACTTTTACTCTTATGATACTGCTGTTCATAGTATTGCTGGTAGTCTCCCGACGTAACTTTCTTCACCCAGTCTTCATTATTAAGGTACCAGTCGATGGTTTTATCAATACCTGTTTCGAAAGTCACTGATGGCTTCCAGCCTAACTCTGTGGTGAGCTTGGTGGCATCGATGGCATAGCGCAGATCATGCCCTGGACGGTCAGTCACAAAATGGATAAGCTTTTCTGAACTTCCTTCCGCCCTGTGCAGTTTTTTGTCCATGATCCGGCACATCAACCGCACCAGGTCAATATTGGTCCACTCGTTGAGGCCCCCGATATTGTATTTCTCGCCTTTTCTGCCTTTGTGGAAAATGATGTCGATTGCCCTGGCGTGGTCTTCCACCCAGAGCCAGTCGCGGATGTTTTCGCCCTTGCCATAGACTGGCAGGGGTTTATTATTCCTGATGTTGTGGATCATCAGTGGAATCAGTTTCTCGGGAAAATGATGAGAACCATAATTGTTGGAACAGTTTGAGAGCAGTACCGGTGTCCCATAAGTGTGGTAGTATGCCATCACGAAATGATCCGAGGCGGCCTTGGAAGCCGAATAGGGCGAACGTGGATCATAGGCTGTGGTTTCCGTAAAGAGGCCTTCTTCGCCGAGGGACCCATATACTTCATCAGTTGAAACATGATAGAAGACTTTATCCGCCAGGTCGTTGTTCCAGAATTTTCTGCTGGCATTGAGCAGGGTGGCTGTACCCAGCACATTCGTCTTCACAAAGGCGAGAGGGTCGATGATCGAACGGTCGACATGACTCTCGGCGGCAAGGTGTATTACCGCGTCGAAACCATAGTCGCCAAAAACCTCATCGAGTTTCTTTTCATCGGTGATGTCGCCCTTTTCAAAACTATAATTCGGAGATGATTCGACATCCCTGAGATTCTCAAGGTTACCTGCATATGTTAGGGCGTCGAAATTGACTATCTGATACTGCGGATAGTTGGTGACGAATCTTCTGACGACATGCGATCCGATAAATCCGGCCCCGCCGGTCACCAGAATGGTCCGTTTACTTTTTTCGGTCATAAGCTCCAGTACTCCCTGCTTTTAATTTTAGATTTGAAGATTCCCTTGAGGTCGGCCACAAGGGCTTTCGGCTTAGTTATTCCGGCAAAGTAATCGTCATCTAATTCCAGGTAGGGTTTATGGGGCACGGTGATGATCACCGCATCGTAATTGTTTTCTTCCTTCTCACAAATTTTGAGCCCATATTCTTCATGTACCTCATCTCCCTGGGCATAAGGGTCTTCCACATCCACCTGGATGTTGAAAAGCAACAATTCTTTAACCGTGTCCACGATCTTCGAATTGCGGATGTCGCTCACATTTTCCTTGAAAGTCACTCCTTTGACCAGAACCCGTGGTTCATTTGAATTTTTGAGCACATGGGTAATGATCTTCCGGGCTACGTATTTCGCCATGTCGTCGTTGATAAAACGACTGGAGGAGATTACTTTAGATTCATAACCGAGGGAAGCCGCCTTGTAAGTCAGGTAGTAGGGATCCACACCAATACAATGGCCTCCAACAAGTCCTGGCTGGAATTTCAGGAAGTTCCATTTGGTACCTGCGGCCTCTATCACGTCGAAAGTGTTGATACCCATTCTGTCAAAGATCATTGACAGCTCATTCATCAGCGAGATGTTAAGGTCGCGTTGGGTATTTTCCACGATTTTGCTGGCTTCCGCCACTTTTATCGAGGTAGCCCGATGCACCCCCGCGTCTACTACGAGTTCATAGATTTTGGCTATCTGATCAAGGGACTCTTCATCACAACCAGAAACAACCTTCACCACTGTTTTGAGTGTGTGTTTCTTGTCGCCCGGGTTGATCCTTTCGGGTGAGTATCCCAGTTTGAAATCGGTGATCACTTTAAGTCCGGAAAGTTTTTCCAGTATCGGCAAGCAGTCTTCCTCTGTACAACCAGGATAAGTAGTTGATTCATACACTACATAGTCTCCTTTCTTCAGTACTTTGCCAACGGTAGTGGAAGCTCCGACTAAAGGCTTGAGATCGGGTACGTTGTGCAAATCAACGGGGGTTGGCACCGCCACTATGAAAAACCGGGCTTCTTTCAACACATCCAGGTTGTCGGTGAAAATGATGTCCCTATCCTTAAATTCTTCTGCAGGAACTTCTTTGCTGGGATCCTGGCTGTTGCGCATCATCGCGATCCTTTTGGAATTGATGTCGAACCCGATCACCGGGATCTTTTTGGCGAATTCCAGTGCGATGGGCAAGCCTACATATCCTAATCCAATGACCGCCAGTTTAGTTTTTTTATCCAGGAGCTCCTGATACATTTTGTTTTTTTTATGTTTTCCAGACTTGGGGGCGTAAAACTAATTATTAACCCATGAAGCGACGGGAATTTTACATCCTGCTAATAAATTCTTTGGGCTGTTTATACAAGTCTGCTTCGGGCAGGGATTTGAAATATTCATAGGTTCGGGCGAGACCTTCCTTCCTCGCGATCTTCGGTTCCCAGTTCAGGATCTTCCTTGCCCTGGTAATGTCCGGCTGACGTTGTTTGGGGTCGTCCATGGGTAAGGGCTTGTAAATGATCTTTTGTGCCGTGCCGGTAAGGGCAATGATCTCCAGCGCAAAGTCCTTAAGACTGATTTCATCGGGGTTGCCGATGTTTACCGGAAGGTGATAATCACTCATCAGCAGCCGGTATATGCCTTCAACGAGGTCATCAACATAACAGAAGGAGCGAGTCTGGCTGCCTTCTCCGAAAACGGTGAGGTCCTCTCCTCTCAGCGCCTGGCCGATGAAGGCCGGCAATGCGCGTCCATCGTTCAGGCGCATCCGTGGACCATAGGTATTGAAGATGCGCACAATCCTTGTTTCCAGGCCGTGAAAATTGTGATAGGCCATGGTGATGGCCTCCTGGAAACGTTTGGCTTCGTCGTATACTCCCCTTGGCCCGACAGGATTTACGTTCCCCCAATATTCTTCCTGTTGAGGATGTACCAGCGGGTCACCGTACACTTCGGAAGTTGAAGCGACAAGCATCCGCGCATTTTTGCTTTTGGCAAGCCCCAGGCAGTTGTGTGTGCCGAGTGAACCGACCTTGAGGGTCTGGATCGGTATTTTAAGGTAATCTATCGGACTGGCGGGAGAGGCGAAATGCAAAATAAAATCCACCTCACCCGGAACATGGATGAATTTGGAAACATCATGATGATAAAATTCAAACTGCTTAAGTTTGAAGAGGTGCTCGATGTTCTTGAGATCACCGGTCACGAGGTTATCCATCCCGATCACAGCATACCCCTCCTTTATGAAGCGGTCGCATAGATGAGATCCGAGAAATCCGGCGGCGCCGGTGATCAGGACTCTTTTTTCTGACATACTCAGTTTGTTTTTTGTTGTTGGCCTTTTTGCTCTCCCTTCATTGGAACGGCTGGTGCTCTCCCGATGCTTTCATAATAAAAGCCGAGTTCGCGTATCGCAGCGGTGTCAAAAAGGTTCCTGCCATCAAAAATGGCTTTATGTTTCAGCGCGGTGACCATCTTAAGAAAATTGGGCGTCCTGAATTCATTCCATTCTGTGGAGATGATCAGGGCATCGGCCTCTTCGAGGCACTCATACTGGTTTTCGGCATACTGGATCTTGTCGCCAAACAGTTGTTTGACATTGTTCATTGCCTCCGGGTCAAATGCATGCACGGTGGCGCCTTCGGCGAGCAGCGCATCGATCATGTACAGAGCCGGCGCCTCACGGATGTCATCTGTATTGGGCTTGAAGGAAAGTCCCCAGAAGGCAAATTTCTTGCCTTTAATGTCATTGCTGAAGTATTTTTTTATTTTCGGGAGCAGGTGCAGTTTCTGCTTGTCGTTGACTGCCATCACGGCCTCGAGTATGCGAAAAGAATAGCCAATTTCAGCGGATGACCTGGATAGTGCCTTTACGTCTTTGGGAAAGCAGCTTCCTCCATAACCGATGCCCGGAAATAAGAACCTTCGGCCAATCCTCTCATCTCCCCCAATGCCTTTGCGTACCATGTCCACATCGGCGCCAACCCTTTCGCAAAGCTGGGCGATCTCATTCATAAAAGATATCTTGGTTGCCAGGAATGCATTTGCTGCATATTTTGTGAGCTCGGCAGACCGTTCATCCATGAAGATGATGGGGTTACCCTGGCGTACAAACGGGGAATAGAGGTCGTTGAGAATCTTGCGCGCCCTTGGTGAAGATGTTCCGATTACCACCCTGTCGGGTTTCAGAAAATCGTCAACGGCCACGCCTTCACGCAGGAATTCCGGGTTGGATACCACATCGAATTCCCCGGAATAATTTTTTACGATTTCGGCGTGTACTTTTTCGGCTGTGCCCACTGGTACCGTACTCTTATCGATGATGATCTTATAACCATTCAGGATCTTACCGAGGTCGGCGGCCACTCCAAGTACATATTTCAGGTCAGCCGAACCATCCTCACCCTGTGGTGTGGGAAGGGCAAGAAATACTATGGCGGAATCCCTGATTCCCTCTTCGAGTGAAGTAGTGAAATGAAGTCTTTCTTCCCGCAGGTTTCTTAAAAATAACTTTTCCAGTCCCGGTTCATATATCGTGATCTGGCCGTTCAGTAATTTATCAATTTTTGTTTTGTCGATGTCAACACAGACGACCTCATTTCCGGTTTCCGCGAAACAAGTGCCGGTCACCAGCCCCACATATCCGGTACCCACTACTGTAATTCTCATGATCGCTTTGTTTATTTATGATTTAGGCGGGTCGATGGCCATCAAAATATTTTAGTATCGAGGTAGTGATAAAATGTAATTGCTCATCGTCCATCTCGGTATGTATTGGTAATGAAATAACACGTTCGGTAAGCCAATCGGTGGTTTTTAGTTCTGTCGCGGCTGCGTGAAAAGAAGCGAACATCTGCTGGCGATGGGCAGGCACCGGGTAATATATCATAGAAGGAATCTCTTTGGCAGTCAAAAATTCGTGCAGTCCCTGGCGGTCTGCATCGTTCAACACCAGGGTGTATTGATGGAACACATGGGAGGAATATGGGGCCCTGAATGGCACGGTGATATTTGAGTGTTTGGCAAAGGCACGGTCATAATAATCCGCAACCTTGTTTCTTGCCTTGGCATAACTGTCGAGATATTTGAGCTTGACATTCAGTACAGCGGCCTGGATCGAATCCAATCTGCTGTTGCATCCTACAACGTCATGGTAGTACTTGCGGCTCTGGCCGTGATTAGTAATCATCCGAATCTGAATCGCGAGCTCATCATTGTTGGTGAATATCGCTCCTCCATCGCCATAACAGCCAAGGTTCTTGCTCGGAAAGAATGAGGTCGTTCCGATGGTACCGATGGTGCCTGTTTTCCTGCCTTTCCCATCGGGAAAGGAATAGTCGGCGCCAATCGCCTGGGCATTGTCTTCGATCACAAAAAGTTGGTGCCGCCGGGCGATATCCATGATCGACTGCATGTCCGAAGACTGCCCATATAAATGCACAGGAACGATAGCTTTTGTTTTTGGGGTGATTGCTTTTTCTATGGAGGAGGGATCGATGTTAAAGGTCTTTGGATCCACTTCAACAAAAACGGGTTTGAGTTTTAACAACGCAATTACCTCAGTGGTGGCTATAAAAGTAAATGATGGGGTGATCACCTCGTCGCCCGGCTGCAGTCCGAGCGCCATCAGCGCGATCTGGAGGGCGTCGGTTCCATTGGCGCAGGGAATCACATGTTTTACTCCGAGGTAGCGGGAAAGATGGGAAGAGAATTCACTAACTATCTTTCCATTGATGAAGGCGGCAGTGTCCAGAACTTCGTGGATGCTGGCATCCACTTCCTCTTTGATCTTCGAATACTGTTGTTTAAGATCGACCATTTCTATCTGCCGCATACGCTGGATATCCTTTTAATAAAGCGCACAAACCTACTTTAAAAAAATGATTCTGACAAGGTTGTCGACAGCTAAAGGCCTGTTGCCGTCTGCATCTAATCATTACATTTGCCTGTGTTTCTGCTGATTTACAACATAGCCATTCGTTTATACGGTGTTGCAGTTAGAATAGCTTCCTGGTGGAATCCCAAGGCTAAGTTGCTGGTTGATGGGAGAGCAGATCTTGATGAAAAACTGTATTCGGAAATGAACGGAAACACGCGTCCGGTGATCTGGATGCACTGTGCCTCCCTGGGAGAATTCGAACAGGGCCGTTATTTACTAGAGAATCTGCGAATCACCTACCCCGATTGTTGTATCGTTATTAGTTTCTTTTCGCCCTCCGGCTACGAGATAATGAAAAATTACAGCGGGGCCGATCATATCTTTTATTTACCCCTGCCTACAAAAGAGAATTCCCGGAAGTTCATTGAGCTTGTCAATCCGAAACTTGTACTCTGGATCAAATATGAATACTGGTATCATTTCCTCAGCGAGCTCAACAAAAGAAATGTACCGGTACTATTGATCTCGGCTATCTTTCTTCGGGAATATGTTTTCTTCAGATGGTATGGCCCCCTGTATAAAAAGATGCTCATGTTTTTTCGATGGATCTTTGTACAAAACCCCGAATCGGAAAAAAGGCTGAAGTCTATAGGCTTCGGCAAAAATGTGTCGGTGAATGGGGATACCAGGTTTGACCGCGTGGTGGACATCGCCAGCAATTTTACTGAGCTGCCCGGGATAGCGGAATTTTGCGGTGATCATAAAACAATTGTGGCGGGCAGTACCTGGGAGGCGGACGAGGAGGAACTGGATCATTTCGCGAACCTGCATACCGAAAACCGTTTCATCATCGCACCACACGAGGTGGATGAGCAACACCTTAAAGACATTGAAAAGCTATTCAGGAACTCCATACGCTATTCGGTGTATATCCGCAGTCCGGATCAGCATGCCGGTAAGCACATCATGCTGATTGATAATATTGGTATGCTCTCCCGCCTGTACAAATATGCTACCGTGGTGTATGTTGGCGGTGGCTTTGGCGACGACGGCATTCATAATGTACTGGAAGCCGCAGTCTATGGCAGGCCCGTCATCTTCGGTCCGGTATTCAACAGGTTCAGTGAGGCAATCGGATTGCTGGAAGAAGGTGGAGCCTTCACCGTGGACAATGCACTGGAGCTGGAAAGCAAGCTGAATGAATTGCTTGAAAATCCCAAATTGTATCAGGAAAGCGGAGCCGCTGCTAAAAAATATGTGAACGATAACACCGGGGCGACAGGCAACATCATGCGTTTCATTCAGGAAAACCGTCTCCTGACCAACTGATAAAAATGGCGGGTGGTTTCTTTGTGTTCCTCCCAGCCCAGTTTCACTTTTAATTCTCTTTCTATCCAATATTCGGCTTCGGCGAAGATCCGGAAGCTGTTGATGGTCTTAAGGCTGCGGTCATACATCACCTCGTCTCCCCGGAAAAGTTCATTGATGAAAACATACCTGTCATTGACTCCGATCGCCTTCTTCAGGTCGCGGATGGGATGATCCTTCAGGATCTCGCCAATCTCTGTTTTGTTGTCTTTGAGTTTGTCATTCAGGGAAGCATCCCGTATGCCGATCATTTCATTGATCTCCTGGATGGACTGCTGCTGCGCGAGTGTGGGTATTTCAATCAACGGATTGAAGGAGAATTCCGGAATCGTATGTTTTTTCTCAGGTGGCGTTTCCCTCGCAACTGGTTTGTCCTTTATCAACGATTTGTACGGAATCTCGTCCTGGTCATCCTGCGCGATCACTTCCTTACGAGGAGCTGGTGCCGTATGCTCTGTTTGAGGCGGTTCCTTACGCGGAGCTGGAGTATGCTCTGTTTGAGGAGCTTCCTTACGCGGAGCTGGAGTATGTTCTGTTTGAGGAGCTTCCTTACGCGGCGCTGGTGACGTATGCTCTGTTTGAGGAGCTTCCTTACGGGCAACCGGTGCTGCCTGCTCTGTTTTCGCTGCAGGTTTTTGCTCGGCGACGGGCTGTTTTGCCACCACAGGTGATTCAACCGGTTCAACGACCCTGGCGGGTATGGGACGGGAAGCAACGGGTTCCGAGACAGGAGTCTCTTCCTCGTCGGGTTCATCAATGGGCAGCGACCTTAATTCGCGCGGAGCCGTTTTTGTTGGTTTTATTGGGATATTATTATGATATCTGACAGGTGGCAGATCGGTGTTTTCGTCATCAGTTGTGGTTTGCTGAGGCTCTTGCGCGTCGATCACTACAGGGCCTTCATCTTCGGTATTAACAACAGGGTTGAACAACTGTTCATCATCCGAATCATTAGATTCAGTGTATCCATTACGTGCAGCAGGCATGGATACCGACACCTTTGAACTGCCAGCAGCCGCAGCCCTGGCGGGCTGGGGTTTCGTCAGTTCGCGCTCGATGAGCATGGTTATTCCTAATAGTTTTGAACTATCGGCTTTTTGTTCGTATTGTTCTTTTAATTTGCTGATCAGTTCGGCTAAACGGTCCATAATCAATGGATGGTATGGTGGTGAAAGTATTTCAGGATAAAGTTAACAATTTTTGTTCCTATTATTGATTGGTAAATAGCTTCACACATATAATCGCACTGCTCAGGAAAGACTTGTTACTCGAAGTAAGACAACAATATGCTTTTTATGGCATTCTCCTTTATGTGGCATCCACCATTTTTGTACTTTATCTGTCGATGGGACAACCCGAGTCCGCCGTCTGGAATGGTTTATTCTGGATGACCCAGCTTTTCATTTGTGTAAACGCCGTTGCAAAAAGTTTTCTGCAGGAGAGTACGGGCAGAATGATCTATTACTACAGCATTTCCGGAGCCAGGAATTTTATTCTTGCAAAACTGATCTACAATGTCGGACTGATGATCGTTATGAGCCTGGTCAGTCTTCTGCTTTTCAGAATACTCTTGGGCGATCCGGTACTGTTTCCCTGGAGATTTGTTGCAACCGTCTGTCTTGGCGGGTGCAGCCTCAGCCTGGTATTCAGTTTCCTCGCCGCCATCGCAGCCCGTGCCCAGCAAAACGCCGCGCTGATTGCCATTCTGGGTTTCCCGCTGATTATACCGCAGATCCTTTTGCTGATGAGACTGGCCAACACCGCATTCAGCGATGCGATCCAGGCTGGGTTTGGGCAGATGTACACCGTACTGGCAGGTCTGGATCTGCTTGTTGTGGCGCTTGCCCTGATACTTTTTCCCTTCCTCTGGAAAGACTGAGAACTCCATTTTCTCTGGGCCATACGGATTAAAAATTTGAGCAGTATTGCACCTGTTTACCCTAATTTTGCGGACCCGGACGGCGGTCATCGTGCATTATCCTGATCCCTTGCCGGTAAAATCTGATCGATGCGCTGGTGGAAAATTTTATCTGTCGTTCTATTGTTGTACACATTCATCGGGGGATTCATGGTCATTGTCCCCGACATTGGCAATCTCCAGCATACGATCCGAAACGCCTTCTTTCATATCCCCATGTGGCTCACCCAATTTGTACTGGTCACGGTGTCACTGGTCTATTCCATAAAATATCTTGTTAAACCTGATGTAAAATCGGACATCTATGCCTTTGAGTTTGCCCGTTCGGGAATCCTGTTCGGCATCCTGGGCTTACTGACGGGAATGATCTGGGCTACTTACACCTGGGGTGCTTCCTGGAGCAACGACCCAAAACAACTGGGTGTGGCCATTGCCCTGCTCATCTACCTAGCCTATTTTGTCCTCAGAAACTCAATGACTGATCTGGATAAAAGGGCGAGGGTTGCTGCTGTCTACAACATATTCGCGTATTTCATTTATATACCCATGATCTTGATCCTTCCCAGGATGGTTGAATCCCTTCACCCGGGAGGAAAAGGTGTGGATGGAAATCCCGGCTTGAGCGGGGATGACATGAACACCGCCA
>Ga0193752_1000979_pt1 | contig 25142 bp, 46 predicted proteins | sample H1c1metaG_FD_144924 | JGI IMG/M metagenome (GOLD analysis project Ga0193752, IMG submission 144924) | Soil microbial communities from a riparian zone of the East river system, Colorado, United States - H1c1 | ecosystem: Environmental > Terrestrial > Soil > Riparian zone | place: USA: East River...
CCTCTTCCCCCTCCTACTGTCAGACCCGGGGGTTCGTGTGCGACACGCGGCGCCTCATGTACGCACACGTCGGGCGCGACTGACGTTTCCCCTTGACTTATCATGTGCACCGCGTGCCACCCCTCCCTACGCGCGCACTGGGTTGCTCGCACGAACAACGCGATTGCGCCGAACCAATCGGAGTGGCTTTGCGCCGCGCGTGCGAGGTCACGCGCACGGCACACGCGCCAGTCAGTGCACATCATGAGTAGCTCGCACCGTGCACTCGCCGAGCGCCCTAGTCGCAGTGCGCGTGCACGCTCGAACGAATACAGCGAGCGTGCGTCGAGCACGACGTCACGCCCACCCATGAGGTTGCGATACGCGTCGTCGTACAGGCGCGCGAACACGCGTTTAGATTGTTCGCCGTGCGTGCGTATCGTGTCGGCCGACAGTACCAACGCGCCGCGCAATGCGAGGCGAGCGGCGTGCGTTGACTTGCCCGCGCCCGATAGCCCGCACATGACATAAAGCGTCGTCATAGTGACTTCGCCGCCTCATACGCTAAGTGCAGCTCGTCTAAAACATCGATGCTCGGGTTACCTGACAGATACGCGCCGACGGCGACGACCAATCGCCGGTGTCGCGGGTATTCGGCTCGAGCTTCCCCACACAAGTCACACGACGCGTTGACCGGATGGTAGCCGTGGTCTGTACGTGCCGCGCAACGCACGACGACGCGCCCCCATGCATACGTTGCAGCGTGCGCGGCGAGCTCGTCGATCACGGCGACGTGTAGTGAGCGTGCTCGCAAGTCGCCGGCATCGTCACGCGCCGCCAACGCCGCCGTCACGCGCTGGTAGGTGTCGAACCATTGCGCAACGCGATAGTTAGTCCAGCTACTCACGTCGACGCCCTCCGAAACCGAGCGTTGCTCAACACCTCGGCAACGAAATAGGTGTCGCAATTGCTCATGACACCGGCGACGGTGCGCGCGGTGAAACCGGGTCGACCTCGGCACGGCCCGTCGTCATGCACGCCGACAAAGGTCACGCGCCAACGAGTCGCGCCGGTCGGGTCGACCTGGTCGAGCTCGTCGCCGACGGCGAGCGGCCGACCCTCAAACACCGGCACGGGGTTATCCTCGCTCGTCGGGTTGAGCGTTTGCTGAAACGACCATTCTAAGAGCTCTGCTACAGACACTTTCGACGGCAACGCGTCGCGGTGATGTCTCAAGTAGTCGGCGACGAGCTCGTCGAGGTGTTGGTGCAACAAGTAGTGTCGAGCCTGATGGTTCATTGTCCTGTTCTCCAATCTCGAAACGACATAGGCGCCTCGCCCTTGCCCTCGGCGAGTTGAGCGTACGTAAGCCACTGCACGACCGACTTAGGTACGCTCGACTCGATTTCTGACAGCGTGCGCGCCTCGTGAATGCCAGGCGCGTTGCGTGAGAGCTCGTCGGCTATCTGCAACGCAACATCAAACGTGCGACAGCGTACGAGGCTGATTTGCGTGCCGGGCAAATCCAACACCCAACGCCGTTGCACGTTGACTCGTTTGCGCGTGTGCACGTGGATTGCGGTTTCGTCGTCGAACGTCGCGCGCACGAAAATACGGCCTATCCAGAGCCCGTGTGCGATGCGAACGACGCCGCCGTGTTGACCGCACACGACCTCGGCGAGGTCGGGCAACGCGCGCACCAGCTCGGCGGCGGCGTCGATCACGTCAGGTCGGGCCTTTCGACGCGCGGCAAGTGCGCAGCCATGCCCCGTCGATGCTCAACGCGCGTGCCAATGCCCTTGTAACCGCACGTGCCGCATTCGATGTGAGGCCACTCGGACATTGAGTGCGAGTCGAGGAATGCGATTTCCTCGACTGACAGGTCGCGTTGCGTGACGTTCATGCACTTGGGGCAACACCGCTCGACGATGCGTCCGGCGTTGACCGCGTCGCGCAACGTGTACGTCGGTTTCAGTCGAGGCGCGCCGCCGAACACCTTGTTGACGGCACCGTCGTCGATCATGCGGGCGCGCATGTTGACTCTGACGACTCCGGCACGCTCGCCGAGCATGTCAGCGCCGTGTGCAGCTATCAGCATACCAATCGCGAACAACATGCCGCCGTCGGCGTGTGTCTCGAGATAGCCGAGGAGCTCGGCGGCGGCGTTACCGATCACTAGGTAGTCAGGGAGGGGCGGTGTGGCTGGGCTGGGTCGTTCAGTCATGGCTTGCCTCGTGTTGCGGTTGCGGTGTGCGTGACGTGATCGCCCAACCGCGCGACGGGTCACGCCGCGCGGTTGGGGCTCGGGTTATTTCTGGCGCGGCGTTCTGTGTGGCACGTCGGCGGCCGGTGCGGGCGCGGGCGACTCGGCCGCGGGTAGGTCGATTGGCCGATCGGCCGCGTCGGTGTCGAGTCGGCGATCGGTGCCGCCGGCCTCTAGCTGCGTTGCCGCCGCCTCGAGTGCGGATTGCACCTCACCGCTTGTGTTGATCGCTCGACCCGCACGCACGTCGTCGAGTGCCTGTCGGATGTGCCGCGCGTGTGTAGCGTTGTCTGTAGTAGTGGCCATGTCCGTTTCCCTTTCGTTTGTGGTGAGTACGTAAAACCCGGCGACGAGTGCGGCCTCATACGCCGTGCCAAACCTTGCCGTGTCGCTCGCACGCAACACGAATGCGATCTCGCGCAATCGGTTGGCGTGACTCTTGTCAGTGCTCAAGGGCTCTCCTCGATCACCACGCCAATCCAATCAGACTCGTTGAGCTCGGCAGTGACGTCGCCGTAGTTGGCATCTTGCACCTCGTACGCGCGTGACAACGACGCGACGTCGTTGTCAAACGTCAACACAAGACGCGCGGTGATGTCGACCGTGCGACCTGACGGATCGGTCGTGCGGTGATAGCGCAGTGTTTGGTCTGCGCTCAGTGACGGCAGTAGCTCTGAGAGTGTCGACATGTCTATTCCCTTTACCCTTGCACCGCGTCGGGTGCGATTGCGTGGCCAAATGCTTCGATCTTGTCGGCGAGCTCGCGCAAGATGCCGACGAGCGCAGCGCGTGCGAGTGCCTTTTCGGCGACGATGGTTGCCGCGTCAGCGTTGAGGTCGATGGCAAGCGTCACCGACACCGCGCCGCGGGCAATGGCGCACGTCACGTAAGCGTGCCCGAGCCCTTCGGGTCGCTCGACGTACTCGTCGTAATCAACCGACGCCTTGTCGGCGTACGCACTCGGGTGCATTCGCTGACGCGTGCCCTCGACACTCATGGGTCGACCTTGGCGATCGACGCGCGGCACGCGGCGTCCTTGGCTTCTAACAACTTGCGCAAGGCAACCGTGCGCTCGGGATTGCGTGGCAACGTGCGCTCGATTTGCACGGCGAGCTGATGGAAGGGCGCTGACACCAACTGCAACGGCGTCGGCAAGTGCGTGAATGCGAAAAACTGCATGATGTGTTCGTGCGGAATGGTCACGGTTTCACCTCGGCTTGTAGTTGTTCTGTAAGCCGCGCGTTGGCGGCGGTAAGCGCGGCGATCTTGGCCTCGTACGACGCTTGCTCAGTCGACATTTGTACGACCGCGTCGCGGCAGCCCTCGATCTGGTTTCGCTGGCCTTGCATTTCAGCCTCGGAATAGCCGCATGCGGTGAGCATGACGGCGACGACGAGTGCGGCGACGGCCCGACGTAGGGTCATATCAGTGCCGCCTCGACCGCGTAGTAGTACTCAGTGAGTCGCTTGTTTTCTTTGGTTTGTTGTGCGCTCGCAACTGTTTCAGCTCCAAAGCCTGCGTTTGAAGTTTGTCGCGCAGTTTTTTGCAGTCGTTCTTACTCACGTTGTTGCCTTTCGCGCGGCGAGCTCGGCACGTGTCGACGCGCGCACCGCCGCCCGCTCGGCGTCACTGCGCGCGTTCATAAGTCGCATGCCGGCGACGAGCACATCGGCATGGGTCGGCTCGCCGTACTCGGCGATTGAGCCAAACGTCGGGTGTTCGCAGCCGTAGAAAGGCTCGACGCGGGCACGCGTGCCGCGCGGTGAATACGCCGCCCAATAGCCGATGTTTTCGAGGGCGAGCTTTGTGATCTGGTCGGCGGCTAAATAGGGGTGGTGCGGTTCGAGAAACAAGCACACCGCGGCGAAGCAATCATCGGCCTCGGCTTGCGTGTTGACGAGCATCGCCCGGTCGAGCAACTCGCCGAGGTTAGGCGTACGGGCTTTCATCCGAATTCCCTTTCCATGCTGCGTTTACACGTGAGGCACAACATGTAGCCCTCGCCGTAACCGCCTCTGAAACGAATCGACGCTTGCTCACCCATGCCGAGATCGGGCCGTTCGCGCTCGACCTCGTCGAACCATTGATCAAGAGCATCGTGCGCGGCGATGCGTGCCTCGACGCGAAACTTTTCGCGGTACGCGTCGTCGTGTTTTTGTCGCTCGTCGGCACTCATGGCGACGCCGACGAATTGCGTTTTGACCTCGTCGCCGTCACTCACGATCGCGGCCTCATTCAGTGTGCGTGCGTACGTCCCTTTGTCGTCGTCACTCATGCGACCTCCTTAGGCGGCGCGCTCGACGGACGCTTGCCGATGCAAAACGGGATCGTCACCCGCCGTTCGGCAGGGTCGATCTCGCCGCAGTGAAAGCACTCGTGAGGCTTGAGGTGTCGCGCCTCGCGCACGACCTTGGGCGGATACCAATGCTCGGGCGGCGGCCCGTGCGCCGAGTTGCGGTACATCGCCGACGCAATCTCGTCGAGCGCCCAACCGATTACACCAGCCATCACGTCACCGCCCTTTTGCGTTCGCGCTTGCCCCACACACCGCAGCCGAGCACGGCGAGCATTTCTCGCGCACGCACTATAGTTTGTCCAATACAAATGGCGGCGGCGGCGTCGGCGCCAATCGGTGTGCCCGGCGTGAGGTCGCGGGCAACGATCTGGCCCGCGACGTGCGCCTCGAGAGCACGCGCTTGCTCGCGTGGCAACCGTCCCGAGCCCCATAGCGTGCGGCGCCACTCGCCCGCGGTGCGCTCGACACACCGATCACGTGCGAGCCCTAGTAACGACCACGTCTCCCGCCACAGCGTCGCCGTTTCGGTAAGCGACAACACAGTCGCCGTGTATCCCCCGTAGGGGATCTCAATATGGAGCGCGCACGGGATACCGAGGTACGCCGCCGCCGTCACGGCGCGGGCAAGCACGCGGTGACGGGCATCGCGATCGCGCGCGTCGCACTCACCGAACGCGTGCAGTGCGCCGCGTACGTAGACCGCCCAACCCGTGCGCCGCGCCGAATCGAGGCACGTGATTACGGCATTCAGCGGCGCACTGAGCGGCGGCAACGGCGGCGGTCGCTTGCGTCGGTACACGATGATCGGCGGGCGTCGGTTGCCCGCCTTGCCGGCCTTGAGTGCGCGCGGTGCACGTGCGCGCGCCGTCATGACTCAACCCCGGGCCGCGGGTCGAACACAAACCGCACACGACCCTTGAGTGTGGGCGGTGCGAGCGAGTCGATCGCCGCGGTGTAAATGGCCTCCATTGCGGCGAGGTGCGTTGCGTACGTCAGCCTTGGCTTGCGTGGTTTGCGCGCGGCGACACGCGGGCCAGTCGCGCGCATATAGCGACGCGCCACACGCCGACGACGGTTGACGACGATGCGTTCGCGGCGAGCTCGGCGGCGCGTCATGACGGCACCGAATCGATCCACGCGAGCAACTCGGGCGAGTACCGAACGCCGAGCCTAAAACGCTCGGTGCCGCCGACGGCGGTCTTACGCACGATCGTCACGGTGATGTCGATGCCCTCGGGCAACTCGCCGCGGGCACGTAGCGCACGCAACGCCCGTTCGGCGGCACGCTTTATCACCGCCGAGTCGGGATGCTCGTTGCGTGCAACGCTCGCCCGCACGTGCGGATCGCACTCGTCGAACACGGCCCGTCCGACGAGTTGTTCGCGCTCGGTTTTTGGCGCGGTCACGCCCAAGTAGGTGACCGTCATGACTCGCCCTCCCGTGCCATCGCCAACGTCAAAAGCTCGACGGCGTGCGCGACGCGGCGCGTGCGCATGGCACCCGACACGCACATGCCCGTCGCCGCCGACACAAGCGCGTCGACGGCGGCGAGTTGGGCCGCGCGGTGTTTACGCTGATAGGCGGCGTGACACGCGCGGCAATAGCGTTGCCCGCGTCGGTTGCGGGGCTTGTCGCACCTCGAACACGTTTTCGGTCGTTGCACGTGCAACGTTGTTTGACTTACACACTCGTCGCCGCTGTTAGCTACATTTATAAGGTGCGCATTATTCACTTTGACCCTCACATTTCGCCAACGGTTTGAGCTTTGGTTTGCGACCGCGTCGACGCTTAGGGAGCGTGCACGCCGCCCTCATACTCTCGCGCCAATACGACATGAGGGCTTGCATGCGTTGCGGGATCTCGATGACGGGCGAGTGGCGATGAATGCCGAGCTCGTGTCGCTGCAACGTTTCTGGCCTCAGGTCCATCAGTCGCGCCGCCTCGGCGATCGACAGTCGGTGCTCGCGTCGCCAACGCCGAAACGCGATCACGAGTGGATCGACGCCGAGCTCGGCGAGGTCTTTGCTCGTCAGCGTCACGCCGGCACCTCGTCACCGACGCCGACCGACAGCACGCGCACGGCGTACCAACCGAGCACGCGACCGATCGACCAACCGCGCGACGCGAACACGCCCGTCACCGCGCCAACCGCCTCGTCAGCCGATAGGCGCCACGATCGGGCGCCGCGCTTGCGCTCGCACCACACCGCGAACACCTCGGCTGACGCGCGGTCGTGCTCGGCGGCAAGGGCAAGGGCGGCGAGCTCGCGCCCCGTGAACGTGGGCCATGATCCGACTGACGCCGCATGCACAAGCTGCGACGTCGTCAGCACAACCCGTCCCGCGTCGATGTGCTCGCACACGAGTGTCGCCGACGCCGGCAACTCGCCGAGCAACCGCGCCGGTAGTGACAGCACCTCACGCACCGCGATCGGATCGGACGGCGCCGTGCACAGCGTGAGGGCCTCGGACTCGGACACCGCGACCGCCGCGACCGCCGCGTCGTCGTCGACAAACAGCCGGTACTGACGTCCGCGACTAACATGGTTCACATTGGCCATGTGTCACCGCCTGTCCCCGCTAGTGTCCCCGCCCCTACTCGCGTACTAACGCAACGATTCCGCGCGTGTACCCGAGGTCCCCGCCTGTCCCCGCGAAATTTAGATAGGCTTAAGGAGAATTCTCGTCTTTTCGAGGGCGATCTCTCAAAACTAAGAGAATTCTCCTTAAGCCTATCTGTTTTAGGCGGTGCCACGCGGGACCGGCGGGTACACGCGCGGAATCGCAGGCGAATTCTGTCACCGCTCCCGTCCCCGGTGTCCCCGCCTAGCGCCCTCATGTGAGGCCCTCGTCATTTTCGAGGGACAACACAACTAACCGGGCGCGACCGTCGGTACCGAGTCTGACTTGCTTATCGAAGTGACCGGGCTCGCACTCTATCCAACCGCGACGCCGCCACTCACCCAACACTGTTGCGCTCGACAGCTTTCTACCGTCAAGAAAATCCCGCAACGACTTGGGGATAAAAAGCACCTGTGACACCCCTCGGCGAAAGCCATAGCGGGTCTTGTGGGTGTGCTTGGGTTGCTCGTGACCATTCGATTCCGTTTGAAGCTCCGGAAAGGCGTCCGATTCCTCCAATACCCATGACTTGACCAGATCGAACGCACGCTCGGCGAGCGGTTGCACCATCTCGCGCCGCTCGGCGTCGAGGAAAATGGATTCCATCGTCGCGCCGAGCGGGTCGCCTATCCCGAGCGAGGCGGCGATCATTTCGGCCGTCATGAGCGTTGCGAAATAGCCCGCGATCCTCGACTGAAGCGGGTTTTGATTCTTCTGCGCCGCCGCCCGCAAGCGTTTGGTGGCGGCCCGCAACGACGCACGAAACGGTGTCCAGTCGTCGATCGTCAGTAGGTTCTCAACCCATGCCCGGCCGAACATGCCCGACTCGGCGATGCACGATTCGCGCAAGTCGTCGATCGCGCGCGCGTCGAGCGTGCCAAACGTGCGCACGGGCAGCTGTATCACCCGCACTTGCGCGCCCGTCATGGTGTTGTGATCGGCGAGCTCGCGTTCGCCGGTCGATAGCAACACCGTGCGCCATGACAGCGTTTCACGTAGCGACAGATCGGCCTTGCCGCGCGCACGACCGCCGCCGTTGATCAACATGTACAGCGACCGCTCTAGCGATTGCGCGTCGCCCGACCCAACCTCGTCGTAGCACTGCGGCAAGTCGTTGAGCACCGACGCGCGCAGCTCGGATGCAACGCCGGTCGTGTTCCACGATCCGAGCCATTGATCGTTATTGGGATCGCCGAACACTGACGCGGCGATTTTCAACATCGACGTCTTGCCGCGCGACGAGTCGCCCGTCAGGTGTACGGCAAAGTTCGCGGCGGCGAGCGGCTCTAAAAGAGTCGCCGCAAGCGCACCGCAAATCATCGTCGCGCACGTCGCGTCGGCTTCCCACGCACGGCGCAATTGTTCGATGTGCTTTTGCAGTGACCCGCGCGCCTTGAGTGCGCCGAACATGCGCCGGCGATCGCCGCGCGTATCGATCGTCAGCGTGTGCTCGCCGCCGTCGGCAAAGATCGGCTCGTCGAGTACGAACACGCGGTCGCCGTCGATCGTGTGCCAACCGGTTTTGCCTACGCAAAACACGCGTTCGATGTGACCGGCGTTGACTCGCTCGAGCTCCTCGAGAAAGTCGACGATGCGAGGTGCACTGTTCGACGTGACCGGCGCGCCGTAGGTGCCGAGCTCCTTGACCATGGTGCGCGAGTCGATCAACGCGCCGCGGTCGGCGACGAGCGTGATCCACGATGCGTCACGCATGTACGTGATCTCGGTTCGTTGCGCGTGCGAGTGATGATCCTCAAGCTGACGCACTATCAGGATCGGCGAGCTCGCGATCTTGACGTCGCCGTGCTTGTCGTCGCCGCCGATTTTCCACAGCGTGCCATCCTTTTGAATCTCGTATCCCTCGGGCAACCGCAACGACTCGGACACCGGCGCGCCCTCAAGCGCACGGATGCCCTTGGCGAGTTGGTAGGGTGACGACACGTCGAGCGGTTCGATTGGCCCGGCGCTGTCGACAAGCGCACGCGTCGGCGCCTCGCCGAACACGCCGAGGTAATCGTCGATGCCCTTTTGCTCGCGCGTCGGCGGCGCTACGAACCGCACCGACGTCGCACCCGCAGCGATCAACGCGCCGGTCAAGCGACGTGCCGACGTCATGAGTTGGTCGTTTTCGCGCGCGTCGTAATCGAACACGATCACGTGTTGACGCCCGGCGATCGTGACGTGCTCACGTACGAGCGGTGACAGTCGCCACTCGCCCGTGTCTTCGCGATGCGGCACGTCGTGCCACATGGTCGCGCCTGTTAGGCCAATCGTCGGGTACCCGAGTTGATCGAGCGCTAGCGATTTCTTTTCGCCCTCAGTCCATACGAGCGGCACGGCGACGTCGCGGTACATCGTCGAGCGGCGCGCGCGCGGCGGGAAATACACGAGCGCCATGCCCTCGCCCGCGGGTTGCTCATACTTGACCGCCTTGCCTTTTTTGTTTTTGCGCGGGTGCTGAGGCTTGACGCGGTAGGCGTAGGGCTCGGACTGGCCCGGTAAGAAAAGGGGAAACACAAGCGCGCCGCCGTGGTGACGCGCGAACGAACGGCGGCGAAGTAGCTCGGCGATGGCACCCGAGCGGCCCTCGCTATACAGCGCGGCGAGCTCGACCGTTTCATCGGTCAAACCCGACGCGCGCAACTCGGCGCGATGCACCTCGCCGAGTGCGCGCTTGTCAGGCAAGGGCACAAGACGCAAGTGCGACTTGCCGGCGTCGACACCGCCGCCGCTATCGTGATTCTCTTCTGTCATGCGCCGCCCTTACGCGTGCGCCCGACGACCGTTTGCCTTGCCCTTGGCTTTGACCGGCTTGCCCTTGAGCTTGCTCACTTTGGGCTTGCGCTTAGAGGCGGTGAGTTTCTTGTCGGCGGCGGCGATTTGCTCGGACAGCGACGCATCGACGTCACCGTCAGCGTCGTCACTCGTGTCGAGAAAATCAGGCTCGGCACGCTCGACCTCGCCCGGGCCGTCGTCACCCTCGTCGCTCGGGAACGAAAGGTTGCCTTGCAAATCGGCTGCATTCATCGGTCGATTCTCGACCTCGGCGTCAGTGTCCGTACGTACGAGGCGCCAAAGTTTCTCCGACTCGCGAGCTTTCCAGCGACACGTGACGTTACGCATTTCCTCGCCGGCCTCGATCGTGTGCGCGAGCTTGTTGCGCAAGTCGACCTGTTCGAGGATCTGTTTATTGGTCGCGCGGCGGTCGGCTTTGAGCTTGTCGATTTGCAGCTCCGACTCTGCCATCGACTCGCCGCGCGCGAGCAACTCTGTCTCGGTGAGCTTGCAAGGCAACTGTCTTTCGACGGCGAGATCTTTCCCGCCGATCGATGATCCGTTCGCTTTCATGTGGGGACCCTTTCGTGTCGTGTCGTCAGTGCAACATGCCGGGCGTTGCTTTCGCCTCGGCAAGAAACCACGCCAACCAGTCCGGCCCGAGCAACCGTTTCTCGATCGGGATATGCAGCGACCGCGCGAGCACGATCGCTTTATCCATGCCGCTGGTGATCCCGTAATCCTCGTAGACCGCGACGAGGTCGGCGCGTCGCAGCCACGCGCAATGCGCGGCGATGCCCGCGGCACGGTGCGCGGGCAGTTGGTCGTTGAGTACGCGCGGGTATTGGAGGTGCCCGAGGAAAGGCGATTCGTTGCGGCGTAGCAACGCGTCGAGCATGCACGCGTCGGCGTACATGACGTTGCGTTCGACCTCGCCGCTAAACGGCGACTCAATGCAAACGAGTTTCACGCGGCCCGCGCTTTACGCTTGCGCGACTTGGCGGGCTTGACCTTACGCGGCGTGCGCGGGCGATTGATGCGCGGTCGCGAGTTACGCGACGTCTTGCCGTTCGACACCGCGGGCTTGCAGAGCTCGGCGATTGTCACCTCGCCGTTGGTGGCTGCACTGAGTTTTTCGGCGGTGTCGTATTTAGGCGTTTGCGTGCCCGAGTAGATTGCGTGCACGGTCGGGTAGCAAATGCCCGACCGCTCGGACAATCTCATCAGTGCGCCGCGCCCGTTTTGCCCTACCCAATCGGCGAGTCTCATAGAGCCAAGCTTTATAGCGCTGACACGATTATCGTGTCGAGACCATAATGCTCAGGCGCACCAAATACCACCTATTTTAGTCATGTAACTTTACGGCGGCGGCTGACTATTGCGCCAACCTAACAAACCGTGCGAAATCTTCGGCCGTGACCCGCCCCAAGGTACACAGCGACCCTCAATTCGTTGACCCGCTCGCCGAGCCGACCACGCATCGTCGTATATGGTCGGCGTATCTGAAGCGTGACATGACCCGCGCCGCATTCGCGCGCGCGGTCAACGTCGATTACTCGACGGCGTTCAATTGGGACATGGGCAAGGCCACGCCCGACCTCGGCACGTTCCTTCGCATTTGCAGCGTCGTTGGATACACCCCAAACGAGATAGCCTATGGGCACAGCGCGGTGCCCGGCGAACGCAAAGCACTCAAGGAAGATGAGATTTCACTCGCGTGGCATGACTCGGGCGCGCCTCACGAGGCGGCGACGACGTTGTTTCAATTCAAGAGCGGCGACGGTCGATACATCTTCATGACCCGCACGTTCGTGCGCGCCTATTTCGACAAGTTCGCGCAAGTGTTTGACCGTCCCAAAGACAACGCGCTTGTCGCGCACGAACAGTCGCTAATTCACGCCACACAATCGGACGCGCTAGTGCATGCCGTGACGTTAGGCGCGCACCCCGTAGCGCCGCCGACCGCGGCGGCAAAAAAGAAACGCAAAGCCGCGCCGAAACGCAAGCGTTAGCCGCACAGCATTACGGCGAGGTTGACGGCTGCCGAGGCGGGTAATCGAGCGAGCTCGCTGCGCGTGGCGAAGCGCCGTAAAGCGCGGTGTGCGATGGCAATTGCGATAAACCGCCCGTGATCCGCGCGCGCGAGGTCGTAGGCGAGTTGCTTGCCTGTCACGCGTTGCGTGACGCGAACGCCGGGTCGCAGCTCGAAACCAAAGCAAACCGCGAGCACGTCACACGGCGCGGGCAGCCGCAACAACGTGTGTGACTCGACCTCGCGTCGAACGCGCAAAAGAACAGTCGTGTCTGAGTCGTGCGCTATCACTTCGCTCGGTTGTCTTGCCCGCGGTTGCACGTGTTGTGACCTCCCCGACTTATCAAACCTCGCGCCGCGTTGCACGTTTAGTTCGCACTCCCGCGCAGCGCCGCCGACCCGGGCGATCTATCTGCGATTTCCCGACTACTTGGAATCCCTCTTATAACACCGACGCTATTTTCGTCGGAGGTTGTACGTCCTGTGATCCCCGCGCGCACGATCGGCAAACGTTTAGTGTCCTAACGCCATAGTCCGATCGCCAGCGTTGGCCGTGCCGAGTTTATCGTGTTGACACGATTATCGTGTCGCAACTATAAACGCGATCCACTGCAGTACGGCGCGAGGATCCCTCATGGCATGGGACTATCGGCGGTACGGGTCGGCAATCGATCCGATCCATAAATCGGCACTCAACGACATCACGGGCGATTGGGGTTGCCCGACACGGTATCGCTACCAGCGGGACGCCGAGGCGTCGGGCACGACACGGGACGTCATGCTCGCGCCCGTGCGTGGGGATGCTGCGTGCGGGACGGCGACGCATGAAACGGTTGCGCGTGCGCTCAACAACCCCGTGTCGCGCGATCGCATCCTCACCGGGCCGGGCGCGGTGTCGGCGGCGGATATCCGACGCGTGCTTGTGCATGAGCTCGAAAGTGAGATCGGGCCGCGTCGCGTCGAATGGTACGACAACGACCGCGACACGATGATCGCCGACCGCGTCGCGATGATCGTCGGGCTGTTCGACAACATGTACAAGTACGTCGCCGAGGTCGTGCTCGTCGAGCCCGCGTTTGTCATGCGGATCGGCACGCACTGGCTGCAAGGCCACATCGACCTCGTGTACCGCCCGCGCGGCGCGCCAATCGGTGAGGTTGCACTCGCCGATTGGAAAACGGGCGCGATGCGCCCCGATCAAATCGAGCTCGATCATGGTTGGGAAGCGGGCATTTACAGCACGGCATTGCACAGCGGCTATTTGCTACCGCGCGAGGCGCTCGCTGTCACGTACGACGTCGACAGCAAAGAATGGACGGCGAGCCTCGGCATGTTCGCGGTGACGCACCCGTCGAAATACATCGCCGAGCGCATGTGCTCTGAGCGTGCGCTGACGGGCGCGGCGGTCGCGATGCAGACGCACGGCAACGCCTCGCTGACGTCGCATCTGCGAACGCTCGGGCGGTTTCCGTCGGAGATTTATCACGTGCACTTGGCGGACTACGTCCCGTACAAGCGCGCCGGAAAGAAGAAAGCCGAGCGGCCCGAGGATCTCAAGTTCTACCAACGCTCGATGCCCGGGCAAGTTGCATACGTCGCCGGCGACACGCGCGGGCCAGCGTGGTTGCCCGTCAAGATTAGCGAGCACGACATCCCGCGCGTCGAGCATCGCTTGCGCAACATCGTCGGAATGATCCGGATGGGTCGCTTCATCGATCAAGTCGGCGACCGGTGCAAGCGTTGCCCGTTCGCCAAGGACTGTCTGACGACGGGCTATGCGTTGCGCGGCGACGAGGCGAAAGCCGTCGAGCGCGTGCTCAAGGGTGTTGACGCCGACTCCGCAGCCGAGCTCGACGTCGATCGTGATTGAACAAAGGGTGAGACAAATGACGAAAGCAAAAGCAACCGCTGTAGCATCGCCGCCCGCCGCCGCCGACAGCGGCGCGAGTGCACTCGCAACCGTCACGCTCGACGAGCTCGACGGGCTCGGCGTCGACGACGTCGTCGCCAATGACGACGGGCTCGGACAGGTCGACGCCGACGACATCAAGATCCCTGTCTACGTGCTCAACATGAAAGGCAAGGGCGCCGACGGTCGCGCGATCCCGATCGACGAGTATTACAACACCGTCGACGAGACGTCGAAACGCTCGGTGAATGCAGCGTTTTTGCATCTACACAAATCGCACCTCTATTCGAAATGGAACAACGCCGAAAAGCGCACCGAGATCTCGTGTCGCTCGTACGACCGCGTGACGGGCACGTGGGTTGCCGACGGTCACTTGCGCCAGTGCAAGGGTTGCCCTGACTTTGAGTGGCGGCGCGCCGACGGCAAGCGCACGCGCAATTGCGGGCCGGTCTACAACATGTTTTCGATCGACCGCGACGATCACATGCCGTTTGTCATTCGCTACAAGCGCACGTCGTTGCCGGTGATCAAGCAACACCTGCAAAAGCACCACATCGGCCGGCGTATCGCCAAGGTGCGCGACCCCAAAACCAACGAGCTCAAAACCGAGCGCCTCAACTATCCGTTGCAGGTGTTCGCGGTGACGATGGAAGCCGAGATCTCCGACGGCAAGGGCGACGCGTATGCGGTGCCGACGTTGGTGCGCGGCCCAGTGTTGTCCGCCGAGGAAATCGCGAGCCTCACCGAGTCGGCGCGCACGTTGCGCGAGTCGGTGTTGCCGATCCTCATGCACGTCGAAAAGGTCGCAGCCGAGCGCGGCGAGGGCGACGACAGCGGCGGCGGCGACGGATCGTTCGAGCCCAACAAATACGCCGCCGACGAGGGCAAAGACTTCGCCGGCAGTGACGCGCCGAACACCGGCGATATCAAGTTCTAAAAGTCTGACCTCGGAATCGGCGTTCATTTCGACGCACCCGTCACCGCGCCGAACACCTCCCGAACAGTGCGCTTGTTGCCATGCAAGCTCCAGTGCGGCCGGGGATGCCATCACTTGAAACCGATTCCGAGGTCGACCCCTACGGGGGAAAGGTTGTGTCTCATGACTGTCATCCGGACCGATCGATTGTCGTCACTCAAGGGCGAGCTCGTTGTGTGGCGTGAGGTGCGGGAGGGTTGGGGCTACGGCGAGATCCGCACCGCCGATCGAAAGGACGTCGCAATCACAGGCAAGGTGCACATGGCCCGAGTCGGCGACACGGTCGAGTGTGAGGGCCGTTGGGTCGAGTCCGATCGGTACGGACCGCAATACAAGATCGTGTCGTGCACGGTCGCGCAACCGGATAGCGCCGACGGCATCGTTGCGTGGTTGGCGTCGACGTTGCCCGACGTCGGCGAGACACGCGCGCGCGCCCTTGTCGACAAATTCGGCGCCAAGTTGTGGGACGTGATCGAGCATCGACCCGACGAGCTCGCGTCGGTCAACGGAATCACCGCGGCGCGCGTCGAGGCGATTTGCGCGGCGTACCATTCGCACCGCGCCGACCGCGACAACATGATCCTTTTGCGCGGTTGGGGACTCACCGATAACCAGATCGCCAAGTGCATTCAGACTTGGGGCAAGGTCGCCGACATCGTCGAGATCGTGCACGCGAATCCGTACCAACTCAGTCAATACGTGTACGGCTTTGGTTTCTTGCGCGCTGACAAGGTCGCCTCCAAAGCGGGGATCCCGCACGACTCGCCGCCTCGAGTGCGGGCGGGAATCGAACACGTGTTAGACGAGGCGGCGACCGCGGGACACTGCTACATGGCGGGCGCGGCGCTGCAAAAGATGGCTAGCAAGTTGCTCGGCGTCGCGCCCGAGCTCGTCGCACACGGCATCATCGAGGCGGCGCGCGTCGGTCGCATCGCGCGGCGCGGTTGGCGCATCTACCCGATCCGCCTCGACGACGCCGAGGATCAGTGCGCGCGCCGGCTCGCCGAGTTGATCTCGTACGCACCCGAGCTCGGCGGCACGAACGTTATTTCACTCGCCGAGCGGCGGGCGGCGGCGGGCAAGGCATGACGACGGCAACTGAAATCACGCTCGACGCATCGCAGCTGCGTGCGGTCGAGCTCGCGTGCACCGCGCGCGTTGGGCTAATCACGGGCGGGCCGGGCCGCGGTAAGACGACGTGCCTCAAGTCAGCGCTCGATCGAATGGACGCTGACGGCGTGACGTACTTGCTTGCCGCACCGACCGGCAAGGCGGCGCGGCGCATGAATGAGACGACGGGGCGCGTCGCGAAAACGTTGCACCGCTTGTTGGAATTCCATCCCGTGCACGGGTGGCAACGCAACGCCGGCAACCCGCTCGACGCCGAGTGCGTGCTCGTCGACGAGTCGTCGATGATTGACGTCGAGCTCGGCGCGCGACTCTTAGAAGCAGTCGACAAATACCGCACGCGCTTGATCTTGATCGGTGACGCCGACCAGTTGCCGCCCGTTGGGCCGGGCCGCGTGTTCGGCGACCTCGTCGACGCGGGCGTCGTGCCGACGGTTCGTCTCGACACGTTGCACCGCTCGGCGCGCGAGTCATGGATCTTTCGCAACGCGCCGCGCGTGCTCGCCGGCGAGCTACCCGACCTGTCGCCGCAAAAAGATTTCATGTGGTATCCGGTCGACGACGCGGCGGCGATCTTGCCGACGATCAAAAACCTCGTGTGCGACGTGTTGCCCGAGTACACGGTGCAACACTCGGGCGGCGGCGACACGCAAGTGTTGATCCCGCAACGCCCGGGCGTCGCCGGCATCGTCGCCGCGAACCGGTTGCTTCAGAACGCGATCAACCCCTATCCAAAAGACTTGCCGCGGATCAAGCGCGGCGACGACGGCGACGAGCTACGGCTCGACGACCGCGTGATTCAGACGCGCAACGACTATTCGATCGGCGTGTTCAATGGCGAGGTCGGCCAGATCCGATCGATCGAGGGCGGCAAGGTCGTCGTCGATCTCGCCGGTCGCGACGCGGTGACGTACTCGATCGAGCAAGCGGGCGCGCTGCAACTCGCATACGCGCTGACGGTGCACCGCTCGCAAGGGTCCGAGTTTCCCTGGGTCGTCGTTGTCTGTCATTCGACGCACTCATTCATTCTATCGCGTCAGCTTTTGTACACCGCGATCACGCGCGGCAAAGCGGGCGTCGTGCTCGTCGGCAATGAGCAAGGGTTGAAACACGCACTCGGCGACGCGCACCCGCCCAAACGAAACACGGCACTCATTGAACGCATGCGAGGTGAGATATGAACGACGACAGTCACGACGACGAAATCATCGTACATCCTGCCTTGCGCAAGGCGGCGCACGCCGAGCTTGATCGTTGGCTCGGCGATTGTTTGGTCGAGGTGATCGCGGGTTTCCAAACCGGGCACTTCGGCGAGGTCGGCACCATTCGGTTCCGCGCAACCTCCGACGACACGCGCTCGCTCAATGTCGCGGTTGAGCGCGTGTACGAAAAGGATCTTTAGCAATGCCAACGCTGACGATCGATCCCTATCCCTGCTATTGGCCCGACGGTTGGGCGCGCACGCCCGATCACCGACGCACCGACGCGCCGTACAAGGTCGAGCTCGGGCGCGCACGTGACGAGCTGATACGGCACCTCAAGCTCGACCGCGCGCGTCAGATCGTGATCTCGTCGAACGTGCCATTGCGTCGCGACGGGTTGCCGCTCGCCGGGCAAAGTGAGCCGCGCGATCCCGCGGTCGCTGTGTATTGGGTCGAGCATCGCGGCGCCGAGGGCGAACGTACGCTCGTGATCGCGTGCGACCGTTGGCGCAAGGTCAAAGACAACATGCGCGCATGCGGGCTCGCGATCGAAGCAATGCGCGCCTTGCGCCGGTCGGGTGCGTCGCAAGCGTTAGAGCGTGCGTTTCTCGGGCTCGCCGCGTTGCCGGCGAATGCGGGCGGGCGCCCTTGGCGTGAGGTGTTCGGCACACAAGCGACGGGCATTACGCGCGACGAGCTCGAAAGGCTTTACCGACACCTCGCGGCGTTGCGGCATCCGGATAGCCACACCGGTTCACACGAGGCGATGTCCGAGCTCAACGCGGCGCACGCCGCCGCGCGGCGCGAGCTCGGTGCATGAGTCGTAACAACGCGCGCGCCAACGGTCGACGACAGAAAGGACTAGCCATGCCACGCGGATTTCTAGACAAGCGACACGAACGCAATGACGACGACGACGAGGTGTCGTTTGACGACGCGCAAGCGACGGGTGAAACCGAGGCGGCGTTGTGCGTCGAGCTGTCGACGCGCAAGGGACCGATAGAAGTGTGGTTTCCGAAGTCTCAGATCAGCGACGACTCGGAAGTGTACGCACTCGGGCACAAGGGCAAGCTCGTCGTGACGCGATGGATCGCCGAGCAAAAGGAGCTTGCGTGAGCCCGAGCGAGTTTCAGCACGCGATCCGCACGGCGACCGGTCGCGAGCTACGACGGTTGCGGCATCGCGCCGGGCTCACCGCCGCCGAGCTCGCCGACCTACTCGGGTCGCACCGTCCGATCATCAGTCGGATCGAGCGCGGTACGCACACAACCAAGGTCGACACCGCGGCACGGTTCGCGCGCGCGTGCGGCGGCGGGCTCGGGCACGTGCTCCTAGCGATCGATCTTGAGCTCGGCGCGTTGCCGCGGGCGCCGTCATGACACGCAAGCCCGCGCCCGCCGCACCGACCGGGCAACTAGTCCCGCTAACGACAGCGGCGCAACGTTTGGCGGTGTCGCCGAAAACGTTGCGCCGCATGATCGATCGTCGCGAGGTGCGTGCGGTTCGCATCGGTCACGGGCGCGGTGTGTTGCGCATATCCGAAGCCGAACTACAACGCGTTATAGACGAGGGCACGATGCCGGCGTGACGTCGAGGCGCATTGCCGCCTCGATCGTGCGTGCGTCGTGCGGAATGTTTTTGACGACGCCCGTGTAATGCTTTTCGGCGATCACGACGCTATGCCCGAGGCGGCGAGCGCTCATATGTGCCGACGCCGCGCCAAACACCGACGGGGCGCACGTGAGAAACGTTCCGCACGTACACCGCAACGCTTGCGACGTAAAGGCGGGCGATCCGTACACGGTAGCGAGCAGCTTGCGCGCTGCCTGTATGCGCCAACGCGACCAGTCACCGAGCACGAGCTCGTCGGGTCGATGGTTTTTGGCCTCGCTGACAATCGCTTTTAAGAGCGGCGAAATGTCGAGGTCGATCGATCGCGACGCGCGGGTCTTAGCAACGCTCGATCGCACCTCAATCGCGTCGACACCAACGTCGCCCCATTGAATCCCGAGCGCCTCGGATACGCGTAGCCCGGTCAGTAGAATAAACAGCACTAGGGGCAACGTCGGCGGCGCGGCGGGTTGCGCCGCGTCATGCCGTCGGCACGCCGCAATGATCTCGAGTAACTGGTCGGCGCGAACAAACTCGCGGCGCTCGGTTTCGGTTTCGAGTAGGTCGAGCCCGTCGGCGATGTCGTCGCGGGTTAGGCGTAGAATTTCCGCGGCGCGTAGTTTGTTCAGCACCGCCGAAAGGTTTTTCAAGTCGCGATTGACTGTCGACGCAAGGATCGGCTCGGCGGCTCGGGCCGCCGCGAATTGCACGAGGTGACCTTTTGAGAGTTGCCGCACCACGCGGATCGCGTTGGTGGCGCACCAATCACGAAACCGGTCGCACGTGGCGCGGTAGTTATCCCGCGTGCCGGGACGCAATCGCTTGCCCCACAGCTCGAAATATCTGTCGATCGCGCCGGGCTTTTCGAGCGTGCCAAAAAGCACGAGATCCGCCTCGGCGTGCGGGCGGGCGCCCGCACGGATCTTGTCGCGGCGATCTCGAATCCGCTTGTGCACCTTGACCGCATAGTCGCGGCGGGTGTCGGCGTTCTTACCCTCGTCGTCGGTAAGCACGTCGCGCGTGAGCTTGCCGGTTTCCGGGTCGACGTACCGAGCTCGCCAACGCGGTTGTTTGGGAGGCTCGGGTGCCATCAGAAACACGCCGCGGTGAGGCTTACGGACGGGCGGGCGGGGACGCTTACGGGCGGGTGTGGCGTCGGTCGCCGGGACGATTTGCGGGACTAAATAAAGGGTCGTGCTGTCCATTGTGTCTACTGTGGGTTATCGCGTGTGTCTTATAAACCTAGGGGATCTAGGCTAGTTGCGGCACGCGAGGGACAGTATATCGCGTCGCCACCACAATGTCTTCGGTACAGGAAGTATTCGAGCGCACGGCGTGGCGCCCCGGGCCTAAGGTGTCGGAACCATAAACGGTTTTGCGATAATCGTCGCCCGCCCAAAAGTCCCAAGCGGGACGGTTCGCGGGACGATCGCCGGGCGGGCGCACGGTGCGCTAGGGGTGACCCGTCAACCGCCGTGACTGGTCGGGTCACGGCGGTTTTGGGGAGGGGGAAATCCCGCGTCGGGCATATACAAGGGCATGCCCGATAAGACCGACCCGCCCGCCGACGACGAATACGACCACATGCCCGGCGCATTCCGCGACGAGCTGCGTGCCCTCGGCGACATCGCCCGCGCCCTTGAGTCGCTGTCGCCGCCGCGCCGAGCTCGGGCGGTGTTGCTCGCCGCGCTGTCGGTCGCGCCGCGGATCGTGCCGGATGCGACCCTCGCCGCGTTGATCGAGGCGGCGCGTCAACCCGAGCCCGCGCCGCGGATCACGAGCGGCGGCGGCAGCTATTCCAACGTCCCCAACGAGAAGCACTCGGTAGGGGTGGTGACGTCCATCGACGCGGCGATCGCCGACATGCAACGCATCGCACTCGGCGACACGCCGCGCACCATCAGTCAACGACGCGACACGCAGCCGATCTCGCCCGCGATGTACGACGCCCTATTCGCCGCGCCCGACGCGGTCAAGTGCGTGCATTGCGGGTGCGACGAATTCGAATCATCGACCGTTGCGAGTGCGAGGTCGGTGATCCGCGTCGACATGCACTGCAAGCGGTGCGGCGCCGAGTACTGCACGCGGAAATAAAAAAACCCTCGGGCGCCGCAACACGCCCGAGGGTCCGACCAATTCGCGCACACAAAACGAGGCCCGCCGAGTCTACCACGAGTCAGCCGTGCAAGTGCACGCACGCCGCCGACATCCCGCGGCACGTCGTGCGGTCGGGCTCGCCGCGCGGTTTGGTGGCGAGGGCCGCAAGCGCGATCAACAAGAGGGCGACTTGCCCGCGGCTCATATCGGTTCGCCTTGCGCGAGTTGCGCCGCGAACCATTCGATCACCAACCACGCCCAATACTCTGACGACGCGCCGCGACCGTCGAGTACGTCGTGCGCGCACGCCGGCAAGTTGGCTTTTGGTTGCATGAGTTGCATGTTCTCGAAATGCACCGCGTCGCACTCGTTACCCGTCACGATCATGTACTGCGTTTCCGTCGTCACTTGAGGCCCCTTGGTTCGACGCGATTGTTTATAGCGTCAGCACTATAGTAACGCGGTCGCGGGACCCGGCCAATGTGGGCTAGACACCCGAAACCGTTTATAGCGAGGACTTGATAATCGGTTTGGCGCGCCTGTATTCTCCCGCCGCTGTCTCAACCACCAACGCGAGAGGCTTTCACATGGCAAACAAGACAACGGCGCGGGCGATGCCACGCGGCGCAAAAACGAATTTCGTCTTGACGCACATCACGAAACGCGCTGACGAGATCGTTGCGCTCGCCAAGCAAAAAGGGATCGTGATTAGTCCCGGCGTCGTGCACTCGATCCGATCGGTGTTGCGCAAACAAGGGTTTGGGCCGCAATCCGAGGCGGTACAAACCGCGATGATCCGCCGTGTCGGCCACGCGCCGCCGCCGCCGAACGACAAGCGGGCGGCGTTGCGGCGGTTGATCGTACAGGTCGGTTACGATGCCGCACTCGCCGAGCTCGACAGGCTCGGGAAAGAAATCGACAAGGGCACAAAGTGACGCAACCCGCGGCGGCGCCCGTTCGACGCCGCCGCGGTTGCATGACAGAAAGGGGTTTGTGATGCGAATCAGATTCGGCGAGGGCAAATACGATCACGTCGTCGCACTCATCCGGCGTAAGACCAATGCCAAGCACGCAATGGCGGTCGTGCTCGACGGCAACAAAGGGCACGGGTTTGCGATCCACGTCGGCGGCGTCACGCAACCCGAGCGCATCGTCAACACGAAGCGAATGATCGTTGCGATCGCGCAACTCGGGTCGGCGTTGGTCGAGGGCTTGTCGCGGTTGCGCGAGATGACGCCCGAGCAAGTCATGCAAGCCATGCACGACGAGCAACGCGGCAACGACCCGACGGTGCGCGTCGAACCGTTCGACCTCGAACCATCGCCGCCGCGGTGCACGCATTGCGGCGCGAACTTGCCGACGCCGACACCGCCCGCCGCCGAGGTGCATTGATGTCGCGGGTCGATGCCGAGTGCGGGTGTTGGTTCGATCGCGGCGAGCTCGTCATGTGCCCGGCGCACGCCGAGGCAAACCGCAAGCTCAACGGCGCCGACGCGCGGTACATGCACGCGTGTCGTGATTGCCTATGGCTCGGCGCGTTCGATCGATTCGATCTGTATTGGTGCCCGCAGCTTGGTTTTACGGGCTCGCCCATGCCGACCTTGATCGCGCGGTACGGCAACGGGCCGAGCGAGTACCTCACCTACAACTATCGGCTCGTCGGGAGCGACCCGCGTCACGCTGTTTTCGCCGAGGCGTTGCGACTCGCGCGCATTGCGGGCCTTGAAACGTGAGCGTTGAATCTCAGCTCGCCAGCATCGCCGGCATACTCGACGACGTGCGTGGTTGCTTGATCGTGATCGTGTTTTTGCTCGTGTGCATTCTGGTCGGCGTGTGCGACGTCGCAAAAAACGACGCGCCGCCGCCCAAACAAGTGACGGGGACCCATGGTTGACGAAATCACAACCCGCGAACGCATCGAACGCGCGGCGATGCTCGGCAACAAGCGCGCCGGTTTGGTCGTTGTCGGCGTGTTGCGAACATACCGCGAAGCGGTCGCCGTGCTTTTGCGCGAACGCTACCGCGATGGCGAGGTCGACGCGGTAGCGTTGCGTCGGTTTGCCAACGCGATCGACGACGCTGAAACGGCGTTTGATAATGAGACTTGGGCCGACTAACGCCCGAGCTCGACCGCCGCGGCGACCGCGCGCACGAACTTGCCGAGCGGGAAACCTGGCCCGGGATCATGGTGCTTGGTTTCGTGCCACGCGTCGGCGACGTACGAGTGCGTCGTGATCCCGTGCTCGCCGGCAACGAGCCCGCGTGCGTTCACAACCCGCGGCGGTATCGACCATTCGAGACACAAATCCGCGCACAACCGCGCGGCGATCGCGAGCATGGGTAGTGACAGCGCGTCGAACCATTGCGCGCGGGTCTGTGACGCGCGCCCGCAAAGCTCGACGCCGAGCCCGCGCAAGTTGCCCGTGTGCCCGCAATGAAACGCGACGTACTGATCCGCGACGCAATGCGTCACCGAGTTCGCGTCGACGATGTAACCCGCCGAGCGTTTCGGGTCGAGCTTCGGATCCTGAAACATCGCCGCCACATCCGTGTCTTTAGTCGTGCCCTCGTGACCGTCGGTGCAATGCACGACGATCAACGTCGGCGTGCGAACCACACGCGAATAGTTTCGCAACGACGCCGGCCGATGGTTGAGGGTAAACGCCGGCACGGCGACGATCGCGGGCTCGCCGATCTCGCCGCCCGCTGGTGGCATCGACGACGTCGTCATTGGGTCACCTCGTCGGCGACGTCGTCGCGCGGCGGCGGGCGCGCTGACATTTGACGCACGTCGTCGAGCGACACGCCGAGTTGTTTGTAAATCATCCGTTCGAGTACGACTTGCGCGGGCTTGAATCCGAGCTTGCCCCAAAGCCAAAAGCCAACGCCGCACACGCAACCCGCATAGAACGTTTGCCCTTTGAGCAACGTCGCCGACAAGACAAAGCAACCCACTATCAGCCCGACACAACCGGCGTGGATGCCGAGCAAGATCCCGCGACCGGTGTCCGAGTTGGTGTCGTCGTCAGTCATGATCCATGCCCTCTAAACCGCGTTGTTGATTTGTACTGCGGTGCCTCGTGATCGATCGTGACCTCGGGCTCGTCGCCGTCGGCGGCACGCACGGGTATCGTCGGCGCGTTGTGCGCGTGCTCGTATCCGAGCGCAAAGCACGCGAGCCCAAAGTCGCGCAACTCTCGCAGCATCGCAACGTCGACGATGACACCGCGTCGTCGCAGCTTGCTCGCGAGCTCGTCGAGCTCGTCTCGAATGATTGCGCGTGCACTCATTTGTCGGGCCGCCACGCTGTCAGCAACGCCGCCGCCGCCGCGCCGCTCGGGTCGTTGGGGTTGGCTCGCAACGCCGCATTGTAGCGCTCGGCGTAATACGCGCGGGCACGATCGATGTACGCGCCGCGTGACGGGTCGCGCGAATACTCACGCAACACCTGCAAGTCGGCGTGCATTTGCACGACGTGCGACCACACGGCGACGAGTTCGAGCGAGTGCGCTTTTGCGAGCGACGACGCGGTGAGCGCGTCGGCTTGTGCGGCTTTGGCGGCGGTGACAGCTGGCCCGACGCGCGTACCGACGTAGTCAATCGACGCGCGATTGCCGATCCACTGATAGCCGCCCGTGATGACGCTAAGCACCACGGTCGCCGGCAACCACGTTAGGACCCGCGCGATCCTTTGTACGACCGACGCGGGGACGTGGATCGATTGCATGGCTACCCGAGGCGGATCATGACAGCGATCAACGCCTCCAAACAAACGCACACCGCGATCGCGAGTGTCTGCCAACGGACGGCACGTCTGAGCGCGGCGAGCTCGGCGGCAAGGCGCAACGCCGATGGTGACCTCGGCGCTGTGCTGTGCTCGCTAAACGTCATGTGTGTTGTGTCCCTATATCACGCGGCGACGAGTCGCAGAATCACCGCGCCGTCGGAGCCAACGGCGCCCGCCGTACCCACGGCGCCCGCACCGCCGGTCGATCCCGCGGCGCCGCCGCCCGGACTACCACCCGATCCGCCGCCTCGCCCAAAGCTTCCCGACTGGCCGGGCGTACCGGGCGAGCCATCGCCGCCGACGCCGCCGCTAGCGGCGCCACCAGCACCACCATTGCCACCCGCGCCCGACCCCGCGCCCGAGCTCGGCGCGTGCGTCGGTTGCACCACCGATAGCGTTTCATTGCCGGGCGCACTAGGGCAACCCGCGCCGCCGCCGCCGCCGCCGCCGCGGCCAGATCCGGCAC
>Ga0193752_1000980_pt1 | contig 25112 bp, 24 predicted proteins | sample H1c1metaG_FD_144924 | JGI IMG/M metagenome (GOLD analysis project Ga0193752, IMG submission 144924) | Soil microbial communities from a riparian zone of the East river system, Colorado, United States - H1c1 | ecosystem: Environmental > Terrestrial > Soil > Riparian zone | place: USA: East River...
AAAAGGCATCCGCCAGGTGCTCGAAGCCAAGGCGCAGGGTTACCAGGCGCTGGTGATGAGCGCGAACAACGATGCGCGCGCGGCCGCGACACTGCTGCTTACCGAGAAACTCGAGACTCTGGTTGCGATGCAGGTCGAAGCCATCAAGGCCATCAAGATCGACAAGGTGACGGTATGGGATGCCGGCTCGCATGCGAATGGCGGCACCACCACATCTAACTTCCTTGCCGGCATGGTGAAGAGCCTGCCGCCGCTGCACGACGTGGCGGCGATGGCGGGATTGGATCTGCCCAAGTTCCTCGGGGATGCGAATGCTGCATCACTGCCGGCGCCGAATGGGCACGACAGCAAGTAGATAGTTGGGGACATTCCTCGTTTCCTGGCAAACGGGGAATGTTCCCATTAGTCGGCGGGAACAGTCCGCCCGGCGGCCCAGTCGCGCAGCTCGGCGATCTTCTCGCCCATCACCACCGACAATGGCTTGGTTGCTTCGAATTCCGCAGCGATCAGGCGTGCGTTCACCGTCTGGTTGCTCGAATGCGCCGTGTACAGCGCCGACACCACGGCCTGCTCGAGCTCTGCGCCGGAGAATCCCTCGCTGCGCATGGCCAGCGCCTTCATGTCAGGTTCTGACAATGTGACGCCACGTTTTTTGCAATGAATGCCCAATATTTCCAGCCGCGCAGCAGGTGTGGGCAGGTCGACGAAGAAGATTTCGTCGAAGCGCCCCTTGCGCACCAATTCCGGCGGCAAGGCGATGATGTCATTCGCCGTGGCAACGATGAACACGCGTGCGCGTTGTTCGGCGAGCCAGGTGAGGAACGCACCCAGCACTCGACGCGATGTGCCGCCGTCGCCGTCTGCGCTGCCGGCCGAGAGTGCCTTCTCGATCTCATCGAGCCACAGCACGCAGGGCGCCAGCGCCTCGGCCGAGGTGAGCGATTCGCGCAGATTCTTTTCCGATTCACCGTGCCACTTGGAATACAGCGCGCCGAAATCGAGGCGCACCAATGGCACGCCGAGCACGCCGGCGGCGGCACGCGCCGCGAGACTCTTGCCGCAGCCCTGCACGCCTAACAACAACACGCCCTTGGGCGCGTCGAGCCCCGGCGCGCTGCCGTCGAACGCGGCCTTGCGCTGCAGGATCCAGCGGCGCAAGTTCTTCATGCCGCCGACTTCGGCGAAGCGCGCGGTATCCGGCTCGAAGGACAATGTCCCGCCGCGATTCAGCAGCTGGTACTTGGCGGCCAGCAGCGGCGTGATGTCGGCCTCGGTCAGCGCGCCATCGTTGAAAATCGCCTGTCGCGTGAGACGTTCGCAGTCACGCAGCGTGAGCCCGGCGAGATTTTCGACCAGTTTTTCCACCACCTTGGCGTCGATACTCGGCATCGCACCATTGGCCTGGGCCCATTCGCGCGCCATGCGCATTACGATCATGTGGCGTTCGTTCTTGTCGGGCAGCTTCACCGCGAAACGCGCCGCCAGGTAATCGAGTTCCTGCGGCAGTTTTATTTCGTGGCTGAGCAGTACTATGGTGCGCGCGCACTTGTTGTATTCGAGCGCGATGTCCTTGAGCGTGCGTACGAAGACGGGATTTTCCAGATACGGATGAAAGTCGAGCAGCACGTAGATGCCCGCCATCGTCGTCGCCTTGATGTGGCGCAGCAGCTGGTCGGGCTGCGACAGCGTCCTCTGCGCGCCGCCGAGATCGACGTCGACGCGCAGCAGACCTTCCGTAACTGTCCACTGGAAGACGCCCCAGCTCTTGCCGCGCTGCGCCTTCATGGCGGCCTCGCGCACCAGCTCGATCGCGCGCGCTTCCTCCCGGCTTTCGATGACCACCAGCGCCACGCGGGAGGCGAGCAGGGTCTGCAATTCCCCGGCGGGGGATGGGTCGGCAGGGGCCAGGGATTTCATGAGCGGGGCACTTTAGCAGTTTGTCCATTTCTGAGCCCATTGCGAGACCGCGATTCTCATGACACCTTCATGCGGCTTCCCTACAATTCGCCCCTTTTCGAAGGAAGGCCCAAGCGGTGCTGACAAAGACACGCAAGAGCGCGACGCGCAGGTTTATCGATCCGTTCAAGACGCCCGAGATCAAGCGTCTGGTGGCGGAATTCGGCTCGCCGCTGTTGATCATCGACTGCGAGCGCGTACGCGAGCAGTACCGCAAGCTGCACAAGGCGCTGCCCGGCGTCGACTTGCATTACGCGCTCAAGCCCCTGCCGCACCCGGCGGTGGTCGAGACCATCGTCGAGCTCGGCGGCTGGTTAGACCTGGCTACCACGGGCGAGACGCAGCTGGTCACCCAGCTCGGCATCGATCCGGCGCGCTGCATTCACACCCATCCGATCAAGCGCGACATCGACATCCGTAACGCGCTGCACCTGGGCGTCAGGATCTTCGTCGCGGACAACCCCGACGAGGTGCGCAAATTCGAGCCGTATCGCGACCAGTGCGAGCTGCTGCTGCGCGTGTCGTTCCGCAGCCCCGGAGCGGTGTGCGACCTGTCGCGCAAGTTCGGCGTGGACCCCGAGGATCTCATCGAACTCGCGCGCCTCGCGCGCAAGCTCGCGATCCCGGTGCGAGGGCTGTCGTTCCACGTCGGATCGCAGGCGGCGGACGCCGGCAAGCACGTCGAAGCCATCGAGGCCTGCGGGCGGTTGCTGGCGCAGGCGCGCCGCGAAAAGTTAGGCGCCTTCGACACGCTCGACATCGGCGGCGGTTTCCCGATCGAGTACGCGCAGAAGGTGGCCGACATTGGCCGTTTCTGCGCGCCCATCCGCGCGGCACTCACCAAACTACCGCCCCGATTGCGAATCATCGCCGAGCCCGGGCGCTACATTTCCGGGCCCGCGGCGATCGGCGTGTCGTCGGTGATGGGGCGCGCCAGGCGGGAAGGGCACTGGTGGTACTACCTCGACGACGGGCTGTACGGTTCCTACAGTGGGCAATTGTTCGACCACGCCAAGTACCCGGTCGAATCGATCAGGGAGAGCGATGAGAAATTCCCGTCCGTGCTCGCCGGCCCGACCTGCGACAGCATCGACGTGATCGCGGAAAATCTCATGTTGCCTGCGCTCAAGGCCGGCGACCTGATCGTCGGCCGCTCCATGGGCGCCTACACCTGGGCAAGCGCGTCCGAATTCAACTTCTTCCCGAAGGCCACGGTGGTTTCGGTCAATCGCAAGCCGGGTGATACCGGTTCCGTGGTTCCGCTGCCGTTCTGAATCTTGCCGGGCCGGCAGGCCCGGCCGCACACTGCGCGCCATGCGCCTGTTGCTCATCGGTTGCCTGTTGTTGGTATTGGCGTCCTGCGCGGCGATTCCGCCGGCGCGCCCGCCCGTGAAAATAGGTGAAGAATTCACGCTCGCACTCGGCGAGTCGGTAGGCATCGAACAGAAGAATGTGATCGTGAAGTTCGAAAAGGTGATCGAAGATTCGCGTTGCCCCATGAATGCGCGCTGCGTCTGGGAAGGCAACGCCCGTATCGCGCTCAGGGCGAGCGATGCCGTCGAACGCCGCTACGAGCTCAACACCAGCACGCGTTTCAACACGCGTGAGAAAATTGCCGACTTCGTGATCGAGCTGCGGCGCCTGGAACCCGATCGCCTTGCGGGCGCTCCGACCAAAGGCTACGTTGCCACGTTGTTTGTTGGAGCTCCATGACCGCGATCCGGACACGCCGCCGCTGGTTGCACACGCTGCTCTCGGCAAGTGCCGGGTTGTCGCTCGGGTGTCTTGGGCTCGCGGATGAAACCGCGGAAGCGAAACCCGAGGAGGCCAAACTTCCCGAACGGAACCTCGAACTCTTCAACACGCATACGAACGAGACGGTGAACGTGGTGTTCAAGCGCGGTGACAAGTACGATGACACGGCACTCGCCGCGCTCAGGAACGTGCTTCGCGACCATCGCAATGGCCAGAGTCATGACATGGATGCCGGGCTTTACGATCAGCTCTACGAGCTCGCGCTCGCGGCAAAGTGCGAACCGCACTACGAGATCATCTCAGGCTATCGATCGCAAGAGAGTAACGACAAGATGTCGTCGAAGCAGGGCAGCGGCGTCGCGAAGAAGTCGCTGCACATGCAGGGCCGCGCGATGGACGTACGATTGAAGAATTGCTCGTGCGAAAAGCTGCGCGATCTCGCTCTCGCCGCGAAGAAGGGTGGCGTGGGTTACTACCAGCGTTCCAACTTCGTTCACATCGATACAGGGGCATTCCGCACCTGGGTCGGCTAGACATTCCTTGCGCTGGTGACACATGGAACAACGATCAGAAGAGAATCCCGTGCTCCTCGAAACCGCAATCCATCGTCGTGTGAACGATGCGCGTGCCGGCCGTGACAACACCGTGCTCGGCCGCTGCGCCTCGGGATGGGCCGTCTTCGGTCAACAGCAATTCGTGCAGGGTTACCTGCTGCTGCTGCCGGACCCGGTGGTGCCCGACCTCAATGCGCTCACGACCGAAAGGCGCTCGCAATTCCTGCTCGACATGTCGCGCCTCGGCGATGCGCTGCTGCGCACGACTTCGCCGGTGCGCATCAACTACGCGATCTTCGGCAATGTCGAGCCCGCGCTGCACGCGCACGTGATTCCGCGTTATCGCAGCGAACCAAAACACATGCAGACCCAGCAACCCTGGGCCTATGACTGGAGCGCGGCACCGGCGTTCGACTTCAACGCCGCGGAGCCGCTCATCAAGGCATTGCGCGCGGAGCTGTCCGCGCTCGGCACGTTGCGCACGCCCTGGTGACCGTTCAACCGCAGTACCTCGCGTACCTCCTCGAACAACTTGCGGGTCTCGGGCGGTTGCGCTCACGGCGGATGTTCGGCGGCGTGGGGCTCTACAGCGGCGAGCTGTTCTTCGGGATCATCGACGACGATACGGCGTACTTCAAATCGGACGCCAGCAACAGTGCCGACTACACCGCGCGCAACATGCCGAGATTCATGCCGTTTCCGGAGCGGCCCGAAGCGGTGATGGCGTACTACCAGGTGCCCGCGGACATCATCGAAGACGCCGAGTCGCTCGTAGCCTGGGCGCGCAAGTCGGTCGCCGTCGCGTTGGCCTCGCACGCGGCAAAGGCCGGGCGCAAACCACGCGCGAAGGCTGCGACGAAGAAGAAGACCGCGGCACGCGCCAAATCGCGCAAGCGCCGCTGAAGCCGGTTCTCAAGCCACGATTGCGCTGATTCTCAGACGCGTGCCTGCGCGATGCGTACCAGATCGCCGATCGACTCGACCGGCGCGGAACAGGTCGCGCCGCGACACACATACGCGCGCGCGGCCGTCCCCGCTTTCTTGTCAGCGATTGCCGCGTCGAGCCCGGTGGCATTCGCTGGAATCGAAAACACCAGCCGGTGCGGTGCGTACAACTTGCCGAGCTCGCGCTGCCAGCTGCCTGCGGCCTCGGCTGGCTCACGAATGATCACGATCTCGGGTGCTCCGAGATATTCCGCCAGCGCTTCGAGCAGGCTCATGTGCCCGTGCGGAAAGCGGTTGATGGCCAGCCACGCGGCACGCAGCGTGCGCTCTGCCGCCGTCAGCCAGCGGCTTTCGCCTAACAAGTATCCGGCGCGGATCAAGGCGCGTGCCGCGATGCCGTTGCCGGAAGGGATGGCATCGTCGCTGAAGCTCTTGCTGCGATGGATCAGCGTCTCGTGATCGTCCGACGTGAAGAAGAATCCACCCAGGCGCGCATCCTCGAAGTGCGCGAGCATGGCGTCGAGAACTTCGCGCAGCCAGGCAACGTCTTCATTGCGCCAGCGAAGCTGCAGCATCTCGAGCAGCGCATGCGCGAGATAGGCGTAGTCGTCGAGGTACGCATTGAGATGCGAGATGCCGTCCTTGGACGTCGCCAACAACCGGCCGTTGCGCCAGAGGTTGGCGCGGATGAATGCCAGCGCGCGCTCCGCCGCTGCACCCAGGTCCGGGCGGTCCAGAGTGCGCGCTGCAATGGCCAGCCCGCGGATCGCGAGCGCATTCCAGCTGGTGAGAATCTTGTCGTCGAGTCCGGGCCACACGCGCTGACTGCGAATCGTCAATAACTTCTTGCGCGCGCTTCCGACCTGGCTTTCGACCGCGGATACTTCGAGTTGCAGTTCCTTCGCGATCTCGGCGAACGACACGAACACGTGCGTGTGCCAGGCACCTTCGAAATTGGGCTCTTCATCGAACCCGAAGCGCCGGCTGAATACATTCCACTCGAGCGGCGTGAGCGCGGCGCGCACTTCCGTGCGCGTCCACACGTAGAACTTGCCCTCGTGGCCTTCGGAGTCCGCGTCGTAGGCGGAATAGAACCCGCCCCCCATTCCATCGGACGAGGCGTCTTGCATTTCGCGCAGCAGCCATTCGCCGGTTTCGCCGGCGATCCGCCGGAAGAACTCGTCACCGGTGGCGAGCGCGGCCTCGGCATACGTCGCGAGCAGCGCGCCATTGTCGTACAGCATCTTTTCGAAGTGCGGGATCATCCAGAACTGGTCCACCGAGTAGCGCGAAAAGCCGCCGCCCAGCTGGTCGTACATGCCGCCTTCACCCATGCGCGTCAGTGTCAACGTGGCCATGTACAGGGCGTGCAGGTCCGGCGCCTGCGTCACCGCGGTCGAATGCCAGTGGCGCAGGAGGCGATCGATCGAACCCGGGTGAGGAAACTTCGGCGCGTCGCCGAAGCCGCCGTAACGCTTGTCGAACGTGGCGTTCAATTGCTCGCGCGCACCGTCGAGCGGCGCGCGGTCGAGCGCGAACGTAGCATCCACCGGCGCCGGCGTCAGGTCGCCGAACACGTCCATCAGCGTGGCGTTCTGCGCGCGCAGCTCGTCGCGCTGATCGCGGTAATACTCCGCCACGCGTTTCAACAGCGTGGTGAATGCCGGCATGCCGTAGCGCGCCTTGTCCGGGAAATACGTGCCGCCGAAGAACGGCTTCTGATCGTCGTGCGTGAGGAACATCGTCAACGGCCAGCCGCCGCCACGCTGGGTCAGCACCTGGTGCGCGAACTGGTAGATCTTGTCGATGTCGGGCCGCTCTTCGCGATCGACCTTGATGTTCACGAAGTGTTCGTTCATCAACGACGCGGTCGCCGAATCCTCGAAGGATTCGTGCGCCATCACGTGACACCAGTGACAGGCCGAGTAGCCGATCGACAGCAGGATCGGCTTGCCCGAGGTGCGCGCGAGCTCGAGCGCCTCGCTGCCCCAGGGACGCCAGTCGACGGGATTGGTCGCGTGCTGTTGCAGATAAGGGCTGGTTTCGCCGGCCAATCGGTTGCTGTTCTTGCCTTGGGGTGAATCCATAGACCGCTAGAATAGCGCCCGATGACCATCCCCGTACTCAAACTCAAACGCGGTGAAGACCGCCGTTTACGCGCCGGCCACCTCTGGATCTTCAGCAACGAAGTCGATACCGCCGCGACTCCGCTCACGCAGTTCGAGCCCGGCGCCGCCGTGCAGGTGTTCTCCGACCGCGAACAATTCCTGGGACACGCGTACGTGAATCCGCGCACGCTGATCGCCGCACGCATCGTCGGCCGCGATCCGGCCTATCCACTCGATGCTTCACTGCTCGTGCATCGCCTGCGCGTTGCGCTGGCACTGCGCGAGAAGCTCCACCAGGAGCCGTACTACCGGCTGGTCTACGGCGAGTCCGATGGCCTGCCCGGGCTGGTACTCGATCGCTATGGCGACCTCATCGTCGCGCAGAGCGGCACTGCGGGCATCGATCGCCTGCGCGCCGAAGTCGAAGCGGCGGTCGAGAAAGTCATTCACGCGAAGATCTTCGTCTGGAAGAACGACTCGGGTGCGCGCGAACTGGAAGGTCTGGAAAAGCACGTCGGTATTTACGCGAATGGCGAGTGGACGGCGGCGCCTGCAGAAGTGGCGATTCGCGAGCAGGGTGTCGGCTTCGTCGCGCCGCTCGCCGACGGGCAGAAAACCGGCTGGTTCTACGACCAGACCGCAAACCGCGAGCGTCTGCGCCGATATCTGCCAGCCGGCGCGCGCGTGCTCGATGTGTGCAGCTACGTCGGCGCCTGGGCCGTTACCGCATTGAAGGGCGGCGCCGCGAGCGCCACGTGCGTGGATTCATCGCAGACCGCGCTCGACTACGTAGCGCGCAACGCGGCCGCGAACTCTGTCAGCATCGAAACCATCAAGGACGACGCCTTCGACGCCTTGAAGGCATTGCAGGAAAGTGGCGCCCGATTCGACGTGGTGATCCTCGATCCGCCGGCCTTCGCCAAGCGCAAGAAGGACGCGCCGCAGGCGCAGGCCGCGTACCGCAAGCTAAACCAGCTGGCGCTGCCGCTCATCGAACGCGACGGGCTGCTCGTGTCCTGTTCCTGCTCCTATCACATGGGCGTGGATGAGCTTTTGTCGGCAATTCAAGGCGCAGCGCGCCACAGCAGCCGCTTCGTGCAGGTCCTGGAGCAGGGCGGCCAGTCGCCCGATCACCCGGTGCATCCGGCGATTCCCGAGACGCGCTACCTCAAGGCATTTTTCTGCCGGGTGACGCGGGAGTGAAGGCTAAAATACGCGCCCCATGATTCCTTACCCTGGCTTCAACCCTATCGCGATCGAGATCGGACCTTTCGGCAACTTCGGTCCGCTCAAGGTGCACTGGTACGGAATCATGTACCTGGTCGCATTCGCCGCCGGGTGGCTGCTCGGCCGCGTGCGCGCGAAGCGTCCCGGCTCCACCTGGAAGCCTGCGGACATCGACGATTTCATGTTCTTCGGCATGCTCGGCACCATTCTCGGCGGCCGGATTGGCTACGTGCTCTTCTACGGCCTGTCGTTCTGGACCAAGGACAACCCCTGGTATCCCATCAAGGTGTGGGACGGCGGCATGTCGTTCCATGGCGGGTTGTTAGGCGTGATGATCGCGTTCGCCATCTTTGCCGTGCGCCGCAAACGCCGCATCGCCGATGTGTTCGATTTCGCCGCGCCGCTGCCGGGCATCGGTATCTGCGCGGTGCGCCTCGGCAACTTCATCAACGGTGAGTTGTGGGGCAAACCCACCGACGTGCCGTGGGGCTTCCAGGTCAACGATCAGGTGCTGCACGCCACGCAGCTCTACGAGGCCGCCCTCGAAGGAGTCGTGTTGTTCGTCGTGTTGTGGTTGTTCACGATGAAGCCTCGCCCACGCATGGCACCCGCGGGTCTGTTCCTCCTGCTCTATTCCTGCGCGCGCATCGCGGTCGAATTCTGGCGCCTGCCCGACTCGCATCTCGGGTACCTCGCCGGCGGCTGGGCGACGATGGGCATGTTGTTGTCGCTGCCGATGCTGTTGATCGGCGCCACGCTCCTGTTCATGGCTTATCGGCGGCGAGAGCCTTCGGGCAATTTCTCCGCGGCGGCGCAACCGGCATGAAGCCCAGAGAATGAAACCCAGAAAATGAAACAATTTTTGGATTTCATGCGCCACGTGCGCCGCAACGGCGCCGAAAAGGCCGACCGTACCGGCACGGGCACGCTGTCCGTGTTCGGTTACCAGATGCGCTTCGACCTGGCCGCGGGCTTTCCGCTGGTCACGACCAAACGCGTGCACTTCAAATCGATCGCTTACGAATTGCTGTGGTTCCTGCGCGGCGAAACCAATACGAAGTACCTGCGCGAGCACGGCGTTTCCATCTGGGACGAATGGGCCGACGCCAATGGCGAGCTCGGTCCCGTCTACGGCAAGCAATGGCGCTCGTGGCCGACGCGTGACGGCCGCGAGATCGACCAGATGTCCCAGACGGTGCAGCAGCTGCGTACGAATCCCGACTCGCGGCGCATCATCGTCAGCGCCTGGAACGTGGGCGAGCTCGACCAGATGAAGCTCATGCCCTGCCACGCGTTCTTCCAGTTCTACGTGTCGGACCGCCGCCTCAGTTGTCAGCTGTATCAACGCAGCGCCGACATCTTCCTCGGCGTGCCTTTCAACATCGCCTCCTACGCGCTGCTCGTTCACATGCTGGCGCAGCAGTGCGATCTCGAGGTGGGTGAATTCGTCTGGACCGGTGGCGATTGCCATCTATACCGCAACCATCTCGAACAGGTGGACCAACAACTGGCGCGCGTGCCGCTGACGCTGCCGAAGCTCGTGCTCACGCGCCGGCCGCCGAGCCTGTTCGATTACACCTTCGAAGATTTTCAGATCGTGAACTACCAACATCATCCTGCCATCAAGGCGCCCGTTGCCGTATGACGAAGAAGTCCAGACCCAAGCCCGAACAATTCGACCAGTCCCAGCCCAGGCGCGGCGGTCCGCCGATCGCGAGGTCGCCGCTCATCGAGGTGCGCAATTCCGGCGTGCACGGCCGCGGTGTGTTCGCCGTGGCGGCCATCAGGAAGGGCGCGCGCATTCTCGAATACCTGGGCGACCGCGTATCGCACGCGGCCGCCGACCAACGCTACGAAGACCACGACGAAAACGACAATCACACGTTTCTGTTCATCGTCGACAAGAACACTGTGATCGATGCGGCCGTCGGTGGCAACGACGCGCGGTTCATCAATCACCAGTGCGAAGGCAACTGCGAATCCGTCATCGTAAATCGCCGCGTGTTCATCGACGCCACGCGCGACATCGCTCCCGGCGAGGAGCTCGGCTACGACTACGAGATCGGGCGCGACAAGGACGATCCACCCAATGTCGACGAAATCTATGCGTGCCGCTGCGGCTCGCTCAAATGCCGCGGCACGATGCTATGGCCCGCGAAGAAAGAGGCCGTAAAACGCCGCAAACCGCTGAAGACTCCGAAGAGCCGTCCACGGCAAGCCACGCGGCGCGGCGAACGCGCTCGGCGGCGCGCCTGATCGACCAGCTCGCGGCGCGCGGTTTCGCCGTGGCCGACGATTTCATCGACGCGGGCCTGTTGGCGGATCTGCGCGCCCGGTGCCTGGAGCTGCGCGATGCCGGCGCGTTGCGTCCGGCTCGCATCGGTCGCGACCAGCAGCAGAAGGTCGTGCCCGAAGTGCGCGGGGATTTCATCGCCTGGCTGTCGCAACCAGAACGCGACGCCGAACAATTGTTGTTAGGAAAGCTCGAGGAGCTGCGCGCTGCCCTGAACCGCGCGTTGATGGCCGGCCTCGAGGATTTCCAGGGCCATTTCGCCGTGTACCCGAGTGGCGCCGCGTATGCGCGGCACTTCGATCGGCTGGTGGGCAGCGATGTGCGCGCGATTTCCGCGGCGCTGTACCTCAACGACGACTGGCGGCCGGAAGACGGCGGCCAGCTGCGTATCTACACCGGCGGCGGGCGCAGTGAAGATGTGTTGCCGCAGGGCGGGCGGCTGGTGGCCTTCCAGTCCGATCGATTCGAGCACGAGGTGCTGCCGGCACGCCGCGAACGCCTGAGTTTCACGGGCTGGTTCCGCCGCCGGCCGCTCGAAGGCTTCGTTTGAGCGCGCCCGTCATCACGCTCATCGTGGCCGTGGCCGATTCCGGCGTGATCGGCCGCGACAATGCATTGCCCTGGCACCTGCCCGAAGATCTCAAACGCTTCAAACGCGTGACGATGGGCAAACCCATCGTCATGGGCCGCAAGACCTTCGAATCGATCGGCAAGCCGCTGCCCGGCCGGCAGAACATTGTCCTTACCCGCGAGCCTAACTACCGGCGCGACGGCGTCACCGTGGTGCACGATGCGGATGCGGCGCTCGCCGCGGCGGGCGGGGCGGCCGAGATCATGGTCATCGGCGGAGCGGACCTGTTCCGGCTGTTTCTGCCGCGGGCGGCACGCATTCATCTCACGCGCGTGCACGGCGACATCGCGGGGGACGTGGTGTGGCCGGCGCTGGATACGCGCGAGTGGGCCGTGGCCGCGCGCGAGGCGCACGACTCGGACGATCGTCATGCGTATGCAATGACCTTCGAGGTGTGGGAAAAGCGGTAGTTATTCGCAAAAAAGCTGGGCGCGGGCACGCTGGCACGCTAAGCTCGCGGCCCTATGAAAAAACTCACCGCCCTTGCGGCTCTACTGTGCACCCTGTCCCTCACCGTCTGTACCGCCGATGCCGCCAAGTCGCCGCCGGTTCAGGCGCCGACTACCGAGGAACAGAAAACTCTCTACGCGCTGGGCATGCTGATCAGCCAGTCGTTGACGACCTTCGAGCTCAAGCCCGAAGAACTTGCGATGGTGCAGAAGGGCATCAACGATGGCGTAACAGGCGTGAAGACGGACATCAAGGCCGAGGAGTACGCCCCGAAGGTGCAGGCGCTGCAGCAGGCGCGTCTGGCCGTCGCCGGTGAGAAGGCTGCCGCCGCCGGCGTCGCCTTCCTCGACAAGGCGTCGAAAGAAGCCGGTGTCACCAAGACGACGAGCGGCATCGTCATCAAGCAGACAAAGCCGGGCACAGGTGCATCGCCCGCCGCCACAGACCAGGTGAAGGTGCACTACGAAGGCCGCCTCATCGATGGGAAAGTTTTCGATAGTTCGATCGCGCGCGGCGAGCCCGCCACGTTCCCGTTGAACGGCGTGATCCCGTGCTGGACGGAAGGTGTGCAGACGATGAAGGTTGGCGGCAAAGCCCAGTTCGTTTGCCCGGCGAGCCTGGCCTATGGCGAACGCGGTTCGCCGCCGACCATTCCGCCGCAGTCCACGCTGGTGTTCGACGTCGAGCTGATCGAGATCGTCAAGTAAGCCGACTCGCTACTGCGATACACGAGGCGCGGCGACGAAAGTTGCCGCGCCTTTTTCATACCCGGCAAACAACCTGGGCAACAACCCGGCAACGTGATCGCCGGCGCAATTCGGCCTTCTGACGGGCCTGGAAGCCCCGTTTCCGGCTTCAAACTGTGATCCGCTAGGGGAAAGCCTGAGTGGGCGGGCCGTAGACTGCCGCCATGGTCGAGCTGCTGCGCACACTAAAAGGAGTGTCTTTCACGCTCCGCGCACGCCCGCGCGCCGGCTTTGCGGCGGCGTGGGTCATGGCCGCGCTGTGGGGCTCGCTCGCGCACGGCGCGACTTTCACAGGCACGGTATTCGAAGACGCGAACTATGGCGGCGGCGCGGGCCGCACGCGCGTCGCGTCCGGCGGCGCCGTGCTGCCGAACGTCGTCGTCGAGCTGTATCGCGTCAGTGACGGTGTGTTCATCGCCACGACGACCACGAACGCCGGCGGCGTCTACTCACTGACCTCCGGCGCGACCAACGCCGCGATGCGCGTTCGCGTGGTGAACGGCTCGGTGCGCTCTGCGCGCACGGGTGGCGCGGCATGCACGACCTGCGTACCCGTGCAGACTTTTCGGACGGATGCCGGAAGCGGCGCGGCGGTGAACGTCACCAATCGCGTCGGTGGAGAATCGCCCGGCGTCAGCGATGCGGTGGTGAATCCCGGCGCCTCAAACTACTCCACGCTGACCGCCGGAACGCGCGTGCCGCAATCCATCACCACGGCGACACCCGCGGCCAACAATTCCACCATCAGCGGCATCGATTTCGGTTTCAACTTCGACACCGTTGTGAATACGCGTGACATCGCCGCGTGCGGCGCCGCCAGTTCCAGCTACCCCTGCCAGGGCTCACTGCGACAATTTCTCATCAATGTGAATACGCTGGGCGGCGAGGGCGCGCTGGCGCAGTCCGGCAGTGGACAGATCGACGGCTCGACTTCGTTCTTGCCGGGCGGCGCCGAGTCGAGCATCTTCATGATTCCGAACGGTCAGCTCACCGGCGGCGTGGCCGTGATCAGCCTCGCCGCCGCGTTGCCGGCGATTTCCGGTGCCAGCACGCGGCTCGATGGCAGCACGCAGACCGTCAACGTCGGCAATACCAACGCCGGCTCGCTCGGCAGCGGCGGCACGGTCGGCGTCGATGGCATCTCATTGCCTGCATTTCCGCGCCCGGAAGTGCAGCTCACCGCGGGCAACACCGTCGTGATCCTAAGCGGCACCAGCACGCAGGTCCTGGGTTTGGCGCTGCGCCAGGGCTATCTACAGCTCACTGGCAGCGGCTGCCTGGCGCGCAACAACCTGGTCGGCATGACGGCCACGGGCGACAGCAGCGACAATGCCGGCAGTACCTACGGCATCGAGTTCGCCGGTACGAACGCCATCGTGCGCAACAACTTCGTGACCGTGAACAACTCCGGCATTCGCACACAGGGCGGCGGCACCGGTTCGCTGATCACGCTGAATGAAGTCGCGCGTCCGACAGCAGGGCACACCGATACGTTCGACGGGATTTTGCTGGTAGGCACCGTGAGCTCGATCCAGGTCACGGCGAATCTGACCCGCGATCAGCGCGGCGGCGGTATCGAGGTCGGCTTCGGTGGTGGCGCCTCGGCCAGCAGCATCACGGTCAGCAACAACACCGTGCGCGACAACGGCTTCGCCAATGTCGGTGGCGGCGCGTCATCGACCGAGCCCATCGGCATGGCAGCATACGATTACAGCGGCTCGGCCGTCCTCTTCAGCCGCAACCTGATCCGCGACAACGCCGGCGCCGGCGTGCTGGTCATGAACGCGAATGGCACGACTCTGTCGCAGAACAGCTTCAGCAACAACGGCGGATTGAGCATCGATCTCGATCCGCGCTCCATTGACCCGAACGGACTCGGTGCGCCGCAGGGCGTGACTCTGAATGACAATGGCGATGGCGACGCCGGGCCCAATGGCCTGCGCAATTGTCCGGTGGTGATCGCCGCATCGCTCATGGGAGCCGAACTATCGCTCAGTGGTTTTGCGCGTCCCGGCAGCGCCATCGAGTTGTACATCGCGCAGGCGGACGTCACGGGCTTTGGTGAAGGCCTGACCTATCTAGGCACGCTCACCGAAGGTTCGGGCGCCGATCTCGACACCACCACTGGCCCCTATGGTCCCGGCAACATCAACGGACTCGCGCAAGGCACCGACAACACCAGTCGCTTTGCCTTTCGCATCCCCGTGCCCGCGGGCGTTTCGCTCGGCACTCGCCTGACCGGCACCGCGACCATCGGCGGCGAGACCTCCGAATTCGGCGGCAACGTGATCGTCACCGCGGGACCGACCTTGCTTGTGGCAAAAACCTCGCAATCGGTTTCCGATCCCGTGAATGGCAACGCAAATCCGAAAAGCATTCCCGGCGCAACGAAGCTCTACACGGTGCGGGTCACCAATCAGGGCAGCGGCGCGGTCGACAGCAATGCGCTGGTAGTGCTCGATCCCATTCCGTCTAACACTCGCCTGTACGTTCTGGATCTCGGTGCGCCGGGCAGCGGCCCGGTTAGCTTCGTCGATGGTGCGCCGAGCAGTGCACTGACCTGGACGTTCACCGCGCTCAATAGCGTCACCGACGATGTGGATTTCTCCAACGACGGCGGCACGACCTGGGCCTACGTGCCCACACCCGGTGCCGACGGCAGCGATATTGCGGTGAACGCACTGCGCCTGCGGCCGAAGGGCACGATGGCCGGTAACAGCGGCGGCGACACTTGGTTCGAACTGCGATTTCGGGTGCTGATCAACTGAGGATGATGCAATAGATTCCATACACGCCTTGGTCGCAGAACCCGCCGGAGTCTCCGTTGACGTTACGATCAATACCGATCAGTTCCCCGGCATGACCGGCCGGGTTCGAGAGGGGGCGATCTACTTGGGAGCCGAGAAATCTTTTTGGGGTGAATGCGCCTTTGCAGCAGGAAACTGCCCAGTCAACGGGCAGAGAAGATGAAGCTTGCGTCGTGCGCATCGCTTCTGCTCGCGCTCCCGCTCGGCGCTTGCAGCCGTCAGATGCCAAACGTCGATTTCTGTAAGGTGCTCGATTCGAAAGCCGCGTTTCAAGATCGCGAATTCAAGACCGAGATTCTGGTGATTGGAGGAGCGGCGATTGGTTTCGGTTGCCGCACCGGGGCAGCGATGGCCTTTTCCGACTCGAAGTTTGACGGTTCCCCGCAGCTCAGAAAATTGGAAGAGAACATCCGAGCAATTGATCTGCATCTTTCGGCTTCAGCCTCAACACCGCCATATCAAGTGAAGGGTGTGATTGCACACATCACAGCTCGATTGGAAGAATGGCCGGGACGACCGGGCATGTACTCGTTGAAGGTTTTGAGTGCAAGGGACTCCCGAGTCATAGATGTTCCCGATAAATGGTTGTGGCCACTCCCAGGTTCCAAGCCGCCCGAGCGTGAGCGGTAGCTGCGCGACGGCAAGTCCTTCAACAGCGGAGCTCAACCGAAGCGTGGTTCCAGAGTCCAGACTGCGCTCAGTCGCGGCTTGGGTGCACGAGGCAATAGGAAATATTCGGATCGTAGACTTGCCGGCTAACGCGTCAACGCGGCGGTGTAAGAAATCTCCGGATGAAACATGACCTTCGAATATCGCGGAATGAAATTCGGATCCTTCCTCTCTAACTCCTCAGCTTCCTTCTTCTTCTTGCGGTACTCATCGTCCAGTACCGCTTCGCGCATCTCGACATAGTTCTCCAGCGCCATCTGCGCGATGGCATCGGTATTCGGGCGCCGTTCCGCCTCAAACGCCTGAAACAGCCCGGGCCAGGATTGGTGACGATCCATGAGCCTGATCAATTCCGCACAGTCCTCGAACGCGCAGTTCATGCCCTGCCCGTGGAAGGGGACGATCGCGTGCGCGGCATCGCCTAACAACAGCACGTCTCCGCCGAGGTGCCAGCCGCGCGTGTATACGGTGCCGAGCGAACCTTGTGGATGCTCGAAAAACTCATGCGGCACTTCAGGCATCAGCACCTTCGCCCCCGGAAATTCGCGCGCGAAGAACCCGTCGACCGCGTCGGGCGAGGTCAGCTCGTCGAAGCTGTTGGTGCCGTGCCTGGCGAGAAACAGAGTGGCGGTGAACGTGCCATTGAGATTCGGCAGCGCGATCAGCATGAACCCGCCGCGCGGCCAGATATGCAGCGCATTCGGCTCCATCACGTGCTTGCCGTCGCGGGCGGGGATCGTCAATTCCTTGTAGTCGTGATCGAGCGGTTCTTCGCGAACGGTCGAAACTTCGCGGGCCATCAAACTGTCGCGCACTTCCGAGCCCGCGCCATCGGTCGCAATGCTCGGTTGCGCGGCGGTGTGATAGATGCGCCCATTCTTTTCGTCCCGCATCTCAAGTACGGTCTTCTCGTGCGCGAGACCCAAGCACAGCTGGTCAAAACTGAAGGTGACATTGGGCAACCGCGCCGCGGCCTCGATGAGCGTGCGATTCAGTTGGGCGCGCGACACGGAGTAGATGACCTCGTTCGGCCGCACTCCATACATCTGCAGCGCGGCGGCGCCGTCGTGTTCGTGCACCATCCGTCCACGCATTACCGTCGCGAGCGGCATCACGCGATCGAGCACGCCGGCGAGTTCCAGCCCGCGAATGCCGCGTGCCGCCAGTGCGAGATTGATGGACCGGCCGCCATTTGCGCTAGCCAGCCTGGGATCGGGACGGCGCTCGTAAACTGTGACCTTGAAGCCGCGCCGCCCGAGCAGGATGGCGAGCAAACTACCCGCAAGTCCGGCGCCGATAATGTTGACGCCCGCGACCGACGTCAGGCTCAAGCAATCTCCTTCAATGCCGCGCCGAGCGTCTCGACCAGTTCGAAGATGTCGATGAACCGGTTGTACAGCGGCGCGGGTGCGATGCGGAGGATGTCGGGCTCTCGCCAGTCGCAGACGATGCCGTGGTCCGACAGCGCATCGAAGATGCGCCGGCCGCGCTTTGGTCCGCCCACGATGCGCAGCGACAGCATGCAGCCGCGCTCGTCGGGCGATTCCGGCGTGATGATCTGCACATCGCGCGCGAGCCCGCGAATCAGTTTGTCCGCGTAAGCAGTGAGGCGCACGGACTTGGCGCGCAGCTCGCCGATGTCGGCGGCACGGAACATCTCGAGCGAGGCGAGCAGCGGCGCGGCAGAGAGGATAGGCGGGTTGCTGACCGCCCAGCCCGCGGCGCCGGGCGCAGCGCGAAACTCGGGCGCCATCTGGAAGCGCGTCTGCGGTTCGTGTCCCCACCAGCCGGACAGGCGACTGGGTGCGTTGCCGAAGTGCCGCTCATGCACGAACGCGCCGCCGATCGCGCCGGGGCCGGCGTTCAGATACTTGTAAGAACACCACACGGCGAAATCGACGTCCCACTCGTGCAGGCTGAGCGGCAGGTTGCCGATGGCATGCGCGAGGTCGAATCCCACGATGGCGCCCTGATCGTGCGCGGCGCGCGTGATGCGCGCGCAGTCGAATGCCTGGCCGGTGCGGTATTGCACGCCGGGCCACAGCACCAGCGCGAGCTCGCTGCCCAACTCTTCGATCGCCGACTCGATGTCTTCGATGCGCAGGGTTTCCTCGCCGGGCCGCGGCGCGAGTTCGACCAGCGTCGCGCTTTCATCGAGCTTGTGCCAGCTCAACTGGCCGAGAATCGCGTGCCGGTCGGACGAAAACGCGCCGGCTTCGATCAACACCTTGTCGCGCATTCCCACCGGCCGGTAGAACGACGCCATCATGAGGTGCAGATTTACCGTCAACGAATTCATCGCGACGACTTCGCTCGCGAGCGCGCCCGCGACGTGCATCAGTCCCTTGGAGAAATTCTGCGCGTAGTCGATCCACGGACGACTTGCGGTGTGGTGCCCGGCGACGCCGAGCGCCGCCCAGTCGGCCAGCTCCTCGCTCACGTAATCGAGCGCGGCGCGCGGTGCCAACCCGAGCGAATGGCCGCATAGATAGATGAGCGGCACGCCGTTCGTATTCACCGGCAACTCGAACTGCTTGCGATACGGCGCGAGGATATCCGCGGCATCGCAATCCAGCGCGAAGTCCCGCGACGTCGAGAACTGCGGCAGCAGCTCGTTGCTCGCGCTCATGGCTTGCGGCGAGGCATTCATGGCGCCAGAGGATACACAATCGGCTGGCTGGGAACGGCATCACCGCCGATGGCGGGCACCGCCAGCGACAGGATGCAGGGTCCATCGGCCACTTCATCGGGAATGAATGCCAGTTCGGTGATCGTGGCGCGCGACCGGGCCGCATCGCCGCGCGCACTGCTGCCGGGCGGCAGGCCAAAGAACAGGCGATGGCCCACCATGTGGCCGTCGTCGTGCGTACGGTCGAGCGAGGGCACATCCAGCACCAGGTGTTCGATGCGCTTCTCGACCAGCCACTCGACTGCATCGCGCGTCAGGTACGGCGGCACCAGGTGCGTGTAGTCACGACTGCGTTTGGCAGCGTCATTGGGCAGCGTGCGGATGATCGCCGCGACCGGATCGACCATGCGCCCCATCGGCCAGGCGGCGCGCAGGCGGCGTTTGGTGATCAGCGTGTCCGTGCCCCAGGGCTGCGGGTCGGTGCTCTCGCTCGATTCGCGCGCGGGTTCCGGCAGCACGCTAACTACCACCGCGGGCAGCAGCCCGCGCGGTACGACGCGCCACGCGTCGCCGGCTTCGCGCGTGAGGTGCGCCACGCTTTCGGTGTGTGTCATCTGGCAATGCGGCGTGAGCGTTATCGACGAGCAATTCGCGCTCGCGCCGGTGGCGACGCTGCCGGTGAAACTGCCGACCGCGAACGGCGTGGAAGTGGGCGCACCCGCGCCGAAGTGTCGTGGACCTGGGCTGCCGAATTCCACCGCGATTGCCAGGCTCACGCCGCGATCGAGCGCCGCGCGCACTTTCTGTCCGCCAAAGGTGAGCTCGGCGTTCACGGCGCAGGCTTTTCCATGACCGTGCCGCAGTTGCGGCAGGTACGGTTGGCCACGCTGCCGAAGAAACGGTCGAAGACAGGCGGCAGTTGGGTTTCGATATTCGTCACTTCGACGAACTCTTCGTAGAGCTTGTGATCGCAGTTCTCGCAGTACCACTGGAAGCCGTCGCGCTCGCCGGCGCGGCGCGTGCGTTCGATCACCAGGCCCACGGTATTCGCGGGCCGGCGCGGGGAGTGCGGCAGGTCGGGCGGCAGCAGGAAGATCTCGCCCTCGCCAATCGGGATGTCGACGCGCTTGCCGTTCTGCATGGTGGCGAGTGTGATGCCACCTTCGAGCTGGTAGAAGAATTCCTCGCCGGGATCGACGTGGAAATCGCGGCGAGCGTTCGGGCCGCCGACCACCATGATGATGAACTCGCTGTCCGTGAAAACCTGCTTGTTGCCCACGGGCGGCTTGAGCAGATGCCGGTGCTCGTCGATCCAGCGCTTGAAATTGAAGGCTGCAAGCGTATGCATGGTGCCTATGGTATTCGCTGACGGGCCGGCGATGTGACCCCCTCCACAATTGCGCTGCCTGTCGCCTTCCGGCGTCAGCGGGCTCAGGTCCCGGCCCTTTGCCCCGTGTTATGTTTGCGCCCACTAACAGTGTCCGGAGTGGCTGCGCCGTGAAATTCCGTTTGGTGATCCTGGCGGCGACGATCGCCTGCGGCCTCGGATTGAGCGCCTGCGGCACGATGCACATGCCGCACGTGTGGCCGTTCTACAAGAAGCCCAAGACCGCTCCGTTGGCAGTCAACGAACTCACCCTGGTCAACGCGGATGGATCCCCGGCGACTTACCCGCAGTACTGGAAACGCAACACGCTGGTCATCGATCTGTCCGGCGTGGGCGGAGCGGGCAGCTTCGCGGCGCGCCTGCCGGAGGGGGCCACGTGGCCGGTGCGTGTCGCCGTGCGCGTGCGGCCCGGCAGCGTGCAGCAAATCGAGATTCTCGGCGAGGAGCGCAACGTATTGCCGGTGGCGCCCGAGGGCACGCAGCCGATCGACCTCGAGTTCGCGCCCAGCGTCTACCGCCCGCGCACCGCGGCTATCTACATTTCGTGGGGATCGATGCCGGTGTTCGCCGACGTGCCGGTCGAACCCGTGACACCGGGTTTCGTATCACCGATGGTAGTCCCGAAGACTGCGCCGGTGCCCGATTCGCCGCCGCCCGCCACCGAGATCACGACGGACCCGGCCGCCGATCCGGCCGCGCCGACCGCCAGCGACATCGGGCCGCCAGCGGAAATCGCACCGGCTCAGGCTTCGCCGCCGCCTGGCAACTGATGCAATGGGCAGGCGAGCTGCACCGGCTCGCCGTCCGCATCGAGATTGACCGCGGTCAACGCGCCGCCCCAGACGCAGCCCGTGTCCAGCGCCAACAGGTCCTTGCGCCGCATCAGCCCGAGCGTTGACCAGTGCCCGCAGATGACGCGCACGTCGCGACTCGCGCGCTCCGGCACATCGAACCACGGGTAGAAATCGACGGGCTGGTCGCCCGGCGCGCCTTTCATCTTGAGGTCGACGGTGCCGTCTTGCCGGCAATAGCGCATGCGCGTGAACACGTTGATGACGAAGCGCAGTCGCTCCATGCCGCGCAATTGTTCGTTCCACTTCTCGGGCTTGTTGCCGTACATGCCGTCGAACAGCGTGCGCGGATCGTCGCGCAATACCGCCTCGACCTCGCGCGCATACTTGGCGGCCTGCCGCGGCAGCCACTCCGGCACCAGGCCCGCGTGCACCAGGAAATCGCCGCGCGGTTCGTCGAACACCGCGAGCGGCCGGCCTAACAACCATTCGAGCAGCTGGTCGCGGTCGGGCGCATTGAGGATCCCGGCGAGCGTGTCGCCGTCCTTCTGCTTGCGCTTCGAGCCATAGGCGAGTGCCAGCAGATGCAGATCGTGATTGCCGAGCACCACCGTGGCATTGGCGCCGAGCGCGCGCACGAACCGCAGCGTTTCGAGAGATTGCGGCCCGCGATTGACCAGGTCGCCGACGAACCACAGCTGGTCGCGATCGGCGGAGTAGTCGCAGCGCTCGAGCAGCGCCCTCAATTCATCGCAGCAGCCCTGGATGTCGCCGATGGCGTAGCGGGCCATGCGTTCTTCAGGAACTCAGTGCAACAGGCCCGGCATGGCCAGACGGAACGGGGTGATGGGCGCATCGAACTGTTCGCCGTCGTCGGTGACCATCTGGTAGCTGCCCTGCATGGCGCCGACGGGGGTCTCCAACACCGCACCGCTGGAATAACGAAACCCCTGGCCGGGTTTGAGGTAGGGCTGTTCGCCGACCACGCCTTCGCCGCGCACTTCCTGCACCTTGCCGTTGGAGTCCGTGATGATCCAGTGACGCGTCAGGAGCCGCGCGGGGATGCTGCCCTCGTTGCGGATCGTGATCGTGTAGGAAAAGACGTAGCGCCGCTCTTTCGGATCGGATTGATCTTCGAGATAGGAGGTGTCGACGTCGACGCGGATCTTGTGCTGGCTCGGCTCCATGCGGGCCTAATAATACCGACTATGGTTCGCGCACGTGGGCCGCGATCGCGGCGAACTCGGCCGGTGTAAGAGTTTCCGGACGCATGGATGGGTCCACGCCTGCGGCGACGATGGCTTCGACTCCGACGATGGCTTTCAGCGCATTGCGCAGCGTCTTGCGTCGCTGCGAGAACGCGGCCGAAACGGTGCGCGCGAATGCCGGCGGCACGTCGAATGCCGGCTCGCGCCGCACGCGCAGGCGCGCCACCGCCGACCACACGCGCGGCGCCGGCGTAAACGCGCCCGGGCCCACGTCGAACAGATGCTTCGCTTCGAACCAGGGCGCGAGCATCACGGTCAGGCGGCCGTAATCGCCGCTGCCAGGCGCCGCAGCAATGCGCTCGATGACTTCCTTCTGCAGCATGATGTGCAGGTCGTCGATGTACTCATGCGCGGCGGCCACGTGAAACAACAGCGGCGTCGAAATGTTGTAGGGCAGGTTGCCGATCACGCGCAGCCGCTGTCCGCGGGTCCGCGCCAGCGCCGCAAGGTCGAACTTGAGCGCGTCGGCTTCGTGCAGCTCGAAACCCTGTGGCGCGCCCCAGCGCGCGCGCAGCTGCTGCGCCAGGTCGCGGTCGATCTCGATGGCATCGAGCGTGCGCGATTTGCCGAGCAGCAGCTCGGTCAACGCGCCGCGGCCGGGGCCGATTTCCAGCAGCGCATCGTCGGGAGAGACCGCAACCTCGCGCACGATGCGCTCGAGCACGCTGCGGTCATGCAGGAAATGCTGGCCGAAACGCTTGCGGGCGAAAATCAACGCGCGCTTCTTGCCACGAACTCGAGCGCGAGTTGTGTCGCGGCGATCAGGCTGCCGGCGTCGGCGCGGCCCGTGCCGGCCAGATCGAGCGCCGTGCCGTGATCCACCGACGTGCGCACGATGGGCAGGCCGAGCGTTACGTTCACCGCGTGACCGAAGCCTTTGTGCTTGAGCACCGGCAGGCCCTGGTCGTGGTACATGGCGAGCACCACGTCGTAGTTAGACAACGCGCGCGGCACGAATACCGTATCGGCGGGGATGGGCCCGTCGACCAGCATGCTGGCGGCGCGCGCGCGCTCGATGGCGGGTGCGATCACATCGCGGTCTTCGGTGCCGAGGTGGCCACTCTCGCCCGCGTGCGGGTTCAGTCCGCACACCGCGATCCGCGGCCGCGCCATGCCCCAGAGCCGGCCCAGGTCGTCATGCAGGATCTTGAGCGTGCTGTCGAGCAGCGCGGGTGTGATCGCATCGCTGACCGCGCGCAGCGGCAGGTGCGTGGTGGCGAGCGCCACGCGCAACGAATCGGCCGCCAGCAGCATGACCGGGTGCGCGGCGCGCGTGCGCGCAGCGAGATATTCGGTGTGACCGGTGAAAGGCACACCGGCGTCGTTGATCACGCTCTTCTGCACGGGCGCCGTCACGATGGCGTCGAACTCGCGCTCGGTGGCGCCGTCGGTGGCGCGATCGAGCATGGCCATCACGTGGGGTGCGTTAGCGCGATCGAGCCGCCCCGGCACACACGCAACGGCCAGCGGGATATCGATGACCGACAGCCGGCCCGGCCGGTGCGCCTGCGCCGCGCCTGGTTGATAGTCATCGAGCGCGATGTCGAGACCGAGCAGGCGCGCGCGCTCCGTCAGCAGCGCGCGGCTGCCGACGATCGCAAGAGAGCAGGGGAATTCGAGACGGGCGAGAGCGAGGCACAGATCCGGACCGATGCCGGCAGGTTCTCCCGCGGTGACCGCGATGGTCCTGGCCTTGCCCGCTCCCTTGAGTTTCAGAGCTTGTACTCGACGTACGCCTCATCGCGCAGGCGTCGCAGCCACAGCTCGGTCTCTTCGTCGGCTTTCGATTCGCGCAGCGCGGTGAACGCGCGCTGGCGGCGCACGTCGTCCGTGGTGTCGAACTGGCGCCGGCCCAGCAACTGGATGATGTGCCAGCCGAACTGCGTGCGGAACGGCTGACTGATCTCGTCGGGTTGCAGCTGCGCGAGCGTCTTTTCGAACTCGGGCACGTAAGTGCCGGGACCGGCCCAGCCGAGATCACCGCCTTCGGCCGCTGAACCCGGATCTTCGGAAACGACGGAGGCCACGGCCGAGAAGTTCTCGCCCTTGTTGAGGATGCGATCCCGGATCGAGACCAGCTTCTGCTGCACGGTGGCGTCGTCCTGCAGCTCGTTGGGCTTGATGAGGATGTGCCGCGCGTGCACCTGGTTGACGATCACCTGCGTGTTGCCGCGCATCTCGTTGAGCTTGGCGATGTGGAAACCCGACGGCGTGCGGATCGGCTTCGTCACGTCGCCGGCCTTCATTGTCGCGATCGCTTCGCCCAGGAAGGTGGGCAGTTCCGGTCCCTTGCGCCAGCCGAGCGAGCCGCCCTCGAGCGCGGTCTGCGCGTTCGAATAGGCCACCGCGAGACGCGCGAAGTCTTCGCCGCTCGTGGCTTTCTGATAAACCTCTTCGGCCTTCTTCTGGGCTTCCTCGAGTTCGGCGGGCGTCGCGGCCTGGGGCACGGCCACGAGAATGTGCGACACGTTGTACTCGTTCGATTCGGACGGCATCTTTTTCTGCCGTTCGAGGAATTGATCGATCTCGCGCGGGCTCACGTTGATGCGCGCGATCACGTCGCGCTGCCGCAGGATCTGCAAGGCGATTTCCTTGCGGATGCCTTCACGATAGCCGGCGTAGTCGATGCCCTGGCCGGCGAGCGCGGCCGGCAGATCGGCCAGCTTCAGCTTGTTGCTCTCGGCGACATCGGCGAGCGCGTTGTTGAGCTGTTCATCGGACACCTTGATGCCGGCGCGGTCCGCGCGCTGCATCTGCAGCTCCTGCAGCACCAGGCGATCGAGCACCTGCTGGCGCAGCACGTTGGTGGGCGGCAGGTCGAGCTTCTGCTGCTGCAATCGTTCGGAGATGACGAGCATTTGCTCGTCGAGCTCGCTCGACAACACCACGCCTTCGT
>Ga0193752_1000981_pt1 | contig 25106 bp, 22 predicted proteins | sample H1c1metaG_FD_144924 | JGI IMG/M metagenome (GOLD analysis project Ga0193752, IMG submission 144924) | Soil microbial communities from a riparian zone of the East river system, Colorado, United States - H1c1 | ecosystem: Environmental > Terrestrial > Soil > Riparian zone | place: USA: East River...
GGTTGCGGGCGGGCTCAGCGTGCGGACTCAGCGTGCGGACTCAGGCGGCGGTGCGGCGGAGGACGACGCCCTCGTTCCACACGCTGCGGAGTTCGTTGAGCACCTCAGCGATGGGGGCGAGGTCGCCGAGCGCGCTCTCGGTGAGGCCGTACACGTAGATCGCGTGCAAGCGCCGCGCCAGATCGCCCCCGCGCTCGAAGTCGAGCCCGTTGACGAGCTGGACCAGCGCGGCGCGCAGCCGCGCGCGGTCGCCGGCGTGGCAGGCGGCGATGGCGATGTCGTAGATCTTCACGACGAGCTTCTCGGGCGTCGCGCCGACGAGGGCGTCGCGCTGGTACTGGCGGTGCTGGAGGGCGTACATCGGGGTGAGAGCGGGGTCTGGACCTGTTATCGAAGGGCCCACCGCCCGACGAAGGACGACGCCCGGAAAAAGGAGCCCTCCGGCCTTGCGCCCTCAGGCAGTAACGCGGGGTTTGCATTTCCCCGCCCTCCCTTAGCGGTGCGCCGACGCCCATCCGATCAACCGCCCTTCTCGTCTGAGCAGGGGGAGGGGATAAAAGGAATCCGCCCCTCCTCATCTGAGGAGGGGCAGCGGCGAGCGGAGCGAGACGCGGGGAGGTTGACCGGGGCTGGCTAGACGGCCGGAGGCGGCTCCGAAGCACCTCCGAAGTAGTCGGCGATGGCCGCGAGCACGGCCGCCCCGTACTCGAACACCATTCGGTTCTCGAACCGCACCACCCGGAGTCCCAGCCCCTCCAGAAACCCCTGCCGCTCCGCGTCCGCCGCCGCTCGCGCCGGGTCATCGTGCACTGCCCCGTCGAGTTCGACGACGAGCTGTTCCTCGGCGCAGTAGAAGTCCACGACGTACGGCCCGATCCCGTGCTGGCGCCTGAATTTCCGCCCGTGGAGCCCCCGGGCTTTGAGAGCACGCCAGAGCGCGTGTTCGGCTGGCGTCGAGGCGCGCCGGAGGGCACGCCGACGGGGCTGCTGGGCGGGCCGGTTGTGGATGGGCGGCATCGGCAGAGCGTAGCGCGCAGGCTGCGCTCGTGTCGACCGGGGTGCCCGGCCCGGATCAACCTCCCCGCCCCATTGCTCCGGCTCCGCCTCCGCTCGGGGCTGCCCCTCCTCATCTGAGAGGGTGTGAACATAAAGGGAGCAAGCGCGATTCTGGCGCTCCTGGACGAAGCGGAGACCCCTCTAGGACGCCGTACGGGGCGGGCCTAGCAGGCCGTGGAGCCTCTGAGAGCACTCTCAAAGCTCTATGTTCACACCCTCTGAGGAGGGGCGGATGGTGAAAGACTCTACTGTGGGTGAGGGCGCATGACGGGCACACCCGTGGCGTTTGGGGCGCGCCGGTCACACCACCCCGCCCCGCTCGCGTCACTACGTGCCGCTCACGGGCGCGGGCCTGCCCCTTCCTTCGGCGGCCTCAGGACAGGCTCTCGTCTGAGGAGGGGCGGTCACGTAAACCACCGTCTTCCCTGTGCAAGACCGTTTGCTGTCCGTCGCCAGTAAGTAAAAAAACGAGCGCGGCCCCCCGATCCGTCGGGGGGCCGCGCGGCCGGGGGGACGGCCCCGGGTTCGCTCAGGGGCGCTTAGCCGAGGAGCGAGAGGACCGACTGCGGGCCCGCGTTCGCCTGGGCGAGGCCGGCCGTGCCGGTCTGCTGCAGGATCTGGAGCTTGACGATGTTCATCTGCTCCTTCGCGAAGTCCGCGTCGGCGATCCGGCTCCGCGCCGAGTCGTAGTTCGTCATCGACGTCTGGAGGTTCTCCGACTTGAACGAGAGCCGCTTCTGGGCGTCGCCGATGGAGGCCATCCGCTGCGAGATCGTCGAGACCGCCGTGTCGAGCTTGGCGATCGAGGCCGAGGCGTTGGCGTGGGACGAGACGCTCATCGTCGCCGCCGCCGTCGTCGCGCCGAGCTGCTCGCCGTCGCCGAAGGTGTAGCCGCCGCCGCCGTTGGCGCCGAACTTCACGCTCCACTCGCCGGCGATGTCGATCTCCTCGCCGCCGTAGGTCGCGGCGTCGAAGGAGATCGACATCGTGATGACCGAGCCGTCCGTCTTCTCGATCTCGAAGTCCATCTGGTCGTTCGTCTCGTCGTACTCCATGCCGAGGAGGCTGCCGGCCGTGGCGTCGTTGCCCTTGTACTTGATCGTGGCCTGCGAGCCCGTCCAGCTGTCGGCGTCGTAGGCGTTGCCGTTGACCGTCTGGTCGCCCGTCGTCACCTCGCTGCCGAGGAGGCTCGTCGACGTGAGGGCGTTGAACGTGAAGGAGAACGCGTCGCCGTCCTCGGCGCCGACCTGGAAGTTCAGCGTCTTGTTGGAGGACGTGAACAGCGAGGTGCCGTTGAACTCCGTCTTCGAGAGGATGTCGTCAACCTCGCTCTGCATCGCCGTGAGCTCGTTGCCGATCGCCGTGCGCTCGGCCGTGCCCATCGTGTCGTTGGCGGCCTGGACCGACTTCTCCTTCATCGACTGGAGGATGTCCATGACCGAGCCGAGGCTGCCTTCGCCGACCGAGAGGAGGCTCTTCGCGTCGCCGATGTTGGCGAGGGCCTGGGCCTGGCCGCGGACCTTCGACTCGAGCTTGTTGGCGATCGTGTAGCCGGCGGAGTCATCCTCGGCGCGGTTGATCCGGCTGCCGGTGGCGAGGCGGAGCTGGCGGACGCCGAGCTCGTTGTTGGTCCGCGAGAGGGCGGAGTACGCCTGCTGCGACTGGGTGTTGGTCGCGATACGGGAGAGATCCATGGGAGTAAGCGTGGGGTGGGGGGTGGTTGCGAGGCCGGGGGCCCCGGCGCTGGAGGAGTTATCTCGGGTACTAAGGGGTCATTAAGGGGGAGAGAAAACGAGCGCGCCCCATCGGCCGAAAAAGGCCAACGGGGCGCGTTCTGGGGGATCCGGCGGCGAAAAAAGTGCCGGAATCGTCGGCTCAGACGGAGGCAGGCATCCGTGAAACGACGGCGTCGACGTGGGCGCCGACCACGTCGGCCTGCGCCTGGAGGGTCGTCACGAGGGCGTCCACGGTCCCGAAGGCGGGCATGTCGCGTGCGACGAGGGCGACCGGCACGGGGCCGTCGGCGACGGTGTCCCACGAGGTATCCGGGCCGCCGCCGAACCCCATGGCGTCGGCGGCGAGGCTCGCCACGGAAACGGCGCGCAGCAGCCGCGCCGTCTCGGCCGGGACGCTCCCGCCGGCGAGGGCGTCCGGCTGGTGGTGGAGGCGGACCACGTCGGTGAGCGCCTCCGGCAGGCTCAGCCGCATCGCCGCGAAGGCGCCGGCCTCCGTGTGGTCGCACCCGAACACCAGCCGCTCCTGCTCCCGGGCGTCGGCCGTGGCGATGTGGGCGTCGAGCGCGTGCTCGTGGTAGAGCGACCCGGCGGCCTCGGGGAAGTTGTAGGCGAGCACGAACTTCCCGAAGTCGTGCAGCAGCCCGGCCGTGAAGGCCGTCCCGTCGCGGAGGAAGGGAGCCGAGCCGTGGAGGTAGGGCGCCTCCTCGACGAGGTAGCGCGTGAGGTGCGCCGTGGCGAGGCTGTGCGCGACGAGCCGCTGGATGCACGCCTCGGCGGCGGGGCCGGTGGCCGGGCGCCCGAGGCGGAGCATGCTCATCGCCGCGACGAGACCCACCGTGGCGACGGGCCCGAGCAGCACGACGGCGCGCTCCGGGGAGGCCACCGCGCGGTGGAGCCCGTAGAAGGCGGAGTTCACCTTCTGGAGGAGCCGGGCCGTGACGAGGGGGTCCCGCTCGATCATCGCCGTCACCGCCCGCGTGTCGGCCTGCTCCAGGTCGGCGAGGAGGTCCATCGCCTCGATGAGGGTGTGCGGGAGCGGGGGGCAGCGGAGCTCGAGCCGAGCGAGTGTGCCCGCGCGGCTGCCGGCGCGGGCGCCGCCGCGTGCGACGCCGGGTGCGCCGCCGTAGGGACCGCCGGGATACGGGAAAGACATGGGGGGTTAGCGGAGGTAGTCCAGCAGCGTGCGCTGCTGGTCGGAGGCGAGCATCTGGAGCGTCGCGTCGAGTTGGAGGTTGGCCTGCGCGAGGGAGGTCGCGGCCTCGTAGTAATCGGCGTCCTGGAAGTCGGAGCGGCGGCGCGAGAGGTCGAGCGCGGAGGCTTCGAGCTGGGCGTCGGCGTCGTCGAGGCGGTTGAGCCTGGAGCCCGCTTCGGCGCCGAGCGCGAGGAAGTGGTCGCGCCCCTCGGCGATGGGGGCGAGGGCGGCGGTGGCCGCCGCGCCGCCGGTGCGGACGGCCGCGGCGAGGGCGCGGAGGGCGTCCACGGCGGAGGTGCCGCCGGAGAGCGTCTGCACGCGGTCGCCGTCCACGTTCACCGCCAGATCGAGGTCGGGCCCGATGCGGTAGCGTCGGTCGCCCGCGAGCGAAGGGGTGGTGGGGGCGCCCGTCGCGTCGAAGGGGGCCTGGTTCGTGCGGTGCCCGCCGAAGAGGTACTCCCCCTCCGCCTTTGAATTGAGGCGGCCGATGAGGGCCTCGGCGAGGTCGTCGATGCGGGCCGCGACCGACTCGCGGCCGGTGGCGTCGAGGGTGTCGTTGCCGCCCTGCACGCCGAGGTCGTTCGCCGTCGCCATCAGCTCGGCCATCCCGTCCAGTTCGTCGGCCGTGCGCGACGCCCAGAAGCGGGCGGCGCCGACGGCCTCGCCGTAGCTGTCGAGGCGGCCCTCGGCGGCGTCGAGGCGGCGGGCCCCGGCGAAGGCGGTGGGGTCGTCCGAAGCGCGGAAGACGCGGCGGCCGGTGGAGACCTGCGCCTGGAACGTGGCCGCGCGCGCACGCGCCTCGGCGAGCGTGCGCGTGGGGACGTCGGAGGCGAGGGCCCGCGTGAACGCGGAGGAGAGGGGGCGCGTCATGGGAGCGGGGCAGCCTGCCCTTAGAGGGCGAGGAGGGTGTCGAAGAGGTCGCGGGCCGTCTCGATCACGCGGGCCGAGGCGGCGTAGGCCTGCTGGTAGCGGATGAGGCTCGTCATTTCCTCGTCGATGGAGACGCCGGAGACGCCTCCGGCGAGGGCGTCGAGGTGGTCGGCGAGCCCGCCGCGGGCGTCGGCCTCGGTGCGCGCGCGGGAGAGCGCGCGGCCGGCGGCGGCCGAGAGCCCGAGGGCCTCCTCGTCGAACCCCGCGCCGAGTTCGGCCAGCGCGCGGCCCACCGACGTGTCGCCCGGGGCCCCGGTGGCGCCCGAGAGGGCGACGTGCGCGGGGTCGGTGATGGCGACGGAGAGGCTGGAGGCCGTGGTGCCGGTGGGGTCGAAGAAGGGACGGCCGCTGGTGCCGTCGAGCCCGAAGCCCGCCGTGTGGAGGCCGTTCACGTCGGAGACGAGGCGGGCGGCGAGGGCGTCGAGGGCCTGCCGCGCCTGCGGGAGCGCCACTGTCAGCCCCGAGAGGGCGGCCCCGATGCGGCCGGTGTCGGCGCCGTCGCCGGGGAGCAGCGCCACGCTCGTCCCCTTGAAGCGGACGGCGTAGGTCGGGTTGTCGGGCGGCCCGACGCGCTCCAGTTCCAGCACCTCGCGGCCTTGCACCGCCTTCATCCCCTGCACCGCCACCGAGTAGGAGCCGTCGGCCTCCTCGGTGACGCGGACGGGGACGAGCCCGCCGAGCGCGCGGACGGCCTCGTCGCGGGTGTCCTCGGCGTCGAGGTCGGGCGTGCCCGCCGTGCGCGCGGCGGCGATGCGATCGTTGAGCCCGGCAATGGTGCCGAGCAGCGCGTTCGCGTTGCCGACGTGGCCGTCGAGGCTCCCCACCTGCTCCTCCTGGAGCCGCGTGAGGTCGCCGTCGAGGCGTCGGAAGGAGGAGGCGAGGGTGCTCGCCTGATTCAGCAGCACGCGGCGGACGCCGGTGTCGGTGGGGGTGTTGACGGCGTCGCCCCACGAGGCCCAGAAGCTCCTGAGGGTGCCGTTGATACTCCCGGCGGTCTCGGGGTTGAGCACGGCTTCGAGCGCCGAGCCCAGCCGCACGTTCTCCTCGGCCGAGCCCAGCCCGGCCTGCGCCTGCCACGCGGCCCCTTCGAGCATCGCGTCGCGCGTGCGGCTGAACCCGGCCACCCCGACGCCGACGCCGCCGAACGACCCCTGCCCGGGGCGCATCATGATGCCGGCGTTGGCGACGCCGAGGGAGCGCACGTCGAGCCGCCGCCGGTGGAACCCGGCGGTGTCGGCGTTGGCGACGTTGTGGCCCGCCGCCTGCATCGCCGATTCGAGCGTGCGGATGCTGTTGCGGCCGGTCTGGAAGAGCCCGTTGATGCTCATGGGGTCGGGCCTCAGCCCGTCTGGTCGAGCCGGAGAGAGGAGGGCGACGCCGTGGCGGCGGCTCCGGCGGCGGTGTAGACGCGGGCCGGGCGCGGCACGTCGAGGGCGTGCCAGGCGTCGAGGATGTCGCGGCCGAGGGAGGCGGCGTAGCGCATCGCGCCTTGCAGGGCGTCGGCGCGGGCGTCGGCGTGGCGGGCGCGGTCGAGCACGCGGGTCCGGGCCGCGAGCACGGGGGCGGCAACGTCGGGGGCGACGGCGTCGGCGAGGGCGCGGAGGGGGGCGTCGGGGGCGAGCCCGGCGGCGCGGGCGGCGCGGACAGCCTCGTCGGCGCGGCGGCGGCGGGCTTCGTCGAGCGCCACGACGGCGTCCATCGTGGCCTGCGCGGCATGCTCCAGCCGCTCGGGCGTGCGGGCGCCGAGCGCGGCGAGCTGCGCGTCGGCGCAGGCGGCGAACGCGTCGAGCCCGTCCGCCTCGGCGTGAAGGGCGGCGAGGAGGGGGGTGACGGCGGGGGTAGCGGGGGCCATCATCGGGGTGCGCCTCTGGGGAGGGGTTGTCGGGGCGGCGGCGGCGGCGTTAAGGGCCGGCGCCGGAAAAAAGCGGGGCAGGTCTACTGCTCGGGGAAGCGAGGGCCTTTTCCTTTCTCCCCCTCCCCTCTGGAGGGGCGGGGGCCGGGGGGCGGGGTGCATTCCGGGTCCGGCAGCACCTTGCTAATCCGCCACCCCCCTCCCCAACCCTCCCCCGCCGGGGGCGGGGAGAAGGAGAAAGAAGAGGGTGCGTGCTCAGAGCGGGATCGGGGCCCGGGTCGGCAGCGGGGTCATGTCGCCCGCCGTGTCGAGGGCGGCGTGGGCGCCGGGGTCGGCCAGCGCGCCGCCGAGGCGGGTGAGGAGCATGTCGCGGAGCCCGAGCGCGTCGGTCGTGGTGAGCTGGCGCGTGAGGGCGTCGGTGAGCGCGTCGCGCTGGGCGTCGGCCTGGATGCCGCCCGCGCCCCCTTCGCCGTCCTTGAACAGGTCCTTCGTCATGGTCTGGACGAACTGCCGCACGAGGATGGACTCGAACTGCTCGGCGGCCTCCTCGGGGCCGCGCGCCCGCGGCGGGGCGGCGGGGACGGCGGCATGGCCGACGGCGGAAATGGTGGGCATGGGGGCTTGGGGATTTGTCGGCGGTCCGCAGTCGGCCGTCGGCGGTCAGCGCCGCAGGCGCTAGAGGATCACCAGCTCGCCCTGGAGGGCGCCGGCGCGGGCGAGGGCCTGGAAGACGCCGACCACGTCGACGCTGCGGAGGCCGAGTTCGTTGAGGGCCGCGGCGAGCTGCGCCACGTCGGCGTTGGGGGGGAGCACGACGCTGCGGGCGGTGGCCTGGCCGATGCGGGCCGAGCCGGAGGGCGTGACCACCGTCCGACCACCCGACGACAGCGGGCCCGGCTGCGAGACCTGCGCGTCGGCGCGCGTGGCGATGACGAGGCTGCCGTAGGTCACCATCACCTCCGAGATCCGCACGTCGCCACCCGCCACGACGACGCCCGTCCGCTCGTTGACGACGATGCGGGCCGGCACGTCCACCGAGATGGAGAGCGCCTCGACGGCCGCCATGAGCGCGGCGAGCCCGCCCCCGTCGGCGGGGACGTTCACGCGCACGAGCCCGGCGTGGACGGCCGTGGCGGCCCCGGCGAACTGACCGTTGACGGCCTCGGCGACGCGGGCGGCGTTGGTGAAGTCGGGGGCGCGGAGGATGAGGTTGGCCGTCGCGCCGCCTATGGCGAGCGGGGGCGAGGCGAGGACGAGGCCGCCGCCGGGCACGCGGCCCGTGTTGGTGGGGCCGGTGCGGAGGCTCGCGCCGCCCGCCTCGGCCAGCAGCGTGCCCGTCGAGACGGGGCCCTGCACCGTCGCGTAGACGCGGTCGGTCATGGGGTCGACGAGGGGCGTCTGGATGAGCACGCCCCCCGCGAGCGAGGTGGCGTCTCCCATCGCCGAGACGGTTGCGTCGAGGCGGCTGCCCACCCCGGCGAAGGGGTCGAGCGTGGCCGTCACCATCACCGCCGCCACGTTGCGCGCCGTGAGGTGGGCGGGGTCCACGCGCACCCCGTAGCGCTCCAGCATGTTGACGACGCTCTGGACGGTCTGCGGCGAGCCCGAGTTGCCACGGGCACGGTCGCCGGTCCGGTCGAGCCCGACGACGAGGCCGTAGCCCGTGAGTTGGACGGGGGCGGCCCCCTCCAGCACGACGAGGTCCTTCAGGCGCGCCGACGCCTGGGCGCGGCCGACGGCCGGAGCCAGCAGCAGCGCCGCGAGGGCGAGGGCGGAGAAGAGGGAGAGACGCATTGGAGGGGGCGACGGGAGGGGGTCAGGTCCGCTCAGGACCCGATGAAGAAAGCGGCGAGGGCGACGACGGCGGCGCCGACGTAGGGCAGAAAACCCGGGCCGAACCGGCTCAGGCGGCCCTCCTTGCGGTAGACCACCTCGGCGTTGGCGATCTGGAACGAGAGCACGGTGTTGTCGGCGCTCACGTCGGACGGGCGGACGAGCCCGCGCACGCCGAGGCGGTGGCCGACGCCGTTGACGGAGATCCGCCGCTCGCCCTCGATCTGGAGGTTGCCCGCGGCGTCGGTGCCGATGACGACGACGGAGACCGTCCCACGGAGGAGGTCGGCCAGCGCGGTCTCGTTCCGCGCCGTGGCGTCGGAGGCGAAGCGGGCGTCGAACCCGAAGCGGCCCATCGTGGAGTCGCTGCCGGCCGCCGCGCCGCCCATGCCGGCGCCGGAGCTGGCGTCGTAGCTGCTCTGGCGCTGGGCCGAGGTCCGCTCGGCGAGCACGACCGTCAGCACGTCGCCCGAGCGGCGGGCCACGGGGTCGCCGAAGAGGGAGCCGGTGGAGGCGAAGAGGGGGGCCGCGGTCGTCGGGGCGGCGGCCGGAGCCGTAGCCGCGGCGTCGGGCGTCGCGGCCGGGGCGGCCGTCTGGGCGAGGGCCGGGGCGGCGGCGATGAGGGACGCGCCGAGCGCGAACCGGCGGAGGGTGGAGGAAAAAGACATGGGTAGGGTGGGGGAGCTAGAGCGTTTCGATCCAGTCGGCCGTGCCGGGGGCGACGAGGCGGACGCGGTAGGTGGCGCGGGTGTCGGGGCAGTAGACGCGGAGGGTCTCGCCCAGCGTGGCGCGCTCGCGGGACCGCCCGCGGAGCGTCAGTTCGAGGCCGTTGCGGCACCAGCGCACGTCCACGGGGTCGCCCACGGCGACGGCGTCGGGCGCGACGAGGTCGGTGGGGCGCACGGGCTCGCCGGCCGGGAGCGCGCGGCGCGCGACGGCGCCGGCCGGGAGCACGCGGGCGTCGGCCCAGAGAAGGGGGAGCGTGAGCGCGCGCGTCGTCTCTATCCACGCGGGCGCGAGGTCGCCCGGCCGCAGCGTGTCGCCGCGGGCGAGGGGGCGGGCGGGGACGGCGACGGAGTCGTAGCGGGCGACGAAGAGCGTGGCGCGCCCGACGGCGCGCCAGCCGCCAGTCCCGTCAGGGACCAGAACGTCGGCCGGGGTATAGCCGCGCGGCGTCTCAATGGAAAGAAGGGCCAAGCGGAGCGGCCCCTCGGGGACGGCGGGGGCACGGAGCACACGCGGCTCCAGGTGTCCGGCCATCCCCGGGGGCCGCTCGGCCAGCAGGCTCTCTGCCGCGGCAACGACGCGGCTGTCTATGGGCGCGACGGCCTGACCGCGTGCGCCCCCGGCCCCGGCCGTATACACGGCCAGGAGGGCGAGCAGGAGCGGCAGGCGGAAGCGCATGGAGGGAGGCCCCTTCGGGGCCGACCGCGGACCGCAGACCGCGGACCGCCAGGATGGAGGGAGGGAGAGGGTCATGCCCTGATCTGTCGTGTGTCGTCTGTCGTCCTTGTATTCAGCGGCGGTCGGACGTCGGCGGTCTGCGGTCGGCGATAGGGCGCCTGCGGCGCCCTATCGCTTCAGGTTGTTGGCGATTTGCAGCATCTCTTCGGCCGTCGTGACCATCTTCGAGTTGAGCTCGTAGGCGCGCTGCGACGAGATGAGCGAGACCATCTCCTGCACCACGTCCACGTTCGAGGCTTCGAGGTAGCCCTGGCGCACGAGGCCGACGCCGTCCTCGCCGGGCGGGGCCAGCGTCGGCTCCCCGCTGGAGTCCGACTGCTCGTAGAGGTTGTCTCCGATGGCGCGGAGGCCGGCGGGGTTCGAGAACCGCGCCAGCTCCAGCGTGCCCACCTCCACCGGGTCCGACTCGCCCTGGATGCGGATCGTGACGACGCCCTCCGGACTCACCTGGATCTCCGTCGCTTCCGGCGGGATCTCGATGGGCGAGCCCGCTCTGCGTGACGACGCGGCCGTTGGCGTCCATCGTCAGCGTGCCGTCGCGGCTGTAGGCCACGGTGCCGTCGGGGCGGCCGACCTGATAGAACCCGTCGCCCGTGATGGCGAGGTCGAGCGCGTTGCCCGTCTCCGTCAGCCCGCCCTGCGTGAACGACCGCGTGGTGGCGACGGCGGCGGCGCCGTGGCCGACCTGGAGCGTCGCCGCCGGGCCGTCGCCGCGGCCACCCGTCTGGATGGTCTGGTAGAGCAGGTCCTGGAAGACCAGCGTCTGCCGCTTGTAGCCGGTGGTGTTGACGTTGGCGAGGTTGTTCGCCGTGTTGTCGACGGCCGCCTGCTGGGCGCTCATGCCGAGCGCGGCGGTACGGAGGGCACGAAGCATCGGGGAATCCGGGAATCGGGGGAGCTGGGAATCGGAAAGGCAGGGGGCGGGAGAGTGGGGCAGGAGATCAGGAGCGGGCTTTCAATTCCCCGATTCCCAGATCCCCGGATTCCCCGATCCCTAGAACCTTCCCAGGTCGCGGGTGACGGCGCCGAGGAGTTCGTCGGTGCTCTGGACCATCTTCTGCTGCGCCTCGAAGAGGCGGAAGTGCGTGATCATGTCGGCCATCTCGCGGACGGCGTCCACGTTCGAGCCCTCGACGAAGCCCTGCCGCACGCCCGGGTCGTCGACCGGGGTGGGGGGGGCCGTCGAGGTGAACGTGGTGTCGCCCGCGCGCCGGAGCGTGGCGGGGTCGGCGAACGTGACGACGCGGAGGGTGCCGACCGGCTGGCCGTCGACGGCGATCCGGCCCTCGGCCGAGACGGTGACGGCGCTGCCGGGGGGGAGCGTGAGCGGGCCCTCCTCGCCCATCACGGCGTCGCCGTCGAGGGTGCGGAGGGTGCCGGTGGCGTCGAGCCCGAAGGAGCCGGCGCGCGTGTAGCGCTCGGCACCGTCGGGTCCGGCGACGACGAAGAACCCGCCGCGCTCCAGCGCGACGTCGAGGGGGTTGCCCGTGGCCTGCAACTCGCCCGGGTTGAGGTCGGCCCAGCCGCCCGTCGTGCGCACGGTGCGCGGGGCGCCCTCGGCGTCGATCTGCTCGCGGAGCACGTTCGCGAACGTCCGCTCGCGGCGGTAGCCGGAGGTGTCGACGTTGGCGAGGTTGTTCGCCGTCCGCTCCTGGCGGCGGGTCATCTCCGCCATGGAGGCGGCAGCGGTGCGGAGGCGTTGGAGCATGGGAGGGGGTGCAGGACACCCGGGCCCTCTCCAAATGCCCTGCCACTACTGCACGAGGGGCGTGCGGCATGCCGGCGGGCCTCTTCCGGGCTGAAGGCCGGCACGTTTTTCCTGCTACGCCGGGCACGGCTTGCCCGTCAGGCCGGGATCGGGTGGGGTGGCCTGCCAGGCCGGTGGGTTTTCACGCTCGGAGCACAGACCCACGAATAGCGCCGTGGTCCGGGATCGCGCTGTGGCATGGAGGCCGGGGTTCGCGGGTCGGGGGTAAGCCCGATAACCCGCTGGAGTTGGCGGCACACCCTCTGCTCTTCCCATCCCCGGAGGCCGCCGCCAGGATCCTCGGCACGGCCCAGAGATGCCCACTGTCCTTCCCCGCCAGACCCATGCACGAGCCCATCATGGATCAGCCGCTGACCCCCTCAAGCCGCCCGGCGTCGTTCGGAACGCTTCCCACTCCGGCTGGCTCTACGAAGCCGAAGACCGTGGGGGTCACGCTGAAGGTGTTCGCCGTGCACGTCATGAGCCTGCGCCGGCGGGTGAACCCGCGCGCATGGCAACTCGACGACTGCGAGCAGGGGGAATCCTCGTCCTGGTGCGTTGTCCCCCCCCAGTCGTCCACGGTGCAGGGAGGGCCTTCTCTATCGCGCCCCTCCTCGTCGGTGTCTCGACGGATATCCGTCGCCGGTCTCAGATCTGCCGACCGGCCCCTCCCCTCCCTGCTGTCCTCCGAGGCGGAGGGCCGGCCGTACGCGGGGCCTGGCTGCGAAGACCGTGCCCCTGTACGGCCGGCCGTAGGGGGAGTCCCGAAGCGTCAACCATCGGCGCCATTGGCGACGGACATACGAAACGAGGAAACGGTTAAGCCTTACGTCGATAAGCCGGTTTATCAATCGGGCCGCTTTTCCTCATCCCCTTATTCTTCCATGTTCTACGTCTACCGCTTCCATCCGGAAATCCCCTATGCGTACGTAGGTGCCGACGGGGTAGATGTCTGTGGGATTACCAGAGGCGCCGACGTTCCTCATGCGATCACGACCGTGTTTGCGGCCGGGAGTGGCGCGGGGGATGAGACCGTTCTGAACACCCTCCGCGTCCTCGCCTCCTCCTCTAGCTGTACGCCCCTGAGCCGGGACGCCGGGGGGCGGCAGGGCGACGGGTCGTTGGGTGAGCCGGCCATCGGGTCGTTCCTCATGCCCGGTCGTCACGGTGCTGCCTGGTCCGGGAGCACGTCGACACGGGCGAATGGGACAGGACGGGCAAGGGGGGCGGGTCGCTACGCGACTGGCACTCCGGTTGCATATGAGGAGAGCCTGAGCTTGATAGGCCCCTGACCCCCCCTACACCCCCGAGGCGCCCCCGCGTGGGACGCGGATTTCCTCTACTCCGGAACGTCGTTCCGGCTGAGCTGACCCACCCTGCCATGAGCCTTTACTCACCAGCCCTTGCCGAAAGCCTCCGTCTACGGACGTCGGGCTTCTCGCTGTGCTCCGGTCTGTCGCCGGTTATGGGGGGAAACCCTCCTTCATGCTTGGGGAATGACCTTGACATGTGTCAGAACCTTAAGGGAGATGCCCTAACGGCCGAAACCCCTAAAGCGTTGGAAACACTTCTTTAAGAAGGAATAGTCTAGAGATCCATGCAGATCATTCCTGCCACAACCACGCCGCCCTCCCGTAGAGATATGGGGGGCCTGAGAGCTGGGGGGAGCGCTTCGCTTCTGCTGGAAGGGCGTGCGCTACGTCGGTTGAAGTACACCGTACAGCTCGGTGCGTGGGTGGCCCTGACGCCCCTGGCGTTCTTCCTGCGCCTGGAGGGGGAGGTGGCGAGCCACACCACGCAACTCCTCGCGCTCCTGCTCATCGGGCTCCCGCTCAAGGCCATCGCCATCGAGCGGTTCGGGCTCCATCGCCGGTCGTGGCGGCGGGCAGGCATCACGGACCTGCTCGCGATCGCGCTTGGCGTGATGGCGGTCACGGTGGTGTTGCTCGTGGCCGTGCTCGTCCTCTTCCCAGTCGTCGCGATCCCCCGTAGCCTCCCACTCATCGAGGGCCCGCTGGCGCTCCTCGTCCTCGGGGGCGCTCCGTTCTCGCGCCGGGTGCACCACGAGCAGGCCCGTTGGCGCGTGGCTGCCCTGCGGGGGGGCGCCCTCCGCGTGCTGGTCGTCGGGGCCGGGGAGACGGGGCAACTGGTGTCGCGCGAGATGCGTCGCCACCCCGAGGCCGGGTTCGTCCCGGTCGGGTTCCTGGACGACGACCGCAATACGCATGGCCTCCGGCATGGCGGGCTCGCTGTCCTCGGGTGCATCGAAGACCTCCCCGCCGTCGTCGCCGAGCAGGGAGTGGACGAGGTGCTCATCGCACTGCCCACGCAGCTCGGCCCCGTCGTTCGGCGCGTGGTCGCGCTGGCGCGGACGGCCGGGGTCCCCTCCCGCATCCTCCCGCCGCTCCGCGACATTGTGAGCGGGCGCGCGCCGATCTCGGCGATCCGCGACGTGAACGTGGAGGACCTCCTCGGGCGCGCCCCCGTGCGGCTCGACTTGGGGCCGATCGAGGCGTACCTCCGCGGCCGGACCGTGCTCATCACCGGGGCCGGCGGCTCCATCGGCTCCGAGATCGTGCGCCAGATCGCCGGGTTCGACCCCGCGTGCCTCGTGCTGCTCGGGCGGGGGGAGTACAGCGTCTTCGAGATCAACCGCGAACTGGCCCGTACGTACCCCGACGTGCCGCGGCACGCCGTGATCTGCGATGTCCGCGACGAGGTCTCCCTCGCCGGGGTGTTCGAGCGGTTCAAGCCCGACGTCGTGTTCCACGCCGCGGCGCACAAGCACGTGGGGCTGATGGAGGAGAACCCCGCCCAGGCTGTGCTCAACAACGTCGGGGGGATCCGGAACGTGACCCGGCTCGCCCTCGCGCACGGGGTGTCGCGCTTCGTGAACGTCTCGACCGACAAGGCCGTGAACCCCACGAGCGTCATGGGCGCGACGAAGCGCGTGGCAGAGGCCGTCGTTACCGAGGCCGCCCGGCAGAGCGGCCCGGACAGCGCCTTCATCTCGGTGCGATTCGGGAACGTCCTCGGCAGCCGGGGAAGCGTGATCCCCCTGTTCAAGGAGCAGATCCAGCGCGGGGGCCCCATCACGGTGACCGACCCCGACATGATCCGCTACTTCATGACGATCCCCGAGGCGGCGCAGCTCGTGCTGCAGGCGGGCGCCATGGGCCTGAACGGGCGGGTATGCGTGCTTGACATGGGCGAGCCCGTCCGCATCGTCGACCTCGCCCGCGACCTCATCCTCCTCTCGGGGCTGGAGCCCGGCACGGACGTCGCGATCGAGTTCAGCGGGCAGCGCCAGGGCGAGAAGCTCTACGAGGAGCTCCTCACGGCGGAGGAAGGGATCGAGGCCTCGCGGCACGAGAAGATCTACGTCGCGAAGACGGCACCGCTCTACGGCAACCTCATACGCCAGCTCGAGCGGCTCTTCGCCGCTGCCGCCACTCACGACGGGCGCGCGGTGCGCACGGTGCTCCAGCAGTTCGTCCCGCTCTACAGCCCGGACCCCGCCGCGCTCGCCCCCGCCATGGGATCGGGCGAGGGGGTGCACGGCCTTACGGGCTCCGGCGACGGCAGCTCCGGCGACGGCAGCGTGCGGCTCGAGGAGCCCACCCTCGTCGTGTCCAAAGGTGCACGGGCCCCGGCCTGACGTAGCCCCACGCCCGACACCAGAACCCGGGGGCGCCACGCCCCCATCGACTTCTCTCAACCGCCACCCGGCTCGATTTCTACCCCGCGTGCTATGAACCCGAACACGAAGAACGGTACGGCTCTCTCCGAGGAATTCGGGCGCGGGCTGCTTGGAAGCGCCTCCCGCGACGGCCATGCCGCCCCGGCGAAGGTGGAGGTCTCCATCCGCGAGCTCGTCGAGCTCGTGCGGCGGGAGAGCCCGGGGAACGTCGAGCCCTCGTCGCAGGCCGAGCGTGCCCTCCCCATCCGCGAGGTGCTCGACGTGCTGCTCCGCGGGCGGTGGGTCGTCGCCGCCGTCCTCGCCGTGGTGCTGGGGCTGACGGCCCTCTACACCTTCACGCGCTCCCCGCGCTACAGCGCGACGAGCTACCTCCTCGTGCATAAGGAGGACACCGGGCTCTCGAGCGTGCTGCCCTCCGACGCCGCCGCCCTCTTCCGCCCCGAGCGCAGCCTCGGGAACGAACTCTTCGTGCTCCGCCGCTCGTCGGCCCTCGCCCGCACCGTGGCCGAGCGGCTGATCGCCCAGCGCCGCGTGCCGGGCACGAACGAGCCGTTCTCCATCCTCCGGGTGGACGAGGGTGAGACCCTCGCCCCCGCGCTCGTCGTGGAGCGCCTCCGCGAGCACTACGTGACCGTGGCGCTGGAAGGCGACAAGGTCGACGCCCTCCGCGTGACGGCCACGAGCGAGGTGCCCGGTGAGGCCGCGTTCATCGCCAACGTCTACGCCGAAGCGTTCGTCAACCTCACGCGGGAGTCCAGCCGCGCCGGCTACAACGCCTCGCGGCGGTTCCTGGAGGAGCAGGTGGCCGAGCAGGACACCGTGCTCGCCCACGCCGACGGCGCGTTGCGCGGCTACATGACGACGCAGAACGCCGTGGACCCGCGCGCCGAGGCGGCCGAACTCCTCCGGCAGCTCGGCACGCTCCGCTCCGAGCGCGACGCGGCCGACGTGGCCGTGCGCGTGCGGCGGGCGACCGTGAGCGGGCTGGAGCGCGAGCTGGAGGGCATCGAGCCCCGGCTGGCGCGGCGCCTCGCCTCCAGCGTCGAGCGTGAGATCACCACGACGCAGGAGCGGATCGCCACGCTGGACGGCCGCGTCGAGCAGGCGATGCTCCGCGACCCCTCGCTCCGCGCGTCCGCGCTGCCGCCCGACCTCGCGGAGCTTCAGCGACAGTCCGACGACCTCCGCGCCCGCGTCCAGCGGCTGAGCGGCCAGCTCGTCGAGGAGACGATGGCCGCCGGCGGCGGCCCCGGCGACGCGGGCGGCGGCGTGCAGCGCGCCCTCGAACTCCGCCACCGCCTCATCGACGAGCGCATCGCGCTCTCGGGGCTGGAGGCTGAGCGCGCCGTGCTCGGCGAGCGCGTGGGGACGTACGAGCGCCAGCTCGGCTCCATCCCCGCCGAGACGACCGACCTCGCCCGGCTGGAGCGCGACCGCACGGCGGCCGAGGAACTCCACGGCGCGTTCCTCGGGCGGCTCAACGAGGCCCGTGTGGCCGAGGAGAGCGAGCTGGGCTACGCCGAGATCGTGCAGCCGGCCGACGTGCCGGCCGACCCCATCGCCCCGCGCAAGGGGATGAACCTGCTGGTGGGCGGCCTCCTCGGGCTCCTGCTCGGCGGCGGCGTGGCGCTCGTGCGCTTCCGCCTCGACGACCGCCTCCACCGGCCCGACGACGTGCGCGCGGCGGGGCAGACGCTGCTCGGGACGATCCCGGACGTGACGGCCGTCACCGAGGCGGAGTTCGGCAACGCCGCCACCGTCGAGGTGGACGGGCACCACCTGAGCACGCACCTGATCTCGCTGCTGAACCCGATGGCGACGGCGAGCGAGTCGTACCGCGCCCTCCGCACGAGCGTGCAGTTCTCGCGCCCCGACGCCGTGATCGAGACGATCCTCGTCACGAGCGCGAAGCCGGGCGAAGGGAAGAGCACCACGGCGGCGAACCTCGCCATCGTCATGGCGCAGGCGGGCCGCCGCGTGCTGCTGGTCGACTGCGACCTCCGGCGGCCGAGCCTCCACAAGAAGCTCGGGCGGCCGAAGGCGCCGGGGCTGGTGGACCTCCTCTTCCACGAGGGGCCGTCGGATCTGGAGGCGTTCGCGCTCCCGGTCGACAACCTCTACTTCATCCCGGCGGGGCCGGGCGTCCCCAACCCGGCCGAACTCCTCGGCTCGCGCTCCATGCGCGACCTCGCGTTGACGTTCCAGGAGGCGTTCGACCTCGTGATCTTCGACGCGCCGCCGGTGCTGGCCGCCACCGACGCCGTCCTGCTCTCGACGCAGTGCGACGCGACCGTGGTCGTCACCTCGGCCGGCGACACGCGCATGGGCGAGCTGGAGCAGGCGCTCAGCGCGCTGGCCGACGTGGGCGCGCGCGTGATCGGGACGGTGCTGAACCGGTTCGACCTCACGCACGCCTACGGCTACCGCTACAAGTACGCCTACAGCTACGGGAGCGCCTACGCCTACGGCCACCCGAAGATCGAGAAGACGCAGAGCCGGCTCCGCCGGGGCCTCGCCCGTGTCAATCCCTTCGGGAAGAAGGCCCGCCGCGCGGCCCGATGAGCGCGGCCGTTTCCCTCGCCGCTGCCCCGGTGCTTCCCACCGCGCCGGAGGCGCCCGCCCGCAAGGGCGAGCGTGACGGCGCGTACCTCCGGGGCTACGTCTACCTCGTCGGCGCCAACCTCGGCGCAAAGGCCGCCGGAATCGTGCGCGAACTGGCGGTGGCGGCGCTGTTCGGGACGAGCCCCGCGCTGGGGCTGTACGTCCTGCTGAAGTCGGGGCTGGAGGCCGCCTCCGTCACCGCGACGGGCGCCTTCCAGCTCAGCCTCGTCCCCCGCCTCGTCCGCCTCGCGCGGGAGGGGGGAGGGGACGTGGATGTGCGCGCGCTGTTCGCCGACGCCCTCCGCGTGGGGGCGCTGGCCGCGGTGCTGAGCGTGACGGTGATGCTGGGGGCGCTCGCCGCCGCCGGGCACGCCCTGGCCGACGTGGCCGTGCTGACCGTGCTCCTCTCGCTGAGCCTCGGGCTGCTGCTCGTGGGCGTCGTCGGGATGGTGGGCCACCAGGCGGGCGGGCGCTTCGGGAAGATGTCCGGGGCGTATCTGCTTACGGCCGTCCTGATGGCGTCTTTTGTCTACCCCCTCGGCCGCTGGTTCGGGATCGAGGGGCTGGCGCTGACGTGGCTCGTGGCCGTGACCGCGCAGGCTTCTTTGGTCTGGGGGCCCACGTTGCGTGCGGCGCCTCGGGTGGAAGCCGGGCATCGGGCCAACCTGTTCGTGCCGGCCCTGCTGAAAGGATCTGATTTTCGGCCGGCGGTGCTGGTGGCGGGCAACCAGATGGTGCTCTCGCTCATCATCGTGCGCCTGCTCGCCTCGCTGGGCGGGCTGGAGGCGGTGGCCGTGGTGAACTACGCCCTCGTGCTCTCCGGCCTCTTCGTGACGACGGTGGCGCGCAACATGTCGTCGGTGGTGCTGAAGGCCTCGGCCGACGGCCTCACGTGGCGGCGGTTCGGGCAGGCCCTCGGCCTCCAGTTCGCGCTCTGCGCCGCGCTCTACGGCGGGCTGGCCCTGGGCGGCGAGGCCGTCGTGCGGCTGCTCTTCGAGCGCGGCGCCTTCGGCGGCGGCTCGACGGCGGCCGTCTACAGCTTCCTGATGCGGGTCTTCCCCGCCTTCGCCCTCGTCGGCGGGCTCGACCTCCTCGTCGCCTACGTCAACGGCCGCGGGCTCGCGGTGGCGGGGCGGCTGAGCACGGTCGTCTCAAGCATCCTCGTCGCGGCCGTCGCCGTGGCGTGGGGCGTGGCCCAATGGGGCGGCGTGAGCGCCGGTGTGGCGCCGCTCGTGTTCGTCGGGCTCTACGGCGTCACGGCGCTCGCCGCCGCCGGTTTTCTCCTCACGCGGCGTGGTCAGGAGGTGGCGCGATGAACACCACCCGCACCACCTACGCGCTCGCGTTCGGCGTCGCCGCCATGATGGCGGTGGGCCGCATCTACGACGCCCGGCTCAACGTCGCCGGGCTCGACCTCTCGCTCCTCATCTCGGCCGCCTACGCCGCCGTCGTGCTGCTCGGCGCGTCCGGCGTGATCGGTGCCGTGCGGCCTTCGGGCTACGCCGGGCTCCGCGCCGGGCCCTCGTCCGGGGGCTACACCTTCCCGATGGTGCTCATCGCGGCGTGGGCCGCGGTCTACGTCGTGCTCGTGCCGGCCTACGACGCCGCCTACACCGACGAGAAGCTGGTGACGTTCGCGCTCGTGACGCTGCCGTCGGCGCTCCTCGTCGCGCGGCAGCGCGACGCCGGGCTCGTCGGCGCGCTCGCCGTGGCCCTCGCGTGCGTGGGCGGGGCGATGCTCCTCATGTCCCTCCCCAGCATCGCGGGTGCGCTCACGGGCCGGATGGGCTACGGGCGGGCCGCGACGCGGCTCTCGCTCTTCGGCGGCGGCCCCATCGTCTACGCGCGGTGGGTGCTCACGGCCGCGCTCGTCGTCGCGCTCTCGCGGGCGCCCCTCGTGGTGAAGGGCGCCGTGGTCGGCGCCGCGCTGCTGGCGGCGGTCCTGGCCCAGAGCAAGGGGCCCGTGCTGTTCTTCGGCGTGAGCCTCGGGCTCGTGGCGCTCCTGCGGGCGCTGGCGCAGCGGCGGGTGAGTCGCGCGACGCTCGTCGTGAGCGGCGGCGTCCTGTTCGCCCTGGTGGGCCCGCGCCTCATCACGGCGCTGGGGCTCGGCGGCCGGCTGCTCACGCTGTTCAGCCCCGACCAGCTCCTCGCCACCACCTCGTCCACGGCCCGGATCGACCTCCTGCGCGTGTCGCTGGAGATGATCCGCGACCACCCGCTGGGCGTCGGGCTCGGCAACTGGGCCACGGCGGCGAGCCGCTACGTCATCTCGGGGACGGTGCTCTCGTACCCCCACAACCTCTTCGTGGAGGTCGCCGCTGAACTGGGCGTGGCGCTGGCCGTGGGGCTGGCGCTGTGGGTGCTGTGGTACGGCGGGAAGAGCGTGCACGGCCTCGCGGGGATGCTCCGCCGCGGCCACCCCCACGCCGGCCTCGGCCTCACCGCCCTCGCCCTCTTCCTGTTCTACCTGCTGAACAGCCTGGTCTCCGGAGACCTCTCGGATGCGCGGTTGATGTTCGTCGCCCTCGCCATGCTCGGCGTGGCGGCGGCGGACGCCCGCGCTGGTGCCCCCCTCGCTCCTGCCGCCGTAACGGCACGCGCATGAAGATCCTTTACCTCCACCAGTACTTCGTCACGCCCGACGGGAGCGGCGGCACGCGCTCCTACGAGATGGCGCGCCGCTTCGTAGAGGCGGGCCACGAGGTCCACGTCGTGACCTCGGCGCGCGAGACGCGCGACGGCATCTCCGGCTGGACCGAAAGCCTCGTCGAGGGCGTCCACGTCCACGCGCTGCCGGTGCCGTACTCGAACCGGATGAGCTACACCCGTCGGATGGGGGCCTTCGCCTCGTTCGCCCTCCGGGCGGGCGCGCGCGCGGCCGAGATCGGCGGCGACGTGGTGTTCGCGACGAGCACCCCGCTGACGATCGCCGTGCCCGGCGTCTACGCCGCGCGGCGGCTGGACGTGCCGATGGTGTTCGAGGTCCGCGACCTCTGGCCCGAACTGCCGGTGGCGATGGGGGCACTGAAGAACCCCGCGCTCATCGCGGCGGCCGAGGCGCTGGAGCGGTTCGCCTACCGGAACGCGGCGCACGTCGTCGCGCTCTCGCCGGGGATGCGCGACGGCGTCATCCGCGCGGGCTACCCCGCCCGCGACGTGACCGTGGTGCCCAACGGGGCCGACGTGGGCACGTTCCGCAACCCCGAGGGCGGCGCCGAGGCGTTCCTCGCCACCCGCCCGCACCTCCGCGGGAAGAAGCTCGTGGTCTACACGGGCACGCTGGGCCCGATCAACGGGGTGGACTACCTCGTGGACGTGGCCGCCGCGGCGCGTGCGCAGGGGCACGACAGCCTCCACTTCCTCGTGCTCGGCGACGGCCGCGAGCGCGAGCGCGTGCTGGCCCACGCCCGCGAGACGGGCGTGCTGGGGGTCAACTTCGAGCTGGAGGCGCCGGTGCCGAAGGCCGAGGTGCCGAACGTGCTGGCCGCCGCCTCGGTGGCGTGCTCGCTGTTCGTGGACCTCCCGGCCATGCGGCACAACTCCGCCAACAAGTTCTTCGACGCGCTGGCGGCGGCGCGCCCCGTGCTCATCAACTACGAGGGGTGGCAGGCCGCGCTCCTGCGCGAGAGCGGGGCCGGCATCGTCGCCCCGCCCGCCGACCCCGCCCGGACCGCGGCCGACCTCGCCGCGCTGGTGCACGACGACACGCGGCTGGCGGCGATGGGCGCGGCGGCGGCGGACCTCGCCGACCGCAACTTCGACCGGGACCGGCTCGCCGCCCAACTCCTGCGGACGCTGGAGGCGGCCGTCGAGGCACCCGCCGCGGTGCCTGTCGCCGAGCCGGTGTTCGCTCCGGTCGCGGCGCCCGTGGCGGTGCCCGGTACGCTCATACGTGCCCGTGCCGACCGTCCGGCCCGGCCCGGCCTCCGGCCGCGCCGCCCGGCGCGTCGCGCGGCCCCGCAGGGGTTCTACGCCACGCACGGCAAGCGGTGGCTCGACGCCGCCCTCGCGCTCGTCGGGCTCGTGGTGCTGAGCCCCGTGATGCTTGCCGTCGCGCTCGCGGTGCGCGTGGGGATCGGCGGCCCCGTCCTCTTCCGCCAGCCCCGTCCGGGCCGCCACGGCGTCCCGTTCACGCTCGTCAAGTTCCGCACGATGACCGACGCGCGCGACGCCGCGGGCCGGCCCCTGGCGGACGCCGAGCGGCTGACGGCGCTGGGGCAGTTCCTCCGGAGCACGAGCCTCGACGAACTCCCCGAGCTGTGGAACGTGCTCCGCGGCGACATGAGCCTCGTCGGGCCGCGCCCGCTGCTCACGCAGTACCTCGACCGCTACACCCCCGAGCAGGCGCAGCGCCACGACGTGCGGCCCGGCCTCACCGGCTGGGCGCAGGTCAACGGCCGCAACGCGGTGACGTGGGAGGAGCGGTTCGCGCGTGACGTGTGGTACGTTCACAACGCCTCACTCGCCGTGGACCTCCGGGTGCTCGCCTCCACCGTCGCCGCCGTCGTCGGCCGCGAGGGCGTGAGCGCCGAGGCGCATGCGACGATGCCCGAATTCACCGGATCGCCGGAAGGGGCGGCCGTAGCCGTATAGGGAGCCGTATAGAGAGCCTCATGAGCGTCTACGTCATCGGCGGGGGCGGCCACGCGAAGGTGGTCGTCGCCACGCTCCAGGCCGCGGGGACGCCGGTCGCGGGCGTCCTCGACGATGACCCGACGCGGCACGGGCAGGCGGTGCTGGGGGTCCCGGTTCTGGGGCCCGTGGCGCTGGCCCGCGAGGTGGCGGGGCCCGTGGTGATCGCCGTCGGCGACAACGCGGCGCGGCGGCGGATCGCCGACGCGCTCGACGGCGCGGTGGCGTGGGCCACGGCGGTGCACCCCCACGCCTGCGTACACCCCTCCGTCCGGCTGGGCGAGGGCACCGTCGTCTTCGCCGGGGTCGTCGTTCAGCCCGACGCCGCCCTGGGCCGCCACGCCATCGTGAACACGTCGGCCTCGGTGGACCACGACTGCCGGCTGGGCGACTTCGTCCACATCGCGCCCGGGGTGCGGCTGGCGGGGAGCGTCCGCCTCGGGGAGGGGGTGTTCCTCGGCGTCGGGAGCAGCGTGCTCCCGGGGCGGGAGGTGGGGGCGTGGACGACCGTGGGCGGCGGCGGCGTCGTGGTCTACGACCTCCCGGCGCATGTCGTCGCGGTGGGGGTGCCCGCCCGCCCGCGGACCGTGGGCAGGACGGAAGGCTGAACGCGGCCTCCGTCGTCCATCGTCCGTCCTCCCCGTCACGCGCGCAGGCCATTGGGGGGCAGCAAAGCGGACAGGCGTAACCGGGGGGCTGCGGGCCCCATAACGAAGGCTGTGCACCCTGTCCCCCCAACCGGCCACCGCCATGGCGTTTACCTACCGTATTGATCCCGAGCACGCTTTCGCCCACGTCCGCTTCAGCGGCATCGTGACGGGGGCTGACCCCGCGCAGGCCACCCCGGCCGTGTTCGACGACCCGGCGTGGACGCCGGGCGCGACGCTGATCTGGGACTGCCGGCAGGTAGCCTACCTCGACATCGGGCTGCTCGACGTCGGCCGCATTGTCCTGCTCGGCGCCCGGTTCTGGCAGAAGCGCGGGCCCGGCCGCGACGCCATCCTCGTGCGGCGGGACTCGATGGAGGAGATCGCCCGGCTGTTCGCGTGGCGGACGCAGGGGCGTCCCGGGCAGAAGACGCGGGTGTTCCGCGATGCGGTGGAGGCGGAAGTGTGGCTGGAACTCCCGGAGGGCACCCTCTGCGAGGAACCGGCCGACCCCGTCGCCGAGCCGGCCGCTCTCGTCGCTGAGCTGGTCGCCTGACCACGCTGCGGCGCTTCCGGGCGACCGTCGGGGCTGTTTAGCGTGTCGATGGGTATGAAACCCTGTCGCATGAGACGTGCGTATAATCAATATCCACCGGTACCCCTGTAGTTTGCCGGCGCGCTCGCCACCACCGCGTGCGCTGAAGCTGGGTTGCAGCGATGGGGTACAGTGTGCGCGTTTTGCCCGAGCACCGGCTCGCCGTGGTGCGGCTGAGCGGGTACGTCGAGGGTTTCGAGCTCATCCGTGCCCTCGACGCCCTCTACCGGGCGCCGGGGCTGGAGCCCGGCTATAAAACGGCCTGGGACGCCCGACGTGTGCACGTGTTGGACCTGCTCCCCCTCCACGTCGCCTCGCTGGCCGAGGCCACGGAACGCGTGGACCCGCGGCTGGGCATCGGCCGCACCGCCGTGCTGGGGCGCGGCGAGCGCGACGAGGTGACGCTCCGGCTGCTCACGCTCCGGCACCGCCGCACCCGGCAGCGGCGGGTGCGCGCGTTCACGCGGGTGGACGAGGCGTCGGTGTGGCTCCACGTCCCCGCCGACGCCCTGGAGGGCCTGGCCGAAGCGCCCGGCGAGCTGGACCCCGGCTCGGGCGAGGCGATCCCGGAGGCGCCCCCCCTCATCGAACTCTCCCCCCTGCTGCTCTCCGAACTCCACCCGCTCGAACGGTAGCCGCGGCCGGGCGCTCAGGGGCCGTACTGCGCCGGGAGGATGCGGAAGAACCATGCGCCGTCGGGGTTCTCCAGCGAGAGGGCCACCTCGCCCTGGTTCGTCTCGCGGCCGTAGTCCGTCAGGAAGCCGCGGAGCGTCCCGACGGCGGCGGCGATGACCTCGGGCGCGGCGAAGGAGTAGACGACCGTCGTGGTCTCGTGGAGCGGCGTCTGGCGGTCGCCCAGCCACGCGCCGCGGACCTCCATCGCCGTCGCGCCCCCGCCGACCCCGGCCAGCACGGTCACGGCCCGCTCGATCCACCGCTCCATGTCTGGCACGGCGTTGCCGTCGCAGTCGAGGTGGGCGAGGTAGACCGTCACGCGCTCGTGGTAGGCCGCACCGGTGGACCCGAGCGCCGCGCCGAACTCGGCTTCGAGGATGTCGTACTGCCCGCGCGTCGGAAGAGGAAGAGCGTCGGCCATTCTTTTGGTTTGGGAGGGGCGGCCG
>Ga0193752_1000982_pt1 | contig 25062 bp, 19 predicted proteins | sample H1c1metaG_FD_144924 | JGI IMG/M metagenome (GOLD analysis project Ga0193752, IMG submission 144924) | Soil microbial communities from a riparian zone of the East river system, Colorado, United States - H1c1 | ecosystem: Environmental > Terrestrial > Soil > Riparian zone | place: USA: East River...
CATAACTACCGCCGCCTCCGCCGCGATTACCGCCACGTCCCCCGCCACCGCCGTAACCACCGCCGCCTCCGCCGCGATCTTCACGAGGACGCGCCTCGTTTACGACCATGTTGCGGCCGTCGTATTCCTGCCCGTTAAACTGCGCTATCGCGTTATTTGCATCGTCTTCTGACGCCATCTCAACAAAACCAAAACCACGCGAACGGCCCGTTTCGCGGTCCATTACGACATTAGCCGATTCCACCGCACCCGCCGCCGCAAAATAGTCGTGCAAGTCTTCGTTCGTTACACGAAACGACAAGTTTCCAACGTATAATTTATTACTCATTTCCTTATTATCTCTAACTAATTGAAGCAAAAAGGGGCAGGTAAAGATGGAAGGATCTTGTCTTGAATACTCCCGGTTACTGCAGCGACGCACCCGATTTAAAAAATACCTATTAGCTTCCTAAAAACCTATCCTAACTCTCAAACCGAACCAAAAAGCGTCGCACTAACTTACGGACGGGCGCATCTACCGAGATACCAACGAGAGCCTAACTTCTGAAAATTATGCCTGTTTTTTATTATTATGGCAAGAAGAAATCTTTACGGCCTATCTCCATATTGCCTAGACCTTTACAGGTGCAGGAAATAATGTTTTTAGCGAGCAAGCGCTTCAAGATCACGGTTGGATGCCAGAGACAGGCTCAACCCTTTGCAGTACCGGTCTTCTCGAGAAACTTCAAACCCTGCTTGAAATAATGCCTTACGTTTACGTGCAGGTGCTTTTTCCATTTCGGGTTCGATTCGCCGCGCGCGTGGGCAAATAGCGCGAGCGCGTAGCCGTACATCTCCTCGGTCATGTAGCCGGCGCGAAGATGCGGCCCGCCTTCGTATACCGCGTTACGCGCGGTGGCAAGTTCGACCGCGGCGTTCGAGGTAAATATCCCCAGGCCGTAAAAAACCGTAAGAAGATCGGCCATCTCCTCATGGTCGGGGCGAGTGCGGTCGAGCCGGTTTTCGCCGATCAGGATCACATGGGCCAGTTCGTGCGCGATGGCGGCGACAACGCTGTCCGCTTTGGCCGCCTGTTTAGCCTCAACCCGCAGATTGTATTTGTTCTTCTGTTTTTTATAGGCGAATTGCGGATGACCAAGCGTTTCGGGCACTTTTGTGCGCCGCGCCTGGGCTTCGATCTCTTTCGAGAATATCTGCACATCTACCTCTTTCGGATCGATGTCCATAAAGGCGCATATGCGATCGAGCATCCGGCGAACGTCGCCCGGTTTGCCGGTGAGCGGATCGGGAAAATACTCCGGCGTAGGCATAACGACCGTATTCTCAGTAAGCGTCTCCGCGCTCAATTCTTTGATGAGCCAGTTAAACGACTCATCTATCCATTCCTTGGTCTCGTCATCGACGGGACATTTTGCAGCAGTAAACCAACTCAATTTATTTCTCTCCAATGTTTCCGTTCCAAAGACCGTGGGAAACTCTTACAGGGATGACAGGATGAATAGGATAAGTCACAAAACCCGATTTTTATCCCTTATATCCTGATATCCCTGTAAATTTCCTTTCTAACCCTTCAAAACGTTCAAGATCTTCTCATGTATCCCGCCAAACCCGCCGTTCGACATTATCGCAACTACGTCGCCTTCCTTCATCTCGGGCGTCAGATGCTCGACGATCGACTCCGCATCGGGCAGGGCCAGCGCGGTTTTCCCTCGCATACGGAGTTCGTTGACCAGTTCATCAGTATCCAGGACCTTGCCCAGTTCGCTTGCCTTAGCGGTATTGTAAACTCCCGCGATTATTACATAATCCGCGTAGCCAAAGGCCTTAGCATATGGCTCCTGGAAAACCGCCAGTCGCGAAGACCACGAGCGCGGCTCGAAAACGGCGATCACGCGCCGGCCGTCGTATTTTATGCGCAGCGCCTTCAGCGTTTCTTCGACAGCAGTCGGGTGGTGGGCAAAATCGTCAATCACGGTCACGCCGCGTTCGACGCCGCGGATCTCCAGACGGCGTTTCACGGATTTGAACGTGCGGAACGCCTCCTGCATCTTTTCTTTTGAAATGCCCCAGCCATCCGCCGCGATTATCACCGCCAGGCAGTTGCGAACGTTAAACTCGCCAAAGAGCGTCATTTCAAATTCGCCCCAGGCCTGGCCGTCACGAAAGACTGTAAACCGCGTCGTGTCGCCCGAAAAATCTATATAACGCGCCTGCCATTTTGCCTCGTCAGAAGTGCCGAAGGTCTCGATCTGGGTAAACAGCTTCGGCCGCATCTCTTCCAGGACCTTTGCCGCTACCGGCGAATCGATGCCGACTATCAGCCGCCCGTTTCCGGGCACGAGATTCATAAGGCGCGAAAACTGAAACTCGATCTCCTGCAGGTCGCGGTAAATGTCGGCGTGGTCGAACTCGATGTTATTTATGATCGCCGTGTCCGGCAGGTAGTGCATGAACTTCGGTTTTTTATCGAAATATGCCGTGTCGTATTCATCGCCCTCGATCACAAAATGGCCGCTGTCAGTCACGCGAAAGCTAGCGCCGAAGTTCTGCACGATACCGCCGACCAGAAAGCCCGGGTTCAAACCGCCGACTTCGCAAACCCACGCCGCGATACTCGTCGTGGTCGTCTTCCCGTGAGTTCCGGCCACTACGAGGCTTCGCTTTCCGCGAATAAACTCTTCCTTGACGATCTCCGCCTGCGAGCGGTCCACCAGCTTGCGGTTGAGCACCTCTTCAAGCTCCGGATTGCCCCGCGAGATGGCGTTGCCTACGACGGTACAGTCCGCCGCTACGTCGGCGTTCGACGCCTGGTAGCCCGTGATTATCTCGATACCGAGCGCCTCTAGCTGCGTGGACATCGGCGGATAAACATTCTGGTCCGATCCGGTCACCCTGTGCCCGCGCGCCTGCAGCATCCCGGCAAGCGAGGCCATAGCGGTGCCGCAAATTCCTATTAAGTGATAGTGCATACGGAAAGTAGCTCGTTTTTGCGGCTTAGCCGCTCGATGTGCGGAAAGGCTCTGCCTTTCCGACTACGTAAAAAGAAAGAGGAGGCTACGCCTCCGGAAAATCCTGAACGATTTCAACGGGCCTTTAAAACGCGTGAAACACCTGAAACGGTTGAAACACCTGAAACACGCCTAACAATAAAAGCATTCCGAACGCTGTAACGCCTTAAACGCTCCTAACGCAGTACGCCTTGGATCTTCTCCAGCGCCCCGTCGAGCACATCGTCCTCTCTTGCGATGCAGATGCGCATGTGGGCATCCCAGTCGTCAGAGTCGGCAAAAGCGCTGCCCGGGGTGGCGCCGACGCCGTTTGCCATCAGCATCTCGTTGAACTTGATCGCGTCGTTATACTCCTCGGGGATGCGCGCCCACAGGTAGAACGCTGAGCCCGAGTTGTAGATCTGAAATCCGAGATCTGTAAGCACTTCCGAAGCCCGCAGCCGCTTCTCGTCAAACTTCTGCCGCAGGCGCTCGTAGTACGTTTCATCGGCCATCAAAACCTTCGACAGCGCGGCCTGGAGCGGGGTCGCCGGGCAGACATATACGACGTTCGCGGCGTTGTTGACCTTCGATACAAGCTCGCCATTGCCGTAGGCGTACCCGAGCCTCCAGCCCGAAATGTTCCACGATTTCGAGAACGAATTGACCGTGATCGTCCGGTCCCACATATCCGGCAGCGTAGCGATCGGCGTATGCGGGTTTTCGCCCGTCACATAGTGCTCATAGACCTCGTCGGAGATAACGAGCAAGTCGAGCTCCTTCGCGACCTCGGCGATGGCCTCGAGCTCCGTCTGCGTCATCACCTTGCCGCTCGGGTTGGCGGGCGAGCACACGATGATCGCCTTGAGCGGAAACTCCGCACGGTCCTTCAATTCTTTACAACGCGCCAGCAATGCGTCCTTTTCAAATTCGAGCTTTTCGTCCAGCTCGAACCTCTCGGTCTTTGCCCCGAATTCCTCCAGAATGCGCCGGTGATACGGGTAATAAGGCTCGAATACGAGTGCAGATTTATCACGCAGAAAGCTCTGGGCAATGCCGATAAGAGCACCCGTTCCGCCGTTGGTCACCATCAGTTCGAGCGGGGTTGCGGCCGTGTCGATCTCGATGCCGTTATACTTCCGAAGCTTTTCCGCGACCGCTTTACGCAGGTTAGCGTCGCCTTCGCTTGGCCCGTAATGGTTCTGGCTGGCCGCGATAATGCGGGCCGCTTCGGCCGCGAGGGTCGGGTCGATAGGCAGTTCGGACTGCCCCTGGACGAGATTGCCGCTCGGCGGCACAAGGCGCGTGATCGCGCGGATATCGGGTTTTATCTTCATTGCTGTAGCTTCTTTCATATGGTTAACCGGAAATAGAAGTTTATTAAAGATGGATGGAAATGTCTAAATGACCCGTATTTATCTGGTAATATATCCACGATGAAATCAACGCGCGAGATAGTTCTCCCTCCTTCTCTTAAACCCGGTATCCTCGGAGGGCATTTTATTACCTTCCGCCGCAACCCGACCCGGTTCCTTACCGATCTTTCGGCACTCGGCGACGTCACCTTTTTCCGGATGGGCAGCGTGCCCGGCTATTTCGTCAATCACCCTGACCTGGTGCGTGACGTCCTGGTCGTAAACGCGCAAAAGTTCAAGAAGGGCCGAGCGCTGCAGCGCTCGAAAAGGCTTCTTGGCGAAGGGCTGCTCACGAGCGAAAAGGAAAAGCATCTGCGTCAGCGGCGTATGATCCAGCCGGCATTTCACCGCCAGCGCATCGCGGCCTACGCCGAAACGATGGTGACGTACGGCGAGCAAATGGCGCAAAAATGGCAGGACGGCGAGGTTCGCGATATCGATAAGGAAATGATGCAGCTGACGCTTCAGATCGTCGGGCAAACGCTTTTCAGCGCCGATGTCGAGGACGAGGCAGACGGCGTAGGGCAGGCTATGACAACCGTGATCGAGCTTTTCAACTTCCTGCTGCTTCCCTTTTCCGAGTGGCTCGAAAAACTGCCCCTGCCGCACTCGAAACGCTTTAACCGGGCGCGCCAAACACTGAACGACGTTATCTACGGCATTATCAACGAGCGCCGCGCTTCGGGCGAAGATAAGGGCGATCTGCTCTCGATGCTGCTGCTTGCGCAGGACGAAGATGACGGTACCGGGATGACCGACGAAGAAGTGCGTGACGAGGCCCTGACCCTTTTTCTCGCCGGGCATGAAACGACCGCCAACGCACTTACGTTCACATGGTATCTGCTGTCGCAAAACCCTGAAGCGGAATCAAAGCTGCACGAGGAGATCGATGCCGTCCTGAACGGCAAAACGCCGACCATCGACGATGTGCCTAAGCTGAAATATACCGAGCATGTGGTTGCAGAGGCGATGCGGCTTTACCCGCCTGCGTGGGCTATCGGGCGATCGGCCCTCGAGGAGCATGACTTGGGTGGGTACACCGTTCCCGAACGCGGGCTCGTTCTTCTAAGCCCTTATATTACTCAACGCGATCCGCGATTTTGGCCCGAATCCGATAAGTTCATCCCTGAGCGCTGGGATGATCAAAGCGTAAAGGAAGCGGGACAAAAGTATATATATTTCCCGTTCGGCGGCGGGGTCCGGCGGTGCATCGGCGAGAGCTTTGCGTGGACCGAGGCTATCCTACTCGTCGCGACACTCGCTCAAAAATGGAAACTCCGCCTGGATCCCGGGCAAAAGATCGCGCTTAATCCGATGATCACACTTCGCCCGAAATACGGTATGAGAATGCGGATCGCCGCGCGGAGTTAACAATTTTACTATTCTCCATGCCGGGTGTATGTTATCTATTGGATTTTTTCGGAGTAATTCAAATGATATCTCTCAGAACCCTTTCTCTCACTATAGCTACATTCTTATTCGTCGTTCCGGCGTTCTCCCAGGACCGGAAGGATCGCTTTATCTCCGGCTATTTCGGATTTGAGATCGGCCTGCCGGCAACACCGACTACGAGTGCCGAAGAAAACTTTACCTTGCTTGATTACTCGGTTTACGGTAATTCGATCATGTGGGACGAGGGGACGAAGCAGTTGGCAACGCTGAGCGTCTACCGCCCGTTCAAACCCATGAGATGGACTGTGCGCGATACCGATAAGGCGGCCCTGGTGGCTGAATACAAAAAGGGCTTTCTAGCCAAATTGAAAGAGCACGAGTTGATGACATCAGAGGCCCCGTATACATTCCAGGGTTTCAAGGGGGTCGAGATCCGCGGTGTGAGTTCTACCAGATTGGTCGCGCGTCTCTTTTTCGTGGGTAACCGTCTTTACCTTCTCACCGCCGCAGGCGAATCCGGCTTCGATCAACAGACCAAGGTGCTTGACAGCTTTCGCCTGCTGACAAAACCCGAGACGGTCGCGGCGCTTAAGGACGAGCACAAACCCGTCCCGCCCCCTCATGGCCCCTCGGTTAAAAGGCCTTTAAGCGACGTTCAGGGCAACATGCTTAAAGGGCGAGTCAAAAGTGTGGTTGAAGAGATCCAGGAATCGCCAACCGCAGGCCGCGAAATGTACCGGGAAAAATACTACGATGATGCGGGAAATATGGTCCGTGATGTCTCCTATGGTATGGGATACCCGCAGGAAGTAACTCTCTGGGGTTGGCTTGAGGGAAAGCGGGTAAGTTCGACGAATCAGATCCTCTATGAAACGGAGGACGGACCTCAAGGCCTACCGCGGAGTTTGGGAGTCAGAACGGGATTGATGGGCCAGCAGGAAAAGGATAAAGCCTATGGGGCGCACCATGAATTCAAATACGATGACAAGAACCGCATAACGGAGTGGCGTTCGTTTTCGGCGGATGGAAGCCTGAGGTTTACGTATAAATTTACGCACACCGCGGCCGGCCGAGAAACTTATGTAAGCGATAATGCCGGAGGTTTCCTGTCGCGCTCGTCCGAAGCGATCGACAAGGAGGGCAACGTGATCGAATACAAGATCCTCGATATGTCCGGCGGACGCGTCTCCACCACGCGTTATACGTATGAATTCGACGCTGCCGGAAACTGGACCGTCAGAAAGACGCACGGCGGCGGGCCGCTGGTAAAAGCAAGAGGCCAAAAGCAGGGGCCGGTGGTCTATCGAAAGATAACCTACTACGAGACTCCGAAAACTCAATGACGGGAGGTCTCGAACGATGTAAAACCCGTCTGATATTCTTTTCTCTTGATATGCGCGTTTATTGTACCGGACAACCTACAATGGCGGAAAATTCGAGTTGGAGATAAGACATGACCCAGATCAACGAGATCGCCCCTGATATCTTTAGAATTTCAACCTTTGTCCCCGAAGGCAATCTGCAGTTTTGCCAGTTCCTGGTTCGCGACGAAGAACCTCTTCTTTTCCATACCGGGATGAACGCGCTTTTCCCTGCGGTGCGCGAAGCGGTGGAAAAGATCATCCCCATCGAGAGTTTGAAATGGATAGGTTTTAGCCATTTCGAAGCGGATGAATGCGGATCGCTCCCGCAATGGCAGCAACTTGCACCAGAATCGACCGCCATATGCAGCATAGTGGGAAAACTAGTCAGTATCGACGATTTTGCGCTGCGCCCGGCGAGGCCAATGAATACCGGCGAGACGTTCTCGACCGGCAAATACACGTTTCGATTTTTGCAAACGCCGCATGTTCCGCATTGCTGGGAGGCCAGCCTGTTATTCGAGGAAACCAATAAAACCTTATTCTGCTCGGACCTTTTTCATCAGAATGGGGATGTGGAAGCTTCGACCAGTTCCGACGTGGTCGGGAGGAACCGTGCGACGATTATCGAATATCAACAAGGCCCTCTTGCTGATTATTTGCCCTATGCGACCAGGACCGACGAAATTCTGAGCTCCCTGGCCGCCCTTCAGCCTGAAACTTTAGCTGTAATGCACGGCTCGACATATACCGGCGATGGTGAAAAAGCAATATTGGAACTCGCGGGTGTTCTTAAAGAATTGGCCGACGCAAGAGTGATCTGATTCTATTTCCGGCTGACAAAGGGATTGTCCTTCACCCAGAACCGCCACGGCTTTTCGGCATATTCCAGGGCGTAGTCGATCCCTATCCTCTTTCCGGCAGCAATCTCGTTATCGGGAAACGTCTTGTATTCTTCAAGCCAGATCTTGTCGCCAAGCAGGTCTTCCCCGTTAAACCCTCGGTCGATGCCGAATGCTATCGTCAGTTTGCCCGGGCCGGATGTTAAATTTTTGTCCGGCATCCGCCCGCGGCGTGCCCGCATTATTTCAATACCCTCGACCGGTTCGATCCCTCTGATCAATGCAACGTGTGGGGTATCCACCGCGCCGGTCACAAAATTGAGCTGGTAATACATCCCATAGATAAAAAATACGTAGACGTGGCCGCCCATCGCGTAGGTTATCTCATTGCGCGCCGTCCGTCGCCCGCTAAAGCTGTGGGCCGCGCGGTCAATTTCGCCCATGTAAGCCTCGGTCTCGACGATCATCCCGGATACCCGATTTCCCGCATCGTCCTTAACAACCAGCAACTTCCCTAACAATTCCCTCGAGATCCGGAGCGTGTCGTCTCTTAAATAAAACTCCCGCGGAATTTTCATTAGAAATACTTTACTCCCCTTCTCCCAACTTCGGCACACTCTTTGCAATATGCACGGCACAACTCGACAAGACCGGAAAATCTGTGTTGAAACAATACAATCGCCTAATACGACGGAGGTACAAGAATATGTTTGTCAGGGATATTATGAATCAATGCTCGGTGGTTTGCACGGAAGACATGCCGCTCGAAAAAGTCTATAAGTTAATGCAGGATAACAATTGCGACCACATAACGGTGGTCGAGAACTACGCTCACCACACGCCGATCGGAATTATTACGGAACACGACATTTGCATTCAGGTGGTAGGACGCGGAAGAAATCCGCGTGGCCTAACCGCGGCAAATGTTATGAACACGAATATTACGCGCGCACTGGCGACATTAACTTTAACCGATTGCGCGCTCTTGATGGAAGAAACCGCCGTAAAGCATGCTTTCGTAGTGGACGAAAACGGGACATTGCGAGGTACTGTTCGCGATGAGGACATTCGGTTGACGAAAAACAAGCTACATATCGAGGACCTGGCAAGCCGGGTGGTCGCGCGTGAATATCGCCCGTCCTATGTGAACAGGATATTCTAGGTTCGCGTCTTATCATAGCCAATAAAAAGGAGCGCAGGCTCATGTGAACCTGCGCTCTTAGTGCGAGTTAGGGGGCAACCTAGCTCTAAAACAGGGCTATTTGATAACCAACGTCGGGTCACCCATAAGCTGCCAGCTGCGCCTCACATCCTGCGCGTAAGTCGTCTGCTTGGCCGCTCGGATCGCGTGTGACGTAAAGATAAGACGCGTAGCTTCCTGCGACATCGGGAACTGTTCCTCGGCGAAGGTCGAGGCCGAAGATGCCCAAACCGCGACAGCGCCATTCTGCGATCTCAAAAGCGCCTCAGCCATGCTCTCGTTATATGCGTTATGCGCATATCCGTTCAGACAGGTCATCAGCATATAGAGCGAAAGGTTACTGTTGCTAAGATTCGCAGCGTCATTGACGTTGAACACGCCGCCGTTGGTCCATACACCGGTAGAGCCGTGGCCCGTATAGGTCACAACCATGGGGCCGCCGTTCAAACCGTCCCGGATGGCGGAGCGCATCTGGCTGTCCCCAAGGGCTGACCTTTCGATCCGAGATGAAACAACGCCCTGCGGCAATCCGTTCTGCAGGATGACATTTATGTCTTCGAACCCTGAATCGGAAACGAATACATCCGTCATCTCGCTGCGCGGCGCTTGTGCATCGTACCGGGCGAGTTTATCCAGGACCGCGAGCGCTTCCGCGCCGTTGGCAACCGGCAGACGTCCGATCGCGAGGTTCTCGACCCCGTCGTTGTCGAAGTCGGCGAACCACCCGTCGGACGATGTTTCCATATCCATGGAATCGAAAAGCTTCGTCGGGAGCAGATCGCGGCTTATCTGGCCGAGATAATTTCTCATGTCGTACGAAGAATCACCAAAGAACACGACATACCGGGGCTTGACCTGCCACGTTGTGGTGGCCTGCAGAAACGCCTTGACCGCGTCAGGCGAATAAACACCACCGCCAAACTCGTCGTAAACATCCTCAGCAGTTGCCACTACCGTTTGAAGTCCCTGGCTTTGACGTCTATCCGCAAGCGTTTGAGCGTGTACGCGCATGGCAAGCGGAACAAGGATAACCAGATCGGCACTATTTTGCGCACTGTCCCAGTTAGACGGTGCGTAGCTTTGCACCCTGGCAGGCTGCTCTACCTGTTCATCGGTCATCACGATAAAGTCGCGCGGTTGAGCATCGGCCGACAACTTAAAGCCATAAAGGCCGTCTGTCCTGTCATAGGCCCCAAGGGCAAAACGCGCGCTTACAAGACCGTTCTGAATCTCGAACAGCTTGAGGCCTCGTGTGCTGAAACCGTTTATATGCACGGCCTGCCCGGCCGGTGCGGTAAAGCGCAGGCGATCGTTATGGGCTTTAAACTCGCGGCTATAGCGCAAGCGTACCGTATCGACAAGGCTGACGTCGCCGGTGCCCGCGGCCTGGAGTTTCACTTCGTTGACACCATCGAGTACCGCCGACATCGGCACATCGAACTCGAACTGCTGGTTGGCCTGGCCGGAGAAATTCACCAAACCGAGGTCGATGTTATTAAATCGGACATTGACCGAATGTGGAACAAGGCTCATTCCCTGGAGCCTGACAGACAGTCGTGCCTGGCCGCCTGCCGTATTCGGATCGTAAACCGTCAATGCCTGTGTGGTCTGGTTGTTGGGCATAACGACCGGACCGAACCAGTTGCCGGCTTCCCCGTTAAGGATCGACGAAGCGTAGATCGTCCTCTCCTTGCGTTCGGCCACGTTATCGAAACCGGCGGCAAACTGGACATTACCCACATCTTCGGCCTTTTGATCGATTATCCGCACTCCCGGTGAATTGCCAACAGTGAGATAGTAAGACTGCGTTGCCGTGTAAAGCGTATCGACACCGCGGCCGAAAAATTCGACCGAGCCGTCACCGTTGATCAGCATCGGAACCTCAGTGCCGTTTGATGTGAGCTTCCAGAGCTGGCGATTCGAATTGGGATCGAATCCCGCGAGGGCGAGGTCCTGAGCCGAGACACGATACGATCCTTCGTGATCGACACTGATCCTGACACCGGCCTCAGACGGAGCGTTGGCGTTCCGGTTCTGGACGACCGCCGCGTTAACAGGAAGCCGATCCGTTTGATGCGATCTTATTTCGGGCTTGCTCAGATCGGCAAGCAGTTTGGAGTTCGCTTCCTCGCCATCCGGCGCGAAGTTCAACATCGGCGAGACCGGGCCGTGGATCGCCGACTGTCCCTTTAGATCAATGTCCTCGAGATAGTAAAACGCGTTCACATCGGCCTGCTCCGCTTTCCATCGATAGCTCTCGCCGGAAACCGCGAGGATCGATTTGCTGCGCAAAGCGGTGCCTGCGATCAGTGAGGAGTTAACCAGCACGCGGCTACCATCCGCGCCTTGCCTGTAAACGTTAAACCCGAGATTATCAGCCTCTCCGCCCGTCAGCCACTTCAGCGTGACATCCGTCCCGTTTGTTTGGGCAGTGAAATTCGACAAGCTTACGGACGTCGGCGGAGCCACGAAACCGAAATCCACGGTTGGGTTCGTGGTAGTCGCGCTCGCGTTCGTAACGGTGTTGTTGTTCAACGCGCCCGCGCTGCCCGGGGTCATGGTTACAAGGTTTGCAATAACACGCGACGGGAAATTGCCCGTGTTATCCGGCAGACCGTTGTCATCGCTGTCCTCGTTATTGTCTGGGGTTGTGTCCGTCGGCGTGCTGGAGGTGCCGCCTGCTGGTGTTACGACGACGCGATGCGGTCCTTGCGGCAGGCCGCAGAAGGCGTAATTGCCGCCGCCATTTGTTTGAACACCGTTCACGGCATCGTCCGAGGTGCCTAGCCTACCGTCCGGCCCCACGAGGACCTCGCCGTTGGACGAGTCGTATAGACGTACCCGAACCGTGGGAACACCGGCCTCGGTGCCGTCGAGAAGGCCGTTATTATTGCCACCGCCGCCGGCGCCATTGTCGGTCCATACCGTACCGTTCAGGCACAGGCGATAGAAACCGAAATCGATCGTCATATTCGCGGCGGGATCAATGGATCCCTGACCCGAACCCTGTACGTCAGCTTCGCTGGTCGGTTCGCCGGGTGCGCCGAGCGCGATGGTTCCGGAGAGAATTCCGTTCGTTTGAACCAGATTCGCTGCTCCCCCGGGGTTGATCCCGTTCTCACCGTTCTGACCGGCCACGGAGGTCGAATCGAGATCGGTGCTATTGACGCCAGTCGTATTCGAATAGCCTCCGAGCACCGCGGCATTGCCGAAGTTCGAGGAATTTACGCGGACCACATAGTTATTGGCTGCAAGGCCGTCGAAGCGGTAGTAGCCGCTCGAGTCGGTCGACATTGTGTTAACAGGCGATCCCGGGGTATCCGGCGTGCCGTCAGCATTTGCATCGAGGAAGACACTGACTGAAACACCTGAAATACCGACTTCGGCGGCGTTGATCTGGCCGTCGTTATTGGTATCGAACCAAACACGGTTGCCAATGCTGTATGTTGCCGCCGATGCAAAACCGGTGTCGAGGGTGTGATTGTTTTCGCCCGGGCCGCCGGTCGTAACCGCGATCACGGGGAAAGTGCCCGCGGGAGATCCCGTCGGGTTTGTAACAAGTGCGGAATCCGAATCGCTGCCGTCGGCAAAACCTGCCTGGCTGCTCGAATCGCGCGTCGTCAAAAGCCTGTTGTTTAGCGGACCGCCGCCGGCGTAGTTTGCCGCAAGGTCAAACCTGACCTGGTAGCTCGAACTGTAGGCGATTCCGCCGTTTACCTGGCCGATATTGTCGGCCGTGTTTCCGTCTACTAAAGTCGAACCGACGAAATAGTACTCGCCATTGGCGTCAGTTACTGCTGTGCCAACCACCGTATTCGATACATTGTAGAGTCGCACCGTTACACCGGAGATCCCGTTTTCACCCGGGTCCTGAACGCCGTCACCATCCGTATCGCTCCAAACGCGGTTCCCGATCTCGAGCGGCGCCGGGTCGGGCATAATCAGCAGGCTTCCGCCCACTCCTCCGGCCTTGCCCATACTATTGTCATTGCTGTCGCCGTCATACAGTCTATATGCCTTTTCAAAATTGCCCGAGGTATTGTTTAACCATCTAACGCCGCCATCGTGCAGCATGTTGGCGATGCTTGGGATCGAGTCGAAATTACTGATCACGACATCAGGCGCGCCAGGCAATTGTTCGACACCGCCGTTGGCCGTATCGTCGTGATTACCGCCTTTGCCAGTGATCGTCATGCCCGGCGATTCGTAAGCGGCGTCTTCGAGGTCATACGCATCACCATAATAGAATTCGGCCCCACCCGGGCCTTCGCTGCTGTTTTGCGGAGCAGATCCGGTAGCATTGCAGCGCCCGTTGCTCTCAACCGTCCATGAGCCGAGGCTGCCGCACGCGCGGATGACATCGCCCGAGGTGCGCGGCTGGTAGAAACTCACGTTGCTGGCATCTCCGGGATTTGAAAGAGTACCATTACCGACCTGATCGCTTATACGATCGCGAAGGCCGAGGATAAGGTTCCCGTTATCAAATGCAATATCGGTAAGCATCGGCTGCGAATAAACTGCTCGCGTACCTGCCAATACAGTTCTGTAAACTGCCGACCAAGGCCGCCATATCGCAAACGCCCCGGCACTGTGAGTAGCGACGCCGCGCCTGTAATTAAGCGGCATCTGGAAAATGGGTGAGGAGCCGAACGCAAGGGTCGTCGGATCCACCTGGTATACATACGCGCGGAGGTTACGCGCATCGCCAATGTTATAAAAACCATTGCCGTCATTATCGACGAACGGTTCACCTACGTCGAAACTGTTATCGTTGTCGAAATCCAGGAACGGCTCGCCGGCCTGGCGGCCCGTTGTGCCGTTAGTTTCGACGTGATATTCTCCACCGTCATGAACGCCGTTCGAATTGGAATCGGTAAATGTATCCGCAGTGACGCTCGATTCGGCGCTGCAAACCAGGCCGACATATACCGAACCGCGATACCACGTCACGGCAAACGGACGAGAATCCGCGGCCGCGCAAGTACCGCTCGGCACGGGAAGATTGGTCGGAACGGCCTGCGACGCGATCGACGCACCCGTGGTCGGATTTAGAGCATAAAGCGTACGATTGGCGAGATTGACTACATAGAGCCGTGTTTCGTCAGCCGACATGGCCATTCCGCCGAGAGAGGTTTTACCAACCGCGTCCCAACCGGTGTTGCCGTTGTCGCGGGGATAATTAGCTGTATCGTGCGCGTTTGTCGCCGTTCCCGGTACGGTAAAAGTACTCAAGACGGAACCCGTCCCGGTCCTGCTTATCCTGTAAACCGCGTTCGGCCCACCAGTGCCGAAACCCGCGTGGCGCTTGAAAAATGCACCGGCGTAAACCGTTCTGGACCTGCGAGCATACGCCAGGCCGACCGTTGTGCCGATATCATCTGCACTCAGCGTTAGCGGACGGCTCGTAGGCGCGTCAAAAAAAGACTCGGTCGCACCCGCCGATGTGTCCGTGCTGCCCGCCGAATACGGAAAGCTCACAAGGACAGGCGCGCCCGCGAGCACCCCGCCCTGGTCACCCGCGGCATATAATGTGGCAAGCATCTCAGGGTTATTTTGCGAATAGTCTTCCGGGTGATTGACCGCGAAGTTAATATTCGGCGTACTCACGTCGTTAACGAACTGAACGCTCGAACCGGAATTCGTCGCCGATCCACCGAGCGCCGAATCCGTGCTCCTGGCAGAAGGATAATAACCAGCCGGTAAATTCGTAAATTCAACACGGTAAGGCCCCGTACCGGTTGCCGCAACGCTATATGTGCCGTCGGCCGCCGTGTTTGCGGTCCCGCGCGAGACGCCGCTCGCGTCATAAACGGTTACCGTCGCGTTTTGTATGCCGCGATCGACAGCAACATCTGTCGTGCCCGATCCGCTGTTCGTAATGGTAAGCGTGGTGTCGTATGTTCCGTTTCCGTTGAAATCCTGAAACACGCGGCCGGACATCGTTCCCGCGGCCTCGGTTTTCCAAAGTGATATAAACGGCAGACTCAGGAAGGCAAGTCCGAATATGATAAGGGCGGCGAGTTTGGTGGTTTTTTCTCTTCTTTTAAGCATAAAAGGTGCAGGTATTTACCTTTGGCTGGTATAAACTAAAGGGGTTTAGGATCGAATTGTTTAGGTACTCTCTCAGAGAGCGCAGTCGTTAGGGGTGGTACATTCGTCCCGGGAAAAATGGGACTGTCGTTCGTCTAAGGGACAAACCTGTTGAAGTCTAGCAAAAATTGTTTTACAACGCAAGGGATATCTGCGGCCGATTCCCTGAATATTGCAAGTTAATAATATGAACACTCGACGAGCCTCAAAAATAGTTTCGCTTTTGCCCTCGGCGACCGAGATCATCTGGGCGCTTGGTCTCGAGACCGAGCTTATTGCCATAACTCACGAATGCGATTTCCCGGCGGGTCTCGGCGATCGCCCCGCGATAACGTCGAGCCGTATTTCCCATGAAAGCATGACCAGCGCCGAGATCGATCATGCGGTGCGCTCGCAGTTGGACGGTCACGGTTCGATCTACGACCTCGACATGGAACTGCTCAATAGGCTTCAACCCGACCTTATCGTCACGCAGGAGCTTTGCGACGTTTGCGCTGTAAATTACAGCCAGGTTGAAAAGGCCGCGAAGGTGTATGCCGCGGGCGCGACGGTAGTGTCGCTTGAGCCGAACACGATCGACGATATTTTTGACAACGTGGTAACCGTTGCCGAACTCGCCGGCGTGCGGGAGAGGGCCCTGGAGGTTGTGGCGGGATTACGATCGCGGCTGGACGCCGTCCGTGAAAGGACCCGCGACGCTGAAAGGCCTCCGACCGTCTTTATGCTCGAGTGGCTGGACCCGCCTTTTTCTCCGGGACACTGGGTGCCGCAGCAGGTCGAGATAGCCGGCGGGATTCCGCTTCTGGGCATGGCAGGAGAGCGCTCCGTCACGACAACTTATGAGGCAATAGCAGAATCAAAACCTGATGTGATCGTGTTGATCCCGTGCGGTTATTACAAGGAAGACACGGTGCGGCAATTGAAGAACACCCGGTTTCCTGCCGCCTGGCGGAATATAACCGCGATAGAGAACGATCAGGTATGGGCGCTCGATGCGACGAGCTATTTCTCGCGCCCCGGACCTCGTGTCGTGGATGGGGTCGAGATTCTTGCAAAGATCTTTCACCCCGCGACATTCGGCGAACCCGTTCAAAGCGAGGCGGTCCGTGTAAGTCTCGAATTTGAATAAAACGCCCGCGGATGTAGAATGTTTTAGTTGCTTTTACGCTGACAAATATGAAGTTTATCCTTACAGCTATTTTACTTTTAACGCCGACCCTCGGCCTTTTTGCGCAAAAACCGGACGAGGTTCTTGCGACCTTTGGCACCCAGAGTTTTACCGTGAGTTCCCTGCCCGGCGATTCGGCCAAGATCTGGCAGGGCCAGGCCTCTTTTATCGCAAAGACCCGAAGCCAGGCTCTGGCCCAGATAATCACGGAAATTTTGTTGACGACCGAGGCCAAGGCGCGAAATATCACAACCGACAAAATATTTGAAGAGGTCACGGCCAAGGTCCCGGCCCCGACCGCAGACGACATCATTAAGGTCTATAACCTCAACAAGGAAAGCCTCGGCGACAAAACTCTCGAAGAGGTTAAGCCCCAAATAGTCGAATTTCTGCGCCGTGAACCCGAAGACAAGGCGGTCCAGGAATACCTGAAGTCTCTCGAAACCAAGTACGGGGTCAAATACGGCAAGGATGTTAATGCGCCCGACCTCAAATCGATGGAATCGATCGTTACAGTAAACGGGAAATCCCTCTCGGCCCAGGAGTTTGATGAGAAAGCCAAATTCGCGCTCTACGACGTAAAAGCCGATGTATATGACGGGATCAAGGCAGGGCTCGACGACGTTGTGTTTTCAGCGGTCGTAGCCGAAGAGGCCAAAGTTTTGAACATCGAGGTCGGCAGCCTGATCGGGCGCGAGATCACGGACAAGATGCGTGACTTTTCAGAACAGGAGCGCGCCTCGTTGTACCTGGCTCTCCGTAGCAGGCTTTTTGCAAAATACGGCGTTAAATATGTTCTGAAGGAACCCGCCCCGATCGTTCTGAACGTGTCGCCGGATGACGATCCCTCCCAGGGTAAACCTGTTGCGCCGGTAACTATAGTGATGTTTAGCGATTTTCAATGTTCGGCATGCGCAGCCACGCACCCGGTATTGAAAAAGGTAATTGCCGAATATGGCGATAGCGTTCGATTCGTAGTGCGCGATTTCCCTCTGGTTAAGATCCACGATAACGCAATGCAGGCCGCGCGTGCGGCCAACGCCGCTAACGCTCAGGGGAAATTCTTCGAATATAGCGACATTTTATATAAGAACCAGACCGCGCTGGATGCCGTTTCGCTAAAGAAATACGCCGCGCAGCTTGGTTTGAATCTAAAACAATTTGAGGTAGACTTAGCAAGCGAAAAGACCGCGCTGGAGATCGAAAAGGATATGGCCGACGGCGCGCTTTACGGCATAGGCGGCACGCCTACCATATTTGTGAACGGCATCAAGGTGCGCGGCCTGACCGCTGATCGATTTCGCGAGGCGATTGATAGAGCTTTGAAAAAATAGAATGACCCGGCATTACGGGGTTAGAGATCTTATGCGCTTATTTCTTGTGATCCTTGCTGTTTCAATGTCAATGGCATGTACCGGCTCAGCAAACAACACGACACCACCCTCGAACCTTAATTCGAACACCAACAAAGGCGCGACGGTGCCGACGTATTCCTTCAAGATCGTCAACACGTATCCTCACGATACAAGCGCCTACACACAAGGGCTTGTGCTCCATAACGGCTTTTTCTATGAGGGCACGGGCGGGAGACGCTCAGACACGTTTCATTCGTCGCTTCGAAAGGTAGATTTGCAGACCGGGAAGGTCCTTCAGAAATTCGACCTCGCGGGTGAGTATTTTGGTGAGGGTATATCGATCCTGAACGACAAGATCTACCAGCTTACATGGCAGGAAAATAAGGCGTTTGTTTACGATGTTAACGATTTTAAGCTTATAAGGGAGCTTTCGTATTCGACGGAAGGCTGGGGGCTGACCAACGACGGTACCAATCTGATCATGAGCGACGGATCGCACCTCCTGCGTTTTATGAACCCGGAAACTTTTGCAGAGGTCCGCTCTATTCCGGTTATCGACGAAAAAGGACGCCCCGTGGTCAGGCTTAATGAGCTTGAGTTTGTAAAAGGCGAGATCTGGGCAAATGTATATACTACCGGGTGGATCGTCCGTATCGACCCCGCAACCGGCAAGCTGCTCGGGCGCATCGATCTTAACGAGTTTGCAGAGGACCAGATGGACGCCACACCCAACGCCGATGTGTTGAACGGTATTGCTTATGATGCGGCCTCCGACAAAATATTTATCACGGGAAAACGGTGGAAGCAGCTATTTGAGATCACGGTTGAGCCGAAAAAATAGCGGGATCGAAATCAGGGATGACAGAGCAGGACGAACAATTTATGAGACGGGCGATCGCTATCGCTCAAGAGGGTATCGACTCTAACGTCGGCGGCCCCTTCGGGGCTGTGGTGGTCAAGGACGGCCGTATCATCGGCGAGGGATGCAACCAGGTGACCTCGGACAACGACCCGACCTCTCATGCCGAGATAATAGCGATCCGCAGGGCCTGCCAGGCCCTGGGCTCGTTTCAGCTCGAAGGCTGTACGCTATACACTTCATGCGAACCGTGCCCGATGTGTCTCGGCGCTATCTACTGGGCGAGGCCCGAGAAGGTCTATTTCGCCGGTACGCGCGACGATGCGGCCGATGCCGGGTTTGACGACGACATGATCTATGAAGAGATCGGCAAAAACGTCGAGGACAGGCGGCTGCCTATCGTCAATCTCCTTCGTGCCGAGGCTCAGGCCTTATTTGAGAATTGGAAAAGCAAACCGGATAAGATCGAATATTAGAGAAAGCACCGGTTACGTTTATTTGAGCGCTTTCCGATAAGCGCTCTTTCGACATTAAATGGCCATATTTTCGAGCAATTATTTTTTCATGTTCCTGGCGCTCCTGACCGGCGTTGCCATGTCCACCCAGGCGGGCGTTAATACAAAGCTCTCGACCTATGTAGGCAACGTCCCGGCTGCGTTTATCTCGTTTGCGACGGGGACGATCGCGCTTTTTGTCTGCGTGTTGCTCAGCGGGGCTTCCGTTAGCGATCTGGTCAAGGCGAAGAACGCGCCGCTAATTTCATGGATCGGCGGCGTTCTGGGCGTTTTTTTCGTGCTGGTTATGATAAGTGCGGTTCCGAGAATCGGCGTCGCTCTTTCGTTCAGTCTGGCTATCGGCGGTCAGATGCTCGCGGCCCTTGTGATAGACCATTTCGGGCTGTTCGGAGTAACTGAGCGAAGTGTAAGCTGGCCCCGGATGGTTGGGGCGCTCATGATTATGGTGGGAGTAGTAGTAATCAGGCGCTTTTGACGGGGGCAATAACCGGCGCCGGCGGCGGAAAAAGGCCGCGCCAAAAACGCTAAAAGAATGCCGTTTGCTTGTGTGTTCGAAGAACAAAAGATTTTTTTGAAAACATCTTTTCGATTTCTTCGTTATTTGCAACAGTTAGCAAAATCAATAGTTCCATTTTTCGTGTAAAAGGTTCCAATTTTGGTGAAAAAGGTTCCATTTTTCGTGAAAAAGGTCCCGATTTTAATGCAAAAGGTTCCGATTTCAGAAAACAGAAAGAAGAGAACCGAGGGACGATAATTGTGGGATCGATTGTCAAAGAGCTGTCACGAGAGTAATGGCGGCGGCTAGACAAAGGCAACGACGATCTTTACAAAAGAGGACTGAGTCAATAGCAACCGATAATTACTATGGCGCGGCGGGCATTTTCCAGATGATCAAGTTTATCCTCAACAACGAAAACGTACAGACCGGCCTCCCGAGCGGCACTACCGTTCTGGATTACGTTCGGTACGATCAAAATCTGAAGGGCACCAAGATCGGCTGCCGCGAGGGCGATTGCGGCGCGTGCACCATCCTCGTCGGTGAACTTGCCGGGGATGGGGTCAAATACCGCTCGATGACGTCATGCCTGATGCCGCTCGCAAACGCGGCGGGCAAGCACATCGTGACAGTTGAGGGCATCAATAAACCGGACGGCGGCTTAACGGGCGTTCAGCAGGCGATGGTCGATGAAAGCGGAACGCAATGCGGGTTTTGCACGGTCGGGTTTGTGATGTCGCTTACCGGCTTTTGCATCGACGACACCGAGAAATCCTGCGCCTCGGCAGTTTCCTCGGTTGACGGCAATATCTGCCGCTGCACCGGCTACAAATCTATCGAGCGAGCGGCGGACCATATAGCGGGTATGATGTCCACAAGCGGGGACGCGACAGTACTGAAGCGTGCCATACGCGAGGAGATGGTCCCGACATATTTCGGGAACATTCGCGGACGGCTTCAAAATCTGCAATCCGAAGATCGAAAATCGAAAATCGAAAATCGAAAATATTTTGTTTCCGGCGGCACCGATCTATACGTCCAGCGTCACGACGAGATGGTCCACGCCCCGGCGCAAAACCTCTTTTACGACAATGAGCTGCGCGGCATTCGGGACGCGGGCGACTTTATCGAGATCGGCGCTTCGGCCACGGTTACCGATCTGCTCGTCTCGCCCGTGATGCAGAGCATTTTCCCGAGGCTGTACGATCACCTGAAACTGATCTCGTCCACCCCGATCCGCAATATGGCGACGCTTGCCGGCAATTTCGTCAACGCCTCGCCCATCGGCGACATGACCGCGTGGTTTCTCGCGCTCGATGCGGAGATCGTCTTTAACAACGGCCGGGCGCTCCCGCTCCACGAACTTTATCTTGGTTACAAGACCCTGGCCAAAACGGACGACGAGTTTATAAAAACCATTCGCTTCCAAAAACCGATCGGCGATTTCCGCTTTAATTTCGAGAAGGTGAGCAAGCGCACGTGCCTCGACATCGCTTCCGTCAATACCGCGATCTCGCTGGTCCTGTCGGCCCCGTCGAGCGGTGAGGGATTCGTGCTCGAGGCCCATGTATCCGCGGGCGGCGTTGCTCCAACCCCGCTTTACCTGAAGAAGACCTCTGAATTTCTGCGCGGTACGCAGATCTCTGATGAGGTCGTGTCAGAAGCGGTCCAGGTGATGCAGTCCGAGATCAGTCCTATCTCCGACGTTCGAGGCTCGGCGGAGTACAAACGCCTTCAGCTTAGCCAGTTGTTTAAAGCGCATTTTGTGGAATTATTCGGCTCGGAAATCAAATAGAAATTGCAATCTTCCACCTTAAAATACAGTCTGCTTTTCATCCTGCCTTTATTGGTTCTCGGCGGCGGGATTCTTCTTTATATGGGATTCTTTAGCAAATTATTCAGCTCAAAACCTGACATCCAACCTCTTCGAACTGGTAAGGATAGACCGGCGCACACGGAAAACTGGGCGCCTTACAGAAGGACGGTCGACGATGCGACGGCGCAATCGATCATTGTCGATCTGGGATTGACGGAGATTGCACCAGTAAAGGAGCGGCCTTTTTGCCTTCGAATAGACGTTATCATGCACTCTCCGGATGAACACGGCATGATATCGTCTGAAGAATTTGAAGTTCTCAGCGCCATGGACGACGCCTTTGAGAGCGGTCTTGCCGTTCATGGCGTTACCTATGCGGGCAGAATATCCGGAAACGGTAAGATCGCGGTTTATCTTTACGCTTCAGAACCGGCGGGAATCGAACAATCGCTCACGGCAGTTATGGCCCAGTTTCCTCAGTATAAATATGAGCATATAATAGACCGCGAGGACGGCTGGAACTCCTATTTTCACCTCCTTTACCCGGAACCTATCGAATTACGGACGCTACATAACAGCTTGGTGATCGACAATCTGCAAAAACACGGCGATAAACTCGAGAAAGCGCGGCTTGTCGAACACTGGGTTTACTTTTCAACGGAATCGGATCGGAATAAATTCCTCGAGTCGATCAAGGGACAAGGCTTTAAGACGGAAAACGGTAAGGTCCCCAATACTGACAAGCCGTTTCAGCTAAAGCTGGCGCGCGAGGACAAAGTCGACCACGATAGTGTCGATACCTACATACTGGATTTGTGGCAAAAGGCCAGGGATGTTGGCGGCGAGTATGACGGCTGGGAGACGTTCATCGTAAAGGAGTGACGTTTCTTCTCTAATCTTTCTTGCATGCGATCAGAAGATGCTGAGTGCAAATGTCGTTAAAAATATCTCCATTCACGAGTTTTTCTATCTCCACGATCTCCGGTTTAGAAAATCCTTTTGCGGGTAACAACTCCTGGAAAAACTCGGGGGTCCGCGCAAAACAGTGCAGCCCATAGCGATATCGAATTCGCCCTTTTAGGGATGTGTCGGACTTCCACTCCTCTTCGATGCCAAAAACATTATCGTCCATCTGCACATGGATAAGGATCTTTCCGCCGGGTTTTAACTTTCGGTAGCAGTTTTCAAAAACCAGCTCAATTATCTCCTGCGAAAGGTGCTGGATCACCGCAAAGCTATAGATAACATCGACCGAGCCGTCAGGTATGCTCTTCAGCCCGGCTTCGTCTGCAACCACATATTCCAGGTTAGGCGCGGGGCTCAGGATCCGCGCGCAATCCAGAACGCCCGTGGAGATATCGCAGCCATACACCTTCTTAGCATGGCCGGAGACTATCCGCGCCAAAACCCCAGGTCCGCAGCCGTAATCGATTACGGTCATCTCGCCGTCCAAGTGGCCTTTTAGGACAAGATCGTACAGCTTTTGGCGTGTATTTATCGTGTTTTGAAACTCACGCTCGAGGTAGAAGTCTTTCGGAAGCTTTTTGTTTTCGGGGTCTTCGCCGTAGATAAAATAGTGCGGGCTTAAAGCTAAAACGCGCAGGGCCCATTTTCGTTTTTTCTTATCGGAAAGGCGGTTTAGAAAAACGCGGATCCATTTGGCGGAAAGGAACGTCTGGGGTTCTTTGCCGAGGCTTAAACCCCACTTCACCATTAGTGACAACTTGCTCATTTAGATAACTTCGCTAACGATCCGCGGCTCAAACAAATTCCCTTCGATTTAAAGCGTCGAATATGAGTTCTATATCGTTGAGGGTATTCCAAAACGATAACAATTTTTTCAATTATCTGCAAAAACGCTGCTACCGGACGGGCACGATTTCTGTCTTCGCAGCGTAAGGCAGGTTTAGCAGCGGTTTAGAGTTTTGATCCTGTATTTCCTTCCCTATCGCCATTTTTAAAATACACCCGTCCTTGTGGCTTATTCTGACCGGCATATCATTATTTAATTTTCGTCCTTTCGATTGTTTATAGCCGCTTGCGGCAGAGTATTCGAAATAACTGAATTGCATTCCGTTCAAGACGAAAGATTCGTATTTTTGGTGGGTATGCAGATCACCTATCCGCCCTTCAACAACGAAATAATCCCGGGTTTGAGCCGCTCGGATAGCTCTATACTGGGTAGCCACAGCGTCATAGTCTATAAACAGGGCAAAAAAAACGAATATTGGAGGCGCCGTTACTTTCAGAATGTGCATAGGCCCCTCCAGAGAGAAGTTTTTGACGGCATCCACAAAAAATAACGATGCAAAAAAGATAACCGGGATCGACCAGAGAAGTGCAGGCCATAGAGTGCTGAAATAGCTCTCGTTCAAGATAGTGTAAATTTCGACAAACTCAAATCCCTGCACGTCAGAATTCTAGCACGACGGGAGATTATGGTAGAATCTTCAAACTGATCCGGCACGGGGTGCAGCTTATCTAAAATGCTTGATTTGAACGCAAAAGATTGGCAGGAGTTTACAGGAGGTTTCCGCGTTACCTACGATGCTTCCAAAGCTCTCAACTCGCTCGAATCTCTTTCCGAACCGGACGAACGAATTTTGGACGAGCTATGGGAAAACCTTTACCACCAGGGTGATGTAGGTATCGCCTCTTATGCTTCGATACCGCATATTTTGCGGATATTCCGCGCAAAAGAATGGGTAAACTACCACCTTCCGGGCCTCGTAGTTGCGGTTGAACATGCTCGGATTAATGGCGATAATCCTGAATTGCCCAATTGGCTCGAAAAGGACTATTTTGGTGCCGTGCAAGGTACGATTCAATATTGTTTGTTACACGCCGGAAAAGTTACCGATAAAAACTTTTCACGGGGGGTTTTGATGCTGGCTGCTGTGCTGCTCAACGATGGAGGGGCATATGCAATGCTTGATGAGGTATCTATCGGTGACGAGGAGCGGGTTGTGGAACTCTACTACCGGCACGGTTAGAACGCTCCGTCTTTGCGGTTTAATAGCTTGATGAAAAATGTAGATTCCAGATCACACGTTCGCGGCGAGTCGGTTTATCTCGACGATATTCCTCTCGTTCAGGGCACGCTCTACGCCTGCGTGTTCGATTCGCCTCACGCTCACGGAATCCTCAAACATCTTAATACAAGAGCGGCAGAAGCCTCGGAGGGCGTCGTAAAGGTCATCATCGCAAAGGACATCCCCGGCGAAAACGAGATCGGCGGGATCCTCCCGGACGAACCTCTTCTTGCCGATATGCACGTTCACTTCCAGGGAATGCCGGTCGCAATCGTGTTGGCAACAAGCGAGGAGGCCGCCCGGCTCGCCGCGAAAAAAATAACCTGCGAGATCGAGCCGCTCGAGATCGTTACCGACCCGCGAGTCGCCTTTGCGAAAAATGACCTGATCGTTCCGCCAAAGGCTTTCAAGCTCGGCGATACGGATGCCGCCTTTCGAGACTGCGACTATGTCTTCGAGGGCCGCGCCGATGTCAACGGCCAGGATCACCTGTATATCGAAAGACAGGGCGCCTATACCATCCAGACCGAGGC
>Ga0193752_1000983_pt1 | contig 25057 bp, 17 predicted proteins | sample H1c1metaG_FD_144924 | JGI IMG/M metagenome (GOLD analysis project Ga0193752, IMG submission 144924) | Soil microbial communities from a riparian zone of the East river system, Colorado, United States - H1c1 | ecosystem: Environmental > Terrestrial > Soil > Riparian zone | place: USA: East River...
TCTTTCGAGCGCTGGAAGTCGGCGTCCGAAAGAGCGCGGGTGCACGTCGCCGCGATCTCATCGTGCAGTTCCTTGGCGAGTCTTTTCTCTACGTCTTTGGCGCGGTATTAGTCGCGATGGCATTGGTCGAACTGATCCTGCCGACGTTCAACGAGATGCTCAGTATTGGTCCGGATGATGAGCAGGCCCACGCGGCTACGGTGACGTTCCACTATTGGCAAGAGCCCTCTCTCTTTGCTGCGCTGATGTTCGCGACGCTTGTCGTTGGCTTGCTGGCCGGGATTTATCCCGCCTTCGTCATCTCCGGAATGCGTCCGATCAACGCACTGCACGGCGGAGTGTCCGCCTTCGCATCGGCGCGGGTACGCCAAGTTCTCGTGGTCTTGCAGCTGTCGGCGCTGATCACTCTTCTGATCTGCACGACCGTGATTCATCGGCAGGTGACCTATTCTCTGACCGAAGGACAGCGCATCGATCGCGACCAGGTGATGCTGCTGTTCTTCAACAAGATGCCAAGCGATGCGATCAAGGATGCGCTCGCTCGTCTTCCCGGTGTCACGGGCGTCACCACCGCAAAGTCCGCCCCCACCAACTACGGCAATGCATTTGGCGATTTCAACCGTCCTGGCGGAGCGGGACCAGTCAAGTTATCGATTTCGCCGGTCGACTATAACTATTTTGATTTTTATCGCGTAACGCCGATCGCAGGTCGGCTGCCGTCGCGCGAACACGGCACCGACTTGTTCAAACCAGAGGAACCCAGTCGGCAGCTGAGTGTGTTTTTGAACGAATCCGCGGTGCAAGCGCTGGGTTTCCGCTCTGCCACGGATGCACTCGAGCAGAAGATCATGCCGGGCGAAAGTTCATGGCCTCCACTCGCCGTCGTCTCGATCGCAGGGGTGGTTCCGGACATTCCCGTGGACTCCATTCGAACCCGCATTCAGCCGACGATGTATATCGTGTTCCCGGCGGTCTCGACCCTCATGAGCATTCGCATGACGGGGAAAAATATCCCGGAGACCGAAGAAGCCATCAATGTCGTGTGGCGGAGGCTCGGGGAGCCCATGGCTCCTGCGACTCTGTTTCTCGACCTGTATTTTCGGCGCATGTACATCGACATCATTCAGCAACGGCGCGTCCTCGGCTCGTTGTGCGGTGTCGCCGTGTTCCTCTCTTGTTTGGGACTATTCGGGTTGTCGATTTACATCGCGCAACGGCGGACCAAGGAAATCGGAATCCGAAAGGTGATGGGGGCGAGCACCGGTGCGGTCATGCGAATGTTGCTGCGGGCGTTCAGCGAGCCCGTTATCTGGGCGAGTTTGATTGCCTGGCCGGTCTCTGGCTGGGTGATGTCGCGCTGGCTCGAGGGTTTCGTGTATCGAGTGCCGTTGGGCTGGTGGATTTTTCCCGCGGCTACGGTGTTGGCACTCGGCATCACGCTGGTGACAGTCAGCGTTCACAGTTACATCGTCGCTCGAGTACCGCCTGGCAGGGCGCTGCGTCACGAGTGAGCATGCAGCGCTGTCCGAGCAGGAGCAGAAGCTGGTCTGGGCGACCCACTACCCACCCGCTGCCGATCTGCTCGAGCAGCAGAACCTCGACGAGGTTGCCTGGAAGTCGAAGCCGAGCTGGTACATCCTTGCCAAGAAGGACCAGACGGTGCATCCGGATCTTCAACGTTTTCTGGTGAAACGCATCAACGCGACCGTGGTCGAGGCCAACAGCAGCCACGTCACCATGCTTTCCCAGCCTGACGTTGTCATCGATGTCATTCGTAAGGCCGCGGCTGCGGTTGCCTCGAAAAGTGAAAAAGCCGCCTAGGTAGCCACTCCACTCGCTGAGATGCGCATTGCTCCTCCATTGCAAGCAAGCCGGAGACGATGCGCAACTCAGCCGAGTGGCGTGCCTCGGGACACGACGGCCACCGAAACCTGGATTTCAAAGATAGTGCCGCTCGGCACGCCGTTGTGCAGGCTAGTTAGATGCTTCAAGCCGGGAGATCCAGTGAGCGCCAGGAATGGCCGCCGGCTCACTGTCAGCGCTTCACAAACCGATAGGCGAAGCGATCGGTCTCGCCCTTGATCGAAGGATCAAATATCTTGATCGAGTGCGAATCGTCCTTGTTCGCGAGCATCGTGCCCTCCGCGTCCAGTACGAAGCCAGCCGCCTCCACCTCCGCGCGAACGGAAGCAGGCTCAATCCGATGCAGCGACTGGGCGTCGCTCGTGCCCGCCCCGACGGCGGCGGCGTGGTCTACGATGACGTAGGACCCACCGGGCTTCAGCCGCTCGTAGACAGCTCGATTGAAGCGGGCCGCCGTTGCGCCCCTGGCCTGGATCAGCGAGGTGTGGAGATCGTGGTAGAACAGATGCATCCACAGGACATCCGCTGCTTGGGTGGCCTCCGGCATCGCGACGACGTCCGCTGAAACGGCCTCGACGTTCTCTCGGCCCGGCTCCTTCGCGAGCGCCCGCATACGGCCGACCGGGTCGTTCTTGAAGTGGGCGACTTCGGCCGGCACGAAGCTGTAGACCCGTCCTTCGGGTCCCACGACGTCGGAGAAGAGGCGGGTCCAGTCGCCGTCGCCGGGGTAAACGTCGATGACAATGGAGCCCGCATTGATTCGTGCGAACCGGATCAACTCGGATAGCTTGGATGGGTCGTACATCGGGATCTCCGTTACGGTTGGGCATTCGACGAGCGCGCGGCGTGCGAGAGGATGATCGACGGCTGATTTACCGTCTAGCGCGATTGGTACAAAGGCGCTGTAGGCGAACATCGCGCGAATGCAATCAGGCGCTGCTCAAACTCAACTAACAGGCGCGAGGGGCACCTTGCTCGCCAAAGAAAAAGAACTGCGTCAGGCGCAACCGCACAATCGTCGAGAGGCGGGCTGCCGCCTCGGCAACCACTTGACGTCCGAAAGTTACTAACTACTCGTCGACCCAGACGTGCACCTAGCTACTAACAAACTCTCCGGCTAGTGCGAAATCAGTCGAGGAGATATCGCCGTGGCGCCGCGCGCGTCACGGTGATGTTTCACTCACCGCCACCTGACGCCCGCTCAGCTCGCATTCACACGTCTTGAAATACTCCGTCAGTAGTTCGACGACCGCGCGGATGCGGGCAGAATTCCGGCTGCTCTCGTGGTAGACGATCCAGCCGACCGCATTGGCGATCGGCTCGGGAAACACCCGCACCAGCGCCGGGCTCAGGTCGCCCGAGAAGCAGGGCAGCACTCCGATTCCACCGCCGGCAGCGATGACGCCCACGGCCATCTCGGTGCCGTCCACGCGGGTGGCGGGCGCGCCCTTGCTCGCGAAGGCTTCGATCCACGCGAACCAAGGCAGATGCAGCATCGGCTCGATGTACTGCACCAGCTGGTGTTGCGCGAGACCATCGAAGGTCTTCGGCAACTCCCGGCGCGCCGCGTACGACTTGGATGCAAACACGCCGAATCCCATTTCGAATGCCCGCTTTCCAATGAGGTCCACTTCCTGTGGCTGCGTCATCCGCACGGCGATGTCGGCTTCGCCCTTCGACAGATCGACCACGCGCGCGGCGGCGTTCACTTCGATCGAAAGCTTCGGGTACCGCTCGGTTGCAATCGGCAGCAGTGGCATCAGCGTTCGCAGCATCGAAGGCACGGCGGAGATCTTGACCACGCCGTCGATGCCGGTCTTGGCCGCGCGAATCGAGTTCGCCGTGGATGCGACGATGCTCTCCATCGATTCCGCGGCGGCGAGGGCGGACCTCCCTTCTGCGGTGAAGGCAAACTCGCGCCCGCCGCGTACCACCAGGCACGCGCCGAGCGTCTGTTCCATGCCTGCCAGGCGCCGGCTGACCGTCGAGCTGTCGACCCCGAGCAGACGCGCGCCGCCCGCGACCGAACCCCCACGCGACAGCGCGAGAATCAGCCTGAAATCGGACCAGTCGGGTTCAGCCATCGGAATTCCCTGCCCAGCGCGGTTGCCCTGCATTTTTGCACGTTGCGATTGCGGCGGCCCTTATCGCCACTCGCGGCTCGATTCCTTAACCTGCGCGCCGTCCAATCTACAACTTAGGGAGAATCGAGATGATTCGACGCAACCTGTTCAAGATCGCCGCCCTGCTGCTGGCTGGCATTGCCTCTTTCGAAGGATTCCAGATGTCGTCTGCTACCGCCGCCGATGCGGTGGATGCGGGCCCGGTACTCGCGGTTATCAGTCATACGGTCAAGGACTACGCCGCGTGGTTGCCAATTTACGACGCCGCCCAGTCGTTGCGTGCCAAGGCGGGCGTGACCGGCGCGGAAGTGTTCCGCGATCCTGTCGACCCCAATAAACTGACGATCATTCACCGCTTCAAGACGGTGGCCGCGGCCAATGCATTCCTTGCGGATCCCGCCCTCAAGGCGGCGATGGCAAAGGGCGGAGTGATCGGTGCGCCGGCGTCGATCATCGCCATAAAGCCGTAACGAACGTTCGAAAACCAGAGGCAACGACCCATGACCCTGAAGCTGTACATGCACCCTGTTTCGACCGTGAGCCGCCCGGTGCGCCTGTTTATTGCGGAGAAGAAACTCCCCGTGATCGAACAGATGGTGGACCTCATGACCGGCGAGCATCACCAGCCCGCGTACGTGGCGATCAACCCGAACAAAGCCGTTCCTGCACTCGAGGAAGGTGACTTCCGGGTCACGGAGAGCTCGGCGATCCTCAAGTACCTCGCCGCGCGCTTCGAGGCGCCCGAGTATCCCAAGGATCTGCAGGAGCGGGCCAAGATCGACTCCGCGATGGACTGGTTCAACACCGGCTTCTACAAGGATTTCGGATACGGCTTGCTCTACCCGCAAATCTTTCCGCACCACAAGCGCCCGACCGATGACCAGCACGCGGGCACGATCGCCTGGGGCAAGGAGAAAGTGAAGAACTGGCTGACGGTGCTCGACAAGGACCTGCTCGGACCGCGTTCATACGTCGCGAACGATCGCATCTCGATCGCCGACTATTTTGGTGTCTGCCTGATCACCGCAGGTGAGATCGTGGGGTGCGCATTCACGGGCTATCCCAACGTGCAGCGCTGGATCGGCAACATGAAGCGGCTCGACAGCTGGGCCGCGACGAACGAAGTGATGTACGGCTTCGCCGGCTCAGTCGCCGGACGGGAGTTCGAGCGCGTATAAAAGCGGCGTCCGGGACTACGCGGCGGATGTCGGAGCTCGGGAACGAGCCTGCGCACCCGCCGCGAAACGTCGGCGACGCATCCAGATCACAAGCCGACGCAAGTTGCGTGGGCATGCGGGATGCGTCGCCAAGGCTGAGTGGACGGGGCAATGGGCGGCGGGTATGCGCCGACCGCCGCCTGGCGTGCTAGAAAGCGGTCAAGAAATCGCACAAACCGACGTTTTCCTGCGAGGTATTTCGGAGGGTGCGGAAATTCGGATAGTTAGAAAAATCTCTTTGAAACAAGTGGTGGTATGAATCCCTCTTCCCCTACGACACCGCGCGCGTCCAACGAAGTGACAGCCGCAACAGTGATCGAAGCGCCGATTCGACCCTTCGATGTGGCGAGCGCGCTCCTCAGTTCTTTTTCTTCCGCATCCTGCCGATCTCGCTGAGCAACGCCTGCGGCGACACGGGCCGCCCCAGAAAGCCGCGCAGCAGCTCCGCCGTCTCGTGCGTCTGTCCCGAGATCAAGAGGTTCTGCGACAGCCACGAAAACCAACGCTCGTCACCGGTATCGAACCGACCCAGCTGCGACGCGATCCGCTGCCGAATATCCGCCGTCACGACTGCACCGAGACCGTAATTCACCATGTAACCCGGCGAGTCGACGAGCTGCACGCGGACCAGCCACCACGAGAGCTCCGGATGCGGAATCACGTTCAGGTAGCGATGGGTGATCTCCGTCCACACGACGTCCGGATCCTGCGTCGGCCCGCGCAGCATGCGCAGCTCGAACAGCGCCCAGGCAACATCGAGCATCACGTTCGAGTACAGCGCGCGCAGTGAAGAATCTTCTGCCGAGCTGCGGCCGAGATATTTCTGCTGCCAGGCGGGCTCGTACGCGCTCCACGAGGGCACGTCCGCAAACGCTTCGTAGAAGAGCGCATCGCCGAGATCCATGAATGCAGGCCGCGTACGCAACGCCATCATGTGCACGACATGCCCGTTCTCGTGCACGAGTTCATTGAGGAGGCCAAGACCCCCTTGCGCGTAGTTGCCTGAGACACGTACGACCGTCGGGTCCCACTGTCCGTCACGCATGCGGCCGCGCTTGACGTAGTCCGTATAGGCGAGCGGTGCTTTACCCGGACGCGGATCGAGATCATAGATCACGTGCCACTCGCCGAACCGCGCGCCGAGATCGCGATAGAACCGTTCGTTGATCGGCTGCATCGCCTCGCGCGCAATCGTCTCGCCGAGCTCGCGCTCGGTCGCACCGCCACGATAGCGATAGTCCCACGGCTCCATGGGCTTGCCGTCATCCGCGTTGCGCCACGCGTCGAGGATCTGCACGAGCCAACGCTCGACGTCCGCCGTTGACGCGCCGACCGTTCTTGCTGCCGCGTCGATCGCGGTTCCTTCGGCGCGGCCGTGCCCAGCGGCCATCGCAATGACGCGGCGATACGGACTGTCGCGCTCGTCTTTGCCGTTGATCGATTGCCAGAGTGGCACGAATTGCAGGAAGAGCTTCTTGCGACGCTCGGGCTCGTCCATGCGAGCGAGGAGGTCGAAGGCGCCGACGCGAGTCACCGCTTGCCCCTCGAACACGAGCGAGTTCGACAGCGCGCCGAAGCACGCATACAAGGCCTCGCGCAGTGCCGCGTAGGCGATGTCCTTGCGCTGCGCGTCCTCGCACTTGCCGCCGGGAGCGAGCGATCCACTCTCATCGGCGTCGGCCATGCTACTGCGCATGAGGTCGATGGCTCGCCGGTCGAGCGGCGAGAGGTGCCGCGGGGCAAGGTCCTTCAGCGCGCGCTGCATTTCCTCGCGTGCCTGATGTTGAAGGCGGACCCAATCACTTCGACTTTTTCCCTGGTAGCTCTCCTGCAGGCCGGACTCGATCAGGCCGATGGCCCCCGATGCATCGTTGAAGTCGGCAAAGGCGCTCTCGATCCCATTCAGGGATGTGGACTGGGGGACAGATGGCGCGCTGGCAGCAACTCCCAGCGCCAAGGCGGCCGTAAGCAACATGAGTCGGTTGCGAATCTTCGTGTTCATGGGCGGGGAGTTTAGCGTCCAGCCCCGAATAGTGCTCCCGGCCTGCGTTTGACGATGGGTGAAGGGCGTGCGGGCTAACTATTCGGAAGGTCCCGATCGATCCATTGCACACATCTGCGCTACATCTGCGATGCTGCGTCAAATCATCCGGCAGAATGGCGGCGGCGCCTTTTCATCACAAACATCGGGCCGGGTGTGGGTCGTGGTCCAATATTTCAAAAGGCCGAGTTGCGTGGCCACCGCCGGGAAGCCTGGATCGTCCAATGTGCCGCGCATGCTCCGGTCCCAGAAGAGCGATGGCCCCGGATATTCCCACGTCGTCGCAATCCGGGTTGCGATCTGGAAAGCTTCATGGTTCACGCCGAGCTCTGCGAGCAGCTTCGCGACTGCATCATTCTGCTGGTCTTCCGTCAGCGCAAGGAGCATCTGGACTGCTTGCGCCTTGGCTCCGGAATCACGCGATGCCCGTGCGCGATACCCTTTCAGCAGCGCAGCGCGCAGTTCTGCGGAAATCGGTAACGCCGGGTTGTCCAGGAGATTGATGTCACCAATCGCAGTTGCCTTGTAAATCGCGAACCGATTCGCAAAGCGGGCATCCGGAGCGAGGTCGATCGTCGCATCGAAATAGGGTTTCGCCTCGTCGGGCTTCCCCGCGATGACAAGCGCTTGGGCCAGAGTGAAAGGCGTATAGACATAGAGGGCCAGCATGTCGTTGGCCTGGTGCAATTGTTCGATTGCTTCGGCAGTCCGGCCGACATTCAACAGCATCCACCCGTATTGATGGTGCTCGCATCCGCAATCCAGCCGACGGGCCGCGAGGGCGCGTTTCAACAGGTCTTCCCGACCGATCCATTCGTGGGGTTCGAGCAGCATCGATTTGATATACAGGGCCTCGCTGTTCCTTCGGTCGATAGCTACCGCCCGGTCGGCCGCTTTACGTCCACTCGCGCGCGCCTCGTCGGCGATCGGACCGTGGTCCGCGCTCATCGCAACTTTCCAGTAGGCACCGGCGACCGCCGCCCAACCCCAGGAAAAGTCCGGAACTGCAGCGACGACCCGTTGCGCGGGAATGAGGGCTTTCCGTCCCTCTTGTAGATTGGGATCCCAGTGCCCCTGACAAAATTGCATGTAGTCCCTGAGGACTGCGTCAGGCAGCGGCTTGTTATAGGTGGACACTCCGAACAGTCCGCAGCGGACCACATTGCCGGCATCCACGGCGATGTGGCGTGGAACCCTGGAGACTTCATTCCCGTCGTAGTCGAAAGTGTTAGTCCAGAGGGTTGCGCCGGAGCTTTCATTGACCAGCCGAGTGATGACACGGATCGTGTGTTCGACCCGCTGGATCGTCCCACCCAGTGTGTAGGCTGGCGCTGCGCCCGGCGCCGGGGCTGATGCAGTTGAAACACCCACAACGCCGTCGACGCTGAATGCCGCGGAAATCTCCGCGTCGACTGTATCCCGAAGGTTTGCAGGCAGGTCTGCGGACAGGAGTTGGAACCCGGACAGGCGAACCGTCATGCTGTGACCAGCAGCTTGGGGCGGCCGTAGTGCCCACCAGGCAGCGCCGGCCGCAACCAGCGAAAGCAGGGCGGCGGCTGCGATCGTGATCCCGCGCCTCGGGGAGAATGCCGTCCGGAGGGAAGCGGTTGTGGCAGCCGCGGGGGCCACCGGCCTGGAGCCTGAAATCTGCCCGATTCGGCCAATCAGTGTGTCGATCGACTTGTCCCAGCCTTCGAACGCGTTTATCCACTGACGCGTAGACAATTCGTAGGCGAACGCATCGCTCGGCTCGACGTCCTTGAGGCGGAGCGCGATAACCGGAACGTTGTAGCGGCTGGCGAGCGAGAGCTCCTTCTTGATCTCACTGCTGGTGTTGGCCGCGTCCGAGAAGACCAGGGCCACCGCACGAGCGGTGCGAAGCGATTGCACGATCGCCTCCTGATAATTCTCGCCGGGCGGCACGTCCCGCATGGAAATCCAGCATTTCGTTCCACGGCGTTCGATCGCCTTGCAGACTTTCAGCGCCTCAGCGCGGTCGGCGGTCGCATAGCTGATGAAGACCGGGGGCAGTCCCCGATTTTCGCTGCCGATTGCCGACCCTTGTTCGTTCACCGCGCACCCACCACCGGAAAACGCAAAGTCTATGGTGCTTGGGGGGCCAAGAGAAGCGAATGCGAGACCATCTCAGGGGACCAAATGTCTGCCCACTTCCGCGATCCACTGCCCGATGGGTTGCCACATCTCGCTGCGCGCAACGGCATAACGCACCGGCCACAACAGGACCAACACAACCCCTCCGATCGCGAACACCGGATGCACGACGCGATTCTTTCGCCAGTCGTACACGAGACAACAAGTCACAAACACCGCGATCACGCTCATCTGATTCAGCAACATGTATTCGCGCAGGCCGAGAAGTGCGGTGAGTCGGGCGCTTGCCGGCGAGAGCACGCTGATCGCCGCGAGCAACATGAGCCGCTTGTGCAGAGACGCGCGGCGCCGCAAGGCAACGCCGGCCGTCACCAGGACGACAAACTGCATGATGGCCACGACCGGGATGATCGAGGCCTGCGGCGGAGTCAGCCCCAATTGATTTATTCGTGGCGTTGCGGCGGCGACGAACATCGCCATGATGCTGGTCGCCACGACGGCGACGGACAGAAGGACTCCCGCCACCCCAAGTTTCATGTGCAGATCGACTCGATGCGCCGCAACGAGCTGCGTCTGCGCTACGAACAGCGCCAGCCAGGCGGTGAAGACCAGGCCATGCAGCTGCAGAACCACCTTCATCGGCGGCAGGTCGGAAAGAAAACGCAGGTAGTAAGTGCGTGAAAACCCGAGAACTATGAACGCAGCCAACACGATTGCGATCAGCGGATAGAAGCGCGTGCGAGCGCTGGGGATGATGGCGGACACGGGCGTCTCCTGGTGATTGCCCGCGAAAATCCCCCTTGGCGATGCGTCAATCCATTGATCGCTCCTTGGTAGTGCCTTAATTCTTTATTATCGGCGTGTGAATACGGAAACAGAGCTCCGGTTCGATGGTTGGACGGTGAATCGCGTCTCGGGTGAGATCGCGCGCAACGGCAACACCTCGCGCCTGACGCAGCAACCGCTGCGCGTCCTGCTCGAGCTGGCGGATCACGCGGGCGCAATCGTCACGCGCGAACAGCTGGTGAAGACGCTGTGGCCCGCTGGCATGGTCGATTTCGACAACGGTCTCAATGTTGCGATACGCAAGTTGCGCGTCGCCCTCGATGACGTGGGCGACACCCCGCGCTACATCGAGACCCTGCCGCGCATCGGGTACCGGTTCATAGGCTCGCCCGGCACGCAACCCGAACCGGTCATCGCCGCGATTCTCAAACTGCCGCCGCGCGCGTGGATTGCGCTGGCGCTCACGCTGGCCGCACTTGGACTCGCGATCGCGGGCGCCTGGTGGTGGACGCTGGGCTCGAACGGTTCGAAGTTCGCGGCTACCGCAGCGCATGAACCGAGCATTCGCGCGCGGGAGTTGTATCTCGCCGGCATCCACCAGCGATCCCGCCGCGATATCAACGTCTTGAGCGCACGCGCACTTGCCGCCGAGAAGTTCGAGGCCGCGCTGAAAGAAGACCCCAACTACCCGCAGGCCTGGGCGGCGCTCGCTGCATCGCTCTCTGCGGCAGTCCACACCCAGACAATACCGCCGGCCGACGGGGTGCCCAAGGCCCGCGCCGCGGCCCAGCGTGCGATCGAGCTTGACGACAAAATTGCCGAAGGACACGTCTCGCTCGGCGAGATCTACCTCAAACACGACCGTAATTTTGCGGCCGCGAAAAAGGAGTTCGACCGGGCGCTCGAACTCGATGATCACTCATCGCGGGCCTGGCATCACGTTGCGATCTGGCATGCCGATATGGGACACATCGATGAGGCGCTCGCGGCGCTGCGGCACGCACGGGAGCTCGAACCCATGACGCTGCAGTGGTCCAGCAACTATGCGCGCATGTTGTACAGCGCGCGTCGCTATGACGAAGCGATCGAATTCCTGAAGCCACTGGTCGCGGCCAATCCGAATCTCGACCCGGCGCACAGCGTCCTCGCGTGGGCGCTCATCGCGACCGGAGATCTGGCCGGGGCGGAGGAGCAGCTGCGGCTGGTCGGGGTACCCGCAATCAATCAAAGTGATATGGGATTTCTGTACGCAAAATACGGGCGCCGCGACGACGCGCTGCGCGAGATCGAACGGCTCGAGGCGCGCGGACGCGAGGGTTATGGTGTGGCGTACGAACGAACGATCATCTATGTCGCGCTCGGCGAACTCGATCGAGGTTGTGAGTCGCTGGCGCGCGCGGTCGACGACCATTCGGTGATGTTAGGCTGGATGCGGCTCGATCCGCGCCTCGACCCGTTGCGCGGCCGGCGGTGCTTTGCGGATGTCGAAAAGCGCGTCTACGCGTCTTCATGAACAGGCCCATCGCTGAACCAGAACCCGACCCTCAAGGGTGATACGCCGAGTAGTCGTCGAACTGCGCCGCGGCCTTGTAGGTCACCGCGCCGCCTCGACCTTTTGCGTGCGACGAATCCACCGCCTGCCTGACGAGCACATCGTTCAGATACACGCGCAGCGACTGCGCGGTGGCCTCCAGCCGCAGCGCGTACGTGGAACCCACGCTCACACTGAGCGGTACGCTGCCGATCTCGGTGATGGCGCCGCCCACGACTTTGCGCAGGCTCAGCTTGTTGGAGTTGCGCAGCGTCACGTAATAGTAGTTTCGATCGTCGGTGTACCGCGCGATCAGGCCGACCCATCTGTCCTGAGCGGCGGTACCGGCTGCGAAAGCCGTGGGTCGTACGCGAAACGAAACCACCTGATCGTCGCTCGGCGTACCGATGAGCGCGCGCGCATCGCCCGCCACGGAGTCCTGCGCGAATACATTGTTGGCGTTGCTCCACTGGCCTGTGCCGGTCTGGGTCCAGTCGCCACGGATGAAGGTGGCCGTGAAATCGTCAGCGAAGATCGTCGCGCGTGGCGTCGGGGTGACCGTCACGTTGTCGTAGTCGGCGGCGGCTCCGTACATGACGATTGCGGCGCTGCCTGCGACTTGCGCCGCGGTGTCCTCGGCCGTCAGCACCAATGCGCCATTGAGATACACACGGTGGCTGGTGCCAATGGATTCCAGTCGCAGCCGATATGTGCGATTGAGCTGCACCGCGACGGGAGCGGAAGCCAGCGTGGTGATCGCGTCGTTCGTCAGGCGTCTCAGCTGCACAGTGCCGGAGATGCGCAGCGTCACGTAGTAGAAATTCTGGTCGTTCACATAGCGGGTCGCGAGACCCACCCAGCAATCAGTGCACCGGACAGCCGTGGGGCGTACATCCGCTTCGATGGCCTGGTCCTTCCAGCTGGTATTTCCGAGCACTGTTTGGGCATCGCCGGTGGTGCTCGACTGGCGGTACACCCCGTTCAACTGCGTCGGTCGCACGACCGCGAATTGTGAACCCGCGCGCGGCGTCCAATTGGCGCCGTTGCCGCTTTCAAAAGTTTCATAACGCGGATGTGGCGTCGCGAACGAGGCCGGCAGCTGGAACACGAACGCCTTACCCCTCCCGCCAGCCACGACCGTGTTGCCCTGGATCTCGAATGCGCTGAGGGCCTCCCCGTTTTTCGCCTTGAGGACCGCCACGTGCTCATATTTGCCGGACGCATCGGGCCGGAAAATGTTGATCACCCGGGTGCCAGAATCCCAATTCGACTCCACGAGGGCGACAGGTTGCCATCCTTCTTGATCCAGTACGTATTGATCGAGTACATGGCACCGAGCGCATACGAGCTGGCTGTCTGCAGCCGGTCGTCGGGCTCACCATAAAAGTTGCTCCAGACGTAGGGTCCGCTCAGCCCATCGACGATCGCCTTTTCGCCATGGAGTGCAACTTCGGCACCGAGCCCGCGTTGACCGGCAGGTACCTGCAGCTTCGTCAGCAACTGCCAGCTGCCGTCGGCGTGGCGCTGGTAGATAGGAATTTCCTGCGGCTCGCCATCGAAAGTGTCAGGCGTGCCCAGTATCGCGCGATCGCCCAGCAGGTCGACAGGGCCACCCCAGAATTCATCGTCGCAGCAACGAATTTGTCCCGGGAGCGGGGTAGAGGTCCAGCCGCCGCTACCGTTCGGCTCGTATACCTTACCGTTCCAGGAATCGCCCACGGCATAGAGGATGCGATCCCCATCGATGGACACGTCTTCGGACGGGCCCGCGCCGGGGCCCGCCGGCACCCAATTGGTCCCGTCGTACCGAAAGGTCATCGTCCGCCAGTCACCGAGCGCGGCGCTCGCGAGATTGCCTTTCATGCCGATCTTCACGGGAAAGTGCCTGTCGTCCTGGTTGTAGTCCCAACGCCCGGACGCGAGGATTCGCACGTATTGCCAGCCGCCCGAGGTCCGGCGATACAGCAGCGCGTCAAAGTCCTGCGTCTCGAAGGTAGAGCCGGCTCGTTCGGCGGCGACGAGCGCATATTCGCCGTTGGTTGCAGCCTGGAAACCGAAGTTTGCTGCGTAAGTGACCCCATTGCTCGGCGGCATCAACACGGCGGATTCTTCGATGTACACCGGCCGTGCCTGCGAAACGCCTGACATGAGCACGGACCCGCTGAGCGCAAGGCCGAGGATCGCGACCGACTTCATGGTGACTCCCTGTCTTATATGGAGAACTGCGCATCCATATTGGCGCGACGATCGGTCTAACTCAGTCAGGTACCGCACCTTTCCCGACAGGCTAACAGGCATATCAAAGGGCGGCCTGGACGACAAACAGCGCGACGGCGCGGCAACCCAGTTAAGGAAACCTGCATTCCCAATGGATTGGCTGGGACGTTGTCCGCGCTGGTTGCGCCGGGCCAGACGACGAGGCCGCCGCCAAACTACCGATCGACCTCCCCCGTACCGTAAGAACACGACTTGGCCGAAAACCAGATCATCAAATGACCGTCGTAACCCGTTCGGTCGGGCTCTATCGTTTTGAATCCGTCAGTTCATGAGAATAGTTCCAGTGCGCTGCGATTCATCACGCGGACCGAGGGCAGCGGCGCTTGCATATGCAATGCTCAGCCAACAACGCACGTGGGGCAGTCCATGATTACGTTTCGACCGAATCGCTGGGTTGGTCTGTTGTCGGTTTTCGCGGTTGGTCTGATCGTCGGCTGGGTGGCGCGTCAACCGGAACGGGCGCCTGACGGTTACCCCACAACGCAATTGCCTCCGTCAACCCGGCAAATGCCGCCGGCGTCCATCTCGCCTCCGCGTCCGCAGTCCGCTACGGAAACTGCCCGTCAATCCGAAGAAATCTCACCACTGGCATCCACACCAACGAGTCGTGCAAAGGCCGGGCGAGAGGAGTCTGAAACGTATCGCCCGGGTGTGGATCCCAATACGAGATTGCCTTCAGGAATAGATATCGGCGCCCCGGATGCGCAGGGACACAAGGAACTCGACGATCTGATGGGGGCCATCTCGATCAGTTGCCAATTCGATTCCGGTCAAGGAGCCGCCTGGCATGGCAACTCGTACTCGATCATGAGTGCGAGCTGGCAGGGAGGTCTCATCGTGTACGACACCATGGATTTCACCGCGAGCTCTGCGAGGATGACCGGTAGCGAAGGGGCGACCGGCTCAGGCACCGGGGAAGTGAAAATGCGCGTTGCCGTCACGGGCAGCGGCATACATTTCACTTCCTTCAATCCGCGCGGGGATCTCGTGTCCACGACGGTTTTCCGGACAACCGACAAGCAGGGTCGCTATATCGCCGTCATATCCACGCATTCAACGGAATTCAACCACTACTCCTCACAGTTCTACGGCCTGTGCGACACGCTTCCGTGACCTGGCCGCGCCCCCTGCTGAAATCACGTAGACGTTTTTGTTCACCGCGGATACTCGTATCGATCCGCGCGCATCGCGTTCGGTTAGCGGCTCACATCAATTCGACCGCGCCTCGAGAGCTGGAATTCTCGTGTTCACAACTCACTGGAACGATGAATTCAAACCGGAGGTTCGCCGGTCACCGGACTCGAGCCTCTGGAACGTCATTGAGAAGTTACTGTTTCGGCCCGGAATCACTCAACACCTTCAGGATCTGCCTGCGCATCTCCTCGAGGTCCTGCGGCGAGCCGGCGCCAAGAATGCCGCGTGCATACGCCGGAAGATGCGCCCCCGGGTCGCCATTCAAGAGAAACACGTAGTGGTCGAAGACGGCGCGCCACGCACGGCGCTGTGCGGGGGGCAGCCCGCGCAAGCTCATGAGGCCATGCATGAGCACATCCCACGGCGTACCGACAACGCCGGTCGGTGCGCGATTCCACCAGTAGTTGACGAGCACATTGAAACTATCCAGCGCTTCGACGTGGTGAAACCATTGGTACGGCAGGTAAACGCCGTCACCCGGTTCGAGATCAGCATACTGAGCCGCCTGCAGCGCCAGTTCGAACCGTGGATAACGCGCAAGGTCGGGCCTGGTCACATGCACCATGCTCACCTGGGTACCTGCGGGCGTGAGGTGAAAGGGACCCAGGTAGAGATTGCCGATCTGCTCGGGTGGAAACACGGTGAAGCGGCGCCGGCCGACCACGCAGCACGCGATGTTCTCTGTGGGGTCGTTGTGGGTCGCGACTTTCGCTGCGTTGCCGATCCACGCGCGCCCGGCGGCCTCTGGTAACAATGCCATCGGGTTGTCGGTCGAGAAGCGTGGCAGATACTGGGAGACCGGAAGGCCTTGCACCGCGAGAACTCGCGGCGGCGTGACTTCTACTTCGGCTTCGAGCCAACGCAACAACTCCGTCAAAGTCGTTCGCCGGCGTTCGAAGTTGGGTTCGCGCAGATCCTCGGCGTGGTGCAGTCTCCCCTCGATCGCGGGCTGGCCGACGATGGCGGTGACCACTTCGTCGTTTGCCATGCCCGCGAGGTAGGCCGTTGCGCTCGCTCGCCCGGCGCGGCCGGCCGCGACCGCGGGCCAATGCGATACGACTCCACGCAACAGTGCCGGCTCCGCTCGCGGCTGGATCTCGAGTGCAAAGCGCTCCGGCGTCATGTCGTGAAATTCTTCGATGCGGCGCATCGGTCGATCCGTTTCGTTCATTCGCGCAATGCCTTCAAAAATCCCGCGACGGTGAGCCGTCCGTAAAGCGGATCGTCGGGCAGTTCGCGCACGCCATGCAGCGCGGCGCAATGCAGGAGCGTCCCGCGGAAGAAAATCGCGCGGTTGTAGCGCGGTGGGCAGACATGTGTTCGCTCGAACAACGGAGAAGCCGCGCCGATGTACTCGGCCGGCGGTTCGCCATGGCGCTGCAGGTCCGCGGCGAGTGCCTCGTGGTACCGCTGACGCCGCGAGGTGTCGACGCTTTCGAACCCCGTGGATCGGTGGCGGAAGAATGCCGTGCCTCCTAGGTCGCATTCGCCCAGAAAATGGACCAGCGCAATCTGTTGCGGGTCGTAAGCGTCAACGTGCGGAATGCGCTGCGAAACCGCGAGTTGCGCGGGCAACGTGGTCGCGAGCGAGTAATAGGCCCGCAGAACCTGCACGCCACCACGCGCGCCGAAGAACTCGCGCAGCGCGTCGGCCATGGTAGAGCCGATGGCGGTGAGATAGGCGGCATCGACAATAGCCCTGCGTCCCGGGTAATAGTCCCCCGTGTCGCGCAACGAACTACTTTGCGCCGCGGCCGCAACGCCCGCCACATCGGCCACGAAATCATCGGCGACGACCACGGGTTCGCGCTCGGCACCCACCCATTCGACCCGGATCTCCGGCTCGTGCATCGCACCTCCCGGCCGTAAGCCGCAGACTCTTTTAAACGCTGGCAACGAGCCCGAGCCACGTTGCACAATCGCGCGCGCGCCAACACATCTAGTCCGTCGCGCATTCCTCTTGTCAAGCCGGAGCTATCGTTGACCCGCCAGAAGCCGACCATCGACGACGTCGCCTCGTTGGCCGGCGTCGCACGTACGACCGTCTCTCGCGTGCTCAACAACGTTCCGAACGTTCGCGACGAGGTTCGCGATCGCGTGCGTCGCGCGGTCGTGATGCTCGACTACAAGGTCAACGTGCAGGCGCGCAATCTCGCGGGTGGCTCGAGCCGCCAGATCGCGCTGATCCAGGCGTCGGACTTCGACACCGAGCCCAACTCGTTTTACAACGCCGGTCTCGAGCTCGGTGCGCTGCGCGCGTGTGCAGCGCACGGCTGGCATCTCGTGACGCATACGGTGAACCAGAACAGCGCGTCACCGGGCGAGCAGATTCTCGCGATCTTCGCCGACGAGCGTTTCGAAGGCATCGTCCTCACGCCGCCGTTCTCGGATGACGTCGCGCTCGTCACCTCACTGCGCGCGAGTGGCCGTCCCGTCGTATGCGTTTCCGCGAGCGACGCCGTGCGCCGGATCGCGCCGTCCGTCGGAATCGATGACGCGGCCGCCGGATACACCATGGGCGAATACGTCGTGGGCTTGGGTCATCGCCGCTTCGCCTTCATCAAGGGGCTGAGCGGCCACCTGTCGGCTGAAAGCCGCTACGACGGCTTCATGCGTGCATTGCAAACCGCCGGCATCGCCGCCGATTCGGTTCGTGTGGAGCGCGGCAATTTCACCTTCCACTCCGGCATCGAAGCGGCAAACCGTCTGCTCGCGGATGCGACGCGGCGACCGACGGCGTTGGTCTGCGCCAACGACGACATGGCCGCTGGCGCGCTGCTCTCGATTCACAAGCTCGGGCTCGAGATTCCGCGCGACATATCGGTGACCGGGTTCGATGACTCTCCGGTGTCCGAAATCGTGTGGCCGCCCCTAACTACCATCCATCAGCCTATCAAGACGATCGGTCAGAAGTGCGTGGAACTGGTCGTGCAGGCCGTGGCGGGGGAGGCGGCGGCCAGTTTGCCCGGCGGCACTCCGGTCGCGTTCCGGCTGGTCAAACGCGAATCGGCCGCGCCGCCGGCCTGAGTGCGGCAATGGGAGCGCTCTCATTTGAGCCGCCGAACTGCCGCCATTGACGCCAGCGCTGCCTGACAGCTAGATTGGAAGCGCTTCCAACCGCGCATTCGTGCATTTGTGCACGCGTGCGCGAGAGGTATGGGGCCGCCAGGTTTCGAGGTGGGCGCCGAAAGCACAGACGAAAAAGCATTTCTGACCAGTCTTTGGGGGGGATTACTGTGAAGAAGCCAACTCGCGCCCACGCGCGCACCCGTTCCGATTTCTCGTTGCCGATCCGCAAGACCGCTGCCACGTCGCTCGCGCTCTCCGCGATCTTCACGGCGAACGCGTATGCCGATCCGCAGGCGACCGAAGCGCCCGCCAACACCGGTGCAACCAGCGACGAACCCCTCGAAGAAGTGCTGGTCTCGGGCATCCGTCACGCCATCGCTGCATCGCTCGACGTCAAACGCGAACAGATGTCGATCGTCGAAGTGGTTTCAGCCGAGGAGATCGGCAAGCTGCCCGACGTATCGATCGCGGAATCCATCGCGCGTCTGCCCGGTCTTGCCGCGCAGCGCGTCAACGGCCGCGCGCAAAGCATCTCGATTCGCGGCCTCGCGCCGGACTTCACCACCACGCTGCTCAACGGCCGGCAACAGGCGAGCTCCGGTGACAACCGTGCCGTCGAGTTCGACCAGTACCCCTCCGAGCTGCTGCAGAGCGTCGTCATCTACAAGACGCCGGACGCGAACATCTCCGGCTTCGGTCTTTCGGGCACCGCGGATCTGCGTACCGTGCGGCCGCTGGACTTCAACGAGCGAACCGTCTCGGTCAACATTCGCGGCGAGTTGAGCGAAGGCGGCAAGATGAACGATGACGTCCGCAACTTCGGCGGACGTATCAGCGGCAGCTACATCGATCAAAACGATGACGGCACCATCGGCTGGGCGCTCGGCTACGCGCATCTCGATTCACCGTCGAAGAACGAGCACACCAAGCTGTACAACTTCGAGGTCTTCGCCCCCGATCAATCGCGCATGGACCTGATCACCCCCGACCCTGCCGACACGGCAACGTTCGTAACGGGTCAGGAAATCTTCGCGACGTCGCGCAGCAACAAGCGCGACGCCGTCATCGGCATCCTGGAGTTCAAGCCCAACGAGCGCTCGCACACCACGGTCGACCTGTATTACTCGAAGTTCGACCAGACGGAAGTGATGCGCGGTGCGCAGTGGTTCTCCAACGTCTGGGCCGATGCGCAGAACTTCTCGGGCGTGGGCACGGACGACCTGGGCGGCACGCAGTTCGCCGTCGCGGGCCAGGCCACCGGCGTCGCGCCGATCGTGCGCAACGACCTCAACACGCGCGCCGACGAGCTCGTCGCCGCCGGAATCAATCAGCGTTTCCAGATCAACGACGACTGGGCCGTGAAGGCCGACCTGTCGTATTCCCGGAACGAGCGCGACGAGAGCATCACGGAGACGTACGCGGGTTACGGCACCGGAGCCGACGCGGCGACGCAGAACGACAACCGCGTCTTCGACACGCTCGGTTGGGACTTTCACGGCGAGGTTCCGCAGTGGGTCTCCGGCCTCAACTACGCCGAGTCGTCGCAGGTGTCGCTGGGCGATCGTGCGCCCTGGGGTGGCTGGGGCCACGATGGCCAGACGAAAGAACCGCACGTCACGGAATCCATCACCGCGGGCGAGCTGGGAGTGGAGCGCAAGTTCGAAAGCTTCTTCAACACCCTCGACGTCGGCGTGAACTACACCAAGCGCGACAAGGACAAGCGCGTCGACGAATTCGACCTCATGCTGAAGGATGGCCGCTCGCAGACGCTGGTGGGCGATGATGATCTGGTCAGTGCCACATCGCTCGGCTACGCGGGCTTTGGCGACGTGTTGTCGGTGAATCTCAGGTCCGCGATTCCGCGGTATTACGACCGCGTCGTCTTCATCAACGGCGACACTTACAACAAGGCATGGGAGCTGTCGGAAGACGTGACCACGGCACACCTGCGCGGCACTTTCCACTTCGGCGACAAGTGGAATGGAAACGTCGGACTGCAGTACGTGCGGCAGGAGCAGGAGTCATCGGGCTCCCGTATCAACGCGACGGATCCCAACGTCCCCCTTCAAGTGGAAGACGTCACGCAGGGCGCGACGTACAGCGACGTGCTGCCGAGCCTCAATCTCTCGTACCTGCTTACCGAAAACCAGAAGCTGCGCTTCGCCGTCGCGAAGGTGATGGCACGTCCACGCATGGACGAAATGCGCGCGACTTGGACACCGGGCTTCGGCAATCCGTGCGTCGGCGGCCAGCCCTGTGTACCCGGCCAGACGATCAACCCATGGTCCGCCTCCGGCGGCAACCCGCAGCTCGAGCCCTGGCGCGCGACCGCGTTAGACCTGTCGTATGAGTGGTACATCAGTCGCGCGTCGTACGTCAGCGTCGCAGGTTGGTACAAGGAACTGAAGTCGTACATCTACACGCAACGCCTGGCGTGGGATTTCACCGGCCTCCCGATCCCGCCAGACCAGGCGATCCAGATTCCGCCGGGCGTGATCGTGAGTCCGATCGGCCAGATCGACCAGCCGGCCAACGGCAAGGGCGGATGGATCAAGGGCTTCGAGGTGAGCGGCTCGGTCGAGCTCGGCAAGGTCGCGGACGTGCTTGATGGGTTCGGCTTCCAGGGCAGCTTCTCGCGGACGCTGTCCAACCTGCGCCCGGTGTCGAGCGACTTCGCCGACCCTGAGCAGGTGCGAGCCACGCGCATCGCGGGCCTGTCGGGACGCGTGTACAACCTCACCGGCTACTACGAGAAGCACGGCTTCCAGGCACGCGCCAGCTACCGATATCGCTCGCCCTTCAAGGGCGAAGTGGTACAGCTGTTCGCCGTGCGCGGTGTCACCGAGATCCTCGCGGACAAGCAGCTCGACGCGCAGATCGGTTACAGCTTCCCCGACGGGTCGCGGCTGGAGAATCTCTCGATCCTTCTGCAGGTGAACAACGTCACCGACTCGCCGTATCGGACGCGCCTCGGCACGGACGGTGGCGGTCCGCGTACCGAAGACGGCGCGTTCCTGCCCGAGACTTATGAAACCTATGGGCGCCAGATCCTGTTCGGCGCCAGCTACCGGTTCTGAGGCTGACGATCTGAAACGACGCCGGGAATTTCCCGGCGTCGTATCATTTCCGCGGCCGTGACAAGCGAAAGACTCAAGCAGATCCTGATCGTCGGTGGCGGCTCGGCCGGGTGGATGGCCGCGGCGTTGTTCGCGCACCTGTTCAAGGGCCTGTATCGCGTCCGACTCGTCGAGTCCGACGAGATCGGCATCATCGGCGTCGGCGAAGCGACGATCCCCGCCTTCAAGAAGTACAACGAGCTGCTCGAACTCGACGAAGTCGAGTTCATGAAGATGACGAAGGCGAGCTTCAAGCTCGGCATCCAGTTCAACGACTGGGACCGGCTCGGGTCGAGCTACATCCACGGCTTCGGGGTGATCGGCAAGGACTTGGGCTGGCTGCGTTGTCACCAGTACTGGCTCAAGGCGCGCGCGCAGGGCGCAGCGCACGACTTCGCCAACTACTCCATCAACACGGCCGCGTCGCTCAAGAACAAATTCATGCGCTCGCGTCGCGACATGTCCGATTCGCCGCTGAGCGAGATCGCGTACGCGTTTCATCTCGACGCGGGCCTGTACGCGAAATTCCTGCGAGGCTTCGCGGAGCGGCGCGGCGTGGTGCGCACCGAAGGCAAGGTCGTGAGCACCCAGCTCCGGCCCGAGAATGGTTTCATCGAATCCGTGACACTCGAGAGCGGTGAGACCATCGCCGCGGATTTCTTCGTCGACTGCTCGGGATTTCGCGGGTTGCTCATCGAACAGGCGCTGCACACGGGCTACGAGGACTGGACGCATTGGCTGCCATGCGATCGCGCGCTGGCGATCCCCTGCGAGAGGGCCGAGCCGTTTACTCCCTACACGCGGGCGACGGCACGCGCGTCGGGCTGGCAGTGGCGGATTCCCCTGCAACACCGCACCGGCAACGGCCACGTGTATTGCAGCAGCTTCATGGATGAGGCCGAGGCCGAGCGCATCCTGCGCGCGAACCTCGATGGTAAAGCGCTCGCCGAGCCGAACCGCATCCGGTTCACCACCGGGCGACGCAAACAGGTGTGGAACAAGAACTGCCTGGCCGTGGGGCTCGCGGCCGGATTCATGGAGCCCCTCGAATCGACTAGTTTGTATCTCGTGCAGTCAGGACTGATCCGTTTCGTCCGCCTGTTCCCGGACCTGCAGTTCGATCCTGCGACGATTGCCGAATTCAACCGGCAGACCAGTTTCGAATACGAGCGCACCCGAGACTTCATCGTCCTGCACTACAAGGCCACCGAGCGGGATGATTCGCCGTTCTGGCGGCATTGCCGCGACATGCCGATCCCCGACACATTGCAGCGCAAGCTGGAACTGTTCCGGTCGAACGGCCGCTTCTTCCGCGAGGACGACGAGTTGTTCGGCGACGAAAGCTGGATCCAGGTGTTCCTGGGCCAGGGCGTGATCCCGCGCAATTACGATCCGATGGCCGACCTCAAGAGTGACGCGCAGGTAACGCAGTTCCTCGGCAACATCGAATCCGTCATCGCCAAATGTGTCGACGTGATGCCGACGCACGCGGAGTTCGTCGCGCGTTATTGTCCGGCGGAGTGATGAACACGCGGCCGGGCAATACCACGGCCGCTTTCATCAGCGTGACCACGCTGTTCTTCGCGTGGGGTTTCATCACCTCCCACAACAACCCGCTGATCGCTTCCCTCAAGTCGACTTTCAACTTGAGCTACAACGAAGCGCTGATGACGCAGCTCGTGTCGTTCGCGGCCTGCGGATTGACGTCGCTGCCGGCGGCGTCGTTGATCAATCGCATTGGTGCGACCGGGACGATCCTGGCGGCGCTCGCCATGATGATCACCGGTTGTCTGCTGATCCCCGTCGTCACGCAGTATCAGAGCTACGCGCTCATCCTGGGCGCGCTGTTCCTCCTGGGCATGGGAGTCACGGCCCTGCAGGTCGCGTCCAACCCGCTCGCGGCCGCGCTGGGATCTCCAGAGCGCAGCCATTTCCGGCTCACGATCGCACAGGCGTTCAATTCCCTGGGCGTGGTGATGGGCGTGAACGTCGGTTCGACGCTGATGCTCGGGTCGGATTTGCTGGTTCCCGGATACGTCGACATCACGAATCCGGCCGGGAATGCAATGGCGCTGGGCGCGGTGTCGCATGCCTTCCTGTTCATCGCGGCGATGCTGGCCGTGCTCATGGTTTTCATCGTTCTTTCGCGGCGGCGGATCGAACTGGCCACCGCGGGCATCGTGAGTGCGCCAGGAACGTCTGCATTCGAGGCGCTGCGTTCGCGCTGGGCGGTGTTTGGCGCCGTGGCCATCGGTCTGTACGTGGGCGCGGAAGTCTCGATCGCCAGCGTCATGATCAACTTTCTGAATGAGCCGCACGTGCTCGGCCTGCCACTCAGGACGGCGGGCTTCTACCTGGCGAACATCTACTGGATGGGCGCGCTCATCGGCCGCTTCATCGGCAGCTGGCTGCTGACGCGTGTCGCGGCACCACGCTTGCTGGCCATCGCCGGCGCTGCGGCTGCGCTTCTATGCCTCACGGTTGCGTTGAGCCACGGGCACGTCGCGGCGTATGCGGCGTTGGCCGTCGGCGTTTTCAATTCGATCATGTTCCCGACGATCTTCACGATTACGCTCGAACGCGCGGGAGTGGCGCAGTCTTCGACGTCGGGACTGCTGTGCTTCGCGATCGTCGGCGGTGCGGCGCTGCCGTACGCGGTCGGCAAACTGGCGGACGGCGCGGGCATCACGATCGCGTTCCTGATGCCCATGGCTGCGTACGCCGTCATCTTCGTGTTCGCACGGCTCGCGATCGGTGCGCGTGTGTATCACGGGACGAGCGCGGACGGGCAGGCGATGAAGTACGGGCACGTCTGAGCCGGTTCTGCGGCCTCCGCGACATCCTTCCATGACGAGGCCGCTCCCCCGACGGCTCGAATCGCGTTGGTGAGATTCGATCGCGCCGGTAAAAAACGCTGTTGTTTTTTTGTTGTTAGCGCTACCTATCTACCGCAGTGCGGGGCAGCGTATTGTCCGGTATTCAAAAGTAACTCGTTGATTTTGGTGAAGAAGACAGGAAATCCTGTCCACTCGCGTGTCTTGAACGGCGCAAAAGTTCGTTGTGGACTTTAGTCCACAGCCTTACTACTCTCCGCTCCATTGCTGAGAGGGTGCGCATCTTGGGGCTTGCTGCATCTATCCACCGGCGCAGTCTCGTGCGCCTAACTAATCTGCGAATTCCGCAGCCCCCGTCTTTTACATTTCTTTCTGCTGACCCGCATTTTGTGCCCGTTTGTAAGCGCTTACATTCAACTCGAGTCTGAATCCAAAGTTCACAACTAGTTAGATGCACCAGAGGAGGGACGTCTGATATGAAATTCAAACCAAAGGTACTGCCTTTAACGTCGAAGGCGCTGTTCACCATTGTTGGTGGTGCGGTGCTGATCAACCCGGTATTCGCGCAGGAGCAAGCAAGCAACGAACTCGAAGAAGTGGTGGTTACCGGCTTGCGCGGCAGCTTGAAGGCTTCCATGGAGGTCAAGCGTGACGCCAGCGGCGTGGTCGACGCAATTTCCGCCGAAGACATCGGCAAATTCCCGGACACCAACCTCGCCGAGTCGCTGCAACGAATCACCGGCGTATCCATCGACCGTGTGAACGGCGAAGGCAGCAGCGTCACGGTGCGTGGCTTCGGCCCTAACTTCAATCTCGTGACCCTGAACGGCCGGCAGCTTCCGGCTGCGTCCGTTGGCACCATTACGGGCAACCCCACCACCGCCGGCTCGCAGG
>Ga0193752_1000984_pt1 | contig 25048 bp, 27 predicted proteins | sample H1c1metaG_FD_144924 | JGI IMG/M metagenome (GOLD analysis project Ga0193752, IMG submission 144924) | Soil microbial communities from a riparian zone of the East river system, Colorado, United States - H1c1 | ecosystem: Environmental > Terrestrial > Soil > Riparian zone | place: USA: East River...
GACCACGCGCGAGGTCGCCGAGGCGGCCGGCGTCTCCGAGGCGCTGCTCTACCGTCACTTCGACAACAAGGCCGCGCTGTACGAAGCGATCCAGGACACATGCATCCTGCGCGCGACCGCGGATGCGGCGCGAATCGAGTCGCTGCCTGACTCGACCGGCACGCTCGTGCTCGCCGCGTACTTGATCATGGCGAACATCCAGCTCGCCAGCCTGCCCGGCGCACCGAACGCAGACATCCCGCGCCTGATCCTCCGTAGCCTGCTCACGGATGGCCAATTCGCACGAGGATTCGTGGGTTCTACGTCGGCGAAATGGATCGCCAAGATCGAGCGCTGCGTCCGCGCAGGGATCGACGCCGGCGAGATCGAGGAGTCGCTCGAGCACGCGATGGGCTCCGCGTGGTTCTCGCATCACATCGCATGCGCGATGGTCTTCTACCGACTGCCCGGCGAGTCGGTCGTGCAGTACCCGGGCGGCAACGACCCGGAGCGCTTGCTCGACATCTCCGTGAAGTTCGCGCTGCGTGGCCTGGGTCTCACCCGAAAGGCGATCGCCACTTATTATCAGCCGCAAGCGTTTGCGCTGTTGCGCACTGCCCCGCACGCCGACTGAAGGCCGGCAGGGGTTGCGAACGGCGTTCAGCTGACCCCATCAAGTTAGTAAGTAAACACTTAGCAAGATGTCTCGCCGGAGAAATCGCCCATGAACAAGCGCTCAGCCCTCCTTCTCGCAGGTCTTTTGCTCGCCCTCTCGTCGATCGCCATCGCCTCGAGCCCCGAGCAAAAGGGCTTCGAGCTGGCCAAGAAGGCCGACACCGCGAACGACGGTTACAAGGGCGAGAGCTCGGTCATGGAGATGGTCCTCGTCAACGCCCACGGCGACAAGACGAGCCGCAAGCTGCGCTCCGAGCAGATCGAGGTCTCCGGCGACGGCGACCGCTCGCGCATCGAGTTCGAGTGGCCGGCCGACGTGAAGGGCACGCGCATGCTCACGTGGACCCATAAAAAGGCCAACGACGATCAGTGGCTGTTCTTGCCCGCGATCAATCGCGTCAAGCGCATCTCGAGCGGCAACAAGAGCGGCTCGTTCATGGGCAGCGAGTTCGCGTACGAGGACCTCGGCAGCCAAGAGGTCGAGAAATACACGCACAAGTATCTCGCCGACGAGACGCTCGACGGCCGCAAGACCTGGAAGCTCGAGCGCGTGCCGACCGATCCGGACAGCGGCTACTCGAAGCTCGTGACCTGGATGGACCAGGAGTATTTGAACCCGCTCAAGATCGAGTACTACGACCGCAAGGGCGAGCTGCTCAAGACGGCGAAGTTCACCGCGTACAAGAAGCACGGCAAGTACTGGCGCGCCGGCGGCATCTCGATGCTCAACCATCAGACCAAGAAGGAATCGCACCTCACCTGGAGCGACCGCAAGGTCGGCGTCGAGCTGCGCGACAAGGCGTTCGAGAGCGACGAGCTCGATGGGTGATGGCTCGCTGAGTCGTTAGCTCGCGTCTCAAACCTGGTGATACCGACATGCTCGCTCGCTTCGCGCCGCATGCACGCTCGACGTGCGCCCTGATTACAACGCTGCTCGCTGCAGGCACGGCGAGCGCGGAGCTCGACCTCGACAGTAAAGGCGAGCTAGGCACCGAGTCGCGCCTGTTTTATCCCGACGACACCAAGGACACCGACATCGGCAACGTGGCGGTCGTCGGGCGGCTGCAAGTGGATGCGGAGCTGAGCGAGCCCGGCCCGGTCGATGAGCTGTCAGCGCGCGCCCGGCTGTTCTCACGGCTCGACCCGTACGACGGCAACCGCTCGCGCGTCGTGCCCGAGGAGCTGTACCTGAACGCCGAGCTGGGCATGGTCACGCTGCGCGCCGGCTACCAGATGATCAACTGGTCGGCGACCGAGGCGTTCCACCCGGCCGACGTGATCAACAGCCGGATCCTCGACGGCAGCTTCGAGAACCCAGAAAAGATCGGCGAGCTCATTGGCTCACTGCGGTTCGACATCCCCGATGGCAACGTCGAGGTGTTCTTCATGCCGCTGTTTACCGAGCCGGTTCTGCCCTCGACGCGCTCACCTTTGAGCTTGGCGCCACCGCAGTTCCCGCTCGGCGATGCGCTGGTGCTCGAGAGCGACGGCGACGTGACCGACGACGCGTTCCAGCCGCAATGGGGCACGAAGATTCAGCAGACGATCGGCGACGCCGACATCGCGGTGCATGCGCTCCAGCACATCGACCGCAGCGCGCCGCTGGTCGTAATCGATTCGACCTTTCGGCCACGGCCCGTGTACCAGGCGCTCACTCAGGTCGGGCTGACGTATCAGCACGCGCTCGACACCACGATGCTCAAGCTCGAAGGCGCGTACCGCGTGTTCGATCGGCCCGGCGGCCGCATAACCGAGTACGGCTTGGTGCCGCGCCGCAATCACGTATTGGTCGCCGTCGGCGTCGAGCAATCGCTATCGCTGGGCGCAGGCTCGGAAACTTCGTTGCTCCTCGAGGGTCAAGCGTTGATTCCGACGCAGAGTCACTATCCCGAGCAGCTCGAGCCGCTGTTTCAGCACGACGTCTTGGTCGGCGCGCGGCACGCGTTCAATGACGAGCAATCTACGGCGCTGCTCGCGACCGTCATCGTCGACGTCGAGCACCCCGATCAGATCATCGCGGGCGCGTCACTGCAGCGCCGGCTCGGCGAAGAATGGGGTCTCAATACCGGCGTGCGCATCTTCAGCGTCCCGCCGGACGATTCCGACAATCCGGTGCTCTACGAGCGCCTCGATGGCCAGCACCAGGTTTACTTCGATCTCAAGCGTTATTTCTAAGTAGAGGAAGCGGTATGAGCCAACCAAAAAAAGGCGTCGCGTACACCGTCTCGAAGATCATCACGGAGAAGCCGTGGTGGATTCTCGGGCTCAGCTTCGCGGTCATGGCCGTCTTGTCGATGGGCCTGGGCAAGATGAAGGTCAACTTCACGCACACCGCGTTCTTCCGCTCGACGGATCCGATGCTGCAGCGCTTCGATGCCTTCGAGCGTCAGTTCGGGAACGACGATGCGGTGATCGTCGTGGTGCACAGCCCATCCGGCATCTTCGATGCCGAGACCGCGGCGCTGCTGCGCAAGCTGACGGACCAGATGTGGAAGGTGCCCGAAGTGATTCGGGTCGACTCGCTCACGAACTTCCAGTGGGTGCACGCGGAAGGCGACGAGATCGAGATTGAGCCGCTGTTACCGCGCGACGGGGATCTGTCGCCGCAGCTGCTCGAGGAACGCAAGCAGGTCGCGCTCAAGCACGAAGTGCTGCCCGACTACCTGGTCAGCAAAGACGGCAAGACCGCCGTGGTCTACGCCAAGCTGAAGCCCGGTATCGATCATCCGCCGGACGCGCCGCTGATCACCGCCGAAACGAAAAAGATCGTCGAGAGCTTGCAGAGCGGTGACCACACGTTCCACCTGACCGGCGGCCCGATCGTCAACAACGCTTTCAAGGACAGCTCGCAGAAAGACCTGTCGGTGCTGGTGCCGGCGCTGCTCTTGATGGTCGCGACGCTGCTCGCGTTCACGTTCCGCCGGATCGGCGGCGTGATCATGCCGTTCTTCGTGATCATCACCACGGTGCTTGCGACGTTCGCGTTCTCGGGCTGGCTCGGCCTGGAGATGTCCACGGTGACGTTCTCGCTGCCGCAGGTCTTGATCGCGGTGTGCGTCGCCGAGTCGGTGCACTTGCTCGTGGGCTTCTATCGGGCGCGCAAGGCTCACCGGTCACGCCGCGAGGCTGCGCAGTACACGCTGCAGAAGAACTTCATGGCGACGCTGCTCACCAGCTCGACCACGGCGCTCGGCTTCTACTCATTCATCTCCGCAAACCTGCCGCCGATCGAGAACTTCGGCATCCTCGCCGGCTTGGGCACCACATACACGTGGCTCATGACCTACGGCATCGTCGGCCCGATGATGGTGGTGTGGCCTGGCAAGGAGCCGACGACCGGCGCCGACACGGTCGAGGACGACCTCACCCAGTCGACGCCGTTCACGCGCTCGTTCATCGCGTTCATCGACCGCACGCGCTGGGGCGTGATCGCGACGTTCATTGGGCTGCTCGCGCTGTCCGGGTACCTCGGCAGCAAGAACGTGGTGAACAGCAACCCCTACGAGTACTTCCGCGAAGGCCTTCCGGTCCGTGAGGCGCAGCAGTTCGTGCTCAAGAACCTCGGCGGCACCGCGATGTTCGAGGTGGTCGTCAGCGCGGGTGTGGAAGACGGCATCAAGGAGCCCGCCTTCCTGCACAAGGTCGAAGAGCTCGAGAAGCGCGTGCTGGAGATCGACGGCATCAACCGCACGATCTCGATCGTCGACATCCTTCGCCAGATGAACCGCGCGCTCAACGGCGGTGAACAGGCGCACTACAAGCTACCCGCGACCAAAGAGGGCGTCGCGCAAGAGCTGCTGCTCTACACGATGGGCCTGCCGCAGGGCATGGACGTGAACGACCGGATGACGATCAAGAACGATGCGCTACGCATCTCGTTGATCAGCACGATCACCGACTCGAACACCGCGGTCGCCGCGGCCGAGCAGATCGAGCGGCTCGGCAAGGAGCTCGGCATCGACGCCAAGACCACCGGCAAGATGCTGCTCTATCAAGGCATGAACGGCCACGTGGTCGATTCGTTCTTGAGCTCGCTCGGCTCGGCGCTCTTGCTGATCGGCCTCATCATGGTGGTGTCGTTCCGGTCGCTGCGGCTCGGCATCATCTCGATGATCCCGAACGTCGTGCCGCTCGTGTTCGGTGGCGCGGTGCTCTACTTCTTGAGCGGCACGCTCGACATCGGCACCGTGCTCGTGGCCAGCGTCTCGCTGGGCATCGCGGTCGACGACACCATCCACATCCTTACCCATTTCAATCTGCACCGCGCCGATGGGATGACGACACGCGAGTCGCTAGAACGCCTCATGGCCCACTCAGGCCCGGCAATGATCTCCACCACGCTCATATTGATCACGGGCTTCAGCACGCTGGCGTTCGGCGATTTCATCCCGAACGTGTACTTCGGCCTGCTTACCGCAATCATTTTGGGCTTGGGTCTCGCGACCGACTTCCTGCTCTTGCCGGCGATCCTGCTCATCGCCTTGCGCGACAAGGAGCCGGCGACGAGCGCCGAGGCACTGCACGAGCCCGACGCGACCGCTGCTTGAAGAAGTCGCACTCACACACACAGAGCCAGCTCGCCTCATTACGAAGGTCATGCCTTCGCAGTGAGGCGGGCGTTAAGTCTTGACGCTCGAAAGGTCGGGTCCTAACGCTTGCGGCCCTATGGCCAACTTCAAGCTCACTCACTACCTCATAGCGTTTCTCTTCTTGTTCGCGATCGCCTGCGGAGACGACGACAGCGATCCAACCGGCGACCACCCCGGCGACGACGGGGGCAACGCGGGCGAAGGCGGTGAGGGCGGTGAGGGCGGCGAAGCCGGCACGATGGGTGGAACGAGCGGCACCACCGGCGGCGTCGGCGCAATGGGCGGCATGAACGGCGATGGCGATGGTGACGGCGACGGCGACGGCGACGGCGACGGCGACGGCGACGGCGACGGCGATGGTGACGGCGATGGTGACGGCGATGGCGACGGCGACGGCGACGGCGATGGCGACGGCGACGGCGACGATGACAGCGGTGCCATCGAATGCAACGACGACGGCGACTGCGACGACGACACCGTGTGTACCGACGACGATTGCGTCAGCGACCTTTGCGTCAACACCCCGGTCGCGATCAGCGACAACAACGCTTGCACTGTCGACAGCTGCGACGCGGTGACGGGCGTCGCTCACGTCGCCGTCGACATCGATGACGACACGGTGTGCACGACCGACAGCTGCGACATGACCACGGGCGTCGCCCACGTCGCCGTCGACATCGACGACGACAACGCGTGCACGACCGATACCTGCGACATGGTGACCGGCCCCGCGCACCCCGCGATCGACCCGGACGACGACGACATGTGCACGATCGACGCGTGCGACATGGCCACCGGCGTGAGCAACGAGGATGTGGATCCGGACGACGAGCTCGCCTGCACGACCGATACCTGCGATCCGGAGACCGGTGTCGAGAACACGCCCGTGGACATCGACGACGAGGACGGCTGCACCACCGATGCATGCACCGAGCCGACCGGGACGATCAGCCACGCGTTCTGCGCTTCGAACATCTGCGACACGACGAACGTGTGCCTGACCAGCGCCGTCACCTCGGTGACCGACATGCCGGCGCTGGCCATCGCCGACGTCGCGGTCGTAAGCGACACGATTACGGTCACGGGCGCCGGCCCGGTGATCCGCGATCTCAACCTGCGCACGAGCATCACGCACACGTTCGGCGCGGACATGGACATCACGCTGACCTCGCCGGCCGGTACGATCGTGACGATCACGACCGACAACGCCGCAGGCAACGACAACGTCTGGAACGGCACGCTGTGGGACGACGACGCCAATCCGGCCGGCGCGGTTCCGTACGTCTCGAACAACGGCGTCGCGACCGACAACGCGTACGTCAATCTCACGATCGCGACGCCGCTCACGCCCGAAGAGCCGCTCGGCGCTTTCATCGGCGAGAACCCGAATGGCGTGTGGACGATCACGATCTCGGACGACCTTGCCGGTGACACGGGCACGCTCGCCGCGTGGGGCCTCGACATCGCGACCTACTCGGCGGCGCCGACGGTTACGACCGGCACGTACACGCAGAGCACTCCGGTCGCGATCGTAGATCTCGTGGCCAATAATTCGACGATCGCGGTGCCGGCCAGCTTGGTGGGCGTCGACGTCTGCAGCGTGACGGTGACCACGAACATCACGCACACGCAGGCAGCCGACATCGACATGGCGCTGACCTCACCGGCCGGAACCATCGTCACGCTGACGACGGACAACGGCGCAGGCAATGACAACGTGTTCAATGGCACGGTGTGGACCGACAAGGCCAACCCGGCCGGCGCGCTGCCGTACACCAACACGAACAATGCCGGCCTGGTGACCGATCATCCGTACGTGAACCTGACCGCCGCGACCCCGCTCGCGCCGGAAGAGCCGCTCGCGGCGTTCATCGGCGAGGACTACGTCGGCAACTGGACGCTGACGGTGTACGACGATCTGGCGCTCGAGACCGGCTCGATCGACAGCTGGTCGATCACGATCGGCCGCTGCTTCCGGAACTAACGCTGATGTCGTAGCGGCTGCGCGCCAGGCGAGTGGCGCGCAGCTTGTTACGCCGGCGCGGGCTTTGGGTGTGGCTGCGGACGGGCACGGTCAGGAAGGCTGATGAGCAGCACAATCGCGCTGGCGTGAGCTCGGCAAGCCAGGAAGCGCGACCAGCAGCGCTTGCGCGAACGCTTCGTGCATCGCGCTCGCGAGATCGCGGCTCGCACCTTCCCCAACGTGAGCTTGCGGCACGTCGAGCGAGACGTCGCTCAGGTGGACGATGACGCGGTAGCTCGCGTGCTTGGCGCGGCGCGCGCTCGTAACCTCGATCTCGACGCTGGCGCACTCGATCGTCGGCGCGCTCGCGCGAATCCTGTCGGCGCTGCGCCAGACCGCGTGCACGATCGGCTCGGCGGGGAAGGTGCCTCGGAATGTGACCTGGGGTTGCATAGGAAGGCTTGCCGTATCACGCACGGAGCAAAGGTCGGGCCAGCGCGCGCGGCACGCAAAAACACGCGGATATTGGCCGCTGCGCGAAGCGCGTCTGCACCGCGCTTCACCTGAGCTGTGCGATACGCTGGAAAATCCGACAGCGCCCGGTTAGCTGCTAGCGCTTCTTGCTGCGCGCGCGGAGGCTGCGCGCGATTTGACCGAGGTCGTACAGGCTGCGCGCCATGTGTGTGGCGCGCAGCTTGCTGCCGGCGACGTCGTGCCACTCGAGCAGCGGCTCTTCGTGGAACGAGTCGACGTCGACCGGCGGCGCAGTCGGGCCGCCGCGGACCAGCCGGCCGATCAGCTCGACGTCGAACGCCCAGCGCGAGATGAACGGCTCGGCCAGCGCTGCGCGCAGCGACGACGTACCGCGAAACAGCTTGGCGCCGCATTGCGTGTCGTAGACGGGCAGCGACAGCGCCGCGGAAGCCAGCGTCGCGAACATGCGGCCGAGGTAGTGGCGCGTCGCGCTGCGCTCGATGTGCCGGCCGAGCAGCGCGATGCGCGACCCGAGCACGACCGCTGCGTCACGATCGTAGAGCACGCGCAGAAGGCGCAAGATCTCGGCCGGTGGCGTCGCCAGATCCGCGTCGAAATAGCCGACGCCGAACGGCTGGGTGGCCAGCGCTTCGCACATGCCTTGGCGAACCGCTTCGGCCTTGCCGACGTTCTTCTCGAGCGACAGCACGCGCACGCGGCTCGGTGTGCCGCCGTGCGCATCGGCAAACTGACGCAGCGCCGCTTCGGTGCCATCGGTCGAGCCGTCGTTCACGAACAACAGCTCGACGCGTTGATCCGCGAGCAGCGCCGCGAACGCAGCAGGCTGCAAGCGCGACTCTTCGTTGAAGCACGGAATGACGAGCACGCTGTGTAGCTTCAAGACGCCCCCACTTCGATCTCTAAGCTCGACGGCAGAGCGACCACACGCTCAGCCCCGGAAAGACGACACCAGCGCGCGCGAGCCGCTCGCCGAGCGTCGCGTCGATCGATAGCACCGCGTGAATCGCGCGCGTAACCAGCGCGCCGGCTTGCCATGTGCCCACCTCGGTCGCGATGTGCTCGGCGAGGCCCGCGGGCGCCGGCTTCGAGCGCACGCCGCGCGCCAGCTCGAGCACCTTCTGTGCTCCGCGCGCGAGCAACAGGCTCGAGAAGAGACCACCGGCTTCGACGACCTGAAGCTGAGCGCTGTCCTGGAGCTGCGCGAGCGTCCGACGCGTGTAGCGGCGATGGTGGCCGAGGTCGACGTCGTGCTGCGTGTACAAGCCGGGGTGTGCTGGCACGCTGATCACCACGGCGCCGCCGGGGCGCACGCTCTGCTCGGCGATCGCGCGCAAGAAACCCTGGTCGTCGGCGACGTGCTCGATCACGTCGAGCAGCGTGACCGCGTCAAAGAGCTGCTCGGGTCGGGCGCGCGTGAAGGAGATCCCGCCGCCGTCTCCGACCAGCGAGAGCCGCGCGAGCACGTCATCGCTGTACCCCGAATCAAGGCAGGTGATCGAGCTGCCGGCGGGCAGCGCAGCCAGCAGACGGCGCGCGAAATAGCCATCGCCGGCACCCACGTCCAGCACGGCGCTGGGCTGGTGGCGCGGCAAATGCTCGCAAATCAAGCGTATGAAGAACTCGGCGCGTGCGGTTTCCCAGGGGTGACGGGCCGCCTCGGCCGCCTCGCCCGCCCCCGTGCCCGCTACGTGCGGCATCTCGCGCAAATCCATGGTGGGCGCATATAGCAGAGCCCGGCTCAGGCATCACGTACGTGCGCGTGGACCGCCATCTGGTGTAAGGTCCATGCCCCCCGCCTCGAAGGCGGCGTAAGCACGAGGTCATCGCATGAGCGGCCACTCCAGATGGTCCACCATCAAGCGCACCAAAGGCGCTGCCGACGCTAAGCGCGGCCAGCTTTGGACCAAGCTGATCAAAGAGATCACCGTCGCGGCCCGCATGGGCGGCGGCGACCCGAACGGCAACGCGCGCTTGCGCCGCGCCATGCTCGACGCGCGCGACAAGAACATGCCCGCGGACAACATCACCCGCGCCATCAAGAAGGGCACGGGCGAGCTGGAAGGCGTGAGCTATGAAGAGATCCAGTGGGAAGGCGTCGGGCCGCAAGGCGTGCTGTTCATCATGGAAGGCCTGACCGACAACAAAAACCGCACCACGCCCGAGCTGCGCAAGATCTTCGAGAAGCACAACGGCCAGCTCGCCGTGACCGGCACCGCCGGTTGGGCGTTCGATCAGAAGGGCGTGATCAACGTCGGCAAAGAAGGCGTGACCGAAGAGCAGATCTTCGAGCTCGCGGTCGGCGCCGGTGCCGATGACGTGGAAGACGTCGGTGACGCTTGGCAAGTGCGCACCGAAAAGGGCGCGCTCGAAGACGTGCGCGCGGCGATCGAAGCGGCGAAGATCGCGATCGCGTCGGCCGGCCTCGCGATGGTGCCGAAGACCAAGAAGATCGTCTCGGGCCGCGACGCCGAGGTGCTCGTGAACCTCTACGAAGCGCTCGACGAGCACGATGACGTGCAAAGCTCCTTCACCGACTTCGAGCTCTCGGAAGAGGCCGCGGCAGCGCTCGCACAATCGTGATTATTTTGGGCGTCGACCCCGGCACGCACCGCACGGGCTGGGGCGTGGTCGAGCGCAGAGGCGCCCGCCTGGTCGGCATCGCCGCGGGCGTGATCAAAGCCAAAGACACCGACCCGCTCGAGGCGCGCCTCTACACCATTCACACCGCGCTCGTAGCGGTGATCGCCGAGCACAAGCCGACCTGCATGGCGGTCGAGGACGTGTTCTCGAAGCACGTGAAGTCCGCGCTGGTGCTCGGCCAAGCGCGCGGCGTCGTGCTGCTCGCGGGCGCGCAGGCGGGCTTGGTCGTCGAGGCGTATCCGCCGGCGCTCGTGAAGCGCTCGATCGCCGGAAGCGGCCAAGCGCCCAAGGAGCAGCTCGGGCGGATCGTGTGCGCGCTGCTCGGACTGCGCGAGCTGCCCGCGGTCGACGCGACCGACGCGCTGGCGATCGCCATCACCCACGCCAACGCGATGGCGATCACGGCCCGCGTTAGGCGCTAGAACAGAACCGCTTCGCCTTCGTTGATGACCTCACAGGGCATGCCCAGCACGAACTCGGCCTTGGTCTCGAGCTCGATCCAGACAAACACGTTGCCGTCATCGGCCGAGAACACGAGCGGCGTGATATCGGCCCGGCGCATCGGCGCGATGTGGTCACCGGGCAGGACGATCGGCGTCGTGGCGTAAACATCCGCGCCGTTGAGCAAGAGCTGGTTCTTGATCCGGCCGACCAACTGATTGGCGAGCTCGGCGATCCAGTCGGCGAGCGAGCCGTCGACCGGGTTGGAGCGCGCGATCGGCATCTCGCTGGCCGCGAGGATGGTCGCGCCGCGGATACCCGGCCCGCTGAAGCCGACCAAGCCGCTCAAGCACACTGGCGGCGTCGGCGTGGCATCCGGATCGACGCGCTGCAAATGCACGCCGTAGGCTTCGAACAGCTTCAAGCACGCGGTCTCGGCAATTTGGCGGACGAGCGATTGTGTCTCGGCGCGCGTTAGATGTCTGGTGTTGTTCATGTCGTCCCCCATTACGCCGCGATCAGCTTGCGAACTGCACCCACCAGCAGCTCGCTCTTGAACGGCTTGACGATCCAGCCCTTGGCACCGGCGCGCTTGGCTCGCTCGATCAGCGATTTCTGACCTTCGCTCGTCAGCATGATCACGGGCAGGTGCCCGCTATCGGCGTGCTGCTTGACCTTCTCGAGCATCTCGAGGCCGTTCATGCGCGGCATGTTGATGTCGAGGATCACGATCCCGATGCCCTTGTCGGCGGCGATCTTGTCGATCCCGTCGACACCATCGGTCGCTTCGATCACCTCGAAGCCGGCCTCTGTCAACGCGCGGCCGATCTGTTGGCGAATGGTCGGAGAGTCGTCCACAACGAGTACCTTTTTCATCGTCAAATGCCTCAATGATGAGCGGGAGTTGATTCAGCGAGCTCGGCAGGAGCTGCAGACGTGTCGGGCTGAGCTGCGCCTGCTGCGCTGTTGCTCAAAACCACCCGGTTGCGACCGGACTTCTTGGCCGCGTACATCGCGCGATCCGCGCGATCGATCAGGTCGGACAAGGTCTCGGGCGACTGGAACGAAGCGACGCCGACCGAAGCCGTCACATTGAAGCTCGTGCCCTTCGACTCGATCGCGAGCTCTTGGATCGCCTGGCGCACGCGCTCCGCGACCACGGCCGCACCGCCCAGGTCGGTGTTGGTCAGCGCGACCACGAGCTCTTCGCCGCCCCAGCGCGCCTCGATGTCGGGCACGCGCATCTCGCGCTTGAGCACCGCGCCGATCGTGGACAATGCTCTGTCACCCGCAGCGTGGCCGTACGTATCGTTGACCGCCTTGAAGTGATCGACGTCGATCAACATCAGCGACAGCGGCAGCTTGTAGCGCTGCGAGCGGGCAACCTCGATCTCCATCTGCGCCAAGAACGCGCGGCGGTTCATCAAGCCGGTCAGCGAGTCTTCGGTCGCGAGGCGCTGTGATTCCTCCATCAGCGCCGCGATCCGCAGCGGGCCACCGAGCTCGCGCGCGACCAGCGCGACCAGCGCGGCCGTGTCGGCCTCGGCGTTCGCGCTCGGCGCGAGCGCGATGTGGCCGATCACCATGCCGCCGAACAGGATCAAGTGCACGATCGGCGGCTCGCCCGGCGCTTCTGCGCGGGCATCCTCGTCGGCGATCCGCTGCACAGGGATGTTGGCGGCGACGCGCAGCGCCGCGCGCGCGTCGCGCTCGGCGTCCGCCGCGCTGTGCGGGTGGTGGTGCAGCGCGAACTGCGCCGGCTTCACCGTGCGCACCGCGAGCCAGCGGTAGTCGAGCACCTGCGACAAGAACTGCGCGAACGCGTCGAACAAGCGCTCGAACGAGCCCTGACTTGCGAGCGCGCGCACTTCCGCCGCGATCACGGACTCGAACAGCGCGTCGTCCAAGTTGCGCGCGATCCGGTCGCGGATGTCGAAGCTGCCGCCGCCGAGCTGCATGAAGAAGCCGCCTTCGCTCGGCGCGTTGTGCGCCAGCTTCGACAGCACACGCAGCATCTCCGCCATGCGGCCGTTCGGCACGTATGCCGAAGCGCCCGCGCGCTCCGCCCAGAACTTGCTGCGCGGGTCGTCGTTGCGGCCGCGCAAGATGACGGGCACCTCGGCGGTCGCGGGCTCGGTGCGGAGCAAGCGACACAGCTGCACGCCGGAGATGCTCGGCATCCACAGCTCCGCGATCAGCGCGGAAGGCGGCGCGGCGAGCGCCATCTCGGCACCCGCTGCGGGATCCGGCGTCGCGTCGACCAAATAACCCTGGGCTGTAAGCCGGCGCGCCATGACCTCGCGAGACTCGTCGTTGGGATCGACGAGGATGACGCGCGGCGGCGCTTGAAACGAAACGGAGCTGGATTCGGGACGCGACATGGTCGTGGCCTCAGGTTGGGTCGGGGTGCGGAGTTTCGGCCGACGCGGCAGGAAGCGCGGGCGCGCGCACGTATTCGTTAGGCAGCGCCCCGGTCAGCGAGCGCAGCCAAGCGACGATCGACGCTCGCTCGCGCTGGGTCAGCTCGAGACCCAACTGGTGGCGGCCCATCATCCGCACCGCATCGTCGAGCGTCGCGGCCGAGCCATCGTGAAAATACGGCGCCGTCTTTTCGACGTTCCGCAACGTCGGCACCTTGAACATCATGCGGTCGCCTGGATTTCTCGAGACGTCGAAGCGGCCTTGGTCGGCTTGATTCGGCCAGTCTTCCACCACGCCGGCTTTCTCGAACATCGAGCCGCCCAGGAACTCGCCGGTGTGGCAGACCATGCAGCCGACGCTGGTGAACACCGCGAGACCCTCGACCTCTTGCGCGACGAGCGCGCGCTTGTCGCCCTTCAAATAGCTGTCCCAGCGCGACGGCGTCACGAGCCCGCGCTCGAACGCACCGAGCGCCTTGCCGATGTTCGCTGCGCTCACCGGCTCTGCGTCGCTCGGGAACGCCGCCGCAAAGCGCGTGCGGTACTCCGGAATCGAGCGCAACACTCTCTCGGCATCGGCGTGGCTCGCGAGCGCCATCTCGAGCGGATTCACGATCGGTGCGGTCGCTTGCGCCTCGATCGTATCGGCGCGGCCGTCCCAGAACTGCGCGAAGTGGCCGGCCGCGTTGTAGACCGTCGGCGAGTTGCGCGTGCCGCGCTGTTGGCGATGACCGCGTGACGTGCGCTCACCATCGACGCCGTACGCATCGAGCTTGTGGCAGCTGTTGCACGACACGTCGTGGTTCTTCGAAAGCCGCGTCTCGAAGTACAGCATACGGCCGAGGTCGACCTGGGCTCGTGCGTTGACGTCGCCCTCGGCGACAAGCGCGTCGCGCAACGGCTTGAAGCGGCGCAAGAGCCGCGGATTGACGGTAACCGCTGACGCGATCGCGCCGGTCACGCCGGCAGTCGCGGATGTGCTCGCTTCGCTCGCGAGCTCAGCAGCTACGTCGTCGGCCGAATGCACGTTCGAGTCGCACGCCCCGAGCAAGAACGCGACGCGCACGAACCAAAGCCGCTTCGCGAAGATCTTCACTGCATGCCTCCGACGATCGAAAGCGAACGAGGCGGCATAATCGGCGTCGTCTGCGGGCGAGCTACCGGCCAGCGGAACGTGAAGCGCGTGAACCGGCCGAGCTCGCTGTCGACGCTGACGCGTCCGCCGAGCGCGACGCACGCTTCGCGCACCGCGCTAAGGCCTAAGCCGCGACCGGACATCTCGGTGACGACGTTGCGCGTCGAGCCGCTCTTGAACAACGCTTCGACGAGGTCCTCACGCGTCGTGCTCGGCAGGTTACGCTCCATGGCGCGCTTGCGCACGGCGTCCCAATCGATGCCGCGGCCGTCGTCCTCGATCTGCACGAGCTGCTCGGTATTGCTCGCGAACGTACGCAGACGGATCTGACCTTTGAGTGGCTTGCCCAGCTCGGCGCGCTCGTCGGCGGACTCGAGCCCGTGGTCGACGGCGTTACGCACCGCGTGGCTGAAGGCCGCCCAGAAGTCCGCGAAGCGCTCGGCGTCGAAGCGCACGTGATTATGCTCGACCACCACATCGACATCGCCTTTGCCGAGCCGTTCGGCCATCGTGATCACCTGGCCACGTATGCGCTCGAGGCGGCGCGCCATCGGCTCGAGCGCCCAGCTCGCGAGCTCGGTCCGCACCGCGATCATCTCCTCGCCACGATCGATCGCCGCGAGCAGCGCGCGGTGCTCGGTACCGCCGATCTCGATCGCATCGGCGCGGCGATCACCGACCACCGCGTTCACCTTGGTGCTCAGGAGCGCGAGGCGCCCGCGGAGCGCTTGCTTGTCTCCGATCGCAGCGCTGTCGCGCGCCTGTAGGTGCTCTTCGAGCGTATGGCAGATCGCAGCGAGCGATTGCGCGCCGAATAGCGCAGCGTTGCCCTTGAGCGTGTGCGCCGCGCGCAGCTGCGCGTCTTGCGGCGTCTTCGGCGCGCATAGCAGCTCGACCAGCTCGCGCGCCTCGGCGAAGAACTGCAACGAGCCCACTCGGTCGCGCATCAGGTGCGAGAACAGCGTGGCCAGTTCGTGCTCGTCCGCTTCGGCGCGCTCGCGCTCGACGCGCGCGCTGATATCGCTGACGACGACCAGCATCCGCTCGAAGCGGTCGCCGTCGCGGCCGATCGGCCGGTAGTCCAGATCGAAGCTGCGGCCACCGGTGCCGAAGCGCGACGGCATCTGCGCCAGCGCGAGCTCGAGCGGCATCACGCCGGCCGTCACCTCGTACCAACCGAGCACGAGATACTCGCGTAGGTCCGGCGAGCTCTGCGCGATGTAGTCCCACAGCGTGCGCGCGTCGTTCGGCGCACCGAGCCAGGTCTCCAAGATCGCCGAGCGCTCGGTCGACATGCACGCGTCGTGGTCGATCGTCACGAAGCCTTGGCCCATCGTGTCGAACACCAGGCGCATGTCGGCGTTGCGATCGTTTAGCTCTTGCGTGCGCGCTTGCACCATCTCTTCGAGCCGCGTCTGCTCGGCGCGCGCCGAATCGGTGATGTGATCGATCAGCGCGTGCAGCCGCTCGACCATCGAGTTGAACGCGATCGTGAGCACGCCGATCTCGTCGTTCGACTTGACCGGCACGGGGTCGACCTCGAGGTCGCCGTCGGAGATCCGCACCGCGGCCGCAGACAGCGCGCGCAAGCGGCGCGCGAACGAGGCGGCGCTCCAAAACGCAGCGACCATGCCGATGAACAACACGCCGATGCCCATCGCCAGCGCCTGCGCGCGCACCTGCTCGCGGCTCAGCTCGTGCTCTTTGGTCGAGAGCTCCACCGCGAGCGTGCCGCGCGGCCCCTCGAGCGAGCGCACCGGCGCAATCGCCAAGATCGCGCCGTCGAGCAAGAACACATGGCTGCGCTGCACGCCGCGGCGCGCGGCGTTGGCGGCTGCGCTGACCTTGCCATGCGCGTACAGCACGTCCCCCTGCTGGGTGAAGAGTACAAGGCCGCTGACCGTACTGTCCTGGGCCACGGCAGCAAACGCCTCGCGCGCGGTCTCTCGGTCGTTGAACGCGACCGCCGAGCGGACCTGCTCGGAGAGGATATTGGCGTACGATCCCGCACGCTGCTCGAGCGCGCCCTGGAGCGCCGCGAGGTGCTGCATCGGCAAGTACACGACCAGCGCGGCGATGATCGAGAACAGCGGCACCAAGATCAGCGCCAGCAGCTTGTGCTGAATGGTGAACGTCCACTTCGGACGGCTGCTCAGCGGAGACACACGACCCATGCCCGGGCCCTTTGCAACCCATGTGCCCGGCCCGATGACGGTGGAATCGCTGTGGTTTTGGCGCGGGTGTTGGGGTTAACCCGCACTCGAGGAGCGAGAAACACCACGGTCGTCGGCTGATTTGCCATCCGCCACCCGCAGTGCAGGTAGGAGGCAAGCACACGCGATCAGCGCGAGGACGAAGAACGCATAAAAGAGCCCGTTCCACCCGAACGCGCTCTGCACGCCGACGGTCAGCGCGCCTTGCAGCAACGCGCCTGCGGAGCCCATGCCGTTGACCAGACCGGTCGCGGTGGCCGCTTGCTCCGGCCCGCTCGCGTCTTGAGCGGCCGCGCCCGAGAGCAACGCGTCCGGCCCGAACAACAATGCGCCGACCGCGGCCATGCACGCGAAGTGCACCGCCACACTGGCGTGCTCGATCCGCGCGTACACGAGCAACGTGACCGCGAGCCCGAGCAGCGACACCGCCGACACCAGCGCTCGGTGATTGCGCCCGGTCGCACGCGTGCTTCGCCAGTTGCCCGCGTGATCGGAGAGCCAACCGAGACCGATGCTGCCGAACGTCCCGCCGATCTCGAACGACGTCGACAGAAAGCCGCTCTTGGTCTCATCGAGCCCGGCCGCCGTGTGCAGGTAGTACGGCAACCAGAACAGCAAGCTGTAGCGGATGAGCTTGATGCAGAAGTAGCAGGCGCCGTAGCAGTACAGCGTCGGGTTGCGCAGCGCGCTGGCCTTTGGCGCATGCACCAGCGGCGGCGGCAACGACGGCGACGCGAGCGCATCGATCACATCGTCTTGGATCCGCGGTGCCGGCGTCGGCGCGGTGCGCAGCGCGATCAACACCACGCCGCCCATGCCTGCGAGCCAGATCGCCGGCCACAGGAACGCTGCGCGCCAACCCGAATGCGCGAGCAGATACGTCGCGAGCGTCGTCGCCGCGATCCCACCGACTTGATAGCAAGTCGACCACAGCCCCATCACGCGCCCGCGCTCATGCGCGCTCGTCCAGCCGGCCATCGCTTTGGTCGTGCCCGGCCAGCCCGTCGACTGCGCGAAGCCATTGAGCGCAAAGCACGCGCCGAGGACCAGCGCGCCCTGCCCCACGCCGAACAGCGCGCATGCGATCGCCGACCCGATCAGCCCGAAGCCGACCAGCCGCCGCGGCCCGAACCGATCCGCCGCCACCCCGCTCGGCACCTGCCCGGCCGCGTACGCCACCAAGTATGCGGTATCGATCGACGCCAGCACCTCGATGCCCACGCCGAGCTCGCGCGATACCGCCGCCTTCGCGACGCTGAACCCCTTCCGGCCCAGGTAATAGCTCGCATACGCGAGCCAGGTGATGGCGAACGCCCAGGCGCGCCCGCGCGCCTGCGGGACGACCTCGGCCTCGGATCCATCGCTGCTCACCCGCGGAGCCTACGGCCAGTCGGACCAAATCCCCCTGCCCACGCGTTCAGGAATTCTGTAGGCTCCGCCGGTGATCGGCCGGCTTCTAGGCAACGTTATCGAGCGCGGCATCGACGGCTGCTGCGTGATCGACGTCGCGGGCGTGGGCTACGAGGTCTTCGTCCCGCTGCGCTCGATGGGGCGCCTGCCGGCCGAGCACGCCACGCTCCACGTGCATACCCACGTCCGCGAGGAGGCGCTCATGCTGTTTGGCTTCGAGACCCTGGCCGACCGGGTCGCCTTCCGGCTACTGCTGGGCATCTCCGGCGTGGGCCCGAAGCTCGCGATGGCGATCATGTCGGAGCTGTCCGCGAACGACCTGCGCGCCGTCGTCGCCCGCCAAGACAAGCCGCGCTTCGCTGCGATCTCCGGCGTCGGCAAGAAGACCGCCGAGCGCTTGGTGCTCGAGCTGCGCGACAAGGTCGATCTGCTCGGCTCCGCGAGCTCTGCCGGCACGATCGCCGCGCCCGTGCCGCTTGCCGCACCGCCGAGCACGCGCGCCGGGGAAGCCGTCTCTGCGCTCGTGAACCTCGGCTTCAGCCGCAACGAAGCCGAGCAAGCGGTTGCCAAGGTCGCCGCCAAGGACGAAACCCGCCCGCTCGAGGTGCTGGTCCGTCAGGCGCTCGGCACGCTCGCGTAAACCAAAGTCTTAGATGCCCAAGAAGCCCTCACCCTCGATCGAAACACCCGCGAGCGCGCCGGAAGAGCGCGTGATCGATGGCGAGCAAACGGTTGACGAACGCGACTTCGATCGCGCGCTGCGCCCGACCAAGTTCTCCGAGCTGATCGGCCAGCGCAAGGTCACCGACAACCTGCGCGTCTACGTCCAAGCCGCCAAGCAACGCAAAGAGCCGCTCGATCACGTGCTGCTGTGCGGCCCGCCCGGCCTCGGCAAGACGACCATCGCGTACATCCTCGGCAACGAGCTCGGCACCAACGTGATCACTGCGCACGGCCCCGCGGTCGAGCACAAAGGCCAGCTCGCCGCGCTGCTCACCCGCATGGAGCCGCGCGACGTGCTGTTCATCGACGAGATCCACCGCTTGTCGCCGGTGGTCGAGGAGAACCTCTACACCGCGGTCGAAGACTTCCGCATCGACATCGTGCAAGGCGACGGCCCGTACGCGGCGACGCTCCAGCTCCCGCTCAACCCGTTCACGCTGATCGGCGCGACCACCCGCACCGGCCTGCTCACCAACCCGATGCTCTCGCGCTTCGGCATCGTCGAGCGCCTCGACTATTACCCGGCCGACGAGCTGCAGCTGGTCGTGCTGCGCAGCGCCAAGCTGATGCGCATCGCGATCGAAGACGACGCCGCGTTCGAGATCGCCCGGCGCTCACGCGGCACACCGCGTATCGCCAACCGCTTGCTGCGCCGCGCCCGCGACTTCGCCACGGTGGACGGCTCGGATGCGATCACGTTGAGCAGCGCGGCGAGCGCGCTCAAGCGCTTGGACATCGACGACGCCGGCCTCGACTCGATGGACCGCCGCTTCCTGCGCACGATCATGGATCACTATAAAGGCGGCCCAGTCGGCATCGACACCCTCGCCGCCGCGCTCAGCGAGCCGCGCGACACGCTCGAAGACGTCTACGAGCCGTACCTGATCCAACAAGGCCTGCTCGCCCGCACTGCGCGCGGCCGCGTCGTCACCGATCAGGCGTACACGCATCTCGGCCTGCCGTTGCCGGTGCGCAAGCAAGAGCGCCTGTTCTAAGCAGCTTCGGGCACAGCGACGCACACGTGGTCTTGCGGCTCGCCGTCGCCGTTCAGCACATCGCTCGCGGGAATGAAGTCCGAGCCCTGCTCGACGAAGACTTTTTTCTCATCGACGTACACGCAGCCGAGGAACGCGCCTTCCGTCCACTCGCCGTTCTCCGAGTAGCGATGCTTGATGTCGACGGCGAAGCGCACGAAGTACTTGCCGTTCACGTCGCGCAGCGCGACGGTGTCGAGCACCCGAACGCGCCGTGCTTTCGGTGGCGGCGAAGCACGCGAGAACTTGCTGCGCCTGGCGTCCGCCTTCTTCAGCGGCTGCACGAGCTGCTTCTCCACGAGCGCCGCTGCCGGCGGCTCGGCGAGCGCGACGTTAGTGCACAGCATCGAGAGCAGGACCAGCGACCACTTCTTCATAGCGAGCTCCTTTCGAGCGCGACCTCGAGCGTGACCCGGTCAGCAGCTCGGCAACGACCGCGCACGCGATCACCGGAAACCACAGCGCCGCGATATAGACCCACGCGCTGTACAGCTCGATCTGCTCCGCGCCGACCAGCAGCAGCCGCGAGAACACCGCGACGCTGAGCTGCGCCGCGACGTGCGTGCTGAACCGCCGGTGCGCCTTGAAGTCGCGCGCCCGCGCCGCCTGGATGCTCTTCACCATCGCGCCGAACGCGATCAGCCCGGTGAGCCAGAAGCCGAGCGTGGTGATCAGCCCGCCTTGCGCGAAGAACGCGAGGTACAGCCCGCTGGGGACGACCGCCAGCAGCACCACGCCGCCGGTCACCCGCCCGAGCCAACGATGCGCGCGCGGCAGGCGCTTGCGCACGCTGTTCGAGAGCAACACCAGGCACGCCGGCAGCGAGAAAAGCGCAGCGGGCACATGCACATAGAGGGCCGTCAGCCAAAGCTGCGGCCGCGCCAGCGGCAGCTTTTCCAGAAAGAACGGATGTTCCTGGCCAAGCTCCACGTACGAGGTGCTCGCCTCGAACAACATCCAGGTGCCGACAGCCATCAGCGCGAAGAACGCCAGCCGCAGAAGCCCAGTCCCCCATGTCGCCAGCGTCCGCATCCGTTCGCCTCACGACGCTCGACACTCGAAAAAGTTTCCTGCCTACTTGCGCTGGGGTCGAGAAATCAATGCGCCGTTTTCACGCCGTCCACGCCGGCCTTGCTCTGCTCGGCGTATTCGCTGTCCTCGCCTATTTCCAGGCTCCGTTCGCGATCGGCGGCCTGATCAGCGCGGCGGTCCTGACCTTCGTGCTCATCCTGCGTCGCGCGTCCGCGCGCCCCGCGCGCGACGACTCGACCGACAGCACCTCGTCATCGACCACCGACTTCACCCAGCACAACAACAGCTGGTTCCACGACGTCTTCTGGTTGAGCAGCGCTGCGACCGTCGTGCACGACACCAGCTCGAGCTCGAACGACGACAGCAGTCACAAACACACCGACTCCTCTGACAGCTCCGGCGGGTTCTTCAGCGGTCTCTTCGGCGGCGACTCGAGCAGCTCCGACTCCAGCAGCTCGGGCGGCTCCGACTATAGCGGCTCCGACGCCGGCAGCTCCGACTCCGGCGGCAGCTCCGACTCGGGCAGCTCGAGCGGCGGCAGCTGGGACTAACCGCGCCGCGGGCGCAACTGATTGGCCGTCATTCGCTGCGACGGCGCGGGCGTTTGTTCTCAAAGGTCTCTCGGAACAGCGCAAACGCGAGATCCGCGTGCTCATGCATCGCCAGCTCCGTCGCGACGTCGTCGATACGATTGGTGAGGTCGGAGCCGAGGCGGCTCACGATCATTTCGTTGAGCTGCTGCGCGCTGTGCTCCTGCTGCATCTGTTTGCGCCACGTCGGCAACCACAGATCCTCGAGGTGGCCGAGCAGATGCTCAGCGCTCAAGCGCTTCCATTCACCGGCGTCGAGCCAAAGCCCTGCGCACTCCAGGCACCGCTCGACGTAGAACGGACGCGTCCAGCTCGCCTTGGCGCGCGCGAGAATGCCGTGGCCCTCGGGGCACAGGCCCGCGCGCTGATCGGACTCGACGCGAATCGAGTCCTCGTCCTCCGAGCTCAGCGCTCCACTTTCCTCCAGCGCGGCGATCGCAGGCAGCTTCACCCAAAAGCCGCGGCAGCGAGTGCACCGTTGGGGCAGGCCATCCAAACCGCTCACAGACTTTGCACTCTGCAGCGGTCGCAAGCTCGGCGTCCGGCACTTTGGGCAGCTGTTGGTGGGCGTCATCCCGGTAAGCTTACTCGGAACGCCTCATCGGTCACGCGTGCCGGCGCCGGCTACGACTCCGATGGCAGCTCGGGAAACCACAGCATCGCGAGCGCGGGCCGGCCAGCCTGCGTTGTCACATACCAAACCGGCGTCGGCCGAGGCGCTTTCGCCACCGGTTCGCATCGTGCGATATTCTTACCCAAAATCTTGCCGTTTTGCGCCATCGTTTGCCTCCACTCTGACAAACGCGGTGTCGGCCCGAACCCGGACATACTTTTTTGGAACGTCGCTGGCCCTCATGACCGAGACCGCTCGAGCTGTCATCGTCCGTGGCTTGAAGGCAGCGCTCGCCGCGCACCACGAGCATCGCGTCTTCAACATTCGCGATGGCTGGGATGAAGCAGCGGCGCTCGAGCACGACGATCCTCGGCTATCGATCGCGCTGAATCTCTGGGAAGGCTGGAGCGACTCCGCGGCGCACAACTGGCTGTACTACGACGGTATGAAAGCCGACGACTGGCCACGCCTCGCGCTCGTGGCCATCGACGCGGTCGAGCACGACCGGCCGATCGACGACGCGAAGCTCAACGCGTTTGCGCGGAGCCGTGCGCCGTCCGGCGTGTCACGCTTCCTGGCGCGGCTCCGCTCGCTGTTCGGGCCCATGGTCTGAGGCGAGGCGCGATCACTTTCTCGGGCGCGGCGCTGCCGCGGACAGCCAAGCGATCAGCGCCGTCCGCGAGAACCGCCACGCCTTGCCTAGCTTCCGACCCGGGAGCTCGCTCGCTTCGGCGAGCTGCACGACCACCTTCTCTTCGACCTGAAGGAGCTGCGCCGCCTGCTCCGCGTTAAGGACCTCCGGCTGATCGTACGGGCGGAACGAGTGCGACCCAGCGACTGGATGGAGATCGCCCGGGCTGACGCGATTGGGCTCGGAGAGAACCCCGAGCGCGCTGAGGCCGCGGCGGCTGTCCGGGTCGACGTACTTGGACACGAGCCCGGCGATCAGCTCCTTCTTCGCGACGCCGAGCGCGCCGGCTGCGCGATCGAGCTTGTCCACCGCCGCAGCCGGCAGCCGGACGAACAGCGCGCTCTCAGGTTCCGTGGATCGTTTTCTGGCCATATCTTGATATCTATCTAGATATCTCGATGAGTCAAGTTGGGGACATGGCGCTTTGACCCTTCAGCCGAGACCCGAGTTGTGGCTCAATGGCTACAAGATCATGGCGACTCGCACAGCGACGATGGACGCTGACGGCGAAGCAAGCTCTGCCGTCAGCATTCGGCCCTTTGCACCGAACGACGCGACGGCGTGTTGCTGGATCATCAACGAGAACGTCGCGGTGATGGCGGGGCTGAACGAAGCGGCGCGGCGCGTGATCATCGGCAAGAACGTGCCCGATCGGCTCGCCCTCGAGCTGGGAAACGCTCACACGGTCGTGGCGGTGGACGGCGATGACGTGGTCGGCGTCGCGGCGCTCGATCGTGCCGAGCTGATCCGCTTCCACGTCGCGAAGTCGCATCAGGGCCGGGGCATCGGCAGCGCGATGCTGATGCTGCTCGAAGAGCAAGCGCGGCTCAACGGCGTCGGCCGTCTGCAGCTGCTCGCATCGCCGTCGTCGGAAGGCTTCTACGCCTCATATGGCTACGCCTCGCTCGGCGAGGACCGCGCGGTCAGCGGCAACGCCGAGTTCGTGAACGTGAAGATGGAGAAGGAGCTCGCGCAATCGTGACGAACCTTCCCCGCTGGTGCGGCTTCCTCTAGGCTGGCGATTCGCGTTCACGCGAGGGGGGACGAGATGTCGGGCGAGCTTGAAGTGCGGGAGTTGAGGCATGGGGACCTCGAAGCGCTGCTCCAGCTCTATCGGGATCTGCATCCCGAGGACGAGCACGTCTGGGAAGAGCGCTCGCGCGCGTTGTGGGCCGAGATCCTCGGCGACGCCAAGCAGATCTACCTCGGCGGCTTCGTCGGCGACGAGTTGGTCGCGGCCTGCAACGCGGCGATCGTCTTGAACCTGACGCGCAGTGGCCGACCGTTTGCGGTGATCGAGAACGTCGTCGTCTCGGCACAACGCCGGCGGCGCGGCTTCGGCGCCAGCGTGCTCGGCGAGCTGATCGAGCGCTGCTGGGTTCGCGGTTGCTACAAGGTGATGCTGATGTCCGCGTCCGGCCGCGGCGGCGCCCACGAGTTCTACGAGGCACTCGGCTTCGACAAGCACGCCAAGCAAGCCTTCGTGATGAAACGCTGACGGCCAGCACCCGTTATTAGCTCGGCATGATCTCAACTCGCGCCGCAACCAGCCGTGATGCACCCAAGGCCGTCGCGGTGCTGCGCCAGTCGATCACCGAGTTGTGCGTCGCGGATCACAAGAACGACCAGGCCTCGCTAGAAGCGTGGTTGCGCAACAAGACCGTCGAGCATTTCGAGCGGTGGTTGGCCGATCCCGACTCGCACATCATCGTGGCGGAGCAAGACGCGGAGATCCGCGGCGTCGGCGCGGTCCACAAGAGCGGCGAGATTCGACTTTGCTACGTGCTACCGGGCCACCAAGCGGCGGGTATCGGTCGCGCGATGCTCAGCGCGCTCGAGGCGCAAGCCAAGGTGTGGCAGCTCAGCCGGTTGCGGCTGCAGAGCACGAACGGCGCGCGAGCTTTCTATGAACGCGGCGGTTACAGTGCGACCGGCCCGGCGACCTGCGGCGTCGGCATCACGCCCTGTTATCCGTATCAGCGAGAGCTTGCATGAACGACGACACGTGGTCCGCCAGCGACGCCTATGAGCTGTACATGGGCAGGAGATAGCAATGACGTTCGAGTACGTAAGCGTAGACGAAGCGGTGAAGGCCAGCGGCTTGCGCATGGTCGTGGTGAGCGCGGTGCCGAGCCCGTGGGGTGAAGGCGCCAAGGGCATCCTGCACATCAAGCGCATCCCGTGGGTCGCCGTACGGCTGACGTACGACGACGAAGCGTTGAAAGCGTGGACCGGCGGCGTGCGCAGCGGGCCGATCGCGTTTTACGAAGGCGAGAAGCCGCGCTCGGGTTGGAATGAGATCGTGTTGCTCGCGGAGCGCCTAGCGCCTGCGCCGTCGCTCTTGCCGGCCGATGCCGCGGAGCGCGCGCTGGCGTTCGGGCTGATGCACGAGCTGTGCGGCGAAG